>Ga0182004_10000234_pt1 | contig 29667 bp, 22 predicted proteins | sample Sormic07211540_1_FD_120479 | JGI IMG/M metagenome (GOLD analysis project Ga0182004, IMG submission 120479) | Endophyte microbial communities from Sorghum bicolor roots, Mead, Nebraska, USA - 072115-40_1 MetaG | ecosystem: Host-associated > Plants > Roots > Unclassified | place: USA: Nebraska...
AAAGAGCTAAGACTCATCCGTCACAGGCTGAAGCAGGACCTACATCAAGCCCTTGACTCATGGATTCAATCCCTAGAGCTTATTGCTGCTTGATGCAGATCTTTTTTATCTCCTTTTTTGTTCGTTAATGTTTTTCACCTTGTTTTAGTTTAGCTTCAGTTTAGTTTTTTAGTCCTTTAGCTTAGTAGTCTTTCTTGCTCCTCCCTTTCTTTGTATCTCCTTTCATCCTGTTTGCGCTACCTTTGTTAAGTTTTCAATATATTCGCTGCAGGGGTTCACACCCCTCCAGATTACTCAAAAACATTCAGACAGAAAAAAGAAAAGAAAAATCTTCTAGAATACAAGCCGTCGCCTGTACGGTGCGTGCTGCGGTTGATTCAAACGTCAAATTCAACTCTGTACGACGCCGGCCGGTCCAGTCCAAACGCCGAAAGACGGGAGACGACGAGGTCGTCGACGCTTCGCATGACCCGACTCGGCTTCGTGCCGTCCGCACCTACGCGATGCTTCGCGTACTCCCTCAGCATATCTGCTGATGCATACTTGGCGGAAGGGGAAAGGTAGGCGAGGGAACCAACGCAACCTCTGAGCTCTGACAACCTCTCTTCGGCAGACCGCAAACATGGCGTCGCGCCTCGTGCTTGGGAGGATCCAGTCGGCCGGCCGTCTTACCGGCGGCCACCGTGGCCCGCGGCTGCTCCGCTGTCCTCTTCCACCGGCGGGGGATCGATCTGTCTGCAGCAACGCGCACGGGCGGGGAATCAAGACGGACACCAGGATCACGGTTTGTTCCCTTTCCTGCCGTTTCGAGTTCAACTCCAGAGAATCAGAGTTAAATACCTTTGAAGAAGAAATGAGACCAGATAATTCCTGCTTGGTTCTTTGTATTGTTGATATCTTTCCCTCTCTTTTCTCTCTCTCTCTCTCTTCTGTGCCTGTCCACGGTTTCTGCTTATAGACCTTCTCTGATGCCCAATGCTCGCAACGAACATGCAGGAACATGAGCAGCATCTCGACAGGTTTTCAGATCCTCAGGTTGCCCGTGAGCACCAACAGTTCGTTCAGTTCCTCGACAGGATGCTGGACGCGATAAGAAATCCTCAAAGTCTCGCACAGATGCAGCGCCGGAGGCTTGCCAGTGGGCTGAAAGCTCTGGATGATGACATATGAGTCAAATTCTCTCTGCGGAAATACAAGAGTTGAAGAAAGTAATGAGCAGTTTGTGGTGTATAAAGTAACCCTGCTATGTCTTGTAAATAACAATGTGCAACTTCAGTGTGTGAGACTGCTACTGTGCAGGTTCATTTAGAAGTAGTTTCATTTCCCTGTAGTGGATTTGCGTACCAAAGCTGATCATAACACAGTACTACAGATACATTAATAAAGTGCATGCTTACCTTTGTTTCGATCGTTACCAGCTCATTCTAGTAACTACTGAAGCAGCAACACCATAACTGCAGCCTGCCTGACAGTGACAGGATGTTGTTCGCTTGAGCTTATCCCATCTAGCAGTGTTTTTCTCTCCCAACAAATCAGCGAACACTATTTTCAGCCATGATTTTTCAGACAAGGGATAAAATGTCAATATCTTTACACAGAGTTTGCCTTGGTCTTCGATGTGTTTCTCATGCTTGAGAATAGGCATATCCCTACAGCACGCAGTATGTTGCTTCATTAGTAACTTGAAAGAGTTGGGGAAAATAGTGTGACAGAAAATGAAGTTCTGCTGAAGCTCAAGACAGAAATGCAGGAACAGCTTACACAGAAAGCTATCACCATTGAGTATGCCCATAAATCGGAAGAGCTTGCAGAGTTGTATGAAGGGCTATCAGTGCAAAAGAAATGTTTGACAACACTGACCTGTCCTGTCCACATGTCATGGAAACATTTCAATTTATTTAGAAGAGTTTAAAAAGAAGAAAGGAAAAAAAACAGAAATTTTATTGCTCATAACTTCCATTTATATCTTTGCAACAGATGAGAATGGTCAAGTTCAGACACCATATATTAGCAGCAAAAAGGAGGCCTGGAATGCCTTTATCCAGCCTGAGAGTATGAATAATCTAATATACGAAGTTGCAAACAAGTTATACTCATCACCTTTTTTTCTCATGTAAATGTCGAACTGCATACACTTACACATGCTGTTCTTCAACAGCCAGTGGCCTGTATAACAATGTGTTCTTCCTCGAATTTCCATCAGAAGGGCATATCAGTGCCACTGGGACAAATCATATTGCCAGAACCTTCAACAAGATAATGATGCGAGGATTAAACTTAATGTCACAATGGAGACGACAGCTGCAGTTATACATATAAATGTCTTACAAATATATCTCACCTATGGAGTAGTATTCTAGAGTCTAGACTACACAAAAGCACGACAAATTAGACTAATTAAAATGGCTTTGCTGTTCCATGACAAAAAACACATACTACAAGTGGAGATGCACCACATCCACCAGAATGACACTCCCCTTTAGCTAGTTTTTATACTACTTGAAGGGAAAACATAAGATGCTTCCACTCTGATCATTTGCCATAACAAATTACTTGAAGGGAAAACATATTGCTGCCATTTTGTATATTTACTATAACAACTACATACAGTCAGTGGCTCAAATGGCATGTATGATAACTATGTCTAATTACATTTAAGTTTGTGCATGGATCAGCAGCAACGCAGGAACAGGATCTTTTAGACTAGTAAAATAGTATCACTTTCTTCAAGAAAGTTGCTATCATTAGGTTCAAGAAATAATTAAGGTGCCTAGAACATCAAACAATCTTTTGTACTTTTTAAATCCCACCTGCGTGTTGTTATCTGGGTGCATGGGGTGACATAGATCTGGTCGGGGAACATAGCCTTCCTCTCTTAGTTCTTGAAGCAGGGCCTTCAAGGATGTGTAGATATCTTCAGACTCAGGGTGGCTTTTATCTGATGCAACAAATAAATGGCTGCTGTTATTAACATCTACCCAGCTGTACCCAGGTATCTTCAGGATCTTATTATCCTTCATCAATCTTCTAACTTTCGATACACCATCCCATCGCCCAGCAACTGCATTGATATTGGACATGAGGACATAATAACCAGAATTTCCAGGGTCCAACTTAAACAGTTCTTGGGAAGCAATGTCCGCAAGTTCAACATTGCGATGCACACGGCAAGCATGGAGAAGGGCACCCCAAATGCCAGCATCTGGTTTGAAAGGCATATCAGCAATAAATTGTATAGCTTTATCTAACCTCCCAGAACGACTGTATAGATCGACCATGCAAGCAAAATGCTCCATTCGTGGTGCAATCAGATATTCCTTAGTCATGCATTGAAAAAGTTGGAGTCCTTCTTCAACCAGCCCAGCATGAGCACAAGCAGATATCAAAGCAAGGAATGTTACATGATCTGGCTTGTATCCTTCCTCCTGCATACGATGTAAGAAGCTCACTGACTCTTTAACAAGACCATGAGCCCCATAGGCAGAAATTATACTATTCCATGATACTTCGTTCTTATCAGGCATGAATTCAAAAACACGAAGAGCCAACTCCATGTTCCCACATTTCGCATACATGTCTATCAGAGCACTCTCAGCAAATATGTCAGCCTTTATAGGACCCTTTATGATAACACCATGAATCTCCTTCCCATAATATATAGCTGGCAAACTCGCGCATGCTGATAGGGCAGAAGATATGGTTACATTATTGTACTTTATTCCTTCCATACACATCTGACGGAAAAGGTCTAGAGCTTCTTGTGGTTCTCCATTCTGTGAAAAGCTTGAAATCATTGAGTTCCATGTCACCTCATCCTTCAGAGACATTTTGGAGAAGATATAATGGCTCAGGTCAAGTCTGCCACACTTTGCGTACATGTCCATCAGTGCACTCTCCACATAGCATTTTCCTTCATATGCATTTCTTAGAACATAACCATGGATCTCCTGACCAAGAGGCAAAGCAGAGATACTAGCACATGCAGGCAAGACGCTAGCTACAGTAACAGCATTTGGTTTGATGCACTGTTCTAACAAGTACCGGAACATTTGCAGTGCCTTTTCACTCATCCCATTAAGAACATAACCTGATATCACTGTACTGCCAATAACCACATCGATAGCCCTAGCCGCATCATACAAATTACGTGCCGTTCTCACATCCCTGCACTTGAAATAGATGTCCACCAAAGCACTCACCAAAAAGGCATCCATGTGCACACAATTCCTGATAATATAACCATGTACCTCCTTACCCTGCTTGAGACCATTCAAGTCAGTCAAAGCCGGTAACAAACTCACTAGCGTAACTGAATCTGGTCGAGCACCACTCCTCAGCATATCACAGAACAATCCCAAAGCTTCATCAAGAAGCCCATTTTGAACACATCCTGAGATCATTCCGTTCCAGGTTACCAAGTCATCCCGTGGCAAAAGTTCAAACAACCTCCATGCATCATCCAAGCACCGGCATTTGGCATACATCGATAGCAATGTGTTCGCCACTGCGACCTCCTGCTCTAAACCACATTTCACCGCCAGAGAGTGAAGCTGCACCCCAGACAGCAAGTCAGCCTCAGCAGCACACACAGACAGAAAGCACGCCAGAGTCGCAAAATTGGGCTCGCAACCAGACACCCTCATGTTCCTGAATAAACGCACCGCCCCACCCACGTCTCCAGCCTTTATGTACCCGTCCATCATCACGTTCCACAGGACGCAATCCCGCCATGGCATTCCGTCGAACGCGTCGCGGGCGTCCCTGAGGAGGCCAGCGTCAGAGTACATCTTGATGAGCGCGCTCCCAACGTAGACATCGCTGGCGAGCCCGGTCGCCCGCGCTGTGCGGTGGACCAGGCGGCCGAGGGACACCGCTCCGAGCGCGGCACAGGACTTGACGACGTAAGGGAGGGTGTGCGCATCGGGGCTCGGCGCGGCGGGGTGGGTCCACATCTTGACGTAGAAGAGGACGGCGAGGCTGTGGTGCCCGGCCGCGGTGAACCCGCGGATGAGCCAGTTCCACGGCAGCGATGATCCGGCGGCGGCGCGCGGGAGCGCGGAGAACACCGCTACGGCGTCGCGGAACCGGCGCGCGAGGACGTACATGCCGAGGAGCCGGGTGTGGAGCGCCAGGTGGTTGTGGTTGGAGAGAGCGCCGGACACGACGGCGCGAGCGTGGATTTGCAGGCCCAGCGGGAGGTGCGGCGCGGAGACGCAGCCGCGCAGGAGCGCCAGCAAGCGGTCCGCGGAGGAGACATCCGTGACGACCTCCGTAGCGGAGAAAGTGGTAGAGCAGCATGGCCGCCGCGGCATCTTGAGGATGGGGGGAGCGAGGCGCATGGCGAATTGGCTACCGACGGCGACGAGGTCGCCGTCGTCGAGGTCTGAGGCGGCTGACCGCACAAGCGTGACTGCTGCGTGCGATCGTGGTCGGGGACGGGGATGGATTTTCGCAATCAGCGTCCCCCGCGAAGCTCCATATTGCATCAAACGAGACCTCTTGTGGAAGAAATCTCGTGGCCCATGCAGCCCAACAGCCCAGTAGGCCGCTGACAGGGGCTTATCCAGGAGTTTAGGGAGTATCTGGACTGCTCCGCCCCATGTTTTTCAGATATGTTTCACGTCTTTTAGCCAAACGATTTTAGCTCCACGCACTCAGTTCGAGGAAAAAGGGTGGAGTTATGAAAACACCTAAAGAGGTACCCCACAAACTTCAGTTTTTTGTGGAGCTGCTCCACAGTGGAGTTTGTGGAGCAGTTCCAATCACCCGCTTAGAGTCTCAACAAGCCTCTTGTTTTCCAGATATATGATGTGATCGTTTGTCTTGTGTTTTTTTTTTCAGGAAACTTATTGAATTGTCTTGTGCTCTTTCTCTTTAGAAGAACTAGACGACACCACGCGCATTGTTGCGGAAATTTTGTAGCACTATTACATGAGAAGGATTCATAGAGCAACGAAAAATAAAAACATATTTTTATATTTAATAAACAGATGACTACCACCATTTTATGCACTTGTAGATACACATGTTATGCCAAAAGACATAATAAGGTCCTATTTCAGTCATATGTGCCATAAAAATACTACATCAGTAATGAAAGCAAGCAGCTCCATCTCATTTGTTTCCTTCTATATCCTTACCTAGATTAATTTGTCTCATGGCCATGGGCAGATTACATCACGTATCATTGCCATGATACCCTGCTCCCAATATCTCATGCATCTTCGTGCTTGGTGTCATCCTTCTACTCCATGCCTCTGTATTGTACGTCATTTGATCGGTAAAGCTAGTCTCAATGGTGAGATTTACCTCTCGTTTTCAACACATAAAATATTGACATGAAACGAGGTTCTCTCACAGTGTAAAATTTCATTGCACGGTTTCATAGCTTATTTTACTATTTTCCTCTCCCTATCTTTTCTCTCATCCATCTCTTCCCGCATGAAGTCGAGCGGCTCCCATGAAACGCCTGAGCTCCTCAACACGGGTTTCATCCTCGTTTCGTGGTGTTGGAAACGCTGCCCCACTCGTTTAGTGGCCATGAAATGAACTTCTTCTTTCTCCTCCTCGTTTCATGCAGTTTGCTGATGTGGCGCTCTCTTAAATGTGCTGAAATCTCCTATGAAATCCCATTGAGACTGACCTAAAGTGCTCCTCCAGACCTCAATGACAACCCTGCGACACATCAAAGCAGTTGTGTGGCTTGTAGCTTGAGCCTCCAGTCCAACGACACTATCTTTTAGCCACTCTAGCTCGCGATAAATCCTTTGGCTGGCAGCTGGCACCCTTCCATGCCAGCCAATGCCAGCTAGTGTTGAATCAAGATAGAATCAACCCACAATCAAAAATCAATGTAGATCTCATAAGATAAATAAAAACTCACACACATGCCTTTTCCTAAAGTCCGCTTCGTTCTCTTCCAACAGCGCCCAAGAGACCTTGCCGCCGCCGACGCGCTGGATATAGTCCAACCATTCTTCGACTTGAAAATCTCTAACACTGCCTCCTCAATTCATTAGATGTCTCGTGTTAATTGCATCCTCTCTTCCTCTCCGCTTGCCCACATGGCAACCTCGCAGAGTCAGAGACGTGGGTCTCGACATGCTACGGAAGCAATCTCGCTTTGATTTCTTACTGGAGGTGGCCTTATTGATGTGTGATGCGCTCGCTGGAGCTTAGGAAGCGGAAAACAGAGACTAAATATATAGTGTTAGGAATTGGAAGAGAGACAAACAGAAAGAAACCGATGAACAGATGAGGCAAGAACCGGAGAGTTGAGACCAATTAATGTGACTGTTTATATGCTTTACGTTTCAGTATAGTGCGGCTAGTGGGTTTTGCTGTAACTTTTGCAGTTTTGGAAATACAGAGCCGGTGCCGCCTAATCTATAAACACAAATGGGATTCTTCACCTACTGACTTGCCCTGTGGGACTCTCAAATGACGTGGCTTCACAAAATTACAGAGAATTCATGTAGTAAGTTCCTCCTATTTAGGTATAGTAGATTCAGGTACAGTAGATACCTCAACCGCCAGCTTAGGATCTAGGACAAGAAGGATACCTCAATCGCCAGTTCAGGATCCAATATAAGGGCTGAAGCATCACCTCATCGCTTTGGGACGCTTTCTTTGGGACATTGCCATTGGGTTCATATGTGCATTCAGTTCAAAGTTCATGTGGTATACTGATCCTAAAAAACCCTCTCAAAATCAGTCCATCAGAGATTCTCTCTAAATCTGACAGCAAAGAGCATTACAGTTTGAAGAATTGGTATACCTGATGCATATTCTGTGTTTTGAATTTACAGATTCTGGAGAGCGCCGCAAACTTTTTTGCGTTTCAGAAAGGTATGGGCAGCTTAGGCAACAGCTAAACGCCATATTTCTGTTAAAACCCAGGCCTTGTTTAGTTCCAATTTTTTTTTCAAAATAGGAATAGTAGCACTTTCGTTTGTATTTGACAAATATTGTCCAATCATTGACTAACTAGGCTCAAAAGATTCGTCTCGTCGATTCCAACCAAACTGTATAATTTGTTTTTATTTTCGTCTATATTTAATACTCCATACATGCGTCTAAAGATTTGATGTGACGGAGAATCTGAAAAAACTAAACAAGGCCTCAATCACATTCGACAAGTGTTTCAGCACTGTCACGTTAAGATCAAGTTCGAATGCTCATTAACTAGCACATTTGCAATACTTTCTTTATAAAAAAAGGTTTTAACTGCTTTTTATAGATGGCCATAAAATGAGCTCTTAAAACTATATTGCTGGGATTCCAACTTAGGGCTTGCTTGGATAAACTCAATCCCTCCCTATCCATATGGATTAGTGTGGAAAATGAACTTATTTTCCACCACAATCCCTTCCAATACGTATGGATTGAAGGGGATTGCTATGTTTCCAAACAAGCCCTTAAAGGGAAGCGCAACACAGGCAAGAAAGCTAGAGGCAAACATCCAAACAGCAAGAGATAGGAACAGCCACTAGCAGAACTCAACTCTAAGAACTAAGCAACCAGAATATCATAGCAAGTCCTACATGTTATGTAGCTTCCTTTCCTGGACAAAATATTAAAGCCACTTTCACTTGGCGCGTGTCATAATCCTCCAGACGTCCACATCTTCCTTCAACAAAATCCACCAATTCTGCAAGCCAAAAACGATTTTGTGCAGAACTTCAGTACAGAATTTGTGCACAATAGACATTTTATTGAGCTGTCCACAACACCCAGACTACAATTCCAAAGGTGAGTTTGAGATCATATAACTGCAACCCTGGAAGTAACCAAGTTTCATAAAACTTTTTAGAACTACAAAGGGGACTCTACAATCAACCTATAACTACTATACTGATCATGCTACTTTGCGCTACACCTGTAACGACAATCAAAAGGGTGTGGGAAAGCAAAACGCAAGACGATCAGCATTCTGAATCATATAGAACACAGACAATCACATAGTCATAGTCCAAGATTCACAGGAGAGGTTTTGGAATGCGCTCCAGCTCCAGCTGCTCTCTGGATGATAATCTGGGAGCAGAAGCCTTTACAAACACTGCCCAAACTTTATATGATAATCAAAATTGCCCATCGATGCAAAACACAACATTAGGCCTGAAATATCATCACTCTTTGCATTTGCATTAGATGGGCTTCATGAAATGTTTTGGCCATATAAATTGTGTGTCATGCTGTAACTACCATTTGCATTAGATAGTGAATGTTAGCAGCTTGAAACCAACAAGCCATAAAATGGTGTAAAGTTATCATACTTCTGTACTTCGAGTTTTGTTGCTGAGGGAAAAATTATTTTCCTACTGATACTGAAAACCAGTTCTTAGTTCAGAAATTGGCAGTGCAAAACAAACTCAATGCCACCCATTCACGGCATGACATTTCAGATTTTGCAGTTGATGGTGTCCTCAAACATTCCACAAAGAATCTGATAACATTTCAATCATGAAGCCATGCCAAGGAGCCAATCTTACTGTCTTTCTACGGCAATCCATGTATGAACAGAAAGAAGATGAAATCACCATTCACTTGATAAATTTCTGAAGCGCATTGGCAACGTCGGTCCTCAGCCGGTCAAGCTTTGCGCTCTGCCTTGCCTCTGCCACCCGCTGCCTCTTCAGCTTCGCCTCCAGCCGCGCCGCCGTGTCGTCACCGATGCGCCCGAACGCCCTCTTCAGCGACCCGTAGCCGCACCTCGCATCAATCGCCTCCGCCTCCGCGGAGAGGCAAGGGTACAGCTCGGTCAGCTCGTCAAACCCCCTTGGGTCCTCGCGCGCGTCGGGCGCACGGGTCTTCTTCTCCATCTTCCCCTTGCGCGTGTCCGCCCAGATGAGCTTGGAGAGCCTGTAGATGGTGAGGTCGCTATCCTTCGCGGGGATTATGCCGCGTTTGAGGCGGATAGCGGCGTTGCCGTACCGCGTGCGAAGCGCGAGCAGCCGCTTGGCTACCTGCTCGGCGGTGAGGCGCTCCTCCGAGAAGATGCGGCCCCGCAGCGCGGCGGCGAGCTCATCGGGCGACGGAAGTCGCCCGTGCTTCTTCCGGTGCGACGCGACGGCCTCAAGGAGCGCGATCTCGTCGGAGTCCGGCCAAGAGCGCTGTGGCGGGCGGGGTTTTCTGGAAACGATGGGCTCGGGATCGGGCCCTGAAGAGCCGTCCGAGAGCAGCGAGGACGCGGCGGAGACATCGGATTCGGGAGCAGAGTCGAAGGTTGTGGAAGGTGATGACGGGGGACTCAGATGTTCGTCCGAGACGGTGGTGGTGGTGGTGTCGTCCGAGGGCACCGGCGAGGGGCGCTCCTCCGATGCCATCTGCTGCTGCTGCGGCGGCGGCTGGCTAGGTTTTAGGAAGAAGTGGTTTCAGGTTTTGTTTGGGATTAAACGGTGGATCTCGCAACCAATCAGTTCTCCTCGCCGGGATATTTAACTTTTGCCCTTTTATTTAAGGTATGGCTTTCTTTTTCTGAAAAAAAATTACTACAACTGAATTTGTGTATAACTACTGAAAAATTATGTGAAACATCTTTTTACAAATTCCAAACCAAAGACGCTAAGCAAAAAGTTAAATTGTGTATATCCCTTTCTTCTTCTTTGTAAAGATGGGTGCACCATCGCATAATATATCTTTGTCACGTTTGCACGCACGATCGCCATATTACCATTCGCACGCCTCTATGGTTGCCTCACCACCATGGGAACTGTCGATGTCCACACGTGACGATGAGCCGCCTAAGCGCTAAACTATTGTAGTCCACCAAGTACGCGTTGCATTGACCAAATGGCCCATATCGAGGACCGCGACCTCTATCACACTCATGACGTTCCGTCAGACCACCATCTATCGAAGGCCACGGTAGAATCTATATATAGCATCGTCGATGGCAACTTCCACCTCGCCACCGAAGCACACTATAGCCATCAGCGTCAAGCGTCACCTATCTCACCATTGTGTCCAACTCGTTGTCGTGGCCCCTAGCTGCACACACGCGTGGATGAGCTCATTCCACGATGTTGTGCCTTGCTACTGCAATCGCTATGAAAGTGAGCTATCTTATCATGGTCGTGGCCTCCACGTGTAACGAGCTCAAAAAGCATAAGGATGACCAATGATAACGACAGTGTCTAAATCCACGACATTAAACAGATGCATGGATTAGTTTAAGCATGTCGCTAGAATAGGTGCCATTGAGCCCCATTGTCTCGGCCTCGGCTCCTCGATGACTCTGGTTACGATGATGTGCTATTCAACGCCACTAATCGTGTGCTTGCCTTTCAAAGTGCCAACAAGCAAATAAATGTCAAATCTCACCACATGTGTTTCGACTCTAAGTCTAGTTTATCCTAAGTTAGCGTGCCCCTCACCTTCAATGTGCTTATGGCATGTTAGATTTGCCATGCTTTTAACTTTTGCTTGATATGAATCAGATAAAGTAATTGAAAATTTGAACAATGGAGAAATGCATGCACTAAACAAGAAAGGATAGGGATATCTTGGACTTCGACTTTTTCATCTAGACTAGCTCGTATGTCTAGCCTGTAAAAAAATTAGTAAAAACTAAGTAAAAAGTTTTTTCCTCACTGATGATACAAATATAGATGCCATTTTAATACTTTGTTCTGGTAAGTAAAAAGTTGTTTTGGACAGCGACACGATCTCCAAAACATAACTTTGACTTTTAATTTTTATAAAAATATTTGTTAGAAAGTCAAAGTACATTTTAAGACAAATTTACTCATATGATTTTTATATTTTTAAATTCAACAACTTAAAAATTATTTATAATTTATATTCTTCTAAATCTTGTGCAAACCAACCTGGAGGGAGCAGTGTTTTTGAAGAACCTTGTTCCTAATAACGGAAAAAAAAAGTTAAATACTCTCTCCGTCCCAAATTTTAAGTCATTTCAAGAATCTTGGAGAGTCAAAGTTTTTCAAGTTTGACCAAATTTATATAGCAAAATAATAACATTTTTGATACCAACCAAGTATCATTAGATTCTTTATTAGTTATATTTTCATAGTGTATCTATTTTATGACATAAATATTTATATTTCTCTCTATATTTTTTGTCAAACTTAAAAATATTTTGACTCTTGAAAATTTTTAGAATGACTTATAATTTGCAACGGAGGGAGTATCTCGCACGTGCGTTTTGAAAGCCCTCACGCGCCGCTCACGTGCCATCCATCTATCCATCTCGCACCTCTCTCGTCTCTGACAACCGTACGCCCCACCGTGTTCCGGCGCCGCTCACGAACTCCTCCCGGCGCTGCCCATGACGACAGTGTCGCGCGCGCTCGGCTCAGCGTTCGCGGGCTTCACGCGGGCACCCGCGGCGGCGCAGACTGCGACGACCCTGCCCTCCCCGTGCGGCTCGTCGGCGCTACTCCAGCACTGGCGCTGGAGCCGGGCTAGCCGCGCCCGGCGGTTCTCGTCCGGCCGCTCGGCACGGATAAGCATGAGCCTCCGCGCCGGCATCGTCGGGCTTCCCAACGTCGGCAAGTCCACTCTCTTCAACGCCATTGTGAGTAACTAAGCTTGTTTGTTTCGCTGCTTCCTGTTCCTGGGAGGAATTCGTGTTGTCAAGAACTCGTAATAACCGGGGAGTCTAGAATGTTTAGGCTCTTTTCTTCTCTCTCTATATATTCTTCTGGATTCGTTCATTAGCTCGGTATAGGGTGGAACTGTAGCGTGTATGTTGGGTGGATGTCGGTGGACGCCAACTGTTCGACGTTTTGCCACATAGACATTCTTGTGGAACGGCTGACACTGTAGGTTTGTATAATTTGTAAGTCAATAAAGTTCACAAAATATCATGTTCTTTTGTGTTGTTCCGCTGCTGCACAAGTTGCCCTCTGGAGTCTGGACTTGTTGCAGTAAAATGTTTCAAATGGAGAAATGTATGTGATATACATAGGACACGTTCTTCCCAGGAATAATTTAATGTTAATCTTTCTCAACTTTTTTTCCAGGTTGAAAACGGAAAGGCACAAGCTGCAAACTTTCCCTTTTGCACCATCAACCCAAATGTTGGTGTGGTGGCTATCCCTGATCCTCGTTTGCAGGTGCTCTCAAAATTAAGCAAGTCACAGCAGACGGTCCCAACATCCATTGAGCTTGTGGACATTGCAGGTCTCGTCAAAGGAGCAAGCAAAGGAGAGGTACAAGTTTTGTCATTGTCTTCAATTAACCTGCAGGATAGCTCCAACTCTGCTGAGCAAAGTTGAGATGGTTTCAGATTAGTTTATACATAGTGGTATTATTGTTGACAATTGACAACAGGGACTAGGAAATCAATTCCTTTCAAACATCCGTGAAGTGGATTCCATACTTCAGGTTGGTGTCTTGTACTTGTATGCTTCGTAAGCTCTCATATATTTGCCAAGTTCTAGTGTCTGTCAATTACTGTGTGCCATCCTGCTAGCATCTTTATACTTTACAGGCTAATACAATTCTCCATCAGATATCCTTTTTTCCTCCAATTTTACTGATATGTGAAGTATGACAGGAGCTACTCTGTTATTCTTATCCAGCACTGCAGCTCACTGCTGGTGCTTCATTATCATTTCCTATTTGTTGGAGATAGCGAAATATTATAGGATGTGCCTCCTATAAGATATGTGTCTAGGCTCTAGGAATAACTGGTTATCTTTTCTTCTTGACTGGATTCTCAGGTTGTGCGATGCTTTGAGGATGACGATATAGTTCATGTCAATGGCAAGGTCGATCCCAGATCAGACATCGATGTCATTAACCTAGAGCTGATATTTTCGGATCTTGAACAGGTAATTTGGTGAAGGAATTTGCATTCGTCTTGCTATCATGCATTTCAAAAGAAACTTCTATTGCTATCTATGATCCTGTCCAACTGCTGACAGTAGTGTAATAAGTGTAGATAGAGAAGAGGCTAGATAAGCTTAACAAGAGCAAAACTAAAGATGCGCAAGTAAAAGCGAAGGTAAGACGTACAGATTCTTTCATTCTGATGACCTATTTGTTCTATGTTCTAACTGTTTTCACTACTTAGGAACAAGCAGAGAAATCAGGATTGGAAAAAATTCAGCAGGCACTTATGGAAGGAAAACCTGCAAGATCGGTTGATTTAGCTGAGCATGAGAAGGAAGCTATACAACATCTTTGTCTGCTAACCATGAAACCTGTCATTTATGTTGCTAATGTAACAGAATCTGATCTTGCTGAACCTGATAGCAATCCTCATGTCAAAGAGGTGGCTAAAGCAGCATCAGACTTGCAGTCTGGTATGGTTACAATATCAGCTCAGGTTTGTTGTATGCATCTAGACTACAAGAAGTTTTTGAAGAAATTTCTATGTAATAATTTCATATTTTTGCCTGAGTGAAGTGATGTTGCGTGTTCTATCTATGCTAACAAAATCATGGAATGCATGAACAGGTTGAAGCTGAACTCGCTGAGCTACCTTTGGAAGAGAGAGTAGAATATTTAAAATCTCTTGGTGTTGCTGAAAGTGGACTAGGAAATTTAGTAAAAGCAACATATAATCTATTGGGATTAAGAACTTATTTCACAACCGGAGAGAAGGTGCATCTTTTGTGCTGTCAAAGTTTTTTTTTCCCCAACTGTTAACACAAACTGACAGACCTTTAACTGTGTCCTTTTAGGAAACAAAAGCATGGACTATTCTTTCAGGTTTCCTTCTTCCTCACAGTTATTTTTATTGTAATATTTGAAGAATTTTTTTAGTCATTATAACTGCATGTAATTCTACATGTAGGCATGACTGCACCACAGGCAGCTGGAGTTATTCATAGTGACTTTCAGAAAGGATTCATCAGAGCTGAAACTGTAAGCTGTGTACAAAATGATGAGAATTTAGTGAACAAATTTCAGACTTCAGTTTACATGTTATGATATATCGCAGTCGCAGTTACAATTGCCGATACTTCACCTCTATGGAATTTGGATATATTGTTACTTGCTTTTTTTGTTTGATATTTACTAATTGTACAATGATTACTACCATACCTCAGGTATCCTATGATGATTTTGTTGCAGCTGGTTCTCTTGGAGTAGCAAGGGAGAAAGGGCTGGTAAAGATATTTGCGTTGCTACACCTTACATTCAGTGATTTGAAACATGCAGATAAAAATATGCTTTTTTGTTTGTTTATTTACTCTGTCACTTCTACTGCAGTTGAGGTTGGAAGGGAAGGATTATGTTGTGCAGGAAGGAGATGTCATGCTTTTCAGATTCAATGTGTGACAACAATAGTAGCAAAAAGCTTCAAAACACCGGAATTTGTCCTAGGCAGAATATAGTTTGCCCATACTGTGACATTTTTTTGGCCTCTTGACCACCGACTAATCTACCAGCATTATTTCTTTTCTTATGAGGAAAAATACAATGGTTCATTCTGTATGAGTATCATATGTTAAAGAAAGGCACCTTTGCAATAGTTATTCAGTGTAGCTTCTCTTCTAGACTTCTAACACCAGTGGTGGCCTTATGGTTCAGTCGAGATACATTGCCAAATCTGCTTGAAGTTTTGCGATGACTTTATAATGTTACATTACAAGAGATTACTTAGGGCTAATATATGTTTGTGGAGATGAAATGTTAATCTCCAATTGTCTCTATCTACTCGTATTTCTTTCAAGAAACCAAAGTCGTAAAAAACCACCCTATATGTCACTATGGTTTTACAACGAAAAGAATGTCACCCACTCTCCTCACGCAGCCTGCCACCACCAGTCCACCAAAAAGTGGCGCTGCAAAGTTGGATATAATTAGGGCTCCTGCAACGTTAGGACAAGTCCAACGCTGTTAGCTTCAACGAAAAGTAGTACTCTACGTAGACTAAGATGATATAGTGTTACTGTTACATAGACTAAGATGATCTAGTATTATTGTTCTTTGAATGCAGGCAATTGTTACTCGTCCACGAGTCTCAACGATAGCTACTTTCTATGCTCTTGAGTCTTAAATGGACACCGGAGGAGGTGACATGATAATAGAGTGTCTCTTTACCACAACACGTGAGTGTCTTAGCCTTTTGTCAGATGGGGGATATGGTGTAGGGGAAGGTGACATCACAATAGAGTGTCTCTTCAGTGCCTTAACCTTTTGTCAAATTGGGATATCCTAGCTTCTGCAAGCATATATATCTGCCAGTCTATGAGACTATCAATGCGTGTTTTGCGACGTAACCTTTGGACAGCATGCCGACACGTTTGGTGTGTTGGACAGAAGGAAGAGAGTGCATGGCTAGGAGTAAATCATGTTCCTACTGCAATTCCCCACGCCGGCACGCCGCTTATTACCTTTGTGTTGATTGGATATCTTCCTTTTACATGCATGCAACCGTTAACATGGAAAAAACATGCAAGTTGACCTCTTCGGACATGCAATCTAGTTTCTTAGGTCAATATACTTGCAACGATGTCATATTTATTGTTGCTAGAAGTCTGGAACTTGATGTGACTAATGTCTTGCTAAAGTCGCAACACCTTTAAAACTTGCTTAAGGCCTTGTTTAGTTCACTCTGAAAACCAAAAACTTTTCAAGATTTTCCGTCACATCAAATCTTGGAGCATATGCGTGAAGCGTTAGATATAGACGAAAATAAAAACTAATTGCACAGTTTGCTTGTAAATCACGAGATGAATCTTTTGAGCCTAGTTAATCCATGATTAAATAATATTTGTCAAATAAAAACGAAAATGCTACAGTGCCGAAATCCAAATTTTTTTCGGAACTAAACAAGGCCTAAATGAAAAATTGGAGAAGTCTAAAAAACTATCTGAAGAGAGTATTTTCTGACGGTGTAGATATTAATATGGTTTAGAACTTCGACTAAAAGGACCATCAACGATGGCTATGGTGATTTTTTGTATTTGTACAATTTATTTATTACAACATCATGAATAAGCATAATCCAACTAATGAGACCATCTAGCATAGTGTCCAATAGCTATACGTTGGTGAAAACAGGTGGAATCAGCCAAACATTTTATATTGGGATGTTTTGTCAACTACGAAGTACTGTATATAAGTGCACTAACTCAAAATTCAACTCACATAGAGACGTTGCTATAATTTATTAAAAATACAAAAGAATACTATCTCAAAGTCAAAATGACGCATGGGAATTTTCTGAAAAAGAAAAGGATTTCTTGACTTATGGTCGCTGCAGGCCAACAATGTGCTAATGTCATATGTCCATTTTTGTCTATAAGGCCAATCTTAATGGGAGTTTCATAGGAGTGTTATGCACATTTATTGAGGTGCCACATCAGCAGATCTGGTCTTTTTGCATGAAACGAGAAGGAGAGAGAAGGGATTCGTTTCATCCCCACGACACGACCTAGGGGGTGTTTCCAACACCGTGAAACGAGATTGAAACTCGCACTGAGAAAGCGAACGCGTTTCATCAGCAGGGTTGGGCAGGCGAGGCCGCCGTGGCCGAGCTCCTCCACCGTGCTGGTGAGGCAACGCCGCTTCCGTCGCGCTGCACGCGAGCCGCGAGCAGGCCGCCTCCGCCGCGCCGCGAGAAGGGCACCTCGTCGAGCTCGCCTCTGCCACGCTGCGAGCAGGCCGCCTCCGAGCTGCGCGAGCAAGCCGCCTCTGCCGCGCCGCGAGAACCTCGCCTCGCCGAGCTTGCCTTCGTCGTGCCGCGAGCGGCCTTCGAGGTGCCTTCGAGGTGAGCTCGCCTTCGCCGTGCCGCCTCCACCGCGCCATGCGCGAGCAGGCTCCGCCTCGCCGCCGGGCGGGAGAGCGAGCCGCCTCGGCCGCGCGTGAGCGGGCTACCTCCGCCGCGCCACATGCGAGCAGGCTCTGCCTCGCCGCCTCGGTCGCGCCGCGCGCGAGCGGGCTCCGCCTCGCTGCTGGCGCCAAAGCGAGCCACCTCCGCCGCGCCACGCCGCGTGGACGAGCTCTTCCTGCGTGGGCGCAGGTGCTCTGCCTCGCCTCGCTAGGCGGCGACGAGCTCCGACAAGGCCGTTTGCGCCGTCTGCGGGGCACGACCATGGCCTGCGCCATCAGCCTGGGTTCACGAATTAGGCAAGGAAGTAGAGACGAGTGGGACCCATAAAGCCAAAAAGATCTATGAAACAGTGCAATAAAACTATACAATGAGGAAGTGGTCTATTTCATCTTAAAGTTTCACATCTTGGTAACCGGGAAATGAAACTTTAGACTGAGACTGGCCTAAAGAACCTCATGGATAGGGGATTTCGCGAAAAGTGGACACCAACGTTGCGGCAGCGCGAGTTCACATATGCTAAATGGCCTCTGTAAAAATCGGAACAGCACATTTGAACCCCTCTCCCTCTCCCCTTCGCCTCGAGGACGCGCACAAGCTACAGCCATCAGCCCATCAGCCCATCACTCAGCCGCCGCCGCCGCCACCGCCGCTGGAGTGATGGATTCCCGCGGATTCGATTCCGCCGGCCGCGTCTTCTCCAGCGCCACCGAGATGTGGGCGGAAGAGCTCGGCTCGAGCGCCACGGCTTCCACCACGGCGGAAGCTGCGTCCCCCGCCACCGCCACCGAAGGCAGTGGTGGCGCCAGCGAGGAAGGGGCTGGAGACGGGAAGCGCAAGGAGTGGTACTCCAAGGCTATCGCCTACTGGCAAGTAAAGCACCCACTCTTCCTCCTCTACGGGGCCCTGAACCCTAAACCCCCAATCCAAATGTTCATTCATGCCTACAAATTTAGCTTAGAATTTGGTCGAATTGGTGCCGTAGGGCGTGGAGGCGTCGACCGAGGGGGTTCTGGGAGGCTATGGGTGTGTGAACGATGTGGATGTCAAGGGCAGCGACGCCTTCCTCCGCCCTCTCCTCGCAGACCGGTTTGGCACCGCGAAGCGTCATCTGGTTGCGCTTGGTGAGTTTATTACTGCAAGGAAGCTTTAGCTAGTGCAAGTAGAGCTTGTTACTGTGTCAGTTCTATATAGTGATTTCGCTCTGTGAAAGTTACTGTAAATTACTGTATAATGTCCACTTTATGGAACACTTGTGTGCAATGTGCAATGATCTTATGTGTAATTTTTCAAAATGTGTCAGATTGTGGCTCGGGTATTGGGCGCGTCACAAAGAATTTTCTTCTCAGGCATTTCAATGAGGTATGCGACTTGTCCTCCCTCGGTATGCTCCTTTAATCCTGAAGATAAAATGCATACTCAGAAACTGCAGCATCTTGTACATGTATGTGAACGGCATACCATAGTACCATACCATGATACTCGCAGCAAATGACCTATTTCCATTGTTATTTATGTTTGATCTATGATTTTTTTTGCTGTGTCTTCTTATGTTTTGATCTTTTATGAAAATTTGGAATTCAGGTAGATCTTGTGGAGCCAGTATCTCATTTCCTTGAAGCAGCACGGGAAAGTCTTACTGGATATATGGATCAAGGAGAAGACTCACACAAGGCTGCCAACTTTTACTGTGTGCCTCTTCAGGTGGTACCGTAGGTCATTAGCTCTCTTTAGGTATTCTTTGAAAAGTTATTCTCCCCTTCTCTGTGTATAATCTAGTTTACTTCTTGCTTCAGGACTTCACTCCTGAGGAAGGAAAATATGATGTGATTTGGATTCAGTGGTGCATAGGGCAACTTCCGGATGATGATTTCATTTCATTTTTTAATCGTGCAAAGGTGACTTGACTATGACTTCATTAATTTATTTTCAATCGTACACTGTTTTTTGTTGGATTGTAAATTTGACACTTGTATAGGCAAATAAGTGCTATACTGCAATTTTAGGTTTTATGGAATTCTTTTCCATGGAAATAATTGGTGCACTAACAGAAAGATTTCCTATATATATTTTTTAGATATTACCTGGACAAATGCTGTATTTCTTGTTGTATATCAATCTTTGTTCTTGCCAGTTCACCTATATAAGCCATACTATTTGTAATCATACTACTTTTTCCTTAGATATGCAATTGAATGAACCCTCCCAAATGGTCTTGTTTGTGCACCTATTATTAGCGCCATAGTATCAAATTCTAATGCATTCTAATCAGGCATAAACTTCAATTTTCTTTACAGGTTGGGCTCAAACCTGATGGTTTTTTTGTTCTAAAAGAGAACATTGCAAGAAATGGTGAGTTTGCTATACCATATATTTTGTCTATCTACCACAACATATTTTTCTTGCGAAAAGTGGTGTTGTACTCAGCTGGAAATTGCTACAATGCATTGTTCTAATGTTATACTTGATGTTGCTCTGAGAACACAATATATGTTTTTTTTTCAGGTTTTGTGTTAGACAAGGAGGATAACAGTGTCACTAGATCGGACCCATACTTCAGGGAGCTATTTAAAAGGTGTGGGTTATATATCCTCAGTGTTAAGGTAAACATTCAAAAGTGCTGATGTTATTTAGTTTATTCATCTTTTCCATCACCCCATCTAATCCTGCAAATGAAACAGGACCAAAAGGAGCTCCCGGAGGAACTATTTGCTGTCAAAATGTATGCACTGGTGACCAGTCAACCGAAAATCCAGAAAAGTGGAAAGAGAAGACGGCCTAAAAACTCACCTCGTATGATCCGCTCTTGAAGAATGCTGGCACTAGGTCTAGGTGGGCTGTGAGCTGCTGGGCCTGTCTGGTCATGTATTCCCGCTGGCTTGTGCTAAAGTTTCTAGGACATCAATTTTTGCCATGTTAGTTTTGTTTCAATACATTTTATTTCTTTACAAGCTCAAATTTCTTTGAGATCAACTTCATTCTTAATCTCAACTGATGTTGTATCACCTGGTTAAATATTCAAATATATGATCTCTGTTGAATGTGCACGATCACATTTTTCTGAGAGGAATATTGCTGAAGTTCAATCAGAATGATTGACATGTGCTTTCCCGTCGCATCTCAGAACATGTCTAAAATGTAACGAAATATTGCAGAACCGTGAGAAAAAAAAAAACCAAATTGGTAGATAGGCCTCTATAAATTTTACTGGGTTTCCAGTGCCATCTGCAACTGCAACAAGTGCCTTTTCCAGCCATAACAAATTCTAATGATCTGAATTCTTTACAATAGGATGCTGCTCTTCGTATTTCCTTTCAATTATCATGACAAGTACCAAGTGAGCATAACAGTTTGGGGGTGAAAAGTGTGGTCATGTACGTAACTACCCAAATTTAATTCCTCCCTCGCCTTGAATTTATGTTCCTATTTTCTTAGTGAAAAACAGCCTAGTTCTTCGTAGGTTGGTCACATTTTCTTTGTTATCGTTACAGATTGAGTTAACTTAAACATGACATTTGGTACACGGCAATGATTGTTTTCTTATGTGGTCTTGCTGTTGGCTAAGCTGCTCATACCTTTCTCAAACGCACAAAATTTGCGGCGGCCTTGTTTAGTCCCTCCTCAAAAGTTTACACCCTATCCTATATTGAATGTTTACACACATGTATAAAGTATTAAATACAGACTAGACTAATTATACATATTACGACTACTCCATGAGACAAATCTTTTAAGTCTAATTAGTCCATGATTTGACAATAAAGTGCTACGGTAACACATGTGCTAATGATGACTTAATTAGACTTAACAAATTCATCTCACAGTTTACTGACGAATTCTGTAATTTGTTTTTTTTTATTAGTATCCAAACATCTCATTTGACACCCTTATGTGACACCCAATGTAACCTTTACACCCTGAAACTGAACAACTCAATCTAATATACCCAGTCTTCCAACTGGAGTGCTCCTCGCTGTCAGACTTGAGACAACTCATGATGGGGACCCGGAGGAGGAAAAAAAAAACGAGAGAATCTTGCATTTGCAAGTGTCTGATGCTCTGATTTTGAGAACTAAACGGAAAGAGTTAACATGCGATTTTCCAGACAGCCGGCAATGCACACAATGCTGAGGCAGCGAAATACTATCTTCACATTCAGGATAGATCACCAGACATCAGTACACCACATGAACTTTGAACTGAATGGACATGTCAACCCATCGCACGAAGACAGATCCAGGATTGTCCCTGGCTTGAATATATATTACAGATCCGCTAGAATTTCTTTCTTTTTTTTGATAAGGATCCCCTAGAATTTCTCATGCCAAGAACTGTGTTATGTGCGTCAGTTCTTCTTCCCAGGTGTCATGGATGGAGGCAATGTCCCAAAGACAGCGTCCCAAAGCGATGAGGTAATGCCAAAGCCCATGTCTTGGATTCTGAAGTGATGGCTGAGGTGATACCTCTGCATATCAGGCAAATTTTCAAGGAATCAAAACCTTGTGGACATTTCATGGAGCAGCTGGCTAATTCATGACTTTTTATAAGAGTCATTATGTCCTCACCTTGAGATGTTTTGCTGGGTCTGTGGATGGTTGTCCATGGTGCAGGTAGTAGTGAGTGCAATCATACATCACATATCCCAACAGACCACCTCCAAATAATGCAGGTGTGGTAGATGGAGTTGCGAAGAATGCGACCAGGTTCCAGAACTGAAAATAAAACAGCAGATAATTCAGTTGAATCGGTCATCTTTCTTCTGAATGGTCAAAAGTTCCAGTTCTGCAAATCCAATTTGAAGCATAGTGTTAGTACTTTTGTTGCATATATAACAGTTTAAGGGATATACCGGGAAACACAAAATTGCTGTTGCAGTAGGAGGAAAAACAAGCCTGAGTGAGTCCATAGGGTGCTTATGGTGGCATCCATGAAGAAGGTAATGTGCGGTGTTCCACCTGCAACATTGCATCGACAACAATTTGAAGAGCAGAAGGAAGACATAATGACACGTTGCCAACTTGAAGGTTGAAGTTATTCTTACCAGTAGGTTTTGGTCTCAATGTGGAATAGGAAGCGGTGCAAAGTATATTCAATCAGCGTCCAAATAAATATTCCAAATAGAGCCATCAGAACTACGTCCTGAATGGTATTACCCATCAAAATTGATTTCACGAACATGAAGCAAACAACAGGGAGCCATATAGTTGGCACAGCCCACCACTTTGTGCAAGTCAAGAACTGGACAATCCAAAAAGCTTGTTAGTACGGTTCACGTACCAAAACCCCATGAGATATCAATACAATGGAATGTGTTACCTCCAAGACATCATTTCCGAAAAAGCGTGGACCCTCCTTGCTGACAATAGGTTGGTGAACCCATTCTTGGTAACGCTCCTCAAGATGGCCAACCTTCATCCACAAAATTAAGAGGCAACCAGAAGAAGGTTATGTAACTGTAAAGCTACTGGACATCGTCGATTCAGAAACTTGAATTTTACAACTACATGAGATTCTTCTTTCATAATATACATCAGCACCATGTCTACCACAATTATTGCCAAGGAAAAGGCACACTCTATAACATTAGACCTGGTTTCCAAAAACCCAAAGTTGCACTCAACAAGCTCAAAAGCAATGAGAACTGTAAAGTGCGCAAGACAATCCCATATAGGCTACTTCAAAATTTTTCTTCAAATAAACAAATAAAAAAAACTACTCCAAAAAGGCTAAGATTCACAACAATCACCGAAGAAAGCAACTAAGAGTGAGGCTTACCTGGAAAACAAGGGGCTTGTTGAGATCAACTGTGAACTCCTGGACAACCATCTTCCCCAGTTAGGCCTGTATCACAGAATCTCACATCACATGCCACAGTCCACATACTACAGTGAGGAAGCAAAGACAGATTCAGAATGCTACAGTCTCCAACGGTGCAGGGGGGCAACTCGTCGCTGGCGATGAGCAGAACCAACTGTGACTGACAGTGGGAGGAGAGCTGCGCCAGCCGAACTACCAAGAGTGAGGCCCTAGAGAACGCACCAGTGAGGATATCATGATTACCACCTTTTTCCCGGTGCCCACGACAGCGTTTCCTGACCGGGCAATCATCGGCATGTGGCGCTCCGTCACACAACGACGCACTCGACCGCACACAGCGGATGCTCGCACGAATTTGGCAACCAGTACAGTACTTGAGTGTAACAACACACAAGAGTGTGCCTCTAGTGTCTAGACGATTTTTTTTTTGGAGTCCTAATGTTTTGCAGTCAAATGTTCGCACGAATCTGAACAGACTTGGTACAACACCGTAGCAACAAATGCGGGTAGAGCAATCTCGGTCTAGATCCAAGGCATTGGGTTACTGAAACCGCCGCCGTCGCCAAAGCGCCGAGAAAAAAAAATATCTCCGACGTCCTGCATCTACGAAACTAGACCGCGCGTGCAATGCGGCCGGCGGCCGGCCACGGGGTCTAGCCTAGCGGACTAGCACGATGCGATCGAGAGAGAAGAGGGAGTGGGATCAGAGGGGAGCAGGGAAGGGAAACTCACCAGCGGCAGCAATGGCGGGCTCTTCCCCGGGAGCGGCGGACGGAGCCCTCCTTCTCCCCGGGCGGCGAGACAGAGAGAGAGAGAGAGAGAGAGAGGAGGAGGAGGGGTGAACGGAGAAGAGCAGCGGATGGCAAGAGCAGGCGCGGGGCGAATAAGAGAGCAAACGCGGGGGGCTATCTGCCAAAAAAAATGTCGAGTCCAGTACTCCAGTCTCGTCTACCGCCAGGCGCCAGCCCGCCAGAGGCCAGACCAGCAGATATCCCGGTCCGCGGCTCCGCGCTGCGTGGGAGCGTTTGCGATTAGCGGGGTTTTGCAAGGGCGCATCTGTAAATGGTGATCCGCCAAGGGCTCTCGCTCTCAAATAGCGGCTGGGGAGGTGGGGCCCGCTCGCCAGCTTGGCATTGGGCTGTGCCCTGCTGTGCGTGAACTCGCGATGGGCCGATGGGGACACTGCATGAGGAGCTGAGCTACACGTCGGTGTAACAAAGTTTTTTGTTGTTTTTTTTGGCAAGGCTGTGCACAGTGCACTGGAAAGCAAAGCTCACTTGCTACCAAAACTGACTTACTGGCGATTATGATTTACTGACCTTAACCATTTATGACTTATGAGCACGTCTGGAGCTAGGCCGCTAGGGAATCTCCAAGAAAACCATGGGTTCTCGCTGATTTCCTGTGAAATATTTTAGCCAGGGCAGTTCCTGTAAAATTCATGCGTGGTAAGTACAGAAGAATGGTAGACAGCAGCTTCAGCTTGAGATCTTGGCTACTGTGGGATCTTTTGGAGCCACTGGCCACCGGTGAGAGGCATGTGCGGCACATGTGGGCGCAGCACGTGAACCGTTCAGAGACAGACAGATAGCGAGCAAATGCAAATCCTCTCTCGGAAACGGTTCGCGCCCCAAATCTGCTGGCCGTCGTCACTCGTCAGCTACCCAACGACTCAGGCATGGCTGTTTGCTGGGTCCGCCCACCGCATCCGCATGTGCGAACGCTCGACCGCCGGATGGTTACTGGTTCAGAGATCCGATCAGGTCCCGCCCGTTTCTAGGCAACCATAAACAGCCTGACCAACAAAACTCCTGTCTCCTGATGAAGCTTTAATTAGCCTTCAATGAGTGAATGATCTGCTTCTCTCGTGCACACAGGAACAATGCTGATGCAGATTGACACAGGCTTTCACAGAAAGATGAAAAAAAATCACTCACTACCAGTATCTCGTCAGAAATTACAGTTGGCCAGCTCAAGGAGAGCAAAGCCGTAACGTAAGCTACTTGACCCAAAGGATGCGAAACACAAACGGACGGCGACCTATTACAGTGGCTACATTACAGTGGCCGCAGCCGAAACACAGACGCAACCTCAACGGCAACAACAGAAGCGTAATCAATCATGCAAACCACGAGAAGCACAGAAAAACAAACTCATTCACAGAGACACAAGTGCGGCGGTCCTACCCTTGGGAAAGAGCACCCACGGACGGAGCTCATTGCTATTCGGCCACAGCTTCCTCGTCCTCCTCGTCCTCGTACTCCTCGTCGGCGGTGGCGTCCTGGTACTGCTGATACTCAGCGACCAGATCGTTCATGTTGCTCTCGGCCTCGGTGAACTCCATCTCGTCCATCCCTTCCCCCGTGTACCAGTGCAGGAAGGCCTTGCGCCTGAACATGGCAGTGAACTGCTCGCTCACCCGGCGGAACATCTCCTGGATGGAGGTGGAGTTCCCCACGAAGGTGCCCGCCATCTTGAGGCCCCTGGGCGGGATGTCGCACACGCTCGACTTGACGTTGTTGGGGATCCACTCCACGAAGTAGGACGAGTTCTTGTTCTGCACGTTCAGCATCTGCTCGTCCACCTCCTTGGTGCTCATCTTCCCGCGGAACATGGCCGACGCCGTCAGGTACCGGCCGTGGCGGGGGTCTGCTGCGCACATCATGTTCTTGGCGTCCCACATCTGCTGGGTCAGCTCGGGGACCGTGAGCGCACGGTACTGCTGTGACCCGCGAGAGGTCAGCGGGGCAAAGCCGACCATGAAGAAGTGGAGACGAGGGAATGGGATCAGGTTCACGGCAAGCTTGCGCAGATCAGAGTTGAGCTGACCAGGGAACCTCAGGCAGCATGTCACACCACTCATGGTAGCAGAGATAAGATGGTTCAGGTCACCAACTGCATCATTAGAACTCGCCATCAGTACCAGCCCTTTCAATAGGATACAAACTACTGGATATCGATGTTTTTAAAAGAATTAATGAGGATTAACTTACAGGTAGGGGTGGCGAGCTTTAGTGTGCGGAAGCATATGTCATACAGAGCCTCGTTGTCAAGCACCATACATTCATCAGCATTCTCAACAAGTTGGTGAACAGAAAGTGTAGCATTGTAAGGCTCCACAACAGTATCAGAAACCTTTGGTGATGGGAATACAGAGAAGGTCAACATCATTCTGTCAGGGTACTCCTCCCTGATCTTGGAAATAAGAAGGGTGCCCATGCCAGATCCAGTGCCACCTCCCAACGAATGGCAAACTTGAAAACCTGTAAGTAAATCAAATGAGTCATTCAATTATCCACAAACACAAACAACATTCCCAGCATGAAAAATGTAATCAGACTAGATGGGTTGGAAAGATACAGCAACACTTGAAGGTCTCAAGATATCAGAATGTGATGCGTTCTATGTGACTAGAGTTTGTTAACAATCATCAATCATGTGTTCATGTTACCACAGTTAAGTGATATTTTGAATTCAGTCAATTTCACAACATACTACCACCATGCTCTACTAGCCCATGAACTGATCTTGACATGATACCAGATACTTCACTTGGGCACACCATAGTTTATATTAACACAGAACAACCATATAGGGATTAAATTTCAAGAGACATAAAGTTCAGCACTGCTATATTCACCATGAAGACATGGAATCCATTTTGTTATATTCACCATACATGAAGACATGGAATCCATTTTGTTTGGTGTTGGCCAAAGAATTCAGTCCAGCTACGACGCAATATTTAATTTGACCTTTTAATAGAAGTTGTAGGCTCCCAGAGTGGAATTCCAAGCTAACACAACCAACTCATGTTACATTAATAATAAAATATCCATCCTACTGACAGTTGATGCCGGTCCAGCTACTTAGCCCAGAGAAAAGGTCATTAAAATTTATAGGCTCCCAGAGCGGAACTCCAAGCTAACACACCCAACACTCATGAATGATACATTAATAAAATATTCACCCTACCAACAGTTGATGTCGGTCCAGCTACTTCGCCCAGAGAAATGGTACAGGAGTTCAACATGAATCAACAAGAGTATACATGAAGAGTTGAAGACAGACAAATTGACTAGAAAACATCTACAGAGTTCCATTGACTAGCAAACCTCTAGAGAGTTCCATCATGAAAGCGCCAATATAACCACAAAATAGACTAAACACAATAATTACTGTAGCTATGATTTTTTCTGTTCAAGTGATCCGACGCAGACTGTACGATTGCTTACCCAATAACGGAATTACCAATCATCATTCCATCATGCTAGGTAGAAAAAATAGCCGAATCCACAGGAACAAGCAATACTTTAAGTGCATGTACTGGCATAACAACCTACCTAGAGGGCTAGAGGCTAATGCTTAACAATAACACGGGCCACTTGGCATATTCATCAGCACACAGGACGAAAATTACTAGTAAATGCGACCGACGATGAAAAAAGCACCTCGCAGAAATGCCAATTGGAGGTCATTTTAATGTCATTCATATCCCCAAGGACTCGGATCTGGACTATAGATTTTAACGCTCCCAACCCAACCGGATCTAATAACCCTAATCAGAAGCGGAAAAGCTATGAAAATCGGAGAGCGCGAGGGATGGGATTGGGCAGAGTAAATACCCTGGAGGCAGTCGCAGTTCTCGGCCTCCTTGCGGACGACGTCGAGGACGGAGTCGATGAGCTCGGCGCCCTCGGTGTAGTGTCCCTTGGCCCAGTTGTTCCCAGCGCCGGACTGGCCGAAGACGAAGTTGTCGGGGCGGAAGATCTGGCCGAAGGGCCCAGAGCGCACGGAGTCCATGGTGCCCGGCTCGAGGTCCATGAGGACGGCGCGCGGGACGAAGCGGCCGCCGCTGGCCTCGTTGTAGTAGACGTTGATGCGCTCGAGCTGGAGGTCCGAGTCCCCCGCGTAGCGGCCCGTGGCGTCGATCCCGTGCTCGTCGCAGATCACCTCCCAGAACTTGGCACCGATCTGGTTCCCGCACTGCCCGCCCTGGATGTGCAGGATCTCCCTCATGGCTGACGCCTGCCTGCTGGCTCGCCGGGGCTGGGGTCGAGGTCGGACGCGGGCGGGGAAAAGGCGGGCGGGGAGCGGCGCACGGTCTCGACCTCTCTCGGGTGCTGTGGGCTTGCGGTCTTGTCTATAGGTGAGGACGGATTTGAAATGCTGCTCTATGCTGTTGCCCCCGTGCGACTTCCACCGAGAGCCTTCGAGCTGGAGGAGGGGGTTGTGGACCTTCTTGTGCTGTGGCGGCCCGTGCCCGGTGGGTGGAGAGTGGAGACTGGAGAGAGACCCGGCCGCCGCGGTAGGGGCCCAGGCGCCGACGCGTTGAGGCGGTGGAGCTGGTCCATCTCCACCGTGCGTTTGTTGATCGGACGGCTAGAGGGCCCGTTTCCTGGATTTCTTTTGTGTTTTTTTTTTAAAAAAAGGGAAGTTTGTGTCGATTTGTTGGTTGGGCTCTTTCTGTTGGCGTTGGTATTGGCGTTGGCGACTTTTGGGTCCAGGTTTGGGCGTGGGCCCACGTGGCAGGCTGTCGACCTGTCGTAACCGAACGGCGGGCCCAAAAAGACAAGCTTACCCGAGCTGTAGCCTGTTGTAGCCTGTGGTGCTCTCTTCTCGTCTTGAGCATGTAAGGGCAGTCCCAATGATGTGTTGATGGTAGTTTTTATCGTTATTAATTAACTTGCCAACTAAGCAAATTGGTGATGTGAAAATAGATTTATTAGGGAGAGAGAAGAAAAATTAGAGAAACCGTTTCCTATGGAGGAAACGAAGTCGTCTCTCACACCGATGCGTGAGGAAACTACGTGATCTGCGTTGGGGAGAAACTGGTCGTTTCCATTCAACTCCGTTCGGATCTCCTATTCCAAATTGTGTTGTCGCTCCCGTCGCCAAGGGCCAGCGGCGTGGAACTCTAGCCTGGCAGCACATGCGCCGCCATGGAGCTCCGGCCGCAGCCCAATCTCCCGATCGTGCCGCACGACGCGATGGAGCTTGCTGGCTCGTTGGTCTGTGCATGCTCACGCCATGGACGAGGGCTCGCCGGTCCGCACATGCTCACGCCATGGATGAGGTGCGAGCAGTAGCAACAAACC
>Ga0182004_10000235_pt1 | contig 29643 bp, 29 predicted proteins | sample Sormic07211540_1_FD_120479 | JGI IMG/M metagenome (GOLD analysis project Ga0182004, IMG submission 120479) | Endophyte microbial communities from Sorghum bicolor roots, Mead, Nebraska, USA - 072115-40_1 MetaG | ecosystem: Host-associated > Plants > Roots > Unclassified | place: USA: Nebraska...
TCCAACGAGCTGCATTTAATGCCAACTAAATAGACTCAAACAATTACCATACGCCAAAGTACTACTCCCTAAAAAAATTAAATGGGCTGGTGGACTACGGAAGTTCCGAGGAGAATTAAATAGGCTGGTGGACTGAGTGTGCTAGTAGAAATAGCAATATTTATAGACAAAATTTTCTCCTAGAAATAGCAGTATTTAGGGACGGAGGGAGTACTATAGGAGTTTATATACCCATGGACAACACAAATAAATACGTATGTTTCTGTAGCTACAGCTCTACGCAATCATCAATGGATAGTAGTAGTACGTAGTTAGGAGCATCATCAGTAGTTGAGAGCGTGGACTTTGTGCTCTACGCAAACGGTTGTTCATAAGTCAGGCTGATCCATAACTGCCGGATGACAGTACAAATTGCACCATCAGTTTCCCTAGCTAGCGCCATCATCGGCCAAAGAGCAAGCAGCAGCGCATCGCAGATGCATGCAACGCAACCGATCGAACGCCGGTCATTACTGCTGCAAGGACGAGCAGGAATAATCAGAGGAGCACAAATCTGAAGAAAGAACCACTGCAGCCGCAGCTGTCTGACCTTCCCAGTGTGCAATCTGCGCAGTTGATCGCGTGGCTACAACGGCCTGGCCAAACCTTCGATTCCACTCACTGTTCCGTTCCGAATGTCAATTCCTGTACTTGTGCCATAAAACTGCCATGGCGTAATCCGCAGTGATTTGGGGGAAAAACTGCGGCAGGCAGGCAACAGAGCGGCCAGAAAAAGCAATGCATATGCATGACACAGGGAATTCATTACGTACAGTACCCGGTGGTAGCAGTTTTTGGTGTCGTACCAGTACGGCGGAGCCGGATCTTATTTTCGTCGCAAACGATTACTATTGCTGCTGTATTACATTACTATTAATTAAGTGGCACTGTTAGTTGCTAACTGTCCTCTGACACAATAAGTCACGCACAGCCGAGAAGGTCGTGTAGTACTCGCTAGCTAGTAGGGGGTTTCTCCGTCATCTGCATGGACTTGTTGCGAATTCTCTGCAAACTCTCTTAGCTCGAAGCTTGCAAGTCAGCCCAACCTCCGGCTATTAAATGAAGATTTGGTGCGTGCATGTACCTGCACGGATGTGGGGGTGTACAGTCATGCTGATACTGAGAGAGATAGTCATCGTTTGACAAATTAAAGTAGGAGTACTCCTACTAATCTACTACTCCTAGGCCTTGTTTAGTTCCGAAATTTTTTCGGATTTCGCTAATGTAGCACTTTCGTTTTTATTTGACAAATATTATCCAATTATAAACTAATTAGGATCAAAAGATTCGTCTCGCGATTTACAGACAAACTGTGTAATTAGTTTTCGTTTTCGTCTATATTTAATGTTTCATGCATGTGCCACAAGATTCGATGTGACGGAGAATCTTGAAAAACTTTTTGTATTTCGGGGTGAACTAAACACGGCCCTACTCCTGAATTCCTCCTGATCAATCGACACACAGCACACAGGAGGATCAGCAGTGCATGCGAGTAGATTAGCAGCAGACCAGCAGAGGAGATCAGAGAGGAAGAGGAGTCTACAGCAGCAGGTACTAGCAGGGAAAAGTACAATCTTCAATAATACTTCGCCCGCGCAATAAATGGTTCCATGAATGCAGAGTGGTTCCTGGTTGAAAAATTTATGCGCAGACAGATGATGGGGGAGGGGTCGTTTTTAGGGATTTAATGAGGGAAGGGAACTAGAGTTAGGCTAGGGTGGGCCCACCACTCATCCTCTCTATGCGGCCCCGTGGTTTGCCTCCTCCTAGGCCTACTGTACAAAGGAACAAAACACATGCACGTTTATCAAACCGGCTGATGTAAGCATCCACCAAATACATGCATCGAAAATCTTCGTCCTCCCTTGGCTTGGTCCATGCATTTGATTGATCATCTGTACTATGCACTCTCTATGCTTTGCAAATACTTTGCCGAGCTATTTTGGAGCAAGTTTATCTCTGGCTGATGTTGATACTAATTTGTTATAAGAAAAAAACACTGTTATCTAACTATAAAAATTTATATGAAAAAGTTAAAGTAAACTGGAGGATTCAGAGCCGAAGAAAAACCCTACCAAACAAACCTTTAGTATAGTTGATGTTCAAAATACCAATCCGAGTGAAACCTTTTTAGTTTAAGGGTCATTTATATATTTTGAAACAGAAAATACTTGTCAAAGTTACGTTTAGGAGAGTGTCTCGTTTTGAAAAAAAACGCCAAGTGTTCGGAAACAAGAGAGGGTATTTTTTCAAAAAACATTTGCTATTATTTTCTTTGTGCTGGGCTAGCCATGAGTGCTGTTTTTTTTTGACAAGAAGCCATGAGTGCTGTTGTGTGCGTCAATTTGGTCCAACTGTTCCAATAAATACACCTTGAATTGGTGGCAATCTCTATCCTCGCCTTTAATTTCCTCACACCCAAAAACGAGAAAAGGCTACTGCAGACCGCTCCCTCCTCTTAGAGGCAGAGGACAAGTTTATTTGGCTCGATAATAATGAGTATAATGATGAGGGTTATGGATTGCTATATTTGATTTTCTGTAATCATCACGCACCATCAAAATATAGTTGCATGTAGCTTTTCCTGGACAATTAGTTCGGTTTTTTTTCTGTTTTTATTGATAAAAAATGATTACAAATAGGAGTAGTGTTCAAACATATTGGGAAAAAGTGCACGTGAACATTTTATCTCACTGTCTAATATAAACACGCGCTAGAATAGCGTTGATCTTCTAGAGACAGATAATTCTTCAATATATGAACATTAGTTCAAGTAAGGTTTTGATTTATATATTTAAATAAATAGTTAGCAGAGTAAGCGCTCAAGTGGTTAGTTTTTCTTTAAGGTAAAATCTGTTCACTCGGAGATGTTTATAGGGTTAGGATATGTGCTCTGAGTCTTGATTATGGGTGCATCTTTTTTTTGTGACTCGATTATAGGTGCATCTTCTATGTGTAAAATGTATATACTTTTGTCTATGAACTTTTATTAGAAAATAATATTTTGAAAATCATAATATGGAATTTTTGTAGGGGAAATATGGAATTGAAAATAGAAATAAGCCTAGAGAAGAACTCTGAAGCGCGGGCCCAACAGAGTGTTTTCCGGATGGCCCAGAAAATTGAGCATCAGCCGGCCCAACTAATAAGCAAACCTGCTTCTCTACACCACCCAAGGCCCAAGGCCCAATAGACGAGAGTCCACACGTCCCCACCCCCACCCCTCCCGACTCCGCGGTCCACTCTCCACTGCCACCAGGCAAACCAGCCGCGCCGCCGCCGGCGATGACCACCGCGCGGTTCGTCTCAACCTGCCCCACCCGCCTATCCTCCACGTCGACTTCCCCGATTCGAACCTCGGGGTGGGTTATCGGTCGGGTCCCCGCTAGGCCGCTCGGTTTCTCGCTTCGTCTCAAGCCCGCCATGGCCGCCGCCGGCGTCGGCGGCAACGGCTCCCCGACCGCACCCGGAGACTCCATAGGTGGTTCATGTGTTTGACAGTGGAATTTTTTTGCTCTCTGCGCAGCTTCGTGTTTGATTCGTTCCTCAGCTGCGCCCAGCACTTAATAGTTCATATTGTTCTTCTCTGCAGTAGCTATTTCGACGGACTGTATTTGTTCCAAGCACATTTTTTTTTATGATTGCGTTCAAAATCTTCAGGATCTTCTAGGATTGGAGAGGTTAAGAGGGTGACTAAGGAGACAAATGTGCACGTGAAGATCAACCTTGATGGCACTGGTGTCGCCGAGTGTAGCACAGGGATACCGTTCTTGGATCACATGCTCGATGTGAGTATACTTTATCTGCGTTGTACAAGTAATTAGGGAATTGGAGGTATCTGTATAGACATAATATGCTTGCGGTTCCTGTCTTTGTGATTTCTAGTTCCCATGGATGAGGGGACTGAGAACATTAGGCCTTTTGTGCAAAAGGGGAGAAAATCAAAGCCGTGTACTTAACATGAAACTATCTTGATCAAATCCATAAAGTGGGCTAACTCAAGCATCTTCTGATAGGAAAAGTCTTTTTGTATACTGCTCTTAACTTAAGAAGATGTTTAATAGGGCCAGTAGTACAGTCATTTTTTTTTAGAAAGTGATGTACTGTACCATGAGAACTTGAGGCCATCTTGACGTGGAAAACTCTACCACTTTTCTAGTTCCACGTGTTGCAGGTGGTCACTCTTAGGACTATGCTATCGAGCAATTACTTCGCAAAATGCCGGCTTCGATTTAACTTTTCCTAGTATGATGTGATCCATGGAGAGAGTTCCACACAGGTGTCAGAATTCAGAAATGACTACCGTACGTGAGTCCGTGACTAGCGCTTGTGAAGAGAAATAGCTGTAAATACTAAAATATAACCAAAGCCAGAAAGCAAATATTCATGTAAAAAGGCCACCTATTTCCATTATATTCCCTTTTAAGGCATTTATTTTTGAACATGCTGCTGCTCTTTAATGGTCTCTATTCTATTGTACTACCTATGTCATGTGGTTCAAAATAGAAGGTTCTAAATGAGTAGATAAGTATGCTTTTTTTCAGTCAGTTGGCCATTAACTTTGAGCTTAAAACTTGCAGCAGTCTAAATGAGTAGATAAGTATGCTTTTTTTCAGTCAGTTGGCCATTAACTTTGAGCTTAAAACTTGCAGCAGCTGGCATCACATGGACTCTTTGATGTGTACGTGAAGGCAACAGGTGACACACATATTGATGACCATCACTCAAATGAGGACATTGCTTTGGCAATTGGGACGGTGATTATTACTTTCCAAGAACATTTGTCAGTTTAACTTCTAGATGCATTTTCCTTTCCTAACTCTTGCACTAAACTTAACACTGATTCACCATTTTTTTCAGCTTATGACTTGTGCTGAACCACCTGTAATTTAATTCCATGCAATCAGCATTAGCATAGATAGGCAGACAATCAATGTGATGATCTTCCCTTATTGTCTGTGTAGGCACTACTTGAAGCACTTGGTGATCGAAAGGGAATTAACCGTTTTGGGCATTTTACAGCACCGCTCGATGAGGCAGCGGTTGAGGTTATACTGGTAAGTCGTATTCTCTTGTTGTATTTACACACTATAAATGTGCAATTTTGCATTGACTCTATATGCCAATCTATGTGCCATTTATGCGTGTCTGGCTCTAGTGCTATACACTTAAGGTTCTTTGTTTTTGGATTTCCATGTATTCATGAGCATATACTATTACTAGAGGCCCGTTCATATGCATTTATTGACACTTCAGCAATAACATTCAAGCTGTTTTTTTAGATTTTTGTTTGTGTATGAAGTTTTTCATATCCATCTATCACATACAAATTGAAAAAAGAAGTTCTGTTAAATCTTAAATGTTATCATATATTTGTTTGCCATTTTTGGTTCATGTTAGTTTAAGTTATTTTATTGGACACATCACAATGCGCATGTTGTCGATGTTTTAACTTCCCTTCACTATATGAATATGCAAATTTTAGCCACCTCATTTGTTTCTTTAATAACCTGAAACAAATTGTTGATTATTACTTCCCCCTGTATCCAGGATCTGTCTGGTCGCCCTCATTTAAGCTGTGGCTTAGATATTCCTACTCAGAGAGTTGGCACATATGATACACAGGTAATTTGTGAAATTTGCAAACCTTTTGTCATTATATGTGCAGTTGTGTTTTCTTTATGCTTAGACCTAAAAAAAATTATAATCCTTGATAGCCACATCTGAAACTTTCATTTCAAGTTCGACATGCATTCATTTATATTTCATCAACTGTTTAAACACGACACTTCCTGTGTTTAAAAAGAAATACCTTTTTGTGAAATCTTAAAAAAAAAAAAACCTTGGCAGTCATCATTTATTCATCGCCAATGCATTGCAACACTTTCTGCATTGTAAACTCCTGCAGTCAAGTTAGTCAAAGTTTCATTTATTCATTTTGGTTCCAGCTGGTTGAACACTTTTTCCAATCTGTGGTGAACACATCTGGGATGACTCTTCACATCCGTCAGGTACATATTGCTGTCTGCTCAAATCAAATTCTCTTCAAAACAGCTGGATCAGTGATACAATTTTAGTCACGGACAGTTAAGAGCATCATATAGGCTGAGCATAAGGGCAAGATGGTTGAGTTTTCTCTATTTTTTATAGCTAATTTGCATGACCCTGTCCCTAGCACCTCATCTCTTGCTCCATACTGTCTTTTGAAGCTTGCTGGGAAAAACTCACACCATATTATCGAGGCATCTTTCAAAGCATTTGCTAGGGCACTTCGACAAGCAACAGAATATGACTTGCGCCGCCAAGGCACTGTCCCCAGGTCTGTCTTTCCTTACTGAAAACTTTATTCAGAAAACTCTCATTAGTTCATGACCAGTAGGTGAAAAAAATGCTTCAAGTACTGTTATTTCGAACCACACCATTCTGTAGATGTAGTTCAAGTTTTCTACTGTTGATTGATATCTGACATTGGTAGAGGATAGCTGGGTTTAAAAGCCAACAAACATATGCTCTTGATATTCTACAATTTACATCCCTGCTGTCTGCTGATATTTTTCTTGGTTGTCTCAATTGCAGCTCCAAAGGTGTTTTGTCAAGATCATAACATTGTGAGTTTGAACGTACGCATACCGTTCATTGCAGCGCACATCAATGAGAGGAAACCTGCAGGCAGCTGCTGCGGTTTCTGCTGCTTACATTGGGAGCCTGCGTTAACCTTTGACACCAAAGCATGGACCTTGCTAGTGAGATAAATCAAATATCAAATGTAGCACTACTGCAACTCTATCTGCTCTCTGGAGTTACAGGAAATCTGAAGATTGAAAAGGTCTGGACAAGCTGTGACTTTGAAAGCTACTCCGGTCACCATGAATAATGCTGCGCCTTGTAAGAACTTTGCAACGTGGATCATCCGCACAAACATAGGAGTATGTAATTGTTTGGCCATTGAAGGGAATAAATTGGTTTTTGTTCGTCCAGTTTGTGCGAGTTGAGAAAATAGGAGCCCTCCAATTATCTGGAACTGGAAAGAGGGATGAATTGTGGTTCCACTTAATCCACGAATGTTCACTGGATGCCGAATCAGCGAATTTTCTCCTGCATAATTTCTCTACGACGATCGCGTGTGTAGACTGCTTCCGCTGCCCATGCAGGACACGCAGGCCTGCAGTGCCACTGAAACGGTTCGTTGCGCGTCGTGCGCCGGCAAAGCTTCCGCAGAGCCCGGATGAGATCGTGGCAGGTAGAGCCAAAGTTTAACTTGGGCCTTGTTTAGTTTAAAAAAATTTGCAAAATTTTTCAGATTCTCCGTCACATCAAATTTTTAGACGCATGCATGAAGTATTAAATATAAAAGAAAATAAAAACTAATTGCACAGTTTGGTCGGAATTGACGAGACGAATCTTTTGAGTCTAGTTAGTACATGATTGGATAATATTTGTCAAATACAAACAAAAGTGGTACTATTCTTATTTTGCAAAAAAATTTGCAACTAAACAAGACAAAACCGAAGAATTGAAGTTTAACTTGGGATCTGATAGAGCCAAAGTGAGTAGAACGGAGCAGAGTATTACAACATAAAAGGACGGCTAATGCAAATACATGCAATAGCACTACTAGTACTAGATCAAACACTGAAACTTCCAATTTCATTTCATATATAGAGGAAACAGTAAAAGAGATTGCAGTACACTTGGTGCGGTTTTGCCACAATTATTCAACCCGATCGAGCTACTGCTACTGCTCGATCAACACAAACGCCCGCATTGGTACTGTGTTGGTGTGTGGTACAAATTATTCATATCAATACTTGTAATGGCTGCCTGACCCGCGCGCGCGGCTGCACTTGTGCCGCCGACGCTGAGCCACCAGCGTACAGATCAGCCACGGCCAGGGTACCCCGGATAGCCGCCGCCGGTACCGTTGCCGCCAGGATAGCCGCCGCCACCCGGCAGGCCACCGCCAGGATAGCCGCCGCCGCCGCCGCCGCCTGCCACTGGTGCCGCGCCGAACGCCTGCTGGACCCAGTCGACGGTGGCCTTCTCGAGCATGAAGGCCCTGGCGAGGATCTCGTCGAGGATGGGCGGCTTGGCGCCGAACACGGCGTTGGCGATGGTGATGGTGCCGGGGTTCTGGCTGCTGAGCGCGGCGATGGCCACGGCGGGGGTCTTGCCGTTGTTGAGCTGGAAGTGGATGAGCCCCTGCGGGAAGACGAACACGTCGCCCATGACCAGCTGCTTGGTGAAGAGCGTGTTGTTGAGCAGCTGGTTGGAGGTGACGAAGCCCACCAGGAGCGTGCCCTGGATCACCGTCAGGATCTCCGACCCGCGAGGGTGCGTGTGCGGCGGGTTCTGCCCGCCGGGGACGAAGTCGATGCGCGCCAGCGAGATGCCCAGCGTGTTCAGCCCCGGGATCTCCGTCACCGCCACCGGCGTCACGGCTGAGCCCTGCGCGTTTGCTGCCATCGGCTCTATGTGGAAGAAGAAGTCGTTTGCCTTCACCACCTTCGGGTTCTTGCAAACCACACCATTCACCAGCACTGCAAGCACACGTCGACTCCACCCATGCATGTCAGTAGACAGTACAGTACAGGCATCGCACATAGCATACACATGACTTGCCTTTACATGCATATGCATACATACATGTCTAGAAATACACTGTATTGAACAAACTACTCGTACATACAGCAAGAGCCATAGTATAGTAACAATATATTTTACCTGCAAGGTTGTTGTTATCAGCAACGCAGAAGTCCTGGAGCTGGGTCGGGTCAGTTGCCAGACCACCACGGGGAACTGAAGCAAAGCCCACAACTGCTAGCACTGCAAGCAGTGTAGCAAAACGGGAAGCCATGGTTCTCTGTTTATTTGCTAACTAGTGATCAAGTGTGTGCTCTACAACACTTGCCAGGGCACCAATTTATACTGTCATAAAGGTAGCTGTGCAGTAGTGGACTGCTTGCACGCTCTGCTCCACAATTCACCATCCATCACTCTAGCTCACTCACTGTGTAGTTTGAGTAGGCATCCACGATATGCTACTCGACCGATGGCTTACGTAGAATGTATCTGTGTCTTGTTGTTACAGTTCCACTAACTGTTTCTTTACATATACATGGTGTGATATAATCACGTGCCTGATATCCTTGTGGAATTACATGCATGCAGGTACGATACGGTTGGAAAATGTGGGTGAAGATAACAAATTTTTTTCAATCCTTGTAACATTCACCCACTACCACCACAAAGATTTCCAAAAACCCACTTGTGACTTCTGATCGATCCCCATCCGTAAACAAGTACAACTCCTGCACTGAAAATTCTACGGGTGGCACCTCCTGAGAAGGTGACTAAAATTTTCTTTAAACTCGCGTCTCCAGGACTCCATAGTGCTTGTCCGCCAGGCCACACTAGTTTTGCTACAACCTCCCCTCCGATCCCTAATTAAGCCACTCTCAATTGAAACCTCAAAATTACCGAAATCAATTGCTGCTTTTTTTACCCGTACGTTGCTACGGGACAATTAATATTTTATATTTAAAACATATAGATCACACGATAAGATAATAAATCCATAATAAAAATATTATGAACAAAACATTCAAAGTGTCATTTTTATAACAATAATATAACACATGTTCAATTTTCATTATGCCATCACACGAGTATGTATACAACATATCTTTGTAGAGTCTGATAAACCATTTTAAAATACCTAGGAACAACAACAATATATGACGTTAGTGAGATATTATTTGTGCAATATAAATTGAATGAAAAAAAATACATTGTATGCATTAGTAATATTCTGTTACCTCACTTACGGTGTTAGAACCTCCTTAAATACAATATTCTTCGTGAAAGTTTACACAAATAAATATCTCGGGGATAATGTTATATTGTTTTGTCTAATGCAACGTATTATGTATCTTTACTTAGATAATCTAACAACATCTTTCACATGACATTTCATACATCTAGTCTAGTTTAGTTGATACAATCCATATACTTATACGTGAACAACAAATTAAACCCTAAGTTGGACACAAAATTAGGATATATGTAAGTTAGCAAGAAACATTCATATTTGGCCTCTCCTTTATTCATTCCAAAGTTACAATGATTGGCTACTCTAATGTCAATGCTTATGTCTCAGTTCTTGTTTGTTCAGTCATCATTTGTGTTTTATAAGGCAAATAGGGCATCTTGTGATAACTCCTAGTATCTAAATGGCTCTATTCCACAACCTAACACTCTTGCGCGCGCGCACACACACATGATCCTTTATGTGAACTTAGCATAGCTTAGCTAGTTGAGTTCCACATGGTGGAACTTGCCTACAACTCTATTTGAAGTCCCCGATTTGGCATATGTGCACATATTTTTCTAGATTTACTCCAATGTCTGAGCGGTGTTTTTGTTTTAGTGGTAGGCAACATGCCTATCCAATAGAGTATGTACCTTCATAAGTAAGGATTGATTCACAAAAGATGGTCCTTGATTATGGCTAGTGTAGCGCCATAGCAAAAACTGCCACCACTCCCATCCACTCGTGAACCCATCCTCATCTATTACCCCTATAGGTTTAATGGTAGGCGAGATGACCATCCGGTTGATCCTTGAATTGATTATGGCTAGTGCAATGCCATATAGCAGAAGCCATCGCCGCTGCCATCCACCCTGACTGATTTCATCCTCATCTATTACCACTATAGCTTCAGTGGTAGGCAACGTATTTATCTGGTGGACTATATGTGTTTACATTCATAATTGTTATTCACAAAACATGCTCCTCCATTATGGCTAGTGCAGTGCAATAGCAAAAGTCGCCGCCGCTGCCATCCACTCTTATGTGAATCCATCCTTACCATTGTTGGTAAACTGGTAAAGTGAATTATCTTTTAGTGAATAGGAAGAATTTTTTTGACAAATGATGCTGAGAAAGCCTGATGATTCCATCAATCGGAGCGCATTGAGCAACAAATTGACTTGTACATGACAAACTTTAAGCAGATTGATAGCTGATCGATGATAGATAACAAAACCAAACTAATTAATAAACCCCATCATTGTGTGATTCATACGTCATACTTTGAAAAATCAGCAAGATAACAAAAGGTTCTCAGTACATGCGCGCAGTTCCGATCCTAAAATGCATCCACCAGACCACTAACAAGGTTTCCATAAGCTCCACTTCACTTGTGACGTTGGATACGATCAGTTCGTCAACAACACTTCTGGTTTGCACTGGAAATCCCACTCGTATGTACGTCGGCCAGGATGGCATACAGCACTCTGCGGAGGCATTAGGTCACGGTGAGTAATGGGCTAATGGCATTAGGTCACGGGCCATTCTTCCCCAGTGCTTATCCTCCCCGTGCATTAGTATTTGACCTTTAATTGCCCATGATTAGTGTGTGGCGGCTGCGCAAATGACAAGGGGTCACAATCTCACAGATATATTGGAAAAGGGAATCGCGATAGCACCCCAGCTGAATTTGTGTATTATATAGTCCAGATTATTGTGAGTCCTAAGATTAACTTTTCGATGCAAATCATGTATAATGCTAGGTCCTAGGACACGTATGTATCCACCATGGAAGGGCTCATGGGACTTGACATTTTTTGGAAAGAAATTTCAGTTAAATTGATTTTATATCTTGGGAAAAGCTATAGTTTACTTAGACTAGTAAAACTAACAAATCTTGCGATAGTCTCATATCTCATGCATTTAGACATTATTTTTCTACGCAAAAGATTTACACGAACACGAACGAATTAAGAAGGTCACGGAAAGAAGGTGACAAAGAAGCTCCTCCTTCAATCAACAAATAAAGGAGTTTGCACTTTGTGGTGTTTTGCTAGACTATCTAAAATGGTACACTCTCCTTCAATCAACAAATAAAGGAGTTTGCACTTTGCGGTGTTTTGCTAGACTATCTAAAATGCTACACCTCATAAACAGGTTTTCGTCCCATCTAGTAAGTAGAAAGAAAGACAGAGTTGTAGATAAGAAAAACGTAAAAGAGAAAGTACAGAAACAAATTCAAGGTTTCTCATACAAAACATAAGACTAGGTCGTAGAAAAAAAATGCCGAGAAAAAACTTTAAGATAGAAATACATAAAATTCTTGGAGGTAACTTTTTTTTACTCCCCGTATTAATTTATAAGTTAACAAACACTATATTTTAGAGAACAAAATATGAAAAACTTTTGAAGATGCTCATCAAAATCAAAATTTTGTTACCACGTGACAATCGCTACAAATAAGAAAAAAAAAAGTTAAAAAGACAACTCTCGGCCGCCACTGACATGTAGACAGCGCACAGCGATGCTCCCCAAAAGAACAAAAATGAAAAAACTATTCAAGAATTTGGGATCGACCACGATGGGACTCGAACCCACAATCTCCCGCTCCGGAGGCGAGCGCCTTATCCATTAGGCCACGCGGTCAAATTGTTGTTATCTGCAGATTTGTATGGTATCTATACAATAAAAAATACGAGAGTTGGGCTTCCGTGACAAGAAGCCCATCGGCCCACGAGAGTATACTACGGATACATTCACAAAAAAAAAGAAAAGAAAAAAAAAGAAAGAGTATACTACGATACGAGGCCTTGAAAATTTTGCAAAATCGACCTCCTTGTGCACACCGCCGCCGGCCGCCCCCCGCTTGCCCGTCCTCTAGCTCCGTGCCTCCGTCGGCCGTCCTTATCCTCCACCTCTCGCGCTGGCGCACCGCTGCGGAGCTGTTCCAGCGCCGCGCAGGAATCGGATCTTCCGCGCGTCGGCGGCTCCCCCTCGGCGGCGTCCAGCGACGGAGGGGCAGTCCAGGCTCGGCGGCGGCGTCGAAGGCTCCCCCTCCCGGCTCTCGCCAGTCGCCTCGCGCCCTCGCCTCCGTCCTCCGCGCACCGGCCGGCGACTCTGCGTACGCACCTCCCTCTCCCCTCCCGCCTCTACTGTAAGTGGGAGCCCGGCCAGCTGCCCAGGGTGGCCGGGCCTTGGCTCCGCCGGTCATACCCTGGGTTCAGGGTCTGCCAATGCTCAGTCCTCACCCAGTCCCTACCTCCTTACCACAGATCATGTCGAGAGCCTTAGCCCGTCGCCCAGTACCTCCTTTCCTGAAACTTCGCTCCACAGTGTGCGACGACGGCTACTGGATGGGAAGATTGGATCACAAGGACTGGCTCGCCCCAAATGAGGTGCTCAAGATATTTGCAAACATCAGGGACCCTAGCCTAATAAACAGTGTATTCAAGAAGGCATGCAGCCGGATAGACTACAAGCCCAGCGAGGCGCTATACAGCTTGATGATTGACAAGCTGGCCTTCGCCAGGAGGTTCAGTGATGTGGAGGAGTTGCTGTCCAAAGCCAAAACTGAAAAGTTGAGGTTTTCGGACGAGTTCTTCTACAGGCTGATCAAGATGTACGGCAACGTGGCAGAACATCCTCAGAAAGCCATCGACACGCTCTTTGCAATGCCTGGGTATAATTGTTGGCCTTCTACCAAGACGTTCAATTATGTTCTTCACATGCTTGTGTGCAAGCGGCAGTACGAGGTTGTTCATGAGATCTACTCGAGCGCGCCCAGGCTTGGGGTGACATTGGACACCTGCTCCTTCAATATTCTTGTCAAGGGTTTGTGCCAATGCAGTAAATTTGATGAGGCTATCTCCTTGCTGCATGAGATGCCGAAGCAAGGGTGCCAGCCTAATGTGGCGACCTACTCGACCTTTATGCATTTCCTTTGTCAGCGTAGTCTGGTTGATAAAGCATTTGAGCTGTTTGAGAGAATGCGGAAGCAGGATATCGCTGCAGATACAGTTGTGTACAATATTTTGATCTCTGGTCTCTGCAGGGAGGAAAGAGTGTCTGAGGCATTCGATCTCTTCAAATCAATGACTTCTGAAGGGTGTTATCCTAATTCTGGGACTTATCAGGTACTTCTCGATGGTCTCATCAGTTTAGGAAAGTTTTTTGAAGCCAAAAGCCTTGTTAGCACTATGAGTACAGAAGGTGTGAGGCCTAGTTTCCAATCATACAAGCTACTGATTGATGGCCTCTGTAGTGAGGACTGCGTGGATGATGCACATCTTGTCTTGAAGCAAATGGTGGGCCAAGGTTTTGTTCCTCGGATGGGCACTTGGACAAAACTTCTCACATCCATCTTCTAATTTTGGTTTTCACATCAGTGATTTCCTTGGCCTGACAAGACACATGAACGGAAACTTCAAATTTTACCAGACTCCTGAATGAGGGTCGTCAAGTTCTGTTAGAGGAGCAAGTGGACAAATGCAGGCTTGAGTTTGTGCTTGTAGTCTTGTGTACCACGGCTATATGAATGCTGCCTGTACATGATTATAGTTTGGTGTTAGCTTCCACGGATGTCAACCTGAAATATATAAGGCTGACAAAAAAATCCATTCAATTTTGTAGGTTTGCAGCTTCAAATTTTAAAAAACCTTTCAAATACTCAATGAAATATCAATCTGAATCCACATCTATGCATTTGCAGGTGATTTATGCTTGGGCAGTTGAATAACTAATCTTCTATGGACCTCTCCTGCATTGTGAATTCAGTTTCCAGGCTAACAATATGAAGATGCATGCCATGAGTCTTTTTGGCCTTTTACATCCTTGAAGAGGAACAGAGCATCCTAAATAGTTAGCTTCTTAGCTCTTCTGTTTTCTGTTCGTCTCCTTAACTAGCCACATGACTAATATATTCTGCTCACTAGGTTGCCTGATAGTCATGAAATCCACATGTTAGCCTTGTAAACTGTCCGTGGAGAACTATGTGGATCTGTACGTACAAGATGGCCTTTTAAGCCCACTAGATGAAGATTTTCAAACTATTACTCTCAGCAATTTACTTGTTGCAGTTTTATTTGCAGTTTTGATCCGATCTAATATCTATTCACATCAGGGAAAGAATCTGGTGACCAAGGAAGCAGCAGCATTGGACCATGCTATCACTGTTTGACTGAAAAGCCTGGGTTAAAGCCTGAAAGCCAGATATGCGTTTTGTGCATTGCATTACTGCAGTTGTTTTGCAAAGCGAACAATTGTTCGGGTCTGCATAAAGTTGCTGTAAATGGTTCATTCACAAATTACAGTCGGGGAAGTGGGCACAGCAATATGCTGTTGAGAAATTAGAATTACTTGGAACAGCAATATACGTATGTAACTGCGTATGTAGTTGTGATGAGAGGGAGTTGTGGTGGTCCGCAAACACCATTTCAACTATTGTTTGCATTTGTTGTATAAAAAAAACTATTGTTTGCAATGTACTTAGCCAGCCATGTGCACCTGCTGCTATTTTTTTTTAAAAAAAACAATTGTTTGAAAATGATTAGCATATTCGATGCGGGGTGTTGGATATCAAAGCGATGTGAGAAAATCGACTTTAACAGTGTATTTCGCATAAAAACGTGCTTCCTAGTGTTCAATGGGTAAATTTCTGCTCGCCTTTGGACAGGCTTATTTCGCATATAGGCCAAATGTTTGTTTCGTGTAGAGAATACTGCATGCCACAGCCAAAAGCAGGGCAGCCGATCAGGTTTATGTTCTTGTTCCTGTGCCTATACGGCTATACCTCAGAATCCTGTGCATGTTTGAGGAGCATGTGGTGAACTGTTTTCTGGGATGGGACGAGGGGATGCCAATCAGGCATTCAGTGGCAGATCATCAGGCAGCTGTCAAGCCTGCAAACGAACATATAAAAAGGTTCTTGTTTTTTTTTTGGTTGTTTTCATTCACATCATTTCGTTTCGCCCATATCACTCATCCTTTTTCTGCCGCCGAGCATGACTAGCTCGCCAATAGCTAGCTGATGGCCCAGTCGATCGTCACCAAATCAACACGAACCATCGCGTCCTTACCGGCTATCGGCTATCGGCTATCGTCCTCAGGTTCTGCCATTGTTGCTTGTTTGGCCACCACCCAACTCCCAGGCGAACACGAGTAGTTGCCCATTGACACTGGAAGGCAGGTGCCGGTGCACTGGCTGCTCCTGCTGTGTGTGATGGGCCATCCGTCACCACACCGGTATTGAGCCGTGACCAAACTTTTGTCGTCACGTCACCGATCGCGAGCCTCCCAAGTCCCCAAACGCCGAAACGCGCACGAAAATGAGCCCAGTGCTTGGCTGCTTTATTACAGGCGTTAGGCAGGATGCGATCAAGTCGTCGTGCTGAGTCCAGCACAGCTACGGAAGATTCCAAGAAGCAAACAAGAAAACAAAGAGAGAGAGAAGAGAAAACGAGAGGAACGGGAATCATCAATGAATACGGAGTACGTTTTTAGAATAAAATGCATATATTTTGCAGCCTAACACACTACTCCTCCGATGTCTGATTAGGCATGGTTAGATTAGGTACCATCTCTCAATCTTGCGCACAGTAGCGTTGACCATTTGCCTAGTTAGTTAATGGTTGGACAATAGTTGCCAAATACAGAAGAAAGTGCTACAGTATCTAAAACCAAAAAATTTCTCCAACTAAGGGACTGTTTAGTTGGTGAAAAATTTTGGTTTTGGATACTGTAGCACTTTTGTTTGTATTTGAGCCTGTTCGCTGGTCTGAAAGCCATGACTGAAAGTATTGTACATTGATTTATTATGAGATAAAAAATACTACTGGCAGGCAGAAAAAACACGGCTTATAAGACAAGCGAACGGAGCTGTTGTCCAATTATAGACTAACTAGGCTCAAAATATTTGTCTCGCAAATTACTGATGAATTATATACAATTAGTTATTTTTTACTTATATTTAATGTTTCATGCATGTACTGTAAGATTCGATGTGACAAAAAATCTTGAAATGGTAGAATTTTTTCAGGAATAATAGCCCCCAAACAAAGCCTTGAGGCCTTGTTTAATTGTATTTTTTTTAAATGGACACTATAGTATTTTCGTTTATATTTGATAAATATTGTCAGATCATGAACTAACTTAGACTCAAAAGATTCGTCTTCTAAATATAGACAAACTATGCAACTAGTTATATATATATATGCGCTACATGTATGTGTCGTAAGATTCATCAGAAATTTTTTTAAAAAATTACAAAATTTTTAAGGCCTTGTTTAGTTCATGAAATTTGTTGGTTCGGGATACGGTAGTACTTTCGTTTTTATTTGGTAATTATTGTTCAATCATAGACTAACTAGGTTTAAAAAATTTATCTAGTAGTTATAGATAAACTGTGCAATTAGTTTTTATTTTTGTCTATATTTAATACTTTATGCATGTGCCACGAGATCTGATTTGATAGAGAATTTTAAAAAGTTTTTGATTTTAAACAAGGCCTCATTATCGTTTTGCTGCAGTGTTTTTCCTGCTCTGAGAATCCTCCGTTGTCGGAGGGCACATCACTGCACTGACGCTTGACGGGGCGGTCAAGTACACACCAAGCCGAACCTTCACGGGCAGCAAAAAGAAACTCGTAGACGGCTGGAGTGGACGACGAAGCCGCCGTCGGTCCATCACGTGACGCGAGCAACGCGGAGGAATTGGAAGCCTTGTTTAGTTCTTAAAAAAATTTACAAAACTTTTTAAATTCTTCATCACATCGAATCTTTAGACGCATACATAAAGTATTAAATATAGACGAAAATAGTAGTTCATGATCAGATAATATTTATCAAATATAAACGAAAATGCTACAATATCAACTTTTTAAAAAATTGTTGGAACTAAACAAGGCCAACTGGAACTGGGGCCTGGCCCCCTGGCCCTGGCCGCGGAGAGCCACGCCAATTTGACTCGCACAAATCCTGGCAGCTTTCTCGATGCCAAGCTACCCCACGTCCTGTACAAAACTCGCAACGCAGCTTCTGAATTTGGAGGCACTCAAAGCTCGCGAAAACCGCCATTACAAGCTTGCGCCCGCTTCGAGTCCTGCTCAAGCATCACTCACACTCACAGGGACAGGGCACGGCAACTTTCTGCGCTCAGGTGCCCGTTCTGTTCTTGTCATCACACCAAACGAGCGGGCAGCTAGCAGAAACCAGAAAACACAACAGAGTTTGGCCGATGGGATCACTACTCACTGCTACGAGGAAATTACCAGGGGATTAGTTTTTTCTTTTAAAAAAATAGCTGTTTTGTTTTTTTTGGCAAATTCTCAGGAATACGTAGTACGGAGTACTGCATGCCAGCCAACTACACGCAAAAAGGAGATTCATTGGACAGAAGAACAAAAAATGTGAAAAGATTCTGGTACAGTAGCACCCCACATGTGCTTATTATGACGACCCGACCCGGTAGTATAGAAATTAGAAACGCAAACGCCCCTCCCGACGACTTGCTCCGCCTCCATCTCCTTCTCCTCCCTCCCTCCCTCCTCAGCTGCTGTCACCTGACCTCCCTCCCTCTCCGCGTCGCTCCCCATCCCGTCCCATCTTGGCCTGGACACCTGGGCTGCCCCCCCTTCGTTTCCGCGCGCGCGGACACGCTGAGTCGCCGCCCGAATCCTCCCGCCTCCCCGCCGCTGCCAACGTCGATCTGCGACCGCGACTCCGCGCGAGGTGGGGTGAGCGAGTTCCCTCGCCGTGATCCAGTTTTCTTTCCCCCCGTCGTTTCTTGAGCTCTCGCCACGCGTTTTGGGTGTTGTTATTCGCCGACACTGGTGCCTTTTCTCCGTGTTGTTCATGGAGATCCTTCTGTTCTGTCTGCGTGTGTACCTCTACTTTGATGCACATGCAAAGGTTTGATCTTGAGATGGATTTTAATCGTGCGTGGGTCGCGTGGTATGCAGATTCAGAAGGTAGGAGGAGGGGAGACGAGTTCCTGTCGGTTTCATTCTTGGCCGCCGACTTCACATGCCAACAACCCCAAGAAGCAGAAGCCAGGCTAGGACCACTAGGCCTTGGATCTTGTCAGGTACATCAATTCCTTCCCGGCTTTACGCTCCTCTCTGTTTCCCCCCTTTTTTGCTTCTATAATAACTCCAATGATCTGTCTTTAAACAGCAAAGAGGTGATTTTTGACCACTAAATTTCAAACCGAAATGCCATCCTTTCAAGTTTACTGTGCACCACAAAAAAGAATATATATATATATTAAAAAAAAACTGAACTAGCTGGTCATGTAAATTTACTTTCTATTGTGTGCTGGACCTTCAAATGTTTTTAGTACAAAACCAATAAACACATGAGACTGCATATGTGAATCCCCAAACTTGTGTGCTGGACGTTCAATTTTTTTTTGTACAAAACCAATAAACACATGAGACTGCATATTTGAATCCCCGAAAATGAGTGGTGCTGAGTAGAATTAACTGATCTTTCGCGCACTCGGACCACAATTGAACCAGCCATCATATTTTACTTTGTGCAACTTTTAAATTTCTCCCTGTCTTTTTCACAGGGATGGACTTTGCTGATTCGCGACGGAAGCCTAATTTCACGGGGAAGATTGCCGTGGCAGCTGCACTCACGGTGATGTGCATAATCGTGTTGAAACAGTCCCCCAGTTTCAGCGGTACCAGCGTGGTACGTGCTGAATCTCTCCACAAGAACTACCCCCCATGTCACTGTCGCTTGCTGTTGAGTTGGCACTACTTGTCATTATTCCTTCTTCCAGACGACTTAAGTACACTGCTTATTTTCCATGGAACATCAACGCGATGGGTTCATGTGGGAACTGCCATTATGGTGATTGGATGAGACATTTGTGCGATGAATGATGCCTTCTATTCTCATGGTTTAATGCTTGCTGTTGTAACTCTATTGTGCAAGGGTTATTTTATCCTGATACATTATTGTGACTGGGTCATTTTACTAATACATCTGTGCTATTGTACCAGGGTTATTTTACTGATACATATAAGCATCATTTGTTCTTGATAGTTATAACTCTGTCACAGTTGCACAGTTTCAGTAATTTCCTAGAAGTCGTTCAATTCATGCGTGTAGTTCTTTATTAATAGTTTTTTTTAATCTTTCCAACTGGAGGCATTTTGTTGATGCACTCACATTTCCTGCAGTTCTCTCGCCGTGAAACTGGGGTGACCCATGTGTTAGTAACAGGGGGAGCTGGGTATATTGGCTCACATGCTACTCTTCGTCTCCTTAGTGACAACTACCGAGTTACCATTGTGGTAATCTCTTATTCCTATCTCCCATTCCATTCCTCACTAACAGTCTGATGGTAACAGCAACTAATGTTTACAGGATAACTTATCAAGAGGGAACATGGGAGCTGTTAGAGTTCTTCAACGGCTATTTCCAGAACCTGGAAGGCTTCAATTTATTTATGCTGATTTGGGCGATGCCAAAGCTGTATCCTTCCTTTGAAGTTTAATAACTTAGTGCTCCCCCTCCCCTTACATAAAATGTATTGCTGAGATTTGTTTTGCACTTAACCAATAATCAGGTGAACAAAATATTTTCGGAGAATGCATTTGATGCTGTTATGCACTTTGCTGCTGTTGCTTATGTTGGTGAGAGCACAATGGAGCCACTCAGGTAAAGGCTTGTTCTAGGCATGTAATATGCTGGTTTTCTTTTTTTTGCTCAAGTATTTCAAAGCTTCTGTTGATTTTTCTTTGATGTGTATGTGGTATTTTGTTAAATTAAATTAAATTTATAATGGAAGTCCACACGATTTTTGTCATTCTTGGAAGCCTATCTTCATCTTTAGCTCAAAATGCTTCTATAGTTTAAATGGATGTAGTGCAGGTTTGATTTTTTTTTGTTCCAACTGTTTTCTATGCTGCTTCCTTGGTATTAGCTCACCGTGCAAAAGTCATGTGCAGAAAATGTTGTTCTTCCTAACCAACTGTATATACTCTGTTAACACTGCTATAACAGGTACTACCACAACATAACATCAAACACATTGACAGTTCTTGAGGCAATGGCAGCACACAATGTAAATACTCTGATTTACTCGAGTACATGTGCAACCTACGGTGAACCTGATACGATGCCTATTGTAGAAACAACTCCTCAGGTTAGCCTCTCAATCCATGAGTTTTTACCTTCCTTAATTTTATAGATGCTGTCATGATTCTAACTATTTTCTAAACCACTGCAGAATCCTATCAATCCATATGGTAAGGCAAAGAAGATGGCAGAGGACATCATCTTAGATTTTACAAAATCAAAGAAACAATCAAACATGGCTGTCATGATTTTAAGGTTGGTTTTCAGCAGCCTATATTAGATTGCAATACATGGAATAGTTCTAACCTCTTTCCTGCTCTGTATAAATTAGATACTTCAATGTGATTGGATCAGACCCAGAGGGACGTCTAGGAGAAGCTCCAAGGCCAGAGCTTCGTGAGCATGGACGGATATCTGGTGCTTGCTTTGATGCAGCTCTGGGAATCATTCCAGGGCTAAAGGTATTCTACATGCTCATTTCAGTGCCGTCAGTTCCCTCTTTTACTCTTGTATAATTAGCTGCATCCATTAATTTTACATGAATAACAATCATATATATTTGATTCTTTGCTCTTTCAGGTTCGTGGAACTGATTACCCCACTGCAGATGGAACTTGCATTAGGGACTACATCGATGTCACAGATCTTGTAGATGCCCATGTCAAAGCTCTTGGTAAAGCTGAGCCAGGCAAAGTTGGAATCTACAATGTCGGAACAGGACAAGGTTGTTGAAAGATCAATAACCAATAACCAGATCAAAAAAATTTCAGAGAAAGATACCCTTTTATTTAAGATCATAATCATATGCCTTCCTCTGTCTCTGAACATGGTGTTTTTTTGTCTTATCAGGTAGATCAGTGAATGAGTTTGTGAAAGCTTGCATGAAGGCAACAGGAGCTTCCATCAAGGTTGAATATCTTGCCCGTAGACCCGGAGATTATGCTGAGGTATACAGTGATCCATCGAAAATCTACAAGGACCTCAACTGGACAGCCCAATACACTGATCTTGGCCAAAGCCTTGCCCAGGCATGGAAATGGCAGAAAGCGCACCCAAACGGATATGGATCAGCCTGATTCAGAGTTCAAAGGTTGAGAGACTCATCACGCAGATCCAAGGGGTCTATGTGCAGTGATATAGCCTTCAGATAATTGGTTCTTCAACATAGAAACATAGCAAACAGCAACACAAAAGTCGTGATTCTTTTATTGCAGTGCTGGAAGAAGACAAAAGTATCACAGAGAGAATGCACTACCTGTTCCTTGATTAGTTTCATATATATAGGTCCTCTTTTTGTTGTTGACATTTTAATATATTTTGATGTGTGCTGAGGCACTATATAATAACACAAATGAAATTGTGTTGTAGACAGGGTTAGATCAATCTCGTGTATCAACCTTCGTTGTGGTAGAATGAAAGGATATAAATAAGTTGATGTATGTTTTTGTTTCCCAACTTGTTTCAAGTCTACACAAGGCCTGATTGTGCCAGGTTCAGCGAGCTGAGCTCCTTGTGTTTTGAGATACATTGAGTCAGTGACACAAGCATTTCTTTGAAAGGTGGTCTCACATGCAAATATTATACAGAGAACATGTGATTACATTCATGATCGCTCAAAAAAAAAAAGGAAAGAAAAACAAAAGAGTGCTGGTTTAGTCAGCCCGAAGCCCCCAACATCACATGGGAGGGTCTTGGTCGTTCCATGTGGACTTGTAGGCTCATGACAGATATCCCATGGATGTAGAGAGCTAGAGGAACGCCCCCCTATTTGTGTGTACACTTGTTCATTAACTCACTCTACAAGTTCCACTTATGGATCCTCCTCCCCTCTATTTTAGTTGGTTCATGCCTTCTATAAAGCTTACCAACAGTTGGGACAGATAGACATGTAAATTGGGTTTGCATAATCCCAGTTAATTCTTCCTTCACCTTTGCCTCCTTATAGGCTACCAGCATCAGATCTTAGACTGCCTAAACAAGTCAAGGACCTGGTGACACTGACATGTCACACGATGATGCTGATCTGGCGAGGCAAAGTGGCCAAATAGGGAAATCACACGCAATTCACATGCCCATTCCGTCAATTAAATTGGTATAACATGTAGTAGGAGCACTAAAAAGGCCCAAAGGGAGAGTATACCAGCAATCTAAGCAACCCATGAATCCAAAAACACACGCATGGACACTAAGTCAAACATAGCGGGGGCGTTCCGTAGTTTCGATGAACTCACCGACAGGTATGTTCTCAGTTTTTTTCTGAATTCGGAAGTCGGGGGCGTCGTCGTCGTCAGAAGAAATCGAACCAGGCCTCGAGATACGAGAGCACGAGCAGGAGCATCAGGGGCAGCAGCCTCTCAGGTCCAGCTGCGTACCACAGTAAGGCGCCCGCGGCGTCCGCGGCGCGGCGGACGAGAACCGGAGGCCGCGCGCCTGGCGCCCGCATGCCGTACATGACAAGCAGCAGGCCGCCGGACATGAGCCCAAGCGCCAGGATGACTTGCCACGTGGTGAAGGGGTCCAGAGGCGTGCCGCCGGGGTCGTTGCGGCCGACGACGACGAGCAGGAGGTACGACATGGCGGTGGCCACGGCGGCGAGCCCGGTGCCGACGAAGTCGGCGCGCCCATGTAGCTCGCGCCCGTTCCTCGCGCGATCCATGCGCTCGTACGTCCTGGAGCGTCGGCGGGCGTCGGCGCGGCGGAGTGCTGACGCCGGTGGGTGTACTGGGCACTCCACCTGCTGCTGCTGATGATGATGATGATTTCTTTTCCGCAACGGCGGCGATCTTTGCGGTGGTTGCCAGCAGCAGAAGCGCGGTGCAGCTTTAGACTCGAGCAAGGCTGCATATATATATATATATACCAGCCGGCCAGCCGGGGAATGCAGTTTCATAGAATTAGCACGGAAATTGTACTTCCCAAATGAGAACTGAGAAGTATCTGGGAAGATGTACTCTGCTTGTCGGATTGATGCGACGAATGCGGCAGATTCTTTCTCGGACGTTTCCTTTCCTATAACATTTTGCAATGCGTCGATTCATGCAGCGCAAATTGAAATCGAGCAAATGCTGAATTCTCTATGGACAGTTGAAAGCATATACATTTATGTGGATGATACGATGCAACGTCCAATTTCACTGCCTGATAGATGGTTGTCTTGTCTGGTCCGTGATTGAAACTCTGAACGCATCTCTTGAATGAGTGGGGAAACAAGAATACTCTGAACTCTGTTCATGTATAATTGTTCCCAATAAAACTAATCTACAGTTTTTGCTGTGTAACCTGCTAAGTTACAATCATTCAAGGATCATTGTAGAACCTACAGTACTTTTGGTTTCCGGCAACAGTGATGATGAACGTGCAAATGTTGCAGGAAAGCGCGCCAGATCGGACAACAAAAGAAGATTTACAAATATTATAACACTGCTGCAGTCTGTTAGTCGTCTTCAGTTCATTTTATTTTACTTGTTTTACTTCAGTAGTATACTCCCTCCAGTCTTTGCTAGATACATTAATTTTAGTATCTATGTAGACATAATTTATATATAAGTAGGTAACAAAATCTATATATGTAGAAAAGCCACACACAAAAATATAGGGGATAAGACCACTTCCGGCATTGCTATGATAAAGAAAAGACTTTCTCACACAGGTTGAGAAAACTCCTAAACCCAAACCCCACCCTAACACAGGGGCACCGTTGCCTATTGAGAACCAAGCCCCTGTGCTTTGGTCATGAGATAGATGAGGAGATTTTTTTAATCATATCTTAAAATTCGCTCCCATGGGGAAATGAAGATGAAGAATTTTTTTAACCATATCTTGAAATTTGCTCCTCTGAAAAGTCAAATCCAGGGCCTATGGAGTGCCGCTGAATCAGATGGACTGTAGTCTCATTGGCCAAAATCTATGTATCTAAAAAAGATGGTCATTTCAATTTGATTACATGTCCATTCGTTCTGAAATAAAATAAAATACAAACTGAGCCATTGTCCTTGCATGCTTCTGAAGTTTTAATAGTTTCCATGCGAATACTTTTTTTAAAAGTTCTTGCTCCTATTGATTTTTTAGATTTCTCTAGGATACTCAGGCCTTGTTTAGTTTGCAAAAATTTTGCTTTTTGGTAACTGTAGCACTTTTGTTTTTATTTGACAAACATTGTCCAATCACGAAGTAACTAGGTTCAAAAGATTCATCTCACAAATTACAAGTAAACTGTGCAATTAGTTTTTATTTTTGTCTATTTTTAATGTTCCATGCATGCGACTAGAGATTCGATGTGACGGGGAATCTTGAAAATTTTTGCGAACTAAACAAGGCCTCATCTTAGGAATGCAACATCCATTGTATGTTGCTGAATCCAGTTGTTCGGATATTTCAGAAGGAAAAGGAGATGCAACTGAAGAAGGAGACAGGTAGTACGCAGTAGAGCTATTATTTGTAAAGCGAAATTGTAAGCAGGATTTTTTATACATAATTGAGAAGGATTCGATTTTTCCCTGAAACTCTGATGGTGGGCATGGATGGGCACATGGACCATGCGTGGCCATCGCCATGGCGATATGACCGGTTGCAATAAAAAACACACTAGCTTCCAAATGACCCACGTCGGTTAGAATTTAAGGATTAAAGATCCTCCCTTCCTAAATTCCCTAGCATGATTTTTTTCTTTGGAAAATGACACTGTTTTCTCAATATAGTTTCACGAAAGCTAATTAATTGTTCTGAACGTCATTTAGAAAGCGAAGCCGGCAAAGCCGCTGGAAGCTAAACAAATTAAATGGCCTGGAGCCAAGAGATGTAACGTCAGTCTCACTCGTGTTATTTATTTCTCATGAAGAATTCACATGTAATTGGCTCTTCATTTATATTAATAAGACGCTGGTAACTTGTATACCAATAAGATCTTGTTTGGATGTAGTCGGATTCACATCAATCCACATGTGTTGAGGTGGATTAGAGTGAACTTGAACTAAATTTCACCCTAATCCACACCAACACACATGTATTGAAATAAATCTGATAGCATCCAAACAACACCTAATGTGGAAGTACTTCCGTCTAATAAAAACTGGCAAAGCTTTTACCGTTTAAAAAAAAACAAAATAATGTGGAAGTAGCCATGCTGAGCCTTCATTCTATGTAGCCGAGGTTGTTGGGCCTTGTTTAGTTCAACCCGAAAACTAAAAAAATTTCAAAATTCTTCGTCACATCGAATCTTTCGACACATGCATGAAGCATTAAATATAGACGAAAATAAAAACTAATTGTATAGTTTATCTATAAATCACGAGGCTAATCTTTTAATCTTAGTTAGTCCATAATTAGACGATATTTGCCACAAACAAACGAAAGTACTACAGTAGCGAAATCCAAAATCTTTTCGCATCTAAACAGGTCTTGGTTTAGTTTGACGTGCCCGTTTCTGTTGAAACATACTAGCAGAACTGGTTCGGTTTTTTTTCCCTGAAAAATGCCGATGGCATCGACGAGAGCCACATGCCATGGCTTCCGTCAGAAACTGGTCTTCCTCATATATGACAGTGTAAACTGATTGGCTAAAACAACACTACATATATATTCTTAAAAAGCAAATCAGCCATTCAGCCAGTAGCTTCTGCGAAATACAGCACACAGCAGTTCAGTTCCATGGAAGGCCTTTGTACTGCAGTTCGTCCATCCGTGCTCGGCCAGGCGGATGCCGTACATGGTGACGTAGGCCTCCTTTAGTGCACGAAAACCTTGTTCAGTTGCGGAAATGAAAAAAATTTGGCCACTATAACACTTTCGTTTGTTTGTAACAAATATCGTTTAATTATGGACTAACTAGGCTTAAAAGATTTATCTCACAATTTACAAGCAAATTGTGTAATTATTATTATTATTGACTATATTTAATGCTTCATGAATATGCCACAAGATTCGATGTGACGGGGAATCTTGAAAAGTTTTTGGTTTTCTGAGTGAACTAAACAAAGCTATATATTTATAACTATAGTAAGATTCGTTTCACAAAATACATGTAAACTATATAATTAGTTATTTTTTAATGTATATTTAATGTTCTACGTATGTGTCAAAACATTTGATACGATAGACAAAAAAATAGATATGCCTTGTTTAGTTCATCCTAAAAACTAAAATTTTTCAAGATTCTTCGTCATATCGAAACTTGCAGCACATGCATGATATAGATAAAAACAAAAACTAATTGCACAGTTTGTCGCGAGATGAATTTTTTGAGCCTAGTTAGTCTATGATTGGATAATAATTGTCAAATAAGAACAAAAGTGCTACCGTGCCCAAAACAAAAAAAATAGAACTAAATAAAGCAATAGTCCCCTGGTTCCCCTTTGCTCACTTGCACTGTAGTCTACTCTCACAGAGAAAGCTGTCTGCCCCCATGGTTTCTGCGGCGCAATTGCCTGCTTCCGGCGAGCCAAGCCCAGCCGAGACGAGACCGGACTGCCGACCCAGACGGCCCAGACCTGCGGCTGGTGGCGGTCCGGTCCTCCGGCTACCGGCGGTCAGGTCACGCGCAGCAGCAAGTCCGCATCGCTCGTGCGCCGCGCTAGGCTCATCGGCCAGTCACCGTCCGGCCGATGTTTTCCTCCTCCTGCCGTCCTACGTGTCGCCGCCGTGTGTCACTGTCCGTCCTTGAAGTCGAAGCAACTTCGCAATTCGCACGTAGGTTCGCGACAGTCGGAGCGTTTATTTGGACATGGTTACTCGCTTGTGTTTAATATAATCGGCATCAGGTTTGCAGACTTCAGTTAAACAACTAAACCAGGTGCTGCTAACTTGGTTAGCCTTCCAAAAAGGGGATTTCGTACTCTCTTGTCCTTGTCCAGCTTGTGCCGAGTGCTGACAGGGCTAGTCAAAGCCCATATTCTCTTGTATTTAATCAGCGAATCATGTGGGTACTATTACCATCAGTGACAGAGCTCAGATGGATCTTCTAGTAGTACCTGAAAGCTGTCAAATTCCAGAACAGATCCTTCGCAGCGCAATTTCTGAGAAAACCTACTGGCTAATGACAGTGACCTGCAAAGAATGTCTCCAGAAGGTACTAATGTTTGTACGTGTCATATTTAACTCAACAAGTGAAATGAAGATCAAATCAAGCCTCCATGAGTTAAGGATTAACAAGGGACATAGGGCCTGCAAGTCTGTTCATTTTTTCTGAAAACCTGTGGCTAAAGATACTGTTTGCTGATTTATTATAAGAGAAAAATATTATTGAATGGCTGGTAGATTCAGCAGATAAGCTCAAGCGAACATCGAGATCTTTACCAACAAAACACACCGCCAACTAGTAGTACTTGCAGCTCCTAATCTTGTTTAACATTTGAACAACGGCAGTGGCAGTTGCAACATGAACCTTTGTTGCTTCCTGCGCTATCATCATGGCTAAGTATATAGAGCCAGCCAACACTACACATGTGTTTCTGCAATTCCATGCCTACACATCAAAAAGGAAAATGATGAAACGAGTGAACATCCCAAGTTCAGTCCGCATACCAACTCAATGGCTAATGTTGAAAAATAAACTTCGCCTCGGTATAATGCACTAGGTTTTTCTTTTGCCTAAAAAGCAACATTCAGCAACTCAGGTGGTTATGTTCCAAAATTTTATTATCATGCACCTGTGGCTTTGTTTTCTGCACATGGTCTGCATAATTTTCCAATTTAATTGAGCAAGTACCAAAGTTAATTTTCCAGTATTGATGTACAGATTTCACTTTTGATGAAAGCATAATACTAGATCTAGATGAAAGCATTTTATATTTAATCACATTTATACTTATGATGTGTATATATGTAAGTGTTTGTATTTGTACTGTGATTTGTAAAATAAATGTTATTGGTTATTCATAATTTTTTATAAATATCTTATTTTGTGTTTTATTAATAATTTTTGTTATATAAATTTAGTTAATTAAACTCTAAAGAATTCAACATGAGATTGCTTCTCTTTTGTGTATCTGCAACAAACTAAGTTCCTGACAACGAGAAATAGCAGCTGCCAGCTGGTCGATACATAGTGTCTGTATTACTGTATACTAGCACCATAAAGCCATCAACATCCCCTTGCATAGTGCAGATTGAACCGTTCAATTGGTAAGCCCAAGAAGTACACAAATTAGCAGCTGGTAGATACTACTAGGTCAGGTAAACACAACTAACTTTCTGCCACCCAAAAAGGTTACACCTAGCAATTTCCAGATGCGAGCTTGTCCTACGCTCCGGCCTCCGTAACTGAGTGAAGGAACAAGGAAACATGTTAACATCAGGACAGACATTCATCATCCTGAAAATTGTGTAACATTCACTAATTTATCCAAAACAATAAGAAGTCAAACAAGGAGAGTCACTTGCGATGGAAGTACAGTAAGTTTTAGAAACACACATCTCTTTGGTTCAAACTGTGGACATGTCAAATTAAGAATAAGAAGACAATGTGCCAAGCTATTTGCGCTTCCAACAACAGCTAAGGCAATATGCTTTCCGACAAATACTAAGCAAACAATTATCTTGCAAAACATACAGAAAATGTAATATTTTACCCCCCAAAAAGGTACAGAAATGAAATTGTGTAAACAACCACTACAAACCTACAAGAGGAATCTCCGCAAAAAAAAAAAAAAAAAAAAAAAAAAAAAAAAAAAAAAAAAAAAAAAAAAAGAAAAAAAAAAAAAAAAAAAAAAAAAAAGA
>Ga0182004_10000236_pt1 | contig 29626 bp, 23 predicted proteins | sample Sormic07211540_1_FD_120479 | JGI IMG/M metagenome (GOLD analysis project Ga0182004, IMG submission 120479) | Endophyte microbial communities from Sorghum bicolor roots, Mead, Nebraska, USA - 072115-40_1 MetaG | ecosystem: Host-associated > Plants > Roots > Unclassified | place: USA: Nebraska...
TACGTTATATATATAAGCATTGTCTATTGATATTACCCCTATTTGTGGCTATATGTGAGATTTGACTTCCTGGGCTCACATATGGTGTGTATCTGGTTTTGTTCTTAAAACCGGGTGCTACAATATTTTCCAGAAAAGCTATAAGTTCAAAGGATATGTCCTCCTCCTCATTGAGTTCAATATTCTCCACAGTTGCCCTTAATTCTTCCCACATACCCATAAGTCTCAAACACTTCTCCTGAAGGAGAGTCGCGGCTCTTCACCATTCCACACCTCCCTAACAGATTTTCCTTGTTGTTCATTGATAACATATATAGAGGCCAGAACAAAATAGCAAGAGGCAAGTATTAACCAGCCATTGATCTTCCTAAAACCTAATTTTACCTCCATTCCTAATCACCCATCTCACCCCTAGATGTGTTGCCTGCATCACCCAAATGACACCTTTCCAAAAAGGTGAAGTTCCTACCTCAGAGCAGCAAAAAAATATTTGGTTTCTTAGTTTTATATTTAAAATCAACAGTTTTTGTCCAGATAGACTTAGTATTAAGATGGTACCTAAAAATCCAAGAGCTTAACAAAGCCAAAATTCAAACTTCTTAAGTCAGGAATACCCAACCCCTCCAAAATCCTTTTCCTGGCCCATGTGTGTATTAATCATGTCAATATCCCATCTAGGAAATTTAATAACAGAAAGAAGATAAATCTAAGTACAATGGATCTCACAACTCGAAATCACAATACAATAATGTAGAAGCTCTCTGGAAAAATAGTGGCAGCAGTCAACAGGATTTGTCATCTGACACATGAGATTTGGGACAGTGAAACAACATGGCCAGGGTACGCTTAGCAGATATAAATAATGCAATAACTATTTGCTGCGGTACCAACAAAACAATTTTTCTGTCATCACTGATCACGCTCGTTGTTAAACTATTACTATTCGCTGCCCGAAAACTATACGTCGACCATATCGCAGCAGAGAATATTATGGCACCCGTAGCGGACAATAATTAACAAGTGAGCCACATCATTCTTTACACGTATAGTATATATAAACAAGTCAGTCATTGACTGACAACGAACGTGATCATCAGATCAGGACTTCAGTTGAGGTGCTCCGCCACCATGCATATGATATACATGCACAGTGATGCACAGCACCGAGAAATTCTGATTCCGTCGTTGTGGGTCCGAAAAGCGCGCGAAGCAGCGAGCAAGCGACTCGAATATCCCCACGCACGCACACGTGGGGCAGGGCACAGCCAACGCGTTCGGTGACTGGCCTCATCGTGTATAAATAGGTTGCTCCGTGATCGTCTAGAGCACACCACCACTGCTCGCCCTCATATATATAACTAGAGCTAGAAGCTTACTTGGACGATTAAGCAGCTGAGCTTAAGAATCCATTACCATTAGTTAGGAGTAAGCTACTAAGCTAGGTAAGAAGCTCCGTTTGTCGATCGATCACATGGCTAACTTCGCTGCTCAGATCAAGGACAAGTTCCTCGGTCTCGTCGATCGTGTCGCCGGCTATGGCCGCATTGGAGGTGAGAAGGACAAAGTACAGGAGCCCGCTAAACTGCACAGCGTCCAGGTAATTGTCTAGTTCACCTGCTAGCTAGTGATCAGATGAGTACACCAACGAACACTCAACCATCATGGATTACTGAATAATGACATTATTGCTGCTGGATTTGTTCTTGCTATTGCAGCGCGTTGAAGTTAGATCGAGAGGAGCAGAACCCGTTGTGGGAGAAGGATCGACGGCGGGGGCCAATTAATGCCGCCGGCCGGTTCTAGAGATTGTTGAGCATCCTTGCATGCGTGCAATAGAAGTTGGTAGCCCAGAAGACTGCGATGACACCTGCTAGTTTTCTGAACTCTGAATGTTTTACTCATAAAACATTTCTTTAATTTGTAGCTATATCTTGCAGTCTAAGAATGTTCCTTCGTGTTCTGGGTATTATTAGTAGTTCTTGTTGTAACATGCATGTAAGGTTAATAAAAACAGTGCTCAGTTGCAATTTTTATATCAATAATATACATTCGTGTCTTTCCCCTTGTGCTAGAACGAGCAAACAATAGCAAATGCGATTGGATTTTGACTTTATTATACTCGAAGAAAATGACCAGAGATTTTTTTTCCCCTAAAAAGCAACCGCAATGTTTAACAGGCTTGTATTTTAGGAAGCACAACAACTGAAGAAAAAAAGGCCAGACAAAATAAAAAAACAATACCACCATGACAACAGAACTCAAAGTGATAGTGTTCCCCCAAAAAAAAAGAAACTCAAAGTGACAGTCAGATTACTCAGATAACCATCACAACAACACAAATCGCAGACCTGCCCACACACCCTCCCTGGCTCCCTGCCGAGGGCCCTTGTTATCACACCAAGCCATCTATTATCGTTCAAATAGACAAGCTGTTGACGCAATGGCCGCAATAAACCACCTGTGAGACCCAGCCCATGGAACAAATTGTGGTTGCGCCAGGCTAGTGTAGCGCTACTTGTTCGTTTGGCTGATAAGCTGTAACAAAAAATACTGCTTGTTGATTTGTTGTGAGAAAAAAAAAACACTGTTGAATGACTGACAGATTCGGCTGATAAGCTCAAACGAACAAAGTTGACTATATCGTGAATTTAAGGTTCACCAGACCAGCTTAAATAGTCAGGCTAATGATGTGTAGTAACCTTTGGTTAACCGTTTTGTGTGAAGCAAGGATGAAAACACAAGCGGTTTGCTACGTAGGTGGGGCCCACCCCTCGTGGTTTCACGTTTCATTTTGTCTAGAAGCTTGGACAGGTTGTGCATGGCTCCAGAGAAGAGGGCATGGTGCCTAGGCCGGAGAACTGGAAATACGAATGGCGATCTTGAGCATATGGTCGGGTAGCTGGATGAGGTTCTCGAATCCATCGAGGGTGGGTGCATGTGAGACTCAACCTATGTGCCGAATTGCGGTTGGGCCAGGCTACTCAATCTTGAGAAATTGTCACGAGGACCTCAAATCCATTGTGAGGGTCGGTGGATGTAAGACCGAGACCATGGATGGAATGTGGTTGGGCTAGGCTACTATAGTGCTGGAGTTCCACCAACCCATCGTCAGATACATTAACATCTTGTTGCAGCAACACAACAAATTAAAGACCAAAGCCATTGCCACCATGCCTGGGCATCCATCGAACTAGAAATGATGAAATGGTTTAGAAGAAAAAAGATACTCTTGTTGAGCTTTGCATTATGCTTGTTGAAACAAAAAGGCACTTCAAACATACTGTTGTTTACAAGCTTCTCAAATTGGTGTTAAAGAAAAAAATAAGTGGTTGGTCTCTAAAAATACTTTTATTTTTAGAGATGGTTGGAAATTCCAGCCGTCTCTACACTTGTCTCTATGAAAAAAATTAGAGAATGTTGACAATGTTACCTGTTTCTAAAAACAGGTGCAACATAAAAAATCATAACTTTTCTAAATCAAGTCAAATGAAATCAAACTTTGTATCAAAGTTTTAGAGTTCGAAGAGATCTAGAACTTTGTAGTTCATGACTTTTCCATTTACAATCATTTATGGTCCTAAAATATATTTTAAGTTATTAGGTTTTGAAATTTATTTTTTGAAATTTGCAAATGACCTTTGCTTGAGACATGACCTAACCAAAGTGATCGTACTTGATGATATCTAAAACTTTTTATTAGGAGCTCAATTATTCATTGCAAGATTCGCTAAAGTGGATACAAAAGGATTGGATCACTCGCTTAGTCACAATCGATTTTGTGGTGGAGTGGTAGGTAAGCCTTAAGTTTGAATCCGAGTGTGTGTAATATTTTGTTTGTGTTCTGAGTCCAGCAGTGGACACCCAGCGTCCCAGCCCCCAGTCTTGATCCTTTCCTAACGTAACGTACCTATAATAAATAAATTAATACAGCACAGCACAGTGAATTAAAAATGAACAGAGCCTCACTCACCAACCGTGCACAAGATCTGCGTTGTAAACGAGGGATGATGATATATGATCCACCACGTGGATCTGAAAAGCACAAAAAGGCCTCGTTTCTGTTTCCTGATCCAGAAAAAGAAAAAGGCAGTGGCCTGAACTGAATATCCCTCAACTGCCCGTGGACTTTGTCTGGTAATGTCGACGCGTTAGTATTCAGCACTCTTGTACACAAACACACCCCAAAAAAGGAACAGAAGAAAAAAGAACGCTAGAATTGAAAGAACCAAACAACATTTTCTGTTCAGAGAACTATCAGCAGGCAATATAGCGAGCCTGTGTCAGCATTTCCGCTAGTGCAGGACACTTGACATGCATCATTAGGTCGTTCCAGCCAATTCTTTCAAAGAAAAATGAAGGTCGTTCCAGCCATAACGTAAGACAACGCCAGCAGCCTAGCAATAAATCAATGACGATTCAGGCTAGACACATTTAGACCGAAAACTGAGAGCCGAACCGAAGCAAACCTAGCCGTCGATTTTAAGTTTTTTGGTTCGATTTCGAACCGAAGCAAACCTAGCAGTTGATTTCTAGTTTTTTGGTTCGATTTCGGTTTTTGGTTCTCAAAAACTACGGTATTTAGCTCAATGTTCGATTTGTACATTCAACCGAACCGTAAGACCGAGCAAACCGAGGATTCATTGACTCCCTCTCTCTCGTTAGTCGCACCAAGGACTCCTTCCCTCTCGCAAGCGCACTAAGGCCCAGCTAACGGCCCACTAGGCCACTACCCACTCCTCTCGACTCCTGCGCTCTTCGCCTCTTCCCCCCACGCCACCCCTAGGCGAGCGAGGACAGACACCCAAGAGAGAGCGGCAGCCGGCAAGCCACTCCTAACCTACTCTCCAAGTACCATGTAGAGCTGCTAGAGCAGAGCAGAGCGGGCGAGGCAGCGAGCGCCGCAACGGGCGAGTGGCGGCATGGCATGGTGGCTGCTGTGAGCACCGGAGGGGACGAGCTGCGCGGCGGCGGCTGCAACTTTGCGAGCGGCGCGAAGGCGGGATCTGCGGCAGGATCAGCGGCGGCAGCGGGGTCTGCATGCAGGATCAGCGGCGGCAGCGGGGTCTGCGAGCAGAGGAACAGCGATGGGATCCTGTGCTTCTCGCTGTCCCTCTTCTCTAGTTCTGATGAGACCAATCGGTTTAACCAAAAATCGAACCGAAGAAACCTTGAAACCTAAACCAAAGTTTGTCAGTGTTTTCTTGTTTTCTACCAAACCGATCAGGTGCTTTCTAAAAATCGAAAATTTTTTGAAACCGGAAAAACCGAACTGATGTGTTGGTTAAAACCGATGCCCAGGCTGAATTATTGACGACCTCGGTCATGACACGATGGATAATCACGCCAGCCTAGCAGGCGTTCTGCAATCTGCATGCATGTCAACACACTGACGTGGAGCAGTGAACATTTCTGCCGGTCTTGGCTTCTTGGGCCCATTCCAAGAGTTGGTGACAGGTGAGAACACGCATCAGCTTAGGTATCACGATTTGTTTTACCAGTGAACAACGTCATGACATTTTTGTAAATCAACATATCGAAGGGTTTTTTTTGTTGCAATTTCTATAAAAAAATACATATATATTTATTTATTTAAAAATGAATAAAAATTCCTTCCTAGCAACGATTGCTGGTGTTGAGAACTCTGAACGTGTGCTACTCCCATAGACTAACCGCAGTGGTGGTGTGTATCAACGCCCAAATCATTGACACTAGCATATTTTCTTCGGCATCCATCCCGAATTTTTTTTATTTTTATTCTAAATTTAAAACATATTTCGAATTTGACCCGCTTATGAAAATATTTTTAAAACTAGGCCGTTTGGACCCGCCACCATGCATGGCAGGGCAAATGCATAGAACCCCGCCATGCATGGCGGCGGGATACTACCGCTGACGTGGCATGGTTCTGGGGACACCTGCTTACGTGGCGGGGTACATGGCAAACAGTACACCGCCACTCATCATGGCGGGTTGCAACCCGCCGTGCATCATGGCGGGGTGCTCCTGTCTGATAAAACGGCCCACCATCTCCTTTCTCTACGTTCCCTGGTGGCACTTTCGTTTATTTAATCTTTAGACGTATATTTCTAACTTCGAATAAATTTATTCAAAAATTAGATTTAAATATCTATCTAATAATACTAATTTTATATTATAAATATTAATAATTTTAATAAATATTTAATCAAAATTTTCTTATAAAAAACGAAAACAACAAATATTTAGGAATAAAGAGGTATACACTTGCCGGTACCCTGCTGCGCGCACTGTAGCACAGTACTGCAGCACAGCACAGTACAACTGCAGCACTGCAGCACTGTAGCACAGGGCACTGCAATACTGTAGCAAGCACTGTAGCGTAGCAGGTGCTATCTCTTCATTCCTAAATATTTGTCATTTACGCTTCTATAATAAAAAAATTTTGATTAAATATTTATTAAAAATATTAATATTTATAATATAAAATTAGTATCATTAGATAGATATTTAAATCTAATTTTTGAATAAATTTATTTGAAGTTAGAAATATACGTCGAAATCTAAAAAATATTTTAAAATTTTTTGGGAACTAAACAAGGCCGTGGTCACTCTGCGCATGCGATGCGCAGCGTGATCTTTCTTTCCACACATACACACTGTGACGCCTTGTTTAGTTCAAAAAATTTTTTAGATTTTAATACTGTAGCAATTTCGTTTTTATTTAATAAAAATTATCTAATTATAAAGTAACTAGGTTTAAAAGATTCGTCTCGTAATTTATAGGTAAACTGTATGATTAGTGCAATTTACAGACAATAATTATCACAAATAAACGAAAGTGCCATCAGGAAACACAAAGAAAGCAGGGAGTGGACTGTTTTGTGAGACATGGAGCACCCGCCATGATGCGTGGCGGGGTTGCATCCCGCCATGATGCCTGGCGGGGTACTTTTTGCCACGTACCCCGCCACGTGTTAGCCACGTCAGCATGTGTCCTCTAAATCATGCCACGTCAGTAGTAGTACCCCGCCGCCATGCATGGCGGGGTTCTGTGCATTTGCCCCGCCATGCATGGTGGCGGATCCAAACGGCCTAGTTTTGAAAATATTTTCATAAACGGATCAAATTTAGGCTAAAAATAAAAAAAAATCTCCCTAGCTGCAGTGTACAAATCAATGCTCAGAGCTTCTCTAGCTTTCCGGTTCCAAGTGGCTTGTCTTACAGCCTGTTCTGTTTCAGTATAATTGGCATGTAGTATGTGCTAGTAGTTCTTATTCTACTCCTCTGCTTCCCCAATATGATAAGCATGCAGTCTGATGAACCACGCTGGCCCAGTATGCACGCTGCCTGCAGCATGCATGTCACATTCATAGATGTATAGAAATAGAATAACGAGCGTTCTTGCCTGTTTCCACCGCGGAGAGTCGATCGAAGACAGGCAGAGGGACAAAAATCACGCGATTTCTCATGTGACCACAGATCAGCTGTAACTGTAAGAAAAACAACCTGATTACGCGTATCATATTTGAGACATATAGTAGTGCAAGTTGCTGATTAATTAGATGACTCTCTGTTACCCAAGTATTTACCGCATAAAGTAATGCCATTTGCAGGTCCATCGCTGTTAGTTCACCTCTCTTGTGAATTGTGATCACAGTATACTTTATTTGCTCTGCCAGCCATCGCACGCATCATGTCAGAAAGCAAGTAGGAGTATTATATGTATATGTACTACAGTACTATGCAGCCGAATGTTGAGAATGTTGATATGGCCAAACATGCAAAAACAAAATATGGCCTTATTTAGTTCCGAAAAGATTTCGGATGTCGATACTGTAGCATTTTTATTTGTTTATGACAAATATTATCCAATTATGGACTAATTAGGATCAAAAGATTTGTCTCGCGATTTCCAGCTAAACTGTGTAATTAGTTTTTGCTTTCGTCTATATTTAATGCTTCATGCATATGCCGCAAAATTCGATGTGACGGGGAATCTTGAAAACTTTTTGCTTTTTGGGGTTAACTAAACAAGGCCTATCAAGAATTTTGAACTAGAGAATGTTATCAAGAGCGTCAGCGTGATGGAGCTGCTCCTCAGTCCCCACTCGCCATCCTCGCGCGCGCGTGGGCTGGCACGCGTGGCGTCCGGCAAAGCTGACTCGTCCGGTGACCCGGCCGTCTATAAATTAGCTGCACGCTGATAGCGAGAGAACTCACCAGTGACAACTCGCAACTCAAAAACAGCAACACAAAGCAGTTGAGAGCTCAGCAAAGCGATAGCTAAGCTAGCTAGTAGTCGAAGCAGCTAGCGCTCAACTGTGTTGAGTGTTGCACAGATCCTCAAGCACCAGTGTTTAATTAGCCATCAGCTCCCTCCCATGGCCAGTTTCGCAGCTCAGGTCAGGAACATGTTCTTCGTGCTCGTCGAGCGCGTCACCGGCTACGGCGGCCACGCTGAAGACCAGAAGGATGCTTCATCAGGTAATAAACAACCAAATATATATGTCGTTCTGAAAAGTGAAAAGGCCAGTTGATAGTACTATAGTAAAGTATTTATGCGGTGGTGTAGAACTGTAAATAAAGGAAGTAAGAGGCTAATAATTTCTTCCCTCTCTTAATAATAATGTAGGTGCACAAGAGCCCACCAAGTTGACGTCTGATGTTTCTGAAACCGAAGAAGAAGAGGTGATTGCGGTACAGAACATTCAGATAAGAGCAAGAGGTGGCGAACCCTTTGTGCAAGGTGGCTCAATGCCTCAGGTTAATTAGTTAACACTGCGGGCTTGTAGGGATTGTTAGTTGCAGAGCCTCAGGTGATGATGATCTTCAGATGATGATGTGCCTCCCAGTGTTTCCAGCTTTTCAAGCAACCTGCATGGATGTGTGCCTCGATCGTCCTATTTAGTCGTTCCTTCTGATCAAATTCTATCGTTTAAGTTGTAATTCTAGTGTCCTATATACATGCATGCATGCATGTGTAAGCTTGCTGTCACGCTGTGTCGTCGTCGGCTCATGATTGACCTTGGTAGGTCGTTTATGTCATGTTCGTGGATCGATCAGAATTGTAGTGTTTGTTATTAAAGTGGTAAATCTTATCAGTCCACTCTTCAGCTTTAACTTTCAAGCAGTGAATTTTTCTCGAAGCTTCTGTTTTATTGGTGTGTGTATTCTAAATTTAACTAAGTTTATAGTAGAAAACGATATCAACAACATTTATAACTTCAAATGAATATCCTATTAAAATATACTCCCTAGCGGATTTTTTTTAGATAAAGGAATATCTATTTCAGCCTGCACATTCACGAGTGAATGCTTACAGCTTAAACATTACAAAAGTTGGGACATAATCCAGAATCCGCTAAGCGGCAAACTAGATAAAAACTTGGGCCCTAACACATGAGGGCAACCTAGCCATGACAAAGTCCAGAGCTCAGCTGAAGCGAGCAAACTGACCACAAATCTAAACCTACTCCCTAGCGGATAAAATCAGTTATATGAATATTCTGACAACACTAAGGGTACATTTGGCACGGATTCAGATTATTGTAGAAACAATAACATTTCAGAGATTCAGATTCACTCAAGAAATATTTTAGATGATGAATTAAAAAATATATTTTGTAAGATCGTTTGGCTAGTAATAATAATTCCACATCATCATGAATGCAAGGCGCCGCCACATCAGACATTCCAACGGCATCGATGGTGGAGGCAACTTTTAGAAATGCGGTCGCTCGGTCCGTGAGGTCCATTTTTAATCATGCATGCATCGTGCTCACCCAGTGGATAAGACATGCTTGTCTCCCCATGCACTTTGCTTGTCTCGAGGCCATCTCACGGGGATGGGGCCAAGCCGATCAAGTACAATGGCAAATAAGACATTTCCCATGTGCGTGATCAGGCCATATATACTTAAGTAATAAACTTAACAATGCAATTTTGTTGGTTTATTGCTGATCTGCGCTAGCCATTTGCATCATAAACGGAACAACTGGATCTAGACATTGTTTCGCACAACTCTCTTTGAGCCTCATTTCATATTTGGGTCATCAAAAATCATCAAGCTCTATATTTTAATGCAAAACTCATTCGTAGAGACTGGTGAACGCACCATCTCAACCAACAGGCCTCTATAAATCGACATCTACGGAGACGGGACAACTTTTTCCACCTCTAAAGACTTACTCTCTCGATCCCAAAAAGAGTACCGTTTTAAAATTTCAAACGTCTTTTTGATCATTCGTCTTATTCATTTTTTTTGCATAAATATTATATATTTTGTGAAGACTTATTTTATCATTAAAGATACTTTACTAATGATTTATTTATTTCATAATTTATAAAAATTTTTGAATAAAACGAACGGTCAAACATGATGTGTAAAAGTAAAAAAAGTCACTCTTTTTGAGAAGGAGGGGGTACTAAAGAAAATCAAGAACACCACTAAGCCACTGTGCTCTTTGCCAAACATGATGTGTAAAATTAAAAAACGTCACTTTTTTTAGACGGAGGGGGTACTAAAGAAAATCAAAAACACCACCAAGCCACTGTGTTCTTTGCTCCTCATCACTATTGCTGTCTATGGGTCCTTTCCCTCTTCCTCTCTTCCAAGTCCGAAGGCGACATGAAGTGGAGTAGACCCATCTTTTGTTTACACAGCAGTTCTTTAGATCTAATTTGCTTAGGTTTAGTCTAAACAAATCTACCTAGGAAATCAGATATTTTTTGGCCAAAATCTTCTTATTTATAATGATTTCGACGATTGCCATGATTTAGTCATCGTTGCAGCCTTGCAGGCATTGATTTCATCAGCAGACAACTAATTTGTAGCCATTATCTAAAGGGACGCGGTGATCCTGGACAGTCCCACCAAAGACATTGACTTCGGGTCCCTGATGGTCATAGAGAGGAAATCAAGGACTGAAGGTGATAAATCTACAGTCTATGTTCTACCCAACAATGCAACTGTCAACATTTTTTCATCGATTCAGATGTGTTTTGGACTGGTCTAGAACATTTGATCTTGTAATATGTCTAATGTTTTAGAATTGATCATTGTATTCAAATGCACTTTGGGTTTGGTGTTCAAGGTGTCCTGTTCTCCATCGAGAAAAGTCATTAGGAAAGAAGATGGACGAATCTGGAATGGAGAGGAACGAGTTAATATATTATATTAGTACTCAATTAATAGAGGTGGACACATTAAGACGCCCATCTAATATGTCTACCTCTATTAATCGAGGGTTAATAGAGGCAGATCTTTCCCATATGCGTCCTTTTCCACTTTCATCATAGATGGTGTCCATTTGTGTCCGGCTATATTAATCTAGACAATAATCTTCTAAAATCGATTGTATAGTAATGATGATTGTCTTCGGGGGGTCTTCTGCGGTAGACTTCACATGCATCTCTGCTTGGGGCAGTTTAGTCTGGTACTCTGGTTCTTGATCCTTGGGATGCTATGTTTTCCTTTGCTTCGGGTTTCATATCATATCATCACATGATTGTACCTATGTGGTATGTTTTTCTTTTCATGATAGGTAAGTTGTGCATTATGCTGCAAAAAGCTTGCAAACGTGAAGAGATAGCAAGGCAAGACAACTTGGACACCTTGATATAACCAGTTGATAAATGATAATTTCTGGACAAGAACTAGTTGATATAGCTCAATCAACTTGTTGCAGTAGTTTGAATGTAGGCTTGTAGTTATAGCTATAAACAATATTTTTTGTTTAAAAAACACGTATTTCGATTCAAAAATTTGCATATGATAATCATGGTGATGAACGGTACTCATCACCAAATCGGACGCAAGGCAGAAAGGTGTGCGGGGACCGGAGAACCGTCGGATGCCGACCGGACGGCACGGAAGGGGTCCATGATCCTGTACCGCCGATAGCAACGCCTGTGTCCGAGAACCCACGCCCCCCACCCACCGGCCCCACTCCGGGGTCTCGCCGAAGGCGAAGCAGCTAGCGGTGGCGTGGGCTGCTGGAACACACAGGAACGCGACAATCTCCACGGCTGGCTGCTGGAACACACGGGAACGCGACAATCTCCACGGCTGGCGGCTGGCGGATGGATCGGGGGGTCCTTTCACCACCAGCCAAGCGCACCCGCGCGACGTGTCGGCCTACAGGCGTCTCGCCGCGAGTCCTCGGCAGCCTCACGACTCACGAGGCGGGCTCGGCTTTACCGGGCGGTGAACGGCGCGCGTCGTTCCCGCCACTCGCTGTCCCTGCCTGACTTTCAAAAAGGGTGGCGTGTCACCGCCTGGTTACTCACAGTTATAGTAGACTCACAGTCATAGATCCCCGTGGCGGATTCCAAGAACCCAAGTGAATCGCGGCTCGTCAAGTCCGGCGGTGCCGTCCAGAGAGCTAGAGCGCTAGAGCTAGAGCACAGCTATCCCCGCCATGGCGGCCGCGGCGCGCGCGATCATCTGCGAGCTGGCGCCGCAGAAGGTGTCGTCGTCGACGGCGTCGGGGCCCGTGGCGCCGAAGAAGCGCGACGCCGGGACGAAAGTGGTGCTCCAGCCCCGGCTCTGCACGCTGCGGTCGTACGGCGCCGGCAGCGGCGTGGTGACGCGGAGGATTCTGGCCGGGGAGGAAGACGGAAGCGGAGCCGCCGACTCGGGCGGCTCCGCGGCGTCACCGTTCTTCGCCTCGCTCGCCGACTACATCGAGAGCTCCCGCAAGAGCCAGGACTTCGAGACCATCTCCGGCCGCCTCGCCATGGTGAGTGACTGATGAGGCCCCTCTGGTCTGGCCTCTGCTCTGCTCTGCTCTGCTGCTCTCCGTACACAGAGAGTACACGTCGCATCCATGGTTAAATTAAACGTCGCGTTGCTGGTGCTGCTCATTTGCAGCTGGCGTTCGCGGCGGCGGTGGCCGTGGAGACGACGACGGGCAGCTCGCTGTTCAAGAAGCTGGACACGATGGAGATCGAGGAGGCGGCGGGGGTGTGCGTGGCGGTGGTCGCCTGCGCCGCGGCGTTCGCGTGGGCCTCCAGCGCGCGCAACAGGATCGGTCAGATGTTCACGCTGGGCTGCAACGCCTTCGTCGACTCCCTCATCGACAACATCGTCGAGGCGCTCTTCTCCGAGGGCGAGCTGCAGGACTGGTCCGACGACATATAAACAAGCACATATGCACACATATAGAGATTAGCAGATAGCCAGATACTGTAATAGACAGTACGTATATACATATAGTCAAGTATTTATAGTAATTAAGTAGGTGAAGCTGTTAAGTGAGATCCACGCATTTCTCGCAAGCTTCGTTGATCGTTGCAAAACGGCAAGGAAGTTGTTCTGAATCTTTCAGAGATGGATCCTGCTCCTGCAAGGGTGTTCTGTGATGAGAGAGTTCTGCAGTCTGCGTAGGAACACAGGCAGGATATCTCGCAGTAGTCAGGGGGTTCTTCATGGTTGTGAAATATGCAGGTCTCTTGGGAGAAATAGTGTGCTGGGGAGGATTAGCCCCTTGAATTAACTGTACCTACTACTAGTACTAGACATATACCAAGTGTAATTAGAGAATGAAGCATGTAATCAAAACTATGTACTATGCATAAAGAGTGTAGTTAGGAGTCAATTAAATCTGGAGTGTTGACTCTTGACATTATGCCACATGGAGTGGAGATGAAACCCTATACACCGTGCTTCTTTTTGTGTCCCTTGCTCCATTTCTATGTGTCTGACAGTATTCATGTGTCTGAAGAAATACTTTATGACTTAAAAATTCTAGAGAAAAATGCAGTACACAATATGCATAGTAACACTTTGTAAATATGAAGTCTATCTAGCATCTTGCAGTATGCACTTGCAACTTTGTGCGATTGGAACCGGACTATATATGAAAACAAAGACAACAAAATTAAATCCATCATTCAGTATTCATCAGTTACAACTTGAAGCGAGGTGGGTGGTCCGGTCCTCATCAGTTACAACTAGGACTTCTCGCGGACCTCAAAGATCAGTACTCTCTCCATTGCACACTCATCTAATAGGATTCCAATTTTTTAATCTTTAACTATCACTTATTCAAAAAATCTGTACATTCCACCGTACAAATTCATTGTTATTGGATTCATATTTGAAAACACTTTATTTTATAAATGTCCAATTCATAGTATGAATAATACAGGATACAAGATATTAGTGGTCAAAGTGTGGTGTTGGAGAGGGCAATCGTGCCTTATACAAAAACAAAATATGGGAGTAATATTTGTGCCACACGTGTAGTAAATGGCAGCAGATTCGGACATTGTTTTTGTCATTATGTAAATTTCCTTTGCTTTCGAGTACTTGAATTCCCTGTGATCTGAGTTTCTAATGTTTACAGAAGTACAGACGACGATGACTAGGATCTCTCCTTCCTACGCCTCGATCCCCTCCTCCACCTCATTCCTCAACGAACCAACAACAGTAGTAGTCAGAAGCGGTGAAACAATATCAAGTCCAGTGATGCTAGTACACTCAGGTTACATTGTGATCAGGATGCATTCTCTATTGCTTCAATGCACCCCAACACGCTTGCCTTTTGGGACATCGCTGACATAAGCGCTTCATGGGCTGCCTTATTGTTCTTCAGAAGTGATGCAGCAAATAGGACCTGAAATTGCCAAAATAACGGCGGCATCGGTCAACATTTAGGCTATGGAATGGTTATATGCTTCTATTAGGTCAGGAGAGAGGGAAGGATAACTCACTGCCCATCTGGTAAGGTTTTGTTGTTGATCTTTGCTTAGTTGCGGCTTAGTTCTGTTTATGAACCTCTACAAGCAAACAAACAGGAAATTCTTCAGATGCAGTTTTCTAAAGATATAGCGAATATGTCATAATATAGAACTGTTGAGGATATGATTATAGCTCTTAAAGCACCTGAAGGGTGAAAAGATCTGCTGATTGACCTACAACTTTGTCATATTGTAGACCTTCAGCAGCCAGCCCTGCCATTGAAACTACAGCTAACCTGAGAAAGATATGTATCAGTAGCTTGCATGTTTGTTTAATCCTGGTGACATTTTTGTAGGTGTGCGGTGCAAATATCAACATTACACTATGAACATAGATTACAGGTATGGACAGGTAAAAAAACGGTTACCTGTCTAGTTCCTTTCCATCAAGTTTCCCACTGTATATTAGCTTTTGTAACTGCTCATCTATCAAATTAACATGCTCCTTTCCGATGTCCAAAGAATATCCAAGGATAGGTAGGCCAATCAAATAGGCGACTGGATTTTCATAAAACTTCCATTCAGAAAATTCCTACTGCAAATATAATCTTGCTAGGAAAATAATCACATACCTAGGAAGTGGGCAGCTTCATGCCTAGCTATTCTCTCCTGATAGTCAGGAAAGACCGTAGAAAATGCTCCAATTGCTGCTTGCAGAAGACTACAATGATGGTATGCATAATTAACATGGGTTCATAATTAATATGCAACATATTTACATGGCGCATGGAGGCATTGTTTTTACAGATACAATATATCATGTTAATAGTAAAATAATGCATTGAATCGAATGAGCAGTCTTCATGCTTGATTTTTTTTTCTTATTAAGATAGGCTAAGTTATCTGAGGGCACTATTGTTGCCTTATTCATGTCTAAGAAAACTTTGCTCCAGGAGATGATGTAATTTTTGATACGGATACATCTGTGTAAGGTCACAGAAAAGATTATGCAATTGAATCGCTCTTCCAAACTTGCACAGGTGAAGAAACACGTACCCTGGAGCAACGCTTCCGACAGCCAATACGATCAATGAAATGCTTCCAATCAAGTAGGGAACAAAGAAGCCCCAATCCTGGCAGAGATAATTGTAGAAGATTCATTAAATCTTTAATTCCTTTTCATTTAGATGTCGAGATCACAATCAATTTTGAAGGTACCCCATGATTCAAGTCCTCTATGCTCATCTTATCTGAAAGTACATAGAGCAGGTGTCATGGAAATAGTAATACCCCAGGGAGCTGGCCTGCAAGGACGGCTAAGAATCCAGTGGTACCCACAACTGTAAACAAAAATGCCGCCTGCATTAAAAAAAATGCAGGATTACACTCCGAAAAGCACGGATATTTAGCCCTGAACGATGCTACATTTGCCTCAGCTAACAGGAGAACAACAGTTCAATTATGAAAGACTGGAACTGTGGAACAAGCAACAACACTCACATCATTTCTAACACTTGGAATTGCTAGATTCTCAGCATTCTTGATTCCAAGGGTAGTGAGCTCCCGCAGAGATGTCTGTTCCAGTTCAGATTCAGAATGCAGGCTCATCAGTTAGAATCAATCAGAGCCAGACATCAGTTAAAAGAAACAACGATCAAAGTCTACATGATGGTTGCATTATGAAAATTGCACGAGCAAACGCATGACAGGATTATGCATCGTCCTGCAAACACGAAGTGTTCGATCATCGATGCCTGAGAAGACAGAGCACTGACCGTGCGGCGCGACACGTAGGGCTGCGAGCTCCACCGCTTGGCCCATCCGAGCTCTCTGAGCTGGTCCAGCGCCTCCTTAACATCATCGCTGCTTTTCTGCAGCAGCACCCAAACCCAACTCAAATGCATCAATCATATCACCAGGTTGCTTGCCAGCCAGTCAAAAAGACGGTGCTGCGACTGTCGCTCACCTTGTCGATGGCGGCCTGCAGACCTTTAAGGTCCACCCCGGAGGCCGCCGAAGACGAGGCTGCCGCGGCGCGCCACCGGCGGCGCGGCCCGACGGAGCTCGCGGTGGGCGCGACGAGCACGGCCACGATCGCCATTGGCTCCCCCTGCGCGCGCGGTTCTGCGGCCGACCGCCAACGGTAGGGGATAACACAGTTCAGAGTCTTTCGTCGTGATCTTCTGAGGCGTAGATTTCGTGCGTCGCTGAACGCGCCGTCGTGTCACCTCCTGCGCGGCTGCGCTCCCGGCGTGCTTTCCGTTGCGACACGCGCTCCAGAAGATCCGAGCCGCGCGTTTGGAGGTGGAGTTTGCCCCGAAAAATGCTGAGCCACAAAAAATCATGCCGTTACAAACACTACTACTCGCTTTGGCGCCTATCCCATCCGTTTCTCCAGTTTCGTCTTCCCCGCTCGCCCCAACCTCCTATCAAAATCTCCGTTCCCAATTCGAATCCCCCAGATCCTATCCTCGGCATCGGCAGGAGTCCAGATGCTTCTCCTCCATCCCCGCGCAGTCCCTGCGCCTGCTCTGCGGGGGAGGCCTCCTCGGCCACGCCGGCGGCTGGTGCCGCCTCCCCTCGCCTCGGCGTCTGGTTCCATCGTCGTCAGCTCCGACGAGGACGCCTTCACCAGGTGCTCCGGGTACCTGTTCGAGGAGGGCGCGGCCACCGAGTCGGAGCTCCCCACCGCGTACGACCTCCCCGGCATCGCGGCCGTGTACCGCCGCCGCCCGCTCCTCGTGCTCCGCCGCTCCCTGCAGATCGGCACGTCCTTTGGTCGGTGGTTCGCGCTGCGGTACCTCGACCGCGTCAACGAGCGCGCGGACGACATGTTCGAGGTCCGCGCAGCGCGCTCACGCTACGTTTGCTTATGATCGGTCCCGCGCACGCTTCGTGTTTGATCATATTCCCTGGCGTGTTTTGGTTCACCTTCGGTGCTTAACACGATGAGTTGGTGTTGTCTTTGCAGCTTCGGGCGGCTCAGCTCAGGAGGATACTGTTAGAGCTTGGCCCGGTATGCCTCGTTTCGCATTGCCTGCTCATGTGTACGTTCCTTATCTGATGATCATTGAAGTCTATTGATGTTGCTCTTTTAATCACAGGCATTTGTGAAGATCGCGCAAGCAGTTTCGTCGCGGCCGGTGAGGTTCACTAGTCGTTACATCTTCATTTCAACTATTCCTATTGTGATTGCAGCTTGCAAGCTTGGAGTGCCTTAACTTTAGATGTTTGACACTTGTCGACTTCTTTGTTTCGTTTGCTGCAGGATGTTGTTCCACCTGCATACCTTGATCAGCTCTCACTACTTCAGGACCGCATAGCACCATTTTCAAACGATGTTGCTTTTAACATTATAGAGAAAGAGCTTGGGCTGCCACTGGATATGATTTTCTCTGAGATAACACCAGAGCCTGTTGCTGCTGCATCTCTTGGACAGGTCGGATTGCTTTATCATTCATGTCATGAATTGATTAACCACTCTTAGCAGCATTTTGTATTTCTAAATACGGAAGCAGAGCACAGTTGCATACAGTCACGTGCATTTGGATAGTTGAGCTATTAGTTATCTGACTGCTATTGCATCCTCTCTGCATTTTCATTGTTTCAACTTCGAACACCAGAACTGATGTGCAACTGAACCTCAGCTTTGCACGTTAATATTTGTTTCTGGATGTTCCCCTAAAGGGATGAAAATAAGTGCACTTCAAATTTAGGAGCAACTAAAAGTATTGTATAATGGAAATCTGAACCTGTATGAAGTTTTTTTTTTTGAAGGAAAACCTGTATGAAGTTTGAATACCATATTACATGTTTCTTTAAAGGAACAACAAATGAGTAACTTCCCAGAGCTGAAATTTGAGACAACTAAAGGCACAATAGGATGGAACCCTGAACTTCCATGATAAATTCAAATATTAGTCAATTCACACTTCTTAGCATGGATAACCATGGAATTTCATCTCCAGTGATACAATGTTCCATTTTTCTTATTTTTGTAGGTTTACCAGGCTAGGCTCCGCTCCAATGGTAAGGTTGTTGCTGTCAAAGTACAAAGACCTGGAGTTCAAGCAGCAATTTCATTAGACATATATATCTTGAGGTTCCTAGCTAGTATTGCAAGGAAGGCTGCCAAGTTGAACACAGACCTTCCAGTAAGTCTGACTGCTGTTGTACCATGTAATCAGTTGAAGAATCTGTTTGTCTTTAAAGAGGTCAAAAACAGAAAAATAACCCAACATTAAGGGAAAATCTTTTTAAAAGAACAACTATATTATTCTGTATCAGTTATGTTGTGCCTCTTATATTTTACTTGTTTTCTAATCACATGTATTTGCTTCTTGTATGTGCAGGCTGTGCTTGATGAATGGGCATCAAGCCTATTTCGGGTAACTCTTCTCCATATATGATGACGTGCTATTTCTATAGTGAATATATCTACATAAATTTTGTTCATTTACTTCAGTTCACTTCAACACATTTCAATTTGGTTATAGCATCTGTAGGCATTGGCATGAGATAATATTAGATTGAAGTATGAATTAATTTGAGGCTTATGCCTTAACCCTTAGAATGATTTCATTGCTATGTAGATAATAGCAGTTTGCTAGAAAAACAATCTAGGAAAGTTTATTGGAGGTCAACATCCAAAATGTGGTATTGGTTACGGGTTCCAAATGAACATTTAAAATTTGTTAATCGTTTTTTGTGCTATGATTCTATATTTCTATTCATAGTTCACTATGCTCAAGTAATTTCAAGGTTGCAATTTATGGACACTTGTTGTATATCCAAGGAGGAATATAAATATCAATCTTTTTCAATGTGACAGTGGATTGAAACCATTGCATTTCTACTTTTACCGTGAGAGTCCATAGCTTTTGTGATAAGCTTCTTTTCAAAAAGCCTGACGAAGAAAAGTTGACACTATTCTGGCAAGAATGTGCCTCAGTATTCTAGGCTATGTCAGATGTCTGATTAAAATATTAGCTGTATATCCTTAGATATTCACATTGAATACAGGTAAATCACATTTGATGCAGGAGATGGATTATAGAGAAGAAGCAAGAAATGGACTTAAGTTCAGGTTGAATTCTTCGTCCATTAGACAAGGTCCAGTTCAATGCATTTGTCTATGATGGATACACATCTTCATTGAGAAATATATGTTGTTTTAGAGCCTGAATGATCAAACATCCTTCACTTGCACGACAAATATAGGCAAAAACATTTAGCTTGGGGCCATCAGATTTATTTGAGAATTACTTTCCTAATATAAAATACTTGTACTTTTTCAGTAAAGTATCTATTATTTATATTACATATCAATATAGAAATTGATATCCAAGTTGCTTATTTGAGACTATCTCATATATGGGTTCCTCAAACATCTTTTGATTCAATGACAGAGAATTGTTTGGGAAATTTAGAGATGTCTCAGTTCCCGAAATGTATCTGGAGCAGACTAGAAGGCGAGTCCTTGTCATGGAATGGATCGAGGTGCACAGTCTGTGATCTTATTCAACTGTCAACAAATGAACATGCATGCAAAAATTGCAGTTTGTAATTCTACTTGCGCTTTGTGATCTTGTAGGGGGAAAAGTTGTCAGAAGTCAGAGATCAGTATTTGGTTGAGGTAAAGGACTGTCAAAGCTCAAATAATGACATAAAACTGGGCTTTCGAAGCACATTGATCAGATTGATTATGCTGGCATATTTTACATTGCAGGTTGGAGTATATTGTTCGCTTTCCCAGCTATTAGAATATGGATTTTACCATGCAGATCCACACCCCGGAAATCTTTTGCGTACAGTTGATGGGAAATTAGCCTACTTAGGTAATGGTTATATTTTCTATATCTTCACTAAAGAATGCATGTTTATAGACTTTTGGGTTCCCAGTTTACTGTCTTGATCATCTTGAGTGCTGCTGCCCTTTGTGTGACCAAGAGGAGGAAAATATTCAGCACTTGCTCTCATCTTGTGTATTCACAAGAAGTGTATGGTTTTAGGTCTTATATCTAGTTAGGCTGCAACACTTATCCCCAAGAACAAAAGAATGCACTTTAATGGATTTGTGGCGCCTAGCTTTGCAAGTTTGCAGCATGTTCGAAAACATCATCGCAAGGGTTTCAACTGATTGGTCGTCCTGGTGGAATGGTGGATTTGGAAGCATAAATGGTTGCATTTTTTAGGGATCCCAGCCCAGTTTTAATTGTGTCATACAGGGTATTAAAGATGAGGCCAGGTTGTGGTGTGTGGCGGCAGCCAAGGGACTCTGTAGCTTATGGCCATGACTGCTTTGTTGGTCTTTGCTTATTACTTAGGCCCTGTTTAGTTTCCAAATATTTCCCAATTTTTTTCAAGATTCCCTGTCACATCGAATCTTTGGACGCATGCATGGAGCATTAAATATAGATAAAAAATAACTAATTGCACAGCTGTAATTTGCGAAACGAATCTTTTGAGCCTAGTTAGTCTATGATTGGACAATAGGCCTTAGTTTTTTTCACCAACTAAACAAGGCCTTAGTTTGTTTTCAGTGTTTTTCTGCTATAATGGCCGTGCCCTTTTAAGGGGTTGTTTGAGTCACTTAGACTCCTTATTCTTCTACTTGATATAATGATACGCAGCTCTCCTGCGTGTTCAAGAAAAAAAAACTTTACAACCAATTGAATGAAGCTCACACTATTTCAACTAAATGTGACACACTATTTGTCAATAGATTTTGGGATGATGGGAGAATTCCGACAAGACCTACGTGATGGATTTATTGAAGCTTGTCTTCATCTTGTTAACCGTGATTTTGATGCTTTAGCAAAAGATTTTGTAACCCTTGGGTAAGAAAATTACTCTGAACTAATATGAATCAGTTTTCACACATTAGGTTGGTTGTCAGTATCAGTATCATTATGTGATAAGTTAGGTTTCTGAAGTGGAATTCGTTTATACTAATGATCCAGTAAATGCATCTTATCTTTACAAATCTTGCAGTTTACTTCCTCCAACTGCCCAGAAGGGTGAAGTCACAAAGGCATTGACAGGTATTCCAGTTCTGGATGAATGTTGGATATGTTTAAACATAACTTAGAATTAGTTGATCTAGATATTGTTGTTCTAATTTCAAATTTGTAGATCAGGAATCTTGCCATAATACTTGTCCAATTGGCATATCACTCAGTATCCTACTTTCTTATTTTTGTCCCAGGTGTATTTGAGAATGCTGTTAACAGAGGAGTTCAGAATATAAGCTTTGGAGATCTGTCAGGAAATCTTGGACGAACAATGTACTATTCTAGTTTACAGATACCATTTCTTCAATAGACATACTGTAAGTTTGTCCTATTAACTAGAGTTAACGTTGTTTCAGGTATAAATTCAAGTTCCAGATACCTTCTTACTTTTCCCTTGTAATCCGAAGGTAACGAGTTTTTCTGCAAAATTTGAGCAAAGTGCTTCACTAATAGAGCTTGCAAACAGGCAGATGCTCTAGAATATGTCTGATATGTATGTTCTTTGGTTCATTGGATAAGAACCTTAGCATGTGATTTTTCAGCCTTGCTGTTTTAGAAGGTATCGCAATCAGCTTCAATCCAAACTATAAAGTTTTGGGCAGTTCATATCCATGGATTGCAAGAAAAGTTCTCACTGACAGTTCACCAAAGCTTCGATCAACTTTGCAGACTCTTCTTTACAAGGTTGATATTTTTCAGCATTTGTATTCTCTGACGATTTAAAATCATACAACTGCTAAGGTGTAAATCATGTTAACAAGTTTACAAGATCAATAATGATAACTAATGATTGTTTACTTTGAAATATTTTTCAAGTTTCCTGCCTATAATATGCCCAATATTTTCTACTGCAAATTCTGTTTTGACTATCGTCTTTTTTCTTCAACTATTATGTTACAGGATGGCACTTTCCAAATTGATCGCCTGGAATCTTTGTTAACTGAGGTTTGTTTCTTTCGTTCTGTGTCTTATATAGATGCTACCTATCCCATCCAATATAGTTGTTTGAGTTGTGTCATATATTTGACGTGAATAAAGATTTAATGTTTGAAACTTGTAAATTTTCCTTCTTAACATGAGGAAGAGGGTGGCCTATTCCAGCCAATCTGTAATGATGATTCACATATTCATTTGGGTTTTGTACTTTTGTGATTAAACAAAATGGCTAAAGCGGCAGCTTTAATCAATGATGATTTCATGTTTACTATAAATGTATCTTCACTTGGTAGCCTCATGTGTATCTATTCTGAGCACATTCCTATTTCATGGTTCCTTTTACAGTCACTTCGTGCCAGAACAGAGCAATCACTGGTCAGAAATCAACAAGAAGATGTTGACAGTACGAGATATGCAATTAAGCAAGTCTTGTCATTCACACTCGCTGACCAGGTTGGACCAAACCGGGCAAATAATTCTTCGATACTGAACTCTTCACCTTAACCAAACAAGATAGAACTTGGCAGATAAATATTTGAAGCTCTATGCTCTCTTGCAGGGTGCCTTTGTGAAGGATTTACTTCTTCAGGAGATTGCTAAGGTACTAGCCTGTTAAAGGCACAATTGTATATTGAGTTAGCTTGATCGTCATAATATTTGGAAAATCCTGAGCATATTAAGATTATGTATTCTAACTATTAAAAGCTACCGAAAGCATTTCAGCGGAACTGGTTGCAAAATGTTAATTCATTTGTGAGTTTCTGTTTCACTTTTGTCGCAAAAGCAATAGGTCATTTTAACAGCTTGTTCCACTTATGAACATTCTATGGCATGAATGCTAACAAGGGAAGTATCAAATAGTGTACAGTTTATTTTTTAAACCAGTTACTTATTTCATGGGAATGCCTTAAATCCGTAACAAACATTCTTTCTAGTTCATCTTCCTTTGGTTTTCAATAAACTTTGATTCACCTCTAGAAGCACCGGAATCTTCTTATTCCATTCATGTTTGATTTAAGATGAATCTGCATACCTGTTTTGATATGAATACTTTCTGGCTATGCATTCTCAAGAATTTAGTTTTTGCAGGGAATAGATGCACTTGGTGTAGCCACATTAAGCTCTGCAACGTCTGCAGCAGCCTCCAGATTGCCATTCGCTGGTGTCCCATCCCCATTGACCTCACTAGACGATGAGGATGCCACCAACTTAAGAAATCTGTATCGCCTGCTCCTACTTTTATCTAAGGTTTCTCAGAAGGGAAACCCATCTCCGGTAAGTACAATTTTCCATATATCTAAGATTTTAGCTTTGTTTATTCAGCTTTTATGGATATGTGATTGATCAAAAGCATAACACACATTATGCTGTGTACTATGAATACACGTCTCCTTTGATATTAGTTAAATGATTTATAAAAAGATATATTGCAAGATTCACAACCTTTTGCTTTCAGCCTTTGTTCCTTTTGTTCATTCGGTATTATTTTTGCAGAGCCCTGGATATAACAGTGCCATAGAGAAGGAAGGTGGTAGCACGGATGAACTTTCTCTTGCGCTGTATGAAATGTCCTCTCTGCCAGAATTTCTTCCAGTTCTTTCTGTCATTCCTGAGGTAAGTTGGACATAAGTTAAGTGAGACTACATGTCAAAATCCACATGACACATGGCTCACTTGTGTATACCCTTCTCCATCAAAGCTTCCACCGGAGTCCCAACAGCAGTTGCTTCTTCTGCCAGCGGATTTAACCAATCGTATTTTATCTCGGGCTGTCGCGAGAACCATTAGAAGACTGTTCATGTAAAGCCAAAGGTACAGAAATTTTCCGTCCCTGCTTCCTTAATTTTCTTTAACTATTCTTTTTGGTTCACTACTAGAAGATAAGGAGGATTTTTTTCTCTCTCCACTCCATATGGTAGCATCTAATCTAGAACCCAAGATCAATCTTTTTTTTTGTTCTTTACGGAATGCTTTGAAACACTGCTATGTACATATTTTTCAAACTACAACAGGCATTGTAAATGGCCCATGTTGCTATGCACATATGGTGTAACTGACAAACTTAATCTATGTGAACATAAAAATAATGCTGTAATGCATTTTGCCTCAAAAACATGGATTCATGTCATTGCTTGTTTCACAATCTGACATAGTGAAAATTGAAATGACAATACCATGCTATGCCCTAATGTCCCCATCAACCATTCATTGAGATAAATAACAAATTAGCATTGTCTTAACTGAAAGCTATTTACTTATTCATTTGCACAAGTACAAACTCAAACGGTCCTCTTTCATGTTGAACAACACTGCAGAAAGAGTTTATGCAAAGGTATATGTACAATTAAACAAACAAGGGCCATATGTTGTGAGCATCCTTTTGCTCACATACAAGCAATCAGTTTCTGACCATGGTCTTCTCGGTAAGAAAACTTTCCATCTTTAGCAATGCCTGAAAGAGTTGAGGTGAAAATCTCAGTTAGATAGGTAGACATAGTTGTGAAGACCAATTCTGCTAAGACAGAACAGGAAGAAAATAGAATTTCAGAATACCTCAATGGCGATGGCACTAGGTGTAAGTATAGTGACATCATTATGGCCTTGTTTTAATGCAATATCTGCATCATAAAGAATTTGGTCAATCAATTGAATTTGCAGCATTGGGCTTAGCGAGTTTGTTAGTAGTACACAGCATTAGAAGGAAAAAAAAACAGGATTATACATAGCAGATGTTACTAAAAACTCATTGGAAACCTACGTTCAAGTGAAACTCTGGCATCAGCATTAGCATACGAGTCCATTCTTTGCTCAAAAAGTGATGTAAGTTTCGCATAAGCCTGCATTAGAAAATAAGAGATCCCTTAGCACTGTAAGGTTTACAAAAAATAGTATATATTACCTGGAGCTCAAGAGGTCAATTCTCATATGGTTGTTATAAAAGTACTAGTGGCTACCTTTGCATAAGGGTCACCAGATTCCTGATGCAAGAGTGGTCGAGATGCGGTTCCTACAGCAGCAATTCTTCTTGCAAGTGCATCCAGTGGAACGTCTAACCACACAGTCAGCCCTTTCTTCATGTAACTCCTACAAACCCCCACAGTAAACTACGGTGAGAATTGGTTCTGAAGAGCAACATCAGGGTAGTTTATCACTTCCAGTACCAATTGATTGGTCGGATCACTGCACCACCTCCGGTTGCAACAACCAACCGATGCATTGATGACAGATCCCTCAGGACCTCACTCTTGACAAGTCGAATGAAACAAGAGGATATCAGAAGAGTTGGTTATCAGGTACAGAGGGACTTCAATAGGAACTTAATGCTCTCAGCCTCTTATCACAGCAGGGAGGTGGGGGAATTGCCAATTCGATCTTCTTAGAAAGAAGAATGAATGGCTTGCGGACTTGGGAGTCTTTTCCCACACTTTCAACCTTCAATAAGGAAATAAATAAACAAATTTTGTCATCTCTAGAGAAATAGACATATTACCTCATTATCTCTGAAGAATGCTTCACTATGGAGCTGAAAGATCTCAGCAACAGATGAGATACCAACAGCCTTCTCTACCAGCTTATCACTGCAATCGGAATTGGCCAGTAACATTTGTAAACCATAAGCAAAAAGGTTACGTATGGAAGATTTTGGTGGAGGGTGAAGTTCATTATCAGAGAGAAATACAAACCTGTCAAAGAACGAATAACCTAATACTTCGGCTAATATCTTCCCAACTGTAGTTTTGCCTGAACCCATCATTCCTGCATACCAAAGTACACAAATATCATACTAAGATGATGGGATGAAGGCATGAAGCTTAGGGTTTGAGGTGAACTGGTGAAGTGGAACTAGAAGCCAAGAACTAACCAACAAGATAAACGCATCGGCCATCCAAGTAAGGGAGAACATCCTGGGCCTTTTGCTGGAGTTAACATGTCCGTCATATATTAGTAATAGCAACATATATAAATAACCGTAGCTAGTTGATTTATTTTCTCCATACAAGGAAATCATCATTATATCATTTCCTATTTCTAGGAGAGAGAAAAAAAACATTTTTTTTCAAAACCTGTAGTATGAGAGCCTCGTCAGTAGAATAGTGGACTTTTCCTGTTCCTGCAAACCATTATCATGTGTATTATATCTCAACTGTCTGATACCACCAAATTGTCACTTGAATGAGAAAATATATCCAGATGAAACAGCTAGACTAGTCCAAATTCAGTAATTCCTCCTAGCATGCAAACTAACTTCGAAGTGATATTATCTAAACTGAATGCCTTTGCTAATAATGTTTTTATATATTTGCTAACTAGTAATCACAAAAATAATACTAACACATAAGGCGACCCGAAAGAGTGGTTACTGAAGGGCTCCCTATACCTTTTTTTTTAAAAAAAATGGTTCCCTATACCATTACCTTGTAAAAGAACAAACAATAGCGGACTTTTCTTTTCTCTCCCACGAAAAAGAGCCCTGACAACGACACGAACCGATGCTGACAACTGCAGTAGTTCTTCGAGCTAATGTAAAGCTAAACCCCGGCCGGCAGTCGCGCGGCCGGACCAACGTTTTTGGGCCAAAACGCATGAAATCTATATATCACATGGATTTTGTGGCGTCTTCAAAAATGTTGTAGAGAACCATACAGGGAAAACTGGGAGAGGGTTCGGCTGGCTGAGACCACGAGTGAAATTGTGAGAAACCGCTAGTTCTTTGAGCTAACGTAAGTCAAACCCCAGCCGGCAGTCGCGCGACCGAGCCAGCGTTTTTAGGCCAAAACGCACGGAATTTGCATATTACATGGATTTTGTGGTGTATTCAAAATCACAGTAGAGAACCATACGAAAAATCTGTAGAACTCCTGTGGGCAGGGGTGCCCCTCTGGTACTATAAGAGAAATGGTTCGGCTGGCTGAGACCATGGGTGAAATTGTGAGAAACCATTAGTTCTTCGAGCTAACGTAACCAGCGTTTTGGAGCCAAAACGCATGGAATCTGCGTATCACATGGATTTTGTTGCGTCTTCAAAAATGTTGTAGAGAAAACTAGGAGAACTGGGAGAGGGTTCGGCCTTGAGACCAATTCCTTGTACGAAATACAAAGTAGGTTTAGTGTCCATTAGTATTAGGTTCGTGTCCATTTCATTGGATTCTTGTACTGTTATGTACATGATGATGTTTGACAGTGGAACGACAGTGGCCCATGGGCCATGGGCCCACACCCACTGCGAGGCAGCACCCGGTAGCAACCGGGCCGTATATGCCGTACGGAACCGTCGCGTTTCTCCCCTTGCTTGTCCCTTGACTCCCCTTCCCTTGGCTGTCACGTGTCACGTGCGTGAACCGTGTCACTGTCACGCCACTCGTGGCGGACCAGCAGCTGTTGTAGTGTTGGTACGTTGCGGATATGCATATCTCATCCCGTGAAATTCGACACAACAAACAAAAAACACAAATAATAATCTGATTTTAGCGTTGAGGTGATCGAGACGACGATGCTCACCCACACCAAATCATGTTTGTGCTCATAACTAACCAATTTCCTGCCCTGGGTTTTTATACGGTTGTCCAATTACTACTTGTTTAATTAATCACTTGTGTTACTGATAATAACAACTGCATGAATGAACACGCACGTACCAAAAAGAGGTAATCGGACTGCTCACCTGCCGATTTCGCGGAGCACGAAACTCTCAGCTTTGCGGGACGGAGGGCAGGACCCGCGGTCCTCCACGGATCGGCGCCCAGCACCAGCCTCCGCGGCGGAGGCAGCCGCAGCCTGTCCGCCGTGAGCCTTACCGGCGGGACTCTGACGGAGTAAGCGCCGTGCGGCTTCTCGATGCCGGCCCAGGCACGGCCGCGCGCCGGCGCACGGACGCCCACGCTGGCCTCCATCTCCTGTCGACCCGAATCCCGCCCGACGAGGAGAGATCAGGCGCCCGGAGGCTGTGGCTGCTCGTGTTAGGCCTGATTGGTGGAGCCGGCGTTGGATAGGCTGGCCATCGCCCGCCGGGGACCCCGGGGTAATGGAGCGCGCGTGCGTGCGGGCGGCCGGTGAGCGGCGGCGGCGGCGGACGCAGAGGGGTCAGGGGGAGGACGGCCTCCGTGCGGAGACGAGGGAATTCAGGAGGCGGAGTTTGGTGGCTTGCGGGCTTTTATACACGACGCGGTCGTAAGTTTGGTTTCCGAAGTGGGTGGTTTGGTTTCTTGTCGCGGGGCCCGGCACGCCACGTTTCCTTTCCAGTAATTTCAAGATCAGATTCAGAAACCTTTTCGCGTGCATTTGGCTTTACGCTTTTCATGATACGACGATGACAAGCAATTTCATCCTCCTTCAAATACCATATGCTCTGAAGTCTCTTTATGCTCTTCTAGTTTCCTATAATGACTGCATCGATTTTCTCCATTTTATAAATTCGTATTTTGTTTGAAGTGATACAAGTTATTTAAGAGTCTGTTTGGTTCTTCTTGCTAAATTTTAGCCAACTAAACTTTAATCACTTTATTAGTAGCTAAACTTTCAAATACATTGACTAAAAGGAAGATAAAATAATTTAGTCTCACTAGTCACCCAAGAGTAGTTAAAATAATTTTAACTAGCTAAAATTTAGCAAGTGGAACCAAACAAAGCCTAAATATACATTACATACATTATTGATTTATTTTAAATAAAATAGAAAAATTCTAAAGGAAAGGAAAGAGTGAATAACAAAACAAGGTATTTTGTTTCATAATTATAAAACAGAGCATATTATTTTAGTATTACTCCTTATTAGGACATATATATTTATCATCTTTTCTAGAATTATATAGTAATACGCAGACGTCCATAACATGTATGCACACTCGCCCCTATGAATACACGTACGCAGACACTCAACACGCACGCACACTCATCCCTATGAACACACGTACGCAAACCCTACCCCTATGAGCACCTTCGAAGGACTGAGTCGGCAAATCTTGAAGTTCACGAAGTCACCACAGGCGCCTCGCTGTCGACGGGCACGTCGCCTACCA
>Ga0182004_10000237_pt1 | contig 29606 bp, 26 predicted proteins | sample Sormic07211540_1_FD_120479 | JGI IMG/M metagenome (GOLD analysis project Ga0182004, IMG submission 120479) | Endophyte microbial communities from Sorghum bicolor roots, Mead, Nebraska, USA - 072115-40_1 MetaG | ecosystem: Host-associated > Plants > Roots > Unclassified | place: USA: Nebraska...
CCTGTACTGACCACCTCATTCCGGCCAGGAAGTTTGGCCAACAGACACTTCTCAAGGGAATGAATTGTTTCGAACTAATTTATTTAGGATATAATCAAGCGAGTCGTTCTGAATACGAGATAGTTTCAGAGTTTGATCAGACGGCGACTGCATGGATAAACTTCAACCTGATGGAGGTCAATGCAAATAGATTGACTGAGATCAATCATAACTAGATAGACACTTGATGCAGCAAATTTCATTGATATGTAGATGACGATAACAAATTGATTACTGCACATTCTTGTCTACTGCATGTTCTCGACTCCAGTTAACCTTGTCTACTGCATGCTCTCTTTCAGAGTTTCAAATTCTAAAAGGACAACAGCTTCTTCTAGATATTAAGAGTAGCACGGCGAGTCGAGGAGGCAGCTGCTACGGGCTCATCGGCGCACGGCGCGAGTCGAGGAGGCGGCGCGCGGCGGCGATCCAGGCGGTGTCCGCGATCCAGGCGGCGGCGATCCTCGCGTGGGCGCGATCCAGGCGGTGTCCGCGATCCAGGCGGCGGCGATCCTCGCGTGGGCGCGATCCAGGCGGTGTCCGCGATCCAGGCGGCGGCCCTCGCGATCGTGACGGACCTCACCACGACGTGCTGACGGCCAAACGGAGGAGTGTGTCACGTGAAAAAAACAACGAAACGGTGGGATGCTGCGGGCGTTTAAGTGCAAATATTTCCCACCTCTCTCAGCAACCATCAGATCACGATCCTAGAGCTCACGTCGCTAGTTTACATGTTTACACGGAAAGCTTGGTTTGCACACGATCCGTTGCCCTAAAAGAAATACTCCCTACATATCCGTTTTACCGGATGTTCTGGAGCGAAGTCCGGTTGCGGCTCGACGTTCTGGTTCACGAGGGTGGTTTTTGACCTGAGTACCCCTCGCCTAGGATTTGCGCCGCTCGTTCGCATTCGAAGCCGCCTGTTCGCATTGCCATGCATTAATCGCCCGCACCTCGATTGAAGATAGCCAAGACGCCAACGCTGCTCCGCTCGTAACGCCTCTCGCACGCGCTCGCTCGCCGCACTCGCCCTCGCCTCACGCTCGCTCGCCACAGGATGGACGCCGCTCGTCGCCCGCGGCTCGCCTCGCATCCCGCACTCGCCGTCACCGTAGTCCGGTTGCGTCTCGCGCTCGCCATCGCCGCAGCCTCGCCATTCCATGGAGATGGATATGGTGTCGTCGCCGCTGGTGGTCATCAAGCCGGAGTAAGAGGCGCTCGCCGCCGAGGACGTCGAGGCGGACTTGCAGGAGCCGGATGAGGTGGTGCCGGAGTCGCAGATGCCGCCGGACTCCATCATGCCGTCGTTGCCGGACTCCGTCGACATGGTGCCGGACTCCGTCGAGGTGGTGCCGGACTCCGTGGAATATCAAATCCACCTAGCCTAGCGGCCGCACAAATATTCAGGGTCATCCAATTTAAAATGAGAGAGTGCATTATCTTGTTGGATGAATATTGGTGTACTCACATATTCTCTTGGCCATTTGGATCTAATGGCCGGCAAAACTTGGTTGATCATGAAATCCCTAATCACATCTCTAGTAATTGATGTAATGGGCTTCATAACCATGTCTCCACGAACACGCGGCCGGTCCTCCCATTACTTCTCATAGCTGGTTCAAAATGAATAAGTGGAAAACATCCAATCTTACCATCAAAAGTACAACCCCCATCCCTAAACCTTGGTCGAGCACAAACACACAAAAAGATGAGTCTAGGGATGTAGTTCTTGTTCTTACAAGTCCGATTGGGTACATCTTCTTTAGGTAGCAAATAGTATCAATACCTATTTTTGATTTTCTTCAACAACAAGACCCAAAAGACAACCCTTTCTACAAATTGGTCTCGATGACGGAGAATACCCAAATTTAGGTTATACCCTCTCATGACACCCAAAATGGGTCTTCCATATAGGTACTCTATGGAAGGCTATAGGTATTATATTGGACACCCATTTTAGAGATAGCCTGAGTCCTCCAAATCAAGGTACGCCTTCCACCATGGGAGCGCCGTCATTGCAAGATCCTCTTTGTCACAATCGCAAGGTATGCAACTCAACGGCAGCCACTTTGTGTCTTTAGCTAGGAATGTTATGGACTCTTCTGAGATATCACTCCTTGGTGATTTTGTTGGACATGCAGATGTCCACCATTGCCAGCCTTGCCTTAAGGATAGGTTCCATTGGCTCCAACGCAGCCATAGCGTTCACTATTCTTCACCTTCTAGTACTGTGGATGCTGGTGTTACTCCTTTCAGGAGTAGAAGCAGCAGCACATGGAGCACCAGCGCACACAAGAACCATCAAAGGTTTCCTGTTGGATTCTTTGCTACACAAAGATATCAACGCTGATAATTCTTAGGACCTTCTGACTGCTTGGCTACACGATTTGTTGTAAAATCAGTAATCACAAACTACTTCATATTGTAACTAAGCATAATAAGCCGCGATAGGGTAGGGCTGATAATTCTCCCCCATTCTTTGTTCTATATATGTGTTGAAAATGGAACAAATTGCTGGAGTACATTCATTCCCACTTTGTCTACTCTGTTATGTATAATGATCAATTATGTGTTGTGGTTGACCAGTTAATACCAACTGATTATGATGTCATACTCGGCTACTTGCAATTGACTATCAATGAAGTTTTCAAGTTGGTTTGCATGTTGTAACTCAGGTTGTTTGGATGTCCTTAAGCTTTTTTTGGTGAACTTGCTATATGTACATGTAGTGTATAAGTAAACCATGAATCTATAGATTCTACCAATTGGCTATGTGATTTTGGTTGTGGCAGGATCATCTTACAACTCGCCAGTCGCAACCCTATTTATTGCCTGCTGCTTACTTTTGAGCTTGTGAGTTACTCTTTTCTATTGCTTATGAATATATTGATTGAGGTTTTCCATGACATTATGAACATGTGTGCCACAATTTGATCGATATGATTTCCACACAAATATATGAAAAATGCAGAATAATTCCTTATTAATTACTGGCGAGCGAAGATATGCGTGGCCGGATGCATAGAGATAGATAGATAGATAGATTGTCGACGTATTATTGATGGATGGACGAAAGCGAGCGAGCGAGCGAGATCAGTTGGTCTGAGTCTGAGGCGGCGGCGGCTCGTCGTGGTGGTGGTCACCATTATTATTGCCATCCTTGTCTGCTTTCTGCTGCTCCTGCTGTTTCTTCTTGAAAAGCTTGCTATCCAGGTGCTGCTTGAATGTGCGCGGCGTGAACCTGGCGGGGTGGTCTGGCGTGACGAGCTCCGGCAGCGGGCGCAGCACAACGGCGTCCGGTGGCGGCTCGGCGAAGACGACCCAGGAGATGCGCACGGCCTCCCGGTTGACGAGGCCGCGGTGGAGGACGCTGGTGTAGCGGCCGTTGCTGAGGATCTCGAGGGCGTCGCCCACGTGCACGATGATGGTGCCCGGCTCGTCGCGCGCCGTGACCCAGCGGCCGCCGTGGAGCACCTGGAGGCCCGGGACGCCGTTGTGGAGGATGAAGGAGAGGGCGCTGACGTCTGTGTGGGTCTCGACGCCGACGGCCAGCTCCGGCTGCGGGCACCTCGGGTAGTAGTTGATCTTGAACTGGAGGAGGAGGTCGAGGTCCTGCTGCTGCTGCTGCTGCTGTTCCGCTGCTGCCTCTGCTGCTGCTTGGGAGCGGGTGATGAGCGCCTTCTCTAACGCGTCGCCGCGTTCTGGGCCGAGGAGCCCCATGGAGAGGATGGCAAGCAGCGTAGTGGTCAGCTCCCGTGTTCGGCGTCCGAAGTCGCGGGTGGCCGGGACGTAGTCGGGCGGGTGCGCGGGCCAGAGCGCGTGGTCGGCCAGCCCGTCGGGTTGCAGCAGGTGGAAGAGGTAGTCCTCCCACTCCCGCTGCCCGCTGGCGTTGGTGGCGAGGCGGCTACCGTAGCCCTGCAGGCGGCCGGCGGCGGGGTCGTTGGCGTAGGCCTCCTTTTCCTGGATGGGGAGGGCGAAGAAGGCGGCTCCCGCGGCGCGCAGGCGGTCCATGAGCTCGGCGGGGATGCCGTGGCCGGCGATGTGCATCACGCCCCAGTCCACGGCGGCGGCGCGCACGGCCTCCACGCACGCGTCCCGCTGCTGCTGGCTGCTGCTGCTGCTGGCGTCCAGGAAGGGGGAGATGTCGACGACGGGGATCCTCGGCGCGGTGTGGTCGTTGGCATGGGTGCGCGCCAGGTCGAAGGCGTCCCCGAGGCCCGCTCGCTCGTCGGCGGGGCGGACGTACTCGAGCGGGATGGAGGAGAGGCCGCTAAGAGCCTCCACGCGCGCCATCTTCTAGTAGTCTACTAATTCACTATCGCCGCGACTTTGGATCGATGAAAGATGGATGCCCGGTACCATGCATGCATCTCTGCTTGCTTCACTCGATCTTGTCATTTATATATATATAGATATAGATATAATGTGCATCGCGTGCTTTCCTTGCATGCGTGTTGTTGGTTGTTACCTGCAATTCTTCTGCATGCAAACTAACTGACGAGAGACTTGACTGGTAGCTAGGTGGGTGGTTGCGTTGCAACTAGCTAGACACGGACGGACGGGGTTTCTAGTGTTTGGTGGTTGCCTCGCCCTCGCCGCGCGCGCCTGCTCAACTCTCCTGCCAATTGGGAGCCAGCTACCACCGGACACACGTGCCAATCCGACGGTCCGGGACGGCCTGCCCCGTTACGACGTTGTGTTGTCAAAGTCTTGCCTAGCTTTAGTCCGGGTGTTAATGTCAACTAAACATCTACATACTAGAAGATTCAAACAACTCAAAACTGGCAACCATAACATAGAACATAATTTTCAAGATTTTTTGAAACTGTTTTCATTTTTTTCCTTAAGTAAAACAAAATTTTAATCTATACTTTTAGGATCAGTCCGATGTTCTTCTAGCGGCTGCAGCAGCAGCATAATAGTAAACTAACACACACACACACACACACCAGCAACTAAGAAAAAAGATAGCCGGTCAGGCTGGATATTTGGCACCATGTACTACATGAGATCGCTTACGAGACAAGACTAATACACTTGCCCTAAACAACCATTCAGAAAGTTGTTTCTTTTTGTGGATATTTTAATTTTTAAGAAGGGAGTTCTTTCCTTAGCGAGCAACACAACATTTTCTATACTGCCAGGAGTAGTTACTCTCGTCTTCAATAAATCATGTTACGTATATGTTCATACTAATTTATTAGTTTGAGTATGTTTATATACTCAATTTAAGATACTTCAAACCTTCATACGTGACTTTTTTTCAAAAGAGACCATACTTCTTAATATATTACTAAAATACCATTGCAGTACTATATAAAATATAGTATAACCATATACTTTATATATACTTGTATACTTGAAATACATACTACCCTAAATAATTTAGTATGATCATATACTACGTCTACATATACTTCGTTTAGAAGCCCCTAAAAATAATAAAATGGGGGAGGTGGCACTAGTAAAAAAATCTTTTAGGAGATGTTTTAAAAACCCCCTTGGTGGCGGTTGGGCCAGCAGCCCGCCTTAGTTAATCGTGATCGGGCTGCTGGCCCAGCAACCGTCTCGGTTAATAGGTTAACCAAGGTGGGCATTGTAATGTAACCGTCTCGATTAATCGAATATTAACCGAGCTGGTTATCCTAACGTAACTGCCTTAGTTAATACATTAATTGAGGCAGATATTGTAAAACAACCGCCTCGGTTAATCGATATTAACCGAGAAGGTTACGTTACAATGCCAGCCTCGGTTAATGGTTATAACAAAAATTAATTTATAACTTTTTCATATGAATTCGGATGAAGACAAACTTTATATCAAAAAATTGTAGCCCTCGATGAGATCTACAACATTGTAGTTCAAAAGTTTTTGAATTGAAATTGTTTAGGTTCCAAAAATATTGTTTTAAGTGTGCAGAATTTGAAATTTAAAATTTAAAATTATTAAAAGATCTCAAATGTTGACATGGTCTATATGAAAAGTTATAGTTCTCAACAGAATCTACAAATTTTTGAAAAGTTTTAAATTTGAACAAGTTTAGAGTTTCAAATATGTGTTCGAAGGTTATAGAATTTGAAATTTAAAAATTTGAATTCCTAAATGATCTCCAATGTTCACATAATTAATACCAAAATTCTAGTGGCCCACCTGATCTACATGTTTGATATTGATAAGTTTTTTATTTAAAGTCACCTGGAGTCTCAAATATGTGTTTGAAATTTACATGTTTTAAGGCTCAATTTTTTGAAGTTTTTTAAACCTCTGATGGAGATACATTATATGCCAAAGTTGTAGTACTCGACAAGATTTAAAACTTTATAGTTAAAAGTTTTTCCATTTGAGTTCATATACTAGCCAAAATATCCAATGTAAGATTACAAAATATTGATACAAATAGATAGTTTTTTTTGCCAAAGAAATAGATAGTGTATTATATGTGTACTTAAATAATTATAAGGTGTAGTGGTAGAAGGTGATAGTGTTTAGCAAGAGGTTTTGGGTTTGACTTTTAAAAGTTGCAAATTTTTTATTTTCTGGATTTTTTTTCAAACATTAATTGAGGCGGGTATTTTAAGACAACCGCCTCAGTTAATGCCCCCTTTTTGCTTGCCTCCGTCAGTTTTTGTTTTTGTGTAGTAGTGTGGGGAGACCAGGGGGTGGAACTAGCTATTTATTTGGAAAGAGATTATGTAAGCAGAGCTAGTAGGAACTGGTTAGCCGAGCAAGAAAAAATAAATATTTTTTATTAGCATACATATATACTCGTTGACATGTATATAACTTGCTTGTGGAATATTATAGTATATACACTACCTGGTGAGGACGTGATATCTTTGGACATGACTATTGATTATAAGGTGAGCTTATTTCCATATTTGCATAGTGATTTTTGGTATAATTCACTTGGTTCCACATGTACATATCATTATTTGATTATCGGTACAAATATGTCTCAAAGTGCAAGTGTATCAAAGTTGAACTTTCGGTTCGTCGGTAGCCCAACCGTGCTTTATTCGGAAAGCCATAACTCATCCATTTGGAGTGTGATCGAGCTTAACGAGCACTCGATGGAAAGCTTGTTTGATAAGCTTTCAACTATATCTGGTCCACCTCCATATTATGTCGGCAAGGTCTTCAAATCATCATGATATTCTATTGTTGTTTCTGCCAGGAGCTATATTATCATATGAGCTTGTTTTTCATCCTTGGGACACTGGCCCAAGTGGAAGCATGCCCTAAGGAGAAGAAGAACCCACCAAGAGAGCCCTTGGAAATCCTCATCCTTGGCCACCACCTTAGGAGGTCAGCAAGGTCGTCTAAGCCAAGTCAAAGGCCTAATCCATATCAAGTTCGAGTCTATCTCGGGCTCTAAGAGCAGTCTATAGTAAAACAGACATCCAGAAAACTCCATTTTTGATGATCCACATATGGATGGAAATCTAATTTCATAAGATAACCAATGGCTTTGATTTTAGGCCTAAATTCCATCAGAGTCAATGGGAATCATTGAAACAAGTTGACATCCAGGGCGTTGTGTCATTGTCTTTTGGACTGTTGGGCCTTGTAACGTGTTGGGACACCTTATGGATGTGAAGAGGGATCTTTGGACGTCGCTTAGGCTATATAATCAGTAGCCGCTACATATGTTAGGGTTTGGATTTTGCTTTAGATCAATTTGTCTTTGAACAGTCGCCGTTATCGGTTTGCGAGACCCCCAACTCAGTGCTTAATCATATATCCACAATTATCACTTCAATTGAGTTGCATTTATTTTGTTCTTGCTTGTGTTCTTCAATTTATAGCATGGATTACCTTCATGGTGAGGTCAACCAAAATATGACATGGTTGATAACCAGAGGAGACGTGGTGCTAAGGTTGCTGGGTTCGAGTCTTTGTGGTCTGAAGACGAATCGGTGTCTCGCTCTTCGACCAAATCATTGTTTATCTTGAATCTAATAGAAGATTAGAAACCCGTCCCCATCACTACCATATCTCATAAGACAGAAAACTAAGGTACCTAGATAAAAATGAGATACATACATACTTGGATTATACTAGTATTGCTTGCAATGATTGGCGATGTTAATCACCAACTACGGTCGCTATAGGCTAGGCTAGGTATTGGGCCGTGTCATTAGTCATGGATGCAAGTGATCTTAAAAGTTCAAGATGTCACAACTGAACTAGAGGTGTGCCAAAGAATAGTTGACTTGCACAAGGTAAAGAAGAAAGGAAGAGGTCACCGTAGCTCATCTTTTCACTTCACAAGGCGCTTTGTGTTGTTTGTTTTGGAGAGAGAGAGATGTTTCTGGTTGTAAGAATGAGGCAAAGCAAGAGATCGGTGCTTAGACCTTCTACAGGAGTGATGCTCAAAAGAGAAGAGAGTGTTTGGGCATCACTCCCAATACTGTAACAAGTGGTATTTGTTTTCATTGAGGCTCAAAATAATTATTCACTGTAGCACTTGTCTGAACGGTTACAAAGCCATTGGCCACACCACACAGACCTTCACAAGGGCGTTGGCCACACACGCACACAAACCTTCACAAGGGACTACGGCCGTATTAGTATAGTATTAGTATTATTACTAGTAGGTGAAAAATAAGATACATACATACATACTTGGATTATACTAGTATTAACTGCAATGATTGGCGATGTTAATTAGGGACTACGGCCGCTATAGGCAGGCTAGGTAGGTAGGACCGTGTCATTTATTAGTCATGGATGACAACGGATTGCGCACTGCACCGTATGTACCATCATCACTATTGATGAATGAAGATGAAGATATACGATGGATCTTCATTGGACGTTGGTGGCGCACTGGGACTGGGACTGGGACTGGGAGGGGAAGGATGCCCCCTGCTGCTGCAGCTGCCCCTGTCCTGGTGGGAGTGGGATCGCCGACGCTTGCAGCAGAACGGCGGCGATGCAGTCCACGGTGAGGCCGTGCGTGGCGGACACCCAGGCGGCCACCTTCCAGCGGAGCTGCCCCTGAATGCGCACCCTGAGCAGGGCACGGTCAGGCGGCGACGGCGACGTCGACGTCCAGGTCCAGGCAGAGCTGGACGTGAGCATGGCCGACAGAACCACGTCGCCCTCCGGCTGCTCTAAGGGCGTGGGCATCAAAGGCGCAGCGCCGCTGAGGGGCACGCCGGCGTAGGAGGCGGTGGCCTGGAGCTGGTCGTAGAGGGCGGTGGCGTGGGCGTTGGGGTTGTGAGCGGTGAGCGCGGCGTCGACGGTGATGATAGGAGCGGCGGAGGCGTTGGATACCGTGGCGGTGGCGGCGAGCAGGGAGAAGCTGGGGCTGGAAGGACGGAGGGTGAGCCACAGGATGAGCGCCAGCGACAGGAGCGACGCCGCGGTGGAGGAGACGGCGATGATTGCCCGACGACGACGTCGGTTGCCGTGGTGGTGGTGATGGTGGTGCTTGTGCGGCCGGGAGGAGGACCTGGAACAGTCCCTTGGGGAATCCTCAGGATCACCCGTGATCAGAGACATCTCCCTAGTTGAGTTTTAGTTTTGGCTGCTGCGCATGCATCATATAATGCTGCACATCGATGGTGATGCGATTCAGGACCAGGAGATGCTAAAAATAAATAAAGTTGTAAAAAAAAAGTTGGCCGAGACGTGGATCGGAGATAAAAGAAGGATGAATGAATGAACGACACTTGTGCATGGCGTAAAGCAGAAGCACAATTCAGGGCAGGCTCCATACATCCAAAAATCATGGCCAATCACTCTTCCACCCATTGGATTCGCATTGAGAAGTGTGCAAACACACATCTCAAAGCAGATTCGCATTGAGATGTGTGTTTGCACACTTCTCAAAGCGAATCTAATGGGTAGGAGAGTGAGGGCACATGCCCTCAAGGACAAAGAAAACTTTACGGTCAAGCACAATTAATGCAGGGCAGGCTCCGCTCCATACATCCAAAAATCAACATATATATATATATATAGACAAGTAATTAGACTTGCCACACGTCGAACTATCTGCAGCAAGTATTTGCAAACCGGAAGGACGATGAAGCATCGATCGGCTAACAACAGAGCTGAAACTGCAAATCATCATACGATCACATCCCTGTCTTCCTTTCCCAAAAGCCCCTGCAGCTGCAGGATTCCATTTCCATGGGTGTGCTGTGGTGAATCATGATTCTTGCCATGCCAGACAAGAGACAATATCATAAAGGCAAAGCAATACTCCTACAACGCAAGAAAGAAAAAGGTAGTGGATCGATTGGAATCCACCCGGAACATTCACACAACTTCCCATCTACACTACTGTATTATTGATTTCCTCGTTGCTGGATTCTATCTATAGGTAAAACTAAAAAAATATGTTTCTCAAAGAATATGCTGCTCTACCATGTCAGTTCAGTTGAAAATATGCTGCATCGCGTTGGCAGGCAGAGATGAGCCAAGGTCCTCTCATCTTCTTTGCCAAACGAAAAAGGATGGCAGCATTATTGACGCTTTGCACTTTTCACCAGCTCTGAAGACTGGGAGACGAGATGGTACATGCTTCTCGGCAAACAACTCCCGAGTTACCTAAACCACCATAAATAACACCATCCATCACAATCAATCTCACTCACTGACCCTGCCTGCGCATCGACAACCACCTTCTCTCCAAGCATACAAATGCACCAGAATAGCGTTTGCATACAGTACGCAAAAACAAGCACCACCGTCAGCATCAAACCTCATCACGATACAACATCACAGGGAGGCTAGCACACAAGCATTCTATAATTCAGCACAAGACACGGGTACAAGAAATTGTCCGCATCTGTGAATTGAGAATCGTGAGTAAATATTTCCTCTGGCAAGTTCAAGTTCGAAAGCAACTTTCTGCATACATCCCCATCGAGCCATTTGGTGTTTTTTTCATCACATGCTCAACGCATCTCTAGATGCACAAAAAAGAAAAACAAAGTTCACTCATGTTCTTCATCACAAGCTAAACGCACCCCAACATGCACAAAAGGAAAACACCTGTTCACTGTCCAACGGGCACCCCCAGATGCACAAAAAGAAAACACCTGTTCACTGTCCAACGGGCCTTTGCTTGCTTCTCACAAAATCTGACTGCCACACAACAATCACTGGGACCCACTGAACTTGGCCATCATCTTTGTGATGATAGGGCCCACCTTGGGATTCGCTTGGTGCTTAGCAAAGTTGGCAGGATTGTTCATCACTGGAATCAGGCATTAAAACAATGGGTCACTTCATCAATACATGTATACACTAATTCTATAATATAGACAAGTAAAACAGGCATTTGAAATGATGCAGCTCTGTCCTTAACATACTCGGTCCAATCACTGTCACTGAATCTATACGCAAATTCCATAACCAAGAAAAACAGGTAACAAAGCACAGCTTAACATCCTAACATAAAATCACTGAATCTGCATGTAAATTCTATAACCAAGAAAAACAGGTTGCACAGCGCAGCTTCCTGTCTTAACATGTGTGGAAAAGCTATGTTAACTATATCTACCTGTGCTTGAATGGGACTGTTATAGTTCATGGATCATTCAAACCAGAAACCACCATGGACTGTCAAGAATTACCATTGATTGCACACGCACGTTGCTGTCGCTAACAAGCACTGTTTACAAGTAGACTCTTCTTAAGTCACAATCAAACCATTTTAATCACAATAACAACAATCCTCACAAGCTTTATTCATTCTAATACCTAAATATTTAGTATATATAACATTAAGTTTAAGGGAACCAAATAACAAACAAGAACCTCTGTAGCACTGCACCAGAATTAACGAAGACATTATTCAGATACCACAGCAAATTGGAAGCCAAACTTGAAAGTAAACTAGCATCACAAGATTTGTGTGAGAAACCAGAAATATACCATCTTGTAGCGCCGCCATGACCTCTGGGTCACTGAATGCTGCCATCAGGTCAGGGTCCTGGTAAACAAAGAAAGCAGATCATTGTACAAAAGGTGAGACTCATGTGTATCAACAGCTGATAAACAATGAACATAACCAAGGAAGGTAGCAAACCGTTAATCACTTACATTCAGGATTTTACTCATATCAACATTTCCAGGCATGCCACCCCCAGGGAAACCTCCAGGCATGCCACTCCCAGGGAAACCCCCACCAGGCATCCCTCCAGGGAAACCCCCACCGGACATCCCTCCAGGGAAACCTCCACTGGGCATCCCTCCAGGGAAACCTCCACCGGGCATCCCTCCAGGGAAACCTCCACCGGGCATCCCTCCAGGGAAACCTCTGGGAGATGCACCTCCTGATGAGCGACTTGACGATTGCTCCTTCCTCTTGGCCTTGTCATAAGCAGCCTGGTAAAATAAAACACAAGGCATTTGGTTCAGATGTAACAGTAAGAAGCATCCTCCAGAGATCTGCCTTAGTGTGAATTACCTGTGCCTCTGCACGTCGACGAAGCCGATCACGCTCTGCTCTCTTTTCCTCCCTCTCTTTTCTCAGCCTCTCGTACTTCCTGCGATGTTCCACTATCTTGTGAGCATTAGGCTCCACCTGCAAGATTACCGAAAACAGGATAATGAGAGTAGTTATTACCGAATACAGGATAATGAGCTAATAAACTTGCCATGCAAATTATAAAGCTAGTTCTCAAGAAATTCACCTTCTTGAGCACAGCACTGATCTCCTCATCATAATCCATGTTAGATGCTGTGTGCAGATCACGAGCGGCTTCCTCCCATTTGCCAAGCATGGCATATGCCATTCCACGAGTTTTATAGCCTTTTGCAGAGTCTGGGTTGATCTGGAGGGCAGAAACAAACAGAATGACAGGTTAGGTGCATCATGTCCAGCATTTGAGGTCTCAAGTATGCCTCTTGGCATCTTCTAAGAATGTGTAACATACTAACATAACATTTTGCTTAAGGAAAATGCAAGAAATACAAGATGACACAAAGGTATCACCTCTAGAGCAGCATTGGCATCACGAATGGCAGCAGTTGGTTTCTTCATTTTTATAAACACAGATGCTGTATAAACACAAGAATTCCCCAACATGATTAGTATCTGCGACAAGCGATTCACCATGCATAGGTGGTGGCATTTGATATGTAGTGGCTGCCGCTTACCTCTAGTACCATACATGATTGCTGAGAGTGGATTCAGCACAATTGCGTTGGTAAGGTGTTCAATAGCATCTTCGAGTTTTCCTGAGATAACAAGACCAACAATGACACGGATTGAAGAATCGTACATGATCGAGATGGCTAAGCCAAGGGCCAGAAGAGGATCAATTGCAGAGAGAGGGGGAGGAAGGAGAGTACCTTCAGACATTGCTTCCATAGCCTTGCCTTTTGCTTCTTGAGAGGCATCACGATTTTCCTCAGTCACCTCCACCGAAGGATCACCCATCTGCCATGGCAAAAACAGACTTAGCAGCACATCTCCCTTGTCGCTATGATCCCCGCAGAAGGGAAAGGTAACATGTTGGTGGCAAGAGAATGGAGCAGAGGCTACCTTCTGTGGTGGGTCATCATGGTCAGACTGTACAATGTCTCCTTCAAGCTCAAGATCAGACTCAACAATCTCCTCATCGAGCTCGTCTGGCTCAGGAGTGGGATCCCTCATATCCAGATCGCCGTCATCATCATCATCATCAATGTCGTCCATGGAAGATCTCTGCAGCGCATAATTGCATATGAACAGACAAGGACTCAAGAAAGGACCTTGGATGGGCAGCACACGACAAGGAAGCCACAAGTGTGGTGCGAATGCTGCGGAGTGGGAAAAGCAATTCAGTAATTTTTTTCCCTCTGCGCCCTAGTAATTGCACTTGAAATGCCATAAATCTATCTCTCTCTCTCTCTCTCTCGCTCAGCAATTCAGTAATTTTTTTTCCCTCTGCGCCCTAGTAATTGCACTTGAAATGCCATAAATCTCTCTCTCTCTAACGAACGAAGGATCGGAGCAGGGACTTAGTCTCTACGCGGGGTCGATAGAGGAGAAGATGGATGGGTAATGTTACCTTGGGCTTCTCGAAGGAGGCGGCAGCGGCGGGTGGAATTTTGGCACCCAGACTGGAAAAAAGGTCCTCCGATCAGAAGGAATGAAGGATGATGGGGGCGAATCGAAAGAAATAGCGAGGAGGGAGGGGAGATGGACCTCTGGAGGTAATCCCGGAAGAAGGCGAGGCTGGGGTCGGCGAGGAGGGAAGGGTCCTTCTTGCACGCCTCGACGAAGTCGCGAAGCTCGCGGAGCTTGGAGGCATCCATGGTCTTGGTTCCTTCCCTTCGCTAGGGTTTAGCTAGGGTCGTCTTCCTTCCTTGTGCTTTTTGATGGAGCGGAGGCTAGCTCAGAGAGGGGAAGGGGAGGTGAACAAGTCACGTGATCGATCGGGCCCACCGTCAGTGAGCGGCACACCAGCATGGGCTCCTCATAGTATGGATGGGCTGGCCGCCTGGCCTTCTTCTTCTTCTTCTCTCCTGAATGAAGGCCGGGCCCATGAAAGGGGAAGGGAAGTCAGGCCCATGAAAGGGGAAGGGAAGGGAAGTCACGTGACAGGCATGAGGAGGAGTTGACTGATGATAGAGTCCCCGCCGGAGAAGATGGCCTGCCCTGCCCAGCCCACTGCCCAGTCCCCCTTCGTCACGGATCTCATCTGCGCATCCAATTCCTCTCGCTGGAGCACACCAGAAGCAGCATCCACCTGTGAGAGGGAATGGGATCAACCACAATGTCCCTTCCATCATTCCCCGCCGTCCTCATGCTCCTCCTCCTCGCCACCGCCGCCGCCGCCGCCGCCGGAAGCAACAAGGCTGAGGAGGAGCTGGACGACCTCCAGTACCTTATTGACAACTCCCACGACATCCCCGCCAACGACCCCGATGGGTGGCCTGAGGGCGGCGGCGGCGGCGACGACGACGACGACGACGACCTGCTATTCCAAGATCAGGACGAGGACCTCCTGGGCCACCAGCCGCAGATCGACGAGACCCACGTCGTGGTCCTCACCGCCGCCAACTTCTCCTCCTTCCTCTCCGCCACCCGCCATGTCATGGTTGAGTTCTACGCCCCCTGGTGTGGCCACTGCCAGGAGCTCGCCCCGGAATACGCCGCCGCCGCCGCGCATCTCGCCGCCCACCCTCACCAGGCCGACCTCGCCCTCGCCAAGGTCGACGCCACCGAGGAAACCGACCTCGCCCAGAGGTACGACGTCCAGGGCTTCCCCACCATCCTCTTCTTCATCGACGGCGTCCCCAAGGACTACAACGGCGCCAGGACCAAGGACGCCATCGTCGACTGGATCAACAAGAAGCTCGGCCCGGCCGTGCAAAATGTCACCAGCGTCGACGAGGCGGAGAGGATACTCACCGGGGATGACAAAGCCGTCCTTGCCTTCCTCGACACTCTATCCGTATGAACCAACCATTACCCTTCTAAATTATTTTTGGACTATTTGCTTTTCAAATTCCTACACTTTGGCTAATAAGCCAGGTTGACTGATTTGTTGTGAGAGAAACGGCTGATAAGCTCAAGCCAGGCACTAACCACCTTTCAAATCCAATTGTTCTTAGTTTAACTTACAGTGTCCGTACAACACATCTTAAACCTGAAAGGCACAGCAGCTAGTATAGGATTTTGCTCGGAGGAAGAAACCAAGCCTGCTTCTTATTATATATATATATATATATATAGTGACTGACCTTGGACCATTTTTTAATTATGGGAACTTCCTTCTTTTCAAATGCTATGTAGGGTGCTCACAGTGACGAGCTTGCTGCTGCTTCAAGGCTGGAAGATAGCATCAACTTTTATCAGACTTTGACTCCCGATGTTGCTAAGCTTTTCCATATTGACGCAGCAACAAAGCGTCCATCCATAGTACTTCTGAAGAAAGAGGAGGAGAAGTTGACCTTCTATGGTAGGTGCCTTCAGCTCTAAGTTATTATAGATTTCAGTACCTGCCTTATTCTGATTTTTTTGTGCACCTATTAACAGATACAATCCAATGTGTATGATGCAGATGGGGAGTTTAAAGCATCAGCCATTGCTGATTTTGTGTCTGCTAACAAGCTTCCTTTGGTTACCACACTAACTCAAGAAACTTCCCCTTCCATTTTTGGCAATCCAATCAAGAAGCAGGCATGTCACATTGCCTACAATCGGATCTCTTTTCTGCATTCTAACATTGTTTTGTCCATATACTGTTCCTTCACTGAGACACTGTCTTTGTTTTGCAAATCAGATTTTACTATTTGCTATTGCAAGCGAGTCCTCCAAATTTCTGCCCATCTTTAAGGAAGCAGCAAAGCCATTTAAGGGAAAGGTAATTCTTTCTGTTTGTTGGAGTATATATTTGGTAATTAGGATTGTAATCTGGTATTGTTGTATGTGTCTAGGGAGGCAACCTGCCCCCTAAGTCTCTGTACTCGATGTATACTGCCTGACAGGCTCAATCAATCTAATCACACGCTATTAGCCTCAGTCTGACCTTCTGTGATGTTTCTGCTATGTGTGTCTGTGTGTGTGTGGGTGTTGGGGGGGGGGGGGGGGGTGGTGTGGTTGCTCTTTGTGTTTTTGTGGGTTGTGGGGTTGGGGGGTGGGGGGGGGGGGGGGGGGGGGGGGGGGCAATTAGGATTGTACCACTGATTTTGTTTGGGCTTCTATCCTTTACTTTGTTCTATACTTCTATGTTCAAGTTAATTTCCAACTCTTTGGTTGTTTTTCCTTGTACTACTTTTTTTTGTTCTTAGTACTTCTTGGTGTGAGTGTTTTGTGAATCATTAATGAGGTGTGTTCACGTATATGCAGCTATTATTTGTCTTTGTGGAGCGAGACAATGAGGAAGTTGGTGAACCAGTTGCTGACTACTTTGGTATTACTGGACAAGAGACCACAGTAATACCTTTTTTTCCTCGTATCATTAACCTGGTTTATGTCTTTATATTATCATTTTGTAAATTCCAATTGCATTCCTCTGCAGGTTCTTGCTTACACTGGCAATGAAGATGCTAAGAAATTTTTCCTTGATGGTGAGGTGTCACTTGAAGCTATTAAGGTAATTGCTGAAATATATTATGCACTGTGTGAGAAATAAGAACTAATGGACTAGTGCTAATGGTTAACAGTGAGTGTTCGTCATGTTACTAATTTGAAGCTGATTTGTGTGTTTCACTAACCATTACTTGACTTGGTTTGCTGTCCATGTGTTTTTCTGTTGAGTAAAATGGATTAACGGTGTCATGTCCAGGCCCCCTAAGCACCATAAATGCAGATTTGGTCCCAAAACTTGTTAAGTGTGCTGTGTGCCACTTGGTTCCAAATCTTCTGAGCGCCCCAACAATGCCACCTCAGCTGGCCATATAGGATCCTTGTCATCATTTTGCATATGTGGAGGGGAGAAGGAAAGAAGAGAGAGGAAAGCTAACTAGTTAGTAGCTACTCTATAACACACTTAAAGAAGCATCAGCATTTAATACCCCCTATTGTATTTAGACCTGTATTTTTTTGAAGAGCGTGCTACAGGTAGTCCATTGGAGTGCTAATGTACTGTGCTCTCTATTTCTTACATGGACAATCTTATAGCTAGTAACTATCTACACTGTTTGAGGTCTCTTAATGAATATGCACTTGCCTATGTGCACCAGTGTGATCCTCTCTTTCTTTCTCATTGATAGGCACACTAACCTGTGAATACTCTCATGAACAGATTGCAATGCTAGTCCTAGGGAGTTGGTGACATTTTTTTACAAAACCATCTATTTAATACCTACAATATTTCGGCTCTTGACAGGACTTTGCTGAAGGTTTCTTGGAAGACAAGCTTACACCATTCTACAAGTCTGAACCAGTACCTGAATCTGTGAGTTTGAACTCATGAAAATTATCTGATATATCCCCATTCTTCACTCATTTCGCATTACTGAGACATTGTTCTTGTGTTTCCACACAGAATGATGGGGATGTCAAAATGGTTGTTGGGAAGAATCTGGATCTAATAGTTTTGGATGAATCAAAAGATGTACTTCTGGAGGTCTGTTCTTGGCACTTTGGCAGACATTTAAGAAAGGACATCAGCATGGTTGCCCCACTTTGTTAGCTAATTTTCCCTCACTTTTTTCTTTCACTTTGCACCATTGCCCCTGCTGTTCTCAATATGTTTTCACCATTGCCACTACTTTGCTTACACAAACTAGGGACAACGGTGCAAAATTTCAGGAACAGCAGGGGCAATGTTGCTAAGTGACGAAAGGAGTGCAAACTCAGCTTTAGGCCTTACAGTGGGGGGGGTGGGGGGGGAGGGGGGAGGGCAGCCATGCATTTATCTCTTTATGAAAATAGGACTTGTTTGTTACTAATAATGACATGCCGTTTGGATGTAGATATATGCACCATGGTGTGGGCACTGTCAATCACTGGAGCCTACTTACAACAAACTAGCCAGGCATCTACGTGGCGTTGACTCCCTTGTGATAGCTAAAATGGATGGTACTGCCAATGAGCATCCACGTGCAAAGGTTTGTATTACTAACTTCATGGTTGGTTTTTGGCTGACCATCCGTTTTCTTGAAAATGGTTTGCTCCTTGTTTTCTTTTATATTTATCTTTTTTAAAATATATTACAGTATCTCAGATGTTACTTTGACCTTTATATTTTTGTAACTTATTATGTCACTAGAATTTATAAAAAACTGTAATGCTAGAAAAATGTGTTTTAATAACAGTATCTATAGCCAATGCCAACTTAATAATTTTGAACATATCTATGTTCATAGTCTAGTGTAGTGCAGCAGCCCAGATTCAAAAGCTAGCATTAAGAAAACATCATCAAGGGGAGCACTAAGTTTGCAAGGCACTGCAATGTCTAACGTTTGCTGGCAATGCCATTAGTTGTCATGACAGGTGAACATCATTTGCCTTTCTTTTTTGCTCAAAGTTGCATGGACAAAAGAATATATGGATATGTTCCTGGTCTGCTGCTTTATGCATGCCATAGTGCACTTTCCACCTCTGTGCCAGAGTAGTATGGTACTATATGTGAATCAGCATTTTTGGTAAATGTTAACTTCCAAGCAATGCCTAGGGGAGCTTGTTAACTTAGATTTTTTGATCTAGTACTCGTGAGAGAACCTGGACACACGATGACACTATGGATTAAGGCCTATGATGAGTTGATGACACTTAGATTATCTGCTTCACTTGCCATTTCATACATGGTGATGCTTTTGTAGGAAATCACTGTCTTTTGAGTGTTTATCACAAGCAAGCACTACTTTTTCTTTCTGCTGGACACACACATGCACAAAACAACACAAATAGTTTTTGTTCGATGCTGCTGCACCTGCCCTCATCTTTTTCTCACATATATATAGCTGATACAGGGCTATTATTCTATTAACCTGCCCATGATCAGTGGCGGATCCCAGAAATTGTCTTGGACCAGGGCTGACTCAGTTAAATTAGTCTTAATCTTTTGTGATTTTATAACCTTCTGCACATTTTATCAGTAGCTCTAGTGATGTGATGTTTTCTTGTCCAAGACCAGGGCTGCAGTACAGGAAGCCCGGGCCATAGATCCTCTACTGCCCATGATATTCTCCTAATTAATGAAGTCAATGGCTCATATGATCTGTCCATTATTGTCGTTAACTACAAGCTGAAATCTAACTAGCACTAATAGCAATGTACTTAGATACTAGCTGGACTTGGACACACATGGTTATTTCCAACAGCTTTAAACGCGGCTCTTATTGTAGACATATTTTGGTAGTATCCTTAGGTTGTCTTCTTGAATTTCAATGCATGGGCAATGTGATTAACTGTTTGCTGATATGCATTATGTTCAGTTTTACTACCATATTTGCGTGATACAAATCTGACACTTGGGTTCCTGTTACAGTCTGATGGATACCCAACTATTCTCTTCTATCCAGCTGGGAAGAAAAGCTTTGAGCCTGTAAGTGTTTATAACTCGATCGTTTTACTGGTTGAAGTGTGGTATCTGTTAGGCATTAATCACATTATTATTCTCAGCAGTCATATCTTTATGCTTTGTTGGGACTGCACCTAAAACAGAAACCTGTTCCTAGCTAACATGATTCTTGCATTGACAATCATCCATACCTTTAAACATTTTGTGATTTTTCATGGGGGTTATGCTTATTTATATCCTACGAAGTAGCTCACTCTCTGTGGTCGAAAATTCAGTTCACTGTTAGTATTTAGTGACATGAGGTATGGCAGATCCAGTAGATTAGTGGTTAAGATCAAAAGAGGAGCTGAAATGGCCACGAAACACCATGGCTAGCCAGTAAAAGAGTTTATTAATTGTTTGTCACAGTGTCTCGATCTTCTCGATAAAACCAATTTGTAGTTTTGGGAGAAGCTTAGCTCTCCGCAACCAGGTATTAGTTGACCAGGCAACAGGAAATCATTTGGGGTCGCATGCATCTCCTAAGGTATGAACATTGACTGATCCAATGTGTTGATTTGTTTTCAGATCACTTTTGAGGGGGAGCGGACAGTGGTAGATATGTACAAGTTCATCAAGAAACATGCTAGCATCCCTTTCAAATTGAAGCGCCAGGAGTCGAGCACTCAGATGGAGGAGGGTGTAAAGAGCTCTGATACGAACCTGAAGGACGAACTGTAGGGCATCGAAGTATCATACATATAGCTGAGGGCTGGTGGTTAGTTTTGAGGTGGATGTGGATCCTCCTCTGCAATCTTCCCTTCCCTTGGTGGATGATGAGGGAGGAGGAGAAATCAGTACTAGTAGACTACTAGTAGAAGAAGAGTGGTCAGCTTGAGAACAGATCGGCATATAGTCAAATAAAATTAAATATTTTTTTTTGCCTTTATGCGTCTGTTTTGCTTTGCTTTCAGTTTTAAAGAAAGATGGTGCTCGGATTTATATACCATATATAGGCCATTCATACATGGAGATGGAGGTCACGGAAAACAAAAGCTGGAGCTATTGTATACACACACAAACAAACAATGCTAGCTGGAGCTGGAGTGAACTCCCCTGGAATGGATATATATATAAGCGCTCTATGCAGGGGCAGGAGGCATAGCGATCTCAAGGTCCGGCTCCGCCATTGGCACTGGCACAGCCATTGCCACTGGTGGCCCCCTGGAACTGGACGAACCATGGCGGCCCTGAGCTGTGGTGGGCGATGCCACAACGTGTCTAGGCCTCCATCTGAGAATCTGGAGGAGGGCGGAGTTGGTGCAGACGGCGACGCTGAAGCCCGCGAAGGTGGACAGGATGATGGCGATCACGGCTTGCATCCGCACCTGCTTGGAATATTGGTTCACACAGCAGAGCAGGATGATCAAATTATGCGTGGACAGCAGACAGTGATGATGGATCAAGCTAGCTAGGTTCTTCTTACGTATCTGTAGAAGATGTGCGTGAAGAGCACAATGAAGAGGAACTGCACCGCAGAGTAGATCCATACATATCTCCTGGACACCATCTTTGTTGTGGTTAGGGAGGAGAAGAGGCCAAGGACGCAGGCGAAGGGCAAGGAGATGGCCAGAGCGGCCGTGCCATGGTCGCCGACCAGCAGCTGTTCCAGGAAGCAGAAGTAGGCGAGCATGCTGACGATGACGAGGATTGGCGTGCCGTGCCACACCCTGTAGCTGCTGCTGTATCTGCTGGTTGCGGTAGGAATAGGATCATCAGCTCCTTGCGGAGTGCTCTGCGCATGCGCCTGAGCCAGCGCCAGCGCCGCCTGAAGGACGGATGGTGGACGACGGGCTGCAGGCTCGTCCGGGAGGCGTCGCAGTCGCAGGGTGACTGGAAGGTTGAGCACCTCCTGGCTGCACACGTCGCAGGTGCCGTTGCCCTTGATGCTGAACCACTTGATGGCGCAGGCCCTGTGCGCCAGGGCCAGCTCGCCCTTGCAGCAGCACTCCAGCTTCAGCACCGCCTCCTCGGACAGGGCTACCATGCAGATGCGGCACACCGCCTCCTCGGCCGCGATGTCCTCTTCTTCTTGTTGCTGTTCTTCTTCCTCCTCTTCTCCTCCGGCGGTGGTGGCCTGATCTAGAGGAGGAGGAGGAGAAGGAACACGCAGCGGCACCACTCTGAGCCGCGTGAGGGAGGAGCTGGAGTCTGCCACCCTCCTCGACCCTTTTCCTTTTGCGGTGCCGCTGAATCGCCGGGCGACGCTCGTAGCGGGCACGGACTGCGAGCGGCATACCTGCTTCAGCTTCTCCTCCTCCTCCTCCTCCTCCTTGTTCTTATCCTTGGCAGCACCAGCATCATGCTCGAGTTGATGTTGATCATCATCAATAATGTAATCCTCCAAGGTGGAGGTGGAGCTGGAGCTCGACAGGGATGCGCCGGCGGGCGCCCACATTCTGAAGCTCAAGATCTTTGACAAGGACAGCGACCGGACACCGCCGCCTGCTTGCTGGCTATGACTTGCTGCATCATCTGTTGATCTCAGGCTGCGTGCTGGCAGAAGGCAGCTCGTCTGCTTATGCTTATTCCCGGTGGGCGAGGACGAGGAGGAGGTGTCGTTGTGGTCGACTTCTTCTTCCTCTTGATGCTCCTGCCCCTGATCATCTGCAGCTACAGATAATAATGATAATGTGCCGCCATGTTCCAGCATGGAAAGGCCGCCATCGTCTCCCATCGGCAAACTGGAGGTGGAGTCGTCCGCCCTCGCCACCGTCCCCTGCGCGCACACACGCAGATCGAATCAATGGACTAATAAGCTAGCCTGCTGGGACTGATGGATCGAAATTAAAGGCAGCTCTGATCATGCATGGAGCGAGGAGAGAGCAGGTCGACTGCTCGAGCCGTCGAGATGGATGGATATGATGGGTGTTGGATCGCGTCGAGATCAGCAACGATAGAAGCAGCCCACCCACCCCACCCCACCCCACCCAATCGTAGTACCTGTGATTGTTTATGATGAGCCATGGCGATGCGACCTGGATCCCTGGAGGCAGGAGAGGACGTGGCGAGCTCGATCCAGGCTCGAGCAGTGACGGCTTGATAGGATTGCAATTGCAATTGAAGAAGAAACCATGCATCCAGCATATATCATAGCAAGTATCATCATGTATTGCACCCATCGATCAGGCCGCCCACCCACCTATATATATATATATATATATATATATATATATGGCTGTGGTGCTTGCCATTTGCTTCCCAATTAATCCAATCCAGAATTAATAATTAATAAAATCAATCTCTCCCTGGCCGGTGTATATGTACGTACTACGGTACTGCCACTCATGGATGGTATATATGTATTGGTATACATAGTATTTAGGTTTAATTTCCATTGAAAAGCAGGTTGTGGTTGGTTGGTTTAGTTTTCTTGGTTAACCGTGGCTGGCATGTCACATGTCACTCGATCACGCGGGCGGGGCGTTGCTATTATTTGGTAGCGATGCATGGAAATTAAACTGAAATACACAGGATCTATCGGAGCTAGCAAGCTCAGCTAGCTACAAGAGCCAATGCACGCAATTAAGCGTTGGATAGAGACGACGACGTACGTTCAGACGACTATTCTCTAGCTAGCTAGCTCTCATCCAGTAAGCTAGCTAGCTATCAAGCAGCAGCAGGCTCATCAACGCATGGGAAGGTGCCAGTGCAATGCATAATTGCATACGCAGGACACGTACGGTCGATCTTCGATGGCCGACGGCTGGGGTTCATTAGGGCCGTGTTTAGTTTCTTGCGAAAAAAAAATTTCGTGACACTATAGCACTTTCGTTTGTTTGTGGTAATTATTGTTCAATTATGGACTAATTAGGCTCAAAAAATTCGTCTCGTAAATTTTGATCATATTGTGTAATTAGTTTTTATTTTTATCTATATTTAATATTCTATGCATACGATTTTGATGTCACGGTGGAAGTAAACAAGGCCCTGTTTACGACTTTGGGAGCTAGCTAGCTAGCTATAGCTACATCATCGATCAGTAGCTATAGGTGGGAACGGGAGAAAGAAACAACCTGCCTTCTGGTAGCTAGTGTGTTCATTTTGACAGCGAGTTGGCTACGCACACGACGCGACTGTTGAGCGAGCAGAGACCACGACGACACGGACATGATTGACTAGCAGCTAGCCCAAATTCTTAGTTAACGCGCGTGCGTCAGGATAATTGCAACTACCGTCTCACACTCACACTTTACTCCCTGCCTGGCCTTCTCTTTTTCTTTTGTTCAATTCGCACGCAAAATTATTTTGGGTGAATATAATCCCGACTGATTCGATCGGGGCCGGGGAAACCGGTCGGTCGACTTTGGAAGAAACCCGGCCAGGCTCATTTTGGATTTTAATATAGGGTATATGTCGCACAAAAAAACTTGTACATTCGGTGAACCATGCATTTCTAATATTGTAAAATTATAATTTCAATTCGGTAAAACTATATGCATTAGATAACATTGATAAGCCTTAAATTCAAAGATTAAGGCCTTGTTTAGTTCAAAAAAATTTGTAAAATTTTTCAGATTTCTTGTCACATCAAATCTTAGACGCATGCATGAAGTATTAAATATAAAGGAAAATAAAAACTAATTGCACGGTTTAGTCGAAATTGACGAGACGGATCTTTTAAGCCTAGTTAGTCCATGATTAGACAATATTTGTCAAATACAAACGAAAGTGCTACATTGTCGATTTTCTAAAAAATTTTGGAGCTAAACAAGGCCTAAGCTAGAAACGACGATAAATAGTTCAAAAAATGAAATGCAAGTAGTTTAGTAACCAAAACAAACTTCCGTTGTTTCACAAAAGTGACTACATATATTAGCAACACATTAAACATGAGATGACAATAGCTCAATTCTTCACTAAATGTTACTATTTATGATATTAGTGACGGTTTAGTTTAGTGACCGAAACGAAACTTCTATAGAATGAAAACAGTGGTAGGAAATTAAAATATAACTATAACCCAAGTGCCATAGTTAATTTGTGGAGGACTAAAAATATAGAAAATTATAATTAAATTGCAGCTCGGTAGTATACACGCACGACTTAGAAAAGAAGAAATAACTGTAGGTCGATTGAGAAAACAGAAAAATAGTATTTAAAGGACTTAGAATTTAGAAAACAAGAAAATAATTGTGATCATGAAGGAATGAAAAAGGAAGAAAACTAATTGAAATTAAAAAGCGCAACACGCAAGAAAGAACGAGCACCCTTTTGCTTATAGGACCCAATGCAAAGTGCACACCAGCTAGCTCGTTATTATCTTGAATCTCGTTCTAATCGTCAAGACGATCGAGTTGCACCGTACATAGATATCCAATTTGAAGCCCTGGTGAGAAAGTTAGACAATTTCCAAAATAGCATGTAGCCAAAACCGAGGCCTTGTTTAGTTTGAAATTTTTTTGGTTTCGGGTACTATAGCATTTTTATTTTTATTTGGCAATTATTGTCTAATTATGGACTACCTAGACTTAAAAAATTCATCTCGTAATTTATAGGTAAACTGTGCAATTAGTTTTTGTTTTCGTCTACATTTAGTGCTTCATGCATGTACCGCAAGATTTGATGTGACAGAGAATTTTGAAAAAATTTTGGTTTTTGAGGTGAACTAAACACCCGAATTAAAATTACAATATGTCGATCTCACTTCTCTACGAGTCAAGCACTTTAAACCGGATCATAAAAAGAAACACTTTAAACTTTAACCAAGTATATACAAGAAAATATTATTTTTTATAGTACATAGATAGATTATTTAATCTAATTTCATAATAAGCAGATTTAAAGACACAAAGGTTGCTTATATTTTTTACAAATCTAGTCACACTTAAGTCGATCTACGTTTAAGTGATTGGATGCATGTGTATTTTTTACAAATCTAGTCACTACACCACACACTTTTTACAGCAACTACAAAAAAGTCGCTATTATTTACAAATCTAGTGACTATTTTTTACATATCTAGTCACACTTTAAATATTTTTTACAAATCTAGTTTCATAATAAGCAGATTTATAGTACATAGATAGGTATCTTGTTTGGATGTATGTGTATTCACTTCGATCTACGTGTGTTGAAGTGGATTGGACTACAACTTAGTTGAGATGAATACATCTACATACAAAAAAATTCGACTGACAAATATCATAGTGACAATTATTTTGGGGAAAGGAGAGAGTACTTTATATTTCTTCGAGATTCCTGACTATAACTTTTTTTTGGCAGACTGTAATAAAACTTGCTTTCTGGATAGTTCTGGCCGAACACATCGATCTATATACTACCTCCATCCAATAAAAGTTGGCATTATCACTTTCTAAAAAACAATTATTTTTTTAACTTTGACTAAATATAAAAAATATTAATATTTATAATATAAAATTAGTATCATTAGATTAGATAGGTCATTGACTATATTTTCACAATAAACTTATTTGAGATCAGTATGAAATTCTATAATAGTGCTTTTTATGGAGTGGATGGAGTATATAAATACATGTGCTTCTATTTGTCGTGCCTTTTTAAGGGTGTATTTGATACAGGAGCTAACCACCAGTTAGCTAAAAATCCAGAAGGGTTAATGGATGGGCTAATTTTTAGTTAAGTCTTTAACTAATTATTAGCCAACTAGCTAGCTAACCATAACTAATTTAAGCTAATATTGAGCTCAACAAGTAATTAGCCATGTGTACTGAACAGGCCCTAGGTATAACACACAACCAGATGATGATCCATGATAGGTCATGTATCCAGGCAACGATCCATTGTTCCACGTCAGGCACCTCTGACCTTTTCACTCTGCATCGCCCGGGGCACTCACCACGTGTCGAGCGGTTCCATTCCAGGGCAACCTAACACCATTGAGCCCCATCTCGATCTCACTTTAGCGCGCTCTCCAACCTCATCGTCTTTTTCACTGTGAGCATCGTGCTATCTGGTCCCATCCTCGAGGAGCGGGGTAGCCTCATCATCTCTGGGCCCATAGCCACCGTGCTCGGTGGTAGAGGTAGAGCCACGTGTTTTGACCATGGAGTATAGGTTTTTGTGTATGTATGTTCATAGGGGTCAATATGTGCGTGTGTGGTGTCTATGTTATATTGTATAATTCTCAAAAGAAAAGTAAAATGCGTTCTCAATGGCCACTACTTGCCACCTGAGTATGTTCGGTATGAGGTTCGGATTGACATGGCAGGCAGAAAATGAGAAAAAAGTGAAACACTAGCTATTTCTTTGGCGCTAGTGCGGAGTTAGTTAAAGTGAACGCGGGATAAGTATGTGCTACTTTTTTTCGGCTGCCAATCATAACATCCGATAGAGAGAGAGAGAGCAATTTAACATTAACTGACATGACATATGAATGCACGTCTAGTTTGGTACTGTAGCAACTATGAAATTTGATAGGTTCAATAGCACCGCTATAGACACCCAAAGGATGATACTTTTAGCAAATAATGAAGATTTACACATTAGATATAAGTTTAATACTATTAGCCCGCTCTTAAATTGTTTTCACGCTCTGCTACTGCTCGGTGGCCACGTCGAGCTGTGCAACCTCTACCTTGTTCATGATCCTGATACCACTAGCGCTCGGATGGCTGTAGAAGCTCACTAGGCCGCTCCTCTATGGGTTGGGGTGCATGTTTTTAGAAAGACATGAGGCGCTCGACAGTTGTAGGACAACCTGATCATAGGTGTGTGCACTGCACTACCTAGCTCACATCACTTAGCATAGGACGACACAATTCTTCCTAGCAGTAGTATGAGTAATGGAGGTGATCAATGTAATTTTTGAATCTTCTTCTTGTCTTGCCTTTAATTTGACGATGATGTCTCGGATTGTAGTAGGGGCTGGTTGGTTGTTTCTATCTAGATTTTACCATCCCCTCCGTCGCTCGGCTGTGTCTGTGCTATGCATTGACCACCGCGCCACATAGATAGATACAAATGTTGCTTGCTAGCGTTGATTCCAAGCAACGCGAGTGCAAGCACGAGCAAGCAGGCAACAACATCTCTGACGACTACTGCAGGAGATAGCGTGGCCGGTGACGAGCTGGAGGGAGGAGGAGAGGGTGGTTCCAAGCCTCTAGCTCCACTGACGAACACGTGGGAGGTGAGCGCTGCTACGAAGTGTGGCTGTCGACGTCACCTATCTCTATCCGCACTTCGCTGAGCCTGATGAGGGTAGGGTATTACATATTCCCTATCCCAATCTCCAAATATAGGGAGGGTTTCCCTATCCCAATCCTCATTTTCCAAAATCACCTAATTATTACTTTTAAAAAAAATCACCTAATTATTATTGTATTTTATTTTATTTCCAGTCATCTCTACTATAATTGACCCAGCAGAATTATGTTTGGTCCACCAAAGAAAACCACCCCCACTGAGGGCTCAAACATTGTGTACCCAGAAAAACGCACACAAGAATTTATCTCCATCAAAATCAACGTCTCAAAATCAATTAGGGCCAAATCCAACGGCTCTAGAGAAAAGTTTGAAGCCTACATCAAACTCTCGCTCTCCCACGCTCCTTCCCCCTCACGCCGAAACCTACCCACGACAGCACGCCGCCGCCCTCTCCTCTGGACACCTGCACGCGGACAGCAGGCCGCCGCCCTCTCCTGCGCACGGCAGGAGGGAACCTCTCCTCTGGAATCCTACGCAGCAGACCAGTTCAAGAATCCTGCGCCCTCCCCTCTGATCCAAGGCTGCACCACGACAACATCCTTTGGAATCCTGTGCAGCAGACCAATTCAATAATCCTGCGCCCTACCCTCTGATCCTGCACCACGACAACATGCTGGCCGGCGCCCTCTCGAATCCTGAGCATCAGGCCAGTTGCAAAATCCTACGCCCTCCCCTTTGATCCAGTCAAGAAGTCTGTACCTTTGTCAGAATCTGAGTACGGCAGTTCAGAAAGCCAACAAGGAAAACTACTACGCACAGATCCAAAATATTTCGGAAAAATATTTTAGGAAAATATTCTCCAGTCAAGTGGATGATGAAGCAAAAAATTTCAGAAAACTACGGCTAATCTGCGGCGGTTGACGGGTGATCCACAACTGTTACGGCAAACATCAGGATATCACGAGCTGCTGTGCGGCTGATCCGCGGCGGCGGCATCCTCGCCTACGACAACACGCTCTGAGACGTTGTAATGTCTATGCCACAAGATACACGCGAAGCACTAAGCGACATCACCAATATCCTTGGTACAACTACTTTGTTTGGTCTCCATAATTATTAATTTTTATTTTTATATATTATTTAATGCTTTGCTCATCTATACTATAATTGACCACTTTAAATTATTTTAGATCCACCAACAAAAACGCCCCCACTGAGTAGTCTAATCATTGTGTACTCCTAAGATTACACACAGAAATTTCTCTCTATCAAAATCAAGGGCTCACGAAAGAACTATGTCAGATCTAAAGGACGAGAGACGAAGTTTGATGTGAGGCTTCACACCCCCTCACACCTGCGCCCACCCCCTCCCAAGCCCTCCCCTTCTTGCGGATCAGCGCCGCAGTTCGGCTGCTCTCCGTCCTCGCCTCGCACGCGGCATCAGCGCAGGCTTCTTCTTGCGGATCAGAATAATCAAA
>Ga0182004_10000238_pt1 | contig 29586 bp, 26 predicted proteins | sample Sormic07211540_1_FD_120479 | JGI IMG/M metagenome (GOLD analysis project Ga0182004, IMG submission 120479) | Endophyte microbial communities from Sorghum bicolor roots, Mead, Nebraska, USA - 072115-40_1 MetaG | ecosystem: Host-associated > Plants > Roots > Unclassified | place: USA: Nebraska...
CTGTGGTGTGCCTGCTGCCGGGTGAGAGCTGAGAACCGAGGCGGAACGGTGCCCGTGCGGCCGTGCCTATGCGTCCGGTTGCTCTCGCCCGTACCCTTATCTGGCTGCTTTTTCCTGCTGGTTTGTCTGTTTCCGCTCGGGCGCGCGCACGCACGCGGTACGCGTGTTTTCTCCATGTTGCCGACGAGACAAGGGCATGTTTAGTTTAAAAAAAAATCACTTCGTTTTGCCCTGCTGGTGCTTTGATTTACTAGATAATTTTTTTGCCCTGCTGCAAACTGTGGCCCCGTTTTGCGTGGAATATGGGTAGTTTGGACAGTGCACAATGGAAGACGCCATGGTGAAACAAAAATAAATCTGATTCAGGTTTGCAGGTGGGTGAGAGAATTATCTTCGGATCTAATTATCTCTAGTGAATCTATGACAAGAAACAAGGACAATACACAAATTATGAAATGGAAGCCACATCCTGCTGACTTTGTGAAGATCAATGTGGATGGCGCTTTCAAGATGGAAAGTCGACAAGGTGCTCTAGAGTGGTAATTCGTGATGAACATGGTCATGTTCTAGCAGCGACGGGTTTTTAGTTTCCAAAATAGGCAGTTAGTGGCACTGGGGACAAGAAAATTTTGTTGTCGAGACCAAGTAGCCCAGGGACATTCAAGTCTATTGCCAGGTCACTTAACTGCTGTTAGGCTTCAAAATGGACGGAATGGCACACGGGCATAGCGGTGCGAAACAACTTTTTAGTGGCTTCCTGGTTTGGTCGATCTTTCATAATGACATAAAGGTAAAAGGCTCTAGATTCAATGCATGCTTGGCTTATCAACTAAATCCTAAATGGTAACACTTGATTATTAGAGATTCAATGCAGGTAGATTTTATTAAAACTTGAGATTATCTATTGGATTTGAGGATTTGGTAAACCGAAATGACCGGCGCTTGAAACTGAGCTTAAAACTGGCAAAGGACGGACGGGCCCACATGGCAGTTACTGTAACTCAATCCGGTTCGTGCAACCAAGCCGGGCTCACCTGGCCCGGCCACCGCCCACCGGAGCCCTGGACCTGAAAAACTCGTTTCGGATTCAAACCCTCCAATCCCAAATCTGCCCTCCTCATCGGCACACCTCGCCGCCGGCCACACCCCCGGCGATCGTCGCCCTACCCGGTAGACCCTTCTCCCTACCTCAAACCCCGCCCAAGCCCAACACGGCAACACCTCCCCACCATGCCGCGGAACTTCCGCAAGCGGGGCATCGAGCCGGACACTGACGACCGCTCCGACGACGAGGACACTCGCCGGTTCCCCCTCCCTCCAATCCACTCCTCTCTCTTGCTTTGCTAGGCCTTCTCGCTGATGCCTGCCTCCCTTCCTCCCATCGCAGCGTCGCCCTCGAGGAGATCAAGTACATGCAGAAGCTCCGTGAGAGGAAGCTGGGTATCCCCGCCGGCACCGCCGCCGCATCCACTAACGGGTCCTCCGCCCGTGGTGGTCGAGTGGGCAGCGGGGCAGCGGCCGCTGGCGAGGCTGAGAAGGAGGACCTCGTCCTCCAGGACACCTTCGCTCAGGAGACCGCCGTCACCATCGAGGACCCCAACATGTATTGTGCTGCACTTGTAGATGCATGTTGTTTCATCTAATAGATTGAGGAATTGACACGAGTATGTGTTGGCGTAATCTGAAGGTTGAGGTATGTGGAGACTGAGCTTGCGAAGAAGAGGGGTAAGATGGTTGATGTGGGACACAAGGAAGAGATGGACCATGTGGACGAGCTCTACACTGTGCCAGACCACCTCAAGGTTTGCTTGTGGCTCAACGAGTTCCTCAACCTGAGAACTGTACATTGTTCTGTGCACTGCGATTATGGTACCGTTATATTGTTCCTTGCAGGTGAAGAAGAAGAACTCAGAGGAGAGCTCGACACAATGGACCACTGGCATTGCTGAAGTTCAGCTGCCCATTGAGTGCGTTCTTCAATCATTATATGCTTTTTTTAGAATAATGCTTGCTATGACTGAGTTGAATGCTATTTTAGAGTTCAGTTGGATTGGAATAGTATCTGAAAAGTAAAAACTGTGGAACCTGTATCACATATCATGATGACATTGGACTAGTGTAATCAAGAAGTTAGAATTGATTGGCATACATGAAAATTTATGCCATCTGTGAATTGGATACAGATCGTCTAAACGCCCCCAACATTTTTTTTCTCTATATTGCACTATTTGTTTTTGTTTGACAAAAGTCTGGTCCACACTTAACGGTGTGTTTAATAATTTGGCTGGAACCTTTACATATTGCTACTAACAATTTCTTGAGAATATTCTGTGAAGAAGGAAACTAGCTAATGATCTAGTTTATGATTAATTGGACATACATTGATTGGTAGACATAACTTGTTCTCAGTTTGTATTCACTCACCATGAATTTATTGTGATGTAAACTATACAACAATGATATGTTCAAATTAGGACTAGTTATTACATAGATATGTCATGCATCACCACAATTCTATGAGCATCATGGACCCAACAATGGAACCTACGCAGAGCTTCTCTGTTTTTCTAATATTTTTATCTATGTTGTAATTTAAATTTTATTCTAGTAGTAGACTTTCTTTTCAAAGATAGGTGCACAATTACATGCAATCCCACGTTATCATTTTATTATTATTATTTCCACAGGTACAAATTAAGAAATATTGAAGAAACTGAGGCAGCTAAAAAGGTGCTGCAAGAGAAAAGGCTTGCTAGTAAACCAAAATCAGATGCAAACATTCCATCAAGTTACAGTGCTGATTATTTCCACCGTGGGAAAGAATATGATGAGAAACTGCGAAGAGGTTTGTTACTTGCCCCTTTTCAAGATTATTTTGATGAGAAACTGGAGGGAACACTGCTAATAAATCATATGATTTGTGGGAAAAAAAATAAAAATGTAAGGCCAGAAATAATAAAAAAAAAGGAGACAAGACCCTATACAACTGGACCAGATATAGCAATTGACATAGGTGAAGGTCTTTATCTTTCAGAAACTCTACAGTTTCTTATGATATTGAATTATTGATGTGTATTAGGAATTTAGGATAATCTTGTTTGGTAGATTTGCCTTGGCTAACTGCCTTTCTTTCAATCTAGGTTGCAAATAGAAACACTAATGAATTTGCAATTACACAACAAATGTGTGGGCAATAATATCGTATTTGTATATAGTACTTGCATAACATAGTTTATGTAAACCTAACTTGATTTGCCAAGTAAAATTTTCACGACTGCTTTCCTACAAACTACAACTGCTTAAGCGCACAAGATAATAAAGCAAACACAAACTGTCCCTAGATCGGGAAAGAAAAGATTTTTCTATCTCTGTTTTTTTGGAGGAATCATTTTGAAATTCAGTTGCCCTTTTGAAGCCATCAAGGGAGCACAACGAGCGTGTTGACTATTTCTGAGCCAGCTTAAGATTTTGCATCCAGATAAAATTTGAAAGAGACATATTACATCTATCATACTCCAACAGTCGCTGAACTAAATCCAGTATGTTAGCAGGACAAGTATTTGATAACTCCAATTTTTTTATTTATTATTTATAGAGCTTGCTGCTAGTTCGGACTTTTTCGTTGTAGAAAAATATGAAAGAATACTCCCATCAGGAAGCAGGATTCCTGCTAAAGATGGATAGGCCTTTTATTAACAGAAGATTCCCCAGAACCCTGAATACAAGACCAAGTATCCTGCTCAGCAGTTTTTGGAAAATTGTCAGGGAACTCTCTCTAATACAAGGAAAGATTTTTGTCATCTAGACTCTATAACTTAGCAATCACGTCCTAGTACTTCCCATGAGGCCATGACTATGATCTACACCACCCTCCAACATCCCTGCTTGAGTGCTTGTGGCACCAACCTTTTTGTTGATGATCCCTTTTGAGATGTATTTGACCACAAATTATTTTATATCAGTATTCTCATCCAAGATTGTTTTCTTTCTTTTAAGTAAAAACTTCGTTTTGCTTTCCTGAAGTTTTTTCTGCATTCCAGATAACTTTTTTTAAGTCTTGGGCGCCAAGCTACAAAAACCACTTCATGTCACTCTGTATTGACATTTTGTTTTTATTTTATACAAGTTGTAAATTGAAATTTTTTGGGATGATAGATGCCATTGTACAGTAAGTATCATAATATTTAAGAGATTACGATACCTATTGTAAAAGCTGGGCGTACCTAAGATATTAAATGTTTGCAAATATTCATGAGAAATAGTGTGGATAGTTCGCAACCAAATTACAACTTGATGCGCAAGAGTGTACAAAGAGGGAAAAAAGGGCCAGATGTCATTAGGTGGTAAAGTGAGATTTATATGCTTGAGGGGATTATCCAGAAACAAAGAATGGACCTTTTGAGTAGAACATAAAGATTAGTTTTAGATTTTCTCGTCATACATGACTACTATGCATGCCAAACTTATCTGGCATAGATTGAAGTTCATGACACTGGCGTCAAGGTGCCATGGTGACGGCATGGTCAGTGGGCGTCTGTGGAGAATGGAGGTGAAAATAGTGCCAACCTTATCCAGCATAGTTGATATATGCAACAAATGTTGCGCCCTGTGTTTGAGTCACTATCCCGGCATCCAGGTGCCGTGGTGGCAACCTGTGGACAGTGGGCGTCTGGAGAGAATGGAAGATAAAATGGAGTTGGGACAACAGATTTCTTGTTGGTGTTTGAATTCTAATGATGATAGATGCTAAGCTATATAGCAACGAAACTAAACTAATTCAATTCGAATAAGATATCTGATTAAAGAAAGTAGTCAGAGTACAGTAACTATCAACTTGAGTCTGTTACCTCCCAGGCTGCCTCGTGTCCGATCTGTTAGCCCCATAGTGGTCCTGCGTTGCTTCTGCTCTGGCTGACCATGACAAAAATGTCAGCTTTGCAATCCAGTTAAACATGTTCTGTACACTAAACTATGGATTTAATTCTTCCTGGAGAATTTGAATATTGTTGATTTCTCTTGCTGTCCTCTGACTGCCCTGGAAAGTGTCCTGTATTTATGTTGCCAGTGACAAATTACAGAGCGACTTATTCTGCCCTATTTCTAGCTTTGACTAAAATTCGGTCAAACTTCTGAAACTTTGATGACTAATATACTCCCTCCATTCTAAATTGTAAGACGTTTTGGCTTTTATAGATTCATAGCTTTTGTTATGCACTTAGATATACACTATGTCTAGATGCATAGTGAAAGCAATGTATCTAGAAAAGCTAAAACGTCTTATATTTTGGAACAGAGGGAGTAGCTCTTAAAATATTTAGTTTGAAGATATAACTATGATATGGATAGATTTGTTTTGAATAACACTTTCACAATGACATAATCACATACACTTATTAGGCATTATAACTATTTCTTAATACAAAAATTATAGTCATAGTCAAAGTCGCACCCGAAGAACGAAAAAAGTAAAAAATGTCATATACTTTTGACTGGAGGGAGTAGTACTTGTGGTTATTTACAAAAAGATTTAATCTGGCTGTTATAGTGGGAACCCACTAGATGGATGAACCAGACAAATTTTTTTAATGAAAAATTATGTGCCCTATAATGAAAGTAGATACTCAATGGACCAGTAGCAGGAGTATTGACATAATGTTGGGGATATGGATGGTGAGTGTTATTAGAATATAAAAATAGATCATGTTCTCTGCACCGTTCTGCTGCAGCAGATTACTGCCATTTGCAGTGAGTGTATTATTTCTGAGCTCTACCATTCAAGGGTGTCTAAGCATGTCATATCATCTGCATCTTTTCTGTTCTCATTTAAGTGTGCTAAATTTATTTCCTTCTAATGCAGAGAATCCTGGATTGTACAAAGATAATGATTCTCGGCCTAGAGGAAGTTCAGGAGGCAAAGCAACAGATACTAAAAATCCAGGTGGCGTTGGTGCAGGACGGAGAGAAGCCGCGAGTGATGAGTTCATGCTTGAGCGTTTCCGCAAACGAGAAAAATTCCGTGCCCTTCGAAGATAGCCAGAGCTGACATGCTGCTAGATTGTGCCAGTTACCTTTGAAGCTCAAAAATGTCATTGTGATCACATCAAGGCCCAACATGTCATGTCCTTTTTAGTGAGAAATTTACTGTAAAATGCATCTTTGGTTGTTGAATCTGCTTCTGCAGTTGCTAAGGGCAAGGAGCAGATTAAATCCTTATTACAGAGGTGATTTGGGGCAATATATTTGAGCTGAGGGATATCTGAAATTTGTGTCAGCTCGGAGGCTCAGATGTCAGAGGGGCCTTATTGGTTCAGGACAAAGGTGTGCTCTCCATGACCATGACCAATATAAATGAACATCTTGAGCAAACACCAAAGGGTAGCGTGATCTCATTTTCTTTGGGTGCATGGCAAAGCCTGCAAAATTTATCTTTCTAGCCTTGAATATATTGTTTCTCTGAATTGTTCGTAGTCTGCTGAAGTAGCATCAGCTATCTATAAGAATCCTTGATTTCTAGGGACGAAGTAATTTGTGAGTTGTTTTTGCTGCCTTATTGCTGCTTGCTTTGCCTTTCTAGTTCAAGGATCAAATCCTCGGCCTTTAAATCGAGGATTTTCATATCAATTTTCAGTTTTTCCACCCTTTTTTTGTCCTGCTGAGCTGTCCTAATATGCCCTGAGAATCAGCTAGTCCACGTGGCATGGCACCGGATTTCTCTAGTGTGGTCACATGAGAATTCCGTTGCTCACTGCTTTTGTAGCCGGCTAGTTGAGTTAGTTGGTGCTAAATATATCCCTATACCCGACCTTTTGTTGTGTGTCAGACTTTGAATAAGCTATGGCAGAGTTGAGGTTGATACATTTGTCCTCTAGCCATCATATGGGCTTAAGAGAAGATTAAATGATCAGCAGAAGAGCTACGATTAGTGTCTATTGTAGTTAGAGGCTGTTTGGTTGCTAGGCACAGTTTGCCACATTTTACCTTAGGCAAGTTTGACTAAGTTGGCAATTGTTTGGTTGACAACTAAGTTTAGGCATGATTCTTTTGAGCTCCACATGTCATAGAGTTAAAAAGTGTGGCAAGATTCCTTTAGGCATGGCAAAGTGTGGCAACCAATTTGCTAGCCACACACTTTTTATGGCTTGCCACGCTTGACTAAAGTTAGTTGTGGTAGATTATGGTTAGCAACCAAACATCTCCTTAGTTTACCGAGCCATATGAGTTTTATGGGATGAAACTCTTCTCTCATCTGATGAAACTTCTTCATTTAATTACCCTGTCAAGTCAGCAATTTTACTTATGTGGCACCCTATTTAACGTGCATGACAATCTCATGAAACATGCATTGAGACTAGCCTTAGAGACCGTGTTAGCGCTAGCTTTAGGTTTAGACCTAGTGTTTAGGGAGGTTTACATACTTTCATGCTATTGGTACTTGTGTGCACTAAGGTTAGTCTCAATAGAGTTTTATTAGAGTTTCATGCATATTAATATGCTGATGTGGTACTGTATTAATGAAGAGATGAATGATAAAAGTTTCATGAGAGTGAGAGAGTTTTATCCCCATGAAACTTTTCTGCACCGTTTTCAAAATATGGACGTGTTAGAAACTGGGTCATGAAACTCCCACTGAAGATGGCCTTGGCCTAACTGTTATGCTCCTTGGGGTTTGTAAATCTTGTGAGACCTTCCAACCAAGTTTGTGAAGTGGCTATCGATAGCGTATGGGACGAGAGGGCTCTCCAAAATGGAGATGAGAGGAGCAACCTCAAGAGGCTTGACAAACCCACTTGGTTGCGAGAAAAGGCTCGTGAGTTATCCAAGAAAATAACCAACCGTGGAGCTTGGCCCTTGCGAGAGGCTTTAACGAGACAAGTTTAAAGTGAGGACTTTCCATAACATCGGGGAACAACATCGTTATGTAGATCATTTACATCGCACATTCCTTTACTTATTGCATTTCTTGATTGTGCATTGCTTTTCCTAGTCTAACTTGCTAGGATTAGAGCCTAGGGTGTATTTCATGTTAGAGATAGCAACGCTTAGAAAAAACCTAATGTACATCTAGATAGAAGTATAGAACTTGAGTAGGTCTTCATAAGTGATTTTGGATCTTTATTTTAGTAAAATGATGATCTGATTCACCTTCTCTTAGGCATTACGGTTCATGTTTCAATTTTTTGTCAACAAATTCAGTTAACGTTTTGCCAAAACCAAAATTTTTTGTATCCGATTTAACCTAGCACCCCTCTTAGACGTCAGCGTCCCAATCCTTTTAGTTTCAGTTTTTTACATTTTTGTCAATAAATTCAGTTAACATTTTGCCATAACCAAAATTCATCATAACTAATTTAATCTGGCGTATCATCTCTTCGCTAATTTGTCAACGTTCTTGTCTTGCGTCCAGGAGTAAGAAGTTGCACAGTATTTGTCAAACCCAGAATGAATATTTTTGACTGAACAAGACCTGAAACCGTGTTATATTTTAGGATGCTGTGCATAATTTCTAGAGAAAGAAAAATGTCCAGACACGTTTTTGTTGAAAACGACACGGCCGCAAGGGATTTACCATCATAACCTGTTTCCGAAGTAAAGGTTCTTTCAAGGATCTGACATGCTTTAGACAAGTTCATATAAATTTCATATCTTCTCCTTCAAAACTGAATTAATATATAGTAGTGCTACAATGCCTCTGTTTTGGATAGCATAGCAAGCGTCGTGTTTCCAGAAGACGCAAAAGCTCTATGATGCAACAGAATTGCATAACTCAAAGGCAAGGACTATGCATTGAGTATCTTGTCAACAAAATCCACGAGCATGGCACAGATGACCTGGTATCATAAATCTTTGGTAGCTGTGATGCATTTGTCCAGGCGGTCTTTCAAGACTTCCATCAGTAAACGTGCCACAGATCAACCATCACCTGTTATAGTTATTAGTCATTCATTTAAGAATCCGTAAAGGGGTATAAGTATAACAACTTAATTTTCACATATTGATCTGAAGCAACCTAAAGTATTTTCTACAGTATCCCCAAGCTAATTGTTTATGTATATAACCCAAAATAAGTCCGCAAACAGGGCATAAGATGACGGTTGAATTCATTATAAAGAGAGACAACATGGCCATTAGGATCGAAGTGAGTTTTGGTTGATTCTAGGGCAACGACTCATGCCTATAAGTCTACTTAGTTGACTGGATGAAATTTACAATCAAAATGATAACTTACATTAATCGTATGGAAGATGGTCCCGTAACAGCAGCAACTTTCTGAGCCTTCTGTGTTTCTGATTTATACAGAACTTTGAGCTCTTTCTTTGCTTTCCGGGCCTCTCTTTTTTCTTCTTTCACTGCTGCCTAGAGGTGGCAAAGGGCCAGAGGCCAAGAATGTAAGACTAGTGAAATCAGTTCCATAAAGACAAATGATATCTACTGTCGTTTGAATCACCTTTTTTTTAAGGTTTTGCGAATCACTTGACAAAGAGAGGCATTGCATCATTGCATGATAATAAGTCATTTGGAAGATCAAAATGCAATAGAACTAACCAAATTGTCATTCTGGTATGAGGGAACTTAAACCTTTAAAATCATCAGCTATTGATATTTTTTTTACTATTGATATTAGAACAGTCACATGTCCAGACTAGGATTGGCTCAGGAAGTAACTACTCCCGCTATCTGTGAATCTAATGCATATTTTGTTTTGTTAGGACAAGCCTTTGGCCAATAATTACTAGCATTTTAGTGATACAAACTTTTACACATAAATAAGTACCTTTTGAATACAAATATAATTACATCAATTTTGTATCACAAACTTATATATTAATAGAGTACTGTCCTAACAAAACAAAATACCATAAAATAAAATAAAAAATCATGGTCCAAAATATGCAATAGAGGAACGTAGTCAAAATTCTGTGTTAACTGTTAAGTACTAGTCGAAATGTCCAAGAGGCAATTTGTTGTGACCAAAGGTTAACACTATTAATCACAAGTTAATGCATGTTGATCATCATGAACTAAATACTTCAGGTTGCTTATCTCTAGAAGCGTTTACAAAATAAAATTAGATCACAGGCACAACTTGGAAAGCTAGACCCACTGGCCCAATGAAGAACCAAATTATTAAACAATATAAACATTTGTTACTTCTTTTTTCCACTTCTGCATTAGTCAATCAAACATAATATATGATCATAAGGTCCATCTAGAAACCTTTTTACCTTTCTTGCCTTCTTCTCCTCTTGTGTTTCCTTCTCAGCTCCTTTTTTAAATTTATCAGTGACAGAAGCTTCCACAGGCTTTACTTTCTTCTCCTTTTCACCATTTCTTCTCCTCTGTGGCAGGTATTCTACTGGCAGTTTCTCTTTCCCATGAAGCTTGATGATGTCATTTGTCGTATTTGTTTCTCCAGGGAAAACTCTAGGGAGCCGCTTTCTGGGGTTTCCTGGAGTTTCAATTTTCCCAGGATGATTATCAAGGTTAGAGAATGTGGAAACAATGGTCTCACAGTCCCAAACTTCAGATTCATCACTACTTTCGGAAACAAGTACAACCACCTCTTCTTCTGCAGTTTCGTTTAAATATCTTTCAGCGTATTCAGCACATTTTTGTATCACACGAGCAGATTCATCCACCTCATCTGTCGTGCTTGAGTCCAGTTTTTGACGAACAAAATCCGCTGGTGTTCTATATTCTTCATCAACACATACATTCTGACTTTGGAACAATTTCAGTTCATCTATAGCCTCACTTGGGAGTTCATATTCCCCATCTTTAACAGCCCTGTCATCATCATCACTGTCTCCATACTCTTCCAAAGCAAGCTGAAAGTTTATTCACCAGAAGTATTTTTTAGCACAGAATCTGCAACATCTAAGTCAAAACTGAGCAATGGAGTAGTGGACTATATTAGAAATGCCATAAACATTAATGGCTGATGAGGCATCATGTATGTTTAACTAAGAATTAGTTGTCTTTCCTGTCCAGAGGTTCTATATTACTGCTGAAGGTGCCTAACTCAAACCTGAAAAATCTTCTCCCTAAATGCCCACAATTAGTTTTATAATTATATATAATAAATAAACAAAGATCAAGTAACACGGGGTACCTTCAACATAAAGCAGGCGGGGGATAGTTATATTTGTAATTAACAATTAACCTTGATGTTACCATATAAAAAACTACCCCCCAAAAAAAACTATAAAAACAGAGGTACAGTTGACACATCAGATATGTTTAGGCCTACACATTAAGCTATGAGAACTTTCATTTTTGTTTTGCGTAAGAAATTGTATTACTTAATATTATGTGCATATAATCTCACAGCAGTCCAAATAATTTTCACAGTTATAACAGACATGTTGAAACTTCAACATAATAACATGTAACAGAAACTCACCAATTTTTTCCCAATGTACAAAAGATCAAATGTTAAAAATTACTCCTCCATGTAAAAACAGAAGACTTGTTAGGATTCAAAAAAGAAACTTAGTAGATTTTTACCAATGATTACTCAAATTATTTGCACACTTAGTACATTGAAGTTATATCAATGCACTGAAGTTATATCAACAGGTTTAGATTCCACACATCTTTTTATAGAAACTGATTTTGATGCAATTGATGGAGTATTGTAAGAATAATTGATGGTCAAAGTATGTTTCTAGAGACATCCCCAAATCTTAATCTGCCTTATATATAGAAACTAGAAAGAAACAGAGGGATAATTAAATTAAGTAGGCTCACCAGATCAAATTGTTCATCCAGCAATCGTCTCACTCTTGGCTTTGGCTCATCCTCCTCAAAATCGAACTCCTCCTCTTCCACATCACTCAAAACACCATTCCACTCTTCCACCTCTTCTGTGTCTTCTTCCTCCAACTCCTCCCCCTCAGCCCGGTTAGCTATGATGACAAAATCTTCCTCCAACCCCTCATCCTCAGACCCAACATGAGACACGTCGCTCTCATCGAGTAACCTGGCGACATCTGGGTCGACAGCCTTCTGAATTCGCCTCAGTGGTGCAGTCTTGGCAGCCACCTTACACATCGTCTTCCCCTCGTCCAGTTCACCATCGCTGGGACCAACCCGTACCCTACTTGCATCGTAAGCCTGCACATAGAAAATGATAACAAAAAGGAACTTAAGCGTTCCGGTTCCAGTTGCAAAAAGGACGGGTGCTCTGGTCGAAATAAGAGTGACCTTGACATCGAGCGGGAGGGGCTCGGGGCGAGCGGTGGAGCTGGGGACGAAGGATGAGGCGGCGGCGGCGGTGGGACGGAGCTCGCGGAGGTGGGAGAGGTAGTTGTAACCATCGTCTGGGAGGCCGAGCTCGAGGATCTCGCGGCGAACGTGTTCCGGGAGGGAGCCGGAGGCGGAGTGGAAGTTGGCATCGCCCGCGGAGGGGTCGGACAGGGATGGGTCGAAGGAGTCCTCGTCGGCGAACCCGGGGACGGTGTAGTCGTTGTTGTCGACGCGTACGAAGACGCGGTCGTTGGGGTCGGCGGCGCCGGCGCGCGGGAAGAGGCGGAAGGTCGCGAAGTTGCGGGCCTTGCGGCCGCCGCCGTCTCCTCCTCTTCCTCCCATATCGTCGGCGGTGATGGTGGCGGCGGCAGAGGAGGTGGATGGGTTAGGGTTTTGGGATTTGGAGAGCGGTGCGGACAGCTCTGGGTTTATAGAATTTGGTGAACCTGGACTGTCTAGATTGATATGGACGGCTAGGATCTCTAGCCAGCAATTTCGTTTTGCAACCACGCCGACCATCTAAAGGCAAAGAGGAGAGGATGCACCGTAAATAATTTCCAAAATGAACTGAGAAAAAAAATCATGTGTGTCAAAAATATTACATAATAAAGGTATACCTAGCACCAAAATAAATATTTGCGTTGTGATAAAAAAAACAGAAAAACTAAAAAAAATAAAGAGAAATTTAATTAGTCTCAGGCCTCTAACCTTCACATGATCAATCTATTTCTTTGGTCCAGAAAAAAATCACAATAAAACAAGTAGTTAAATGGGGCAAAATTAATTGGTAGTAAGATCCTAACATCAAATGACAACAATCAGTTACATATTGTTTAGCCTCAGACAGGACGATCACTTAAACAGGTAAAATGGTCATTTTAATAGAAGGTTAAATAGAAACACCATACCACTGTTAGGGTTTAAAAGTTGAGTACATGAGCTAAATGACCGTTTAGACTTTAGACGAATAATGATAGAAACATAAGAGATAAGAAAGATAATACGAAGACTAACGCTAAATAATATAAATCCCATTGTTGGAGATCAATTTAGAAGGATTAAATAAGGAAAATGTTGATTTCAATTAACTAGCTAATTAGAGTGCGGGACAAACTAATGTTTGATAGACAATAATAAAAATAAAAGATATGAAGAAATATTAGAAAGATCTAGATTTTATTTGTATAAGAAACTATTCGAGATTAATATGAAATAAGAATAAAAATCTTAGTACAAATAATATCATTATTAGCTAGCTAATTAGACAATTAAGTATGTAAGCTATGAGGTGAACGCAACAACTTAAAGCCGCAGCGAACATACCTACATTGCCTATGTCGACCTATGAGAAGCTCCACCCCACTTAATAGATAATCCATGTATTCCATTCTTTATAACCAAACAGAAGATGTGAAGAGCTGATGGGTCGCCTTAGGTTCTATTTGGATCTTGCCGAAGAAAAATGAGAACAGTGTGCAAAAATGAGAATAAGATCCACACACTTAGATTCTAGATTCTATCTATCTCAAACCTACTATTTGTAGATTTTCAATATACAAAGCTAATAATCACTATGAAAATGAGATTCAATATCCTTCTCCCTTTTTATCTAGAATCAAGATTTTACTTCACTAATCAAGATTCCACATTCACCAATCAAGATTCTACATTTACTATCCAAAATCCAGGATTTGACTATAAGAATGAGATCCAAATTAATGGACCCTATTCTCATCAATCCAAACTCGTGTAAAGGCTCCTTTTGAGCTTGTTACTACTTTTTAGTTACTAATTGAGAACAGAATTACTCTTCATCATCTAAAAAGTAAGAACAGAACTGGTTACCCTGAAATCCATTTCATGTATCCAAACAAGCTGCAAAAGAACGATCAAAATGCCACCGTGTGAGACTTCCTGAATCAGTACCACCAGTCCAAACCATATCTGTGGTTTCTCGATCAGTTCTCACATGTAAAATACGAGAAATTAATAGATAATGAAAGCTGATTTGATTTGTCATAGTCATCCAAATCCAATCAAGCTGCGGAGTGCCTGTCCTGATGCTGCGGCGTTGGTCGTTGACCTTTGCGCAATCATGACTACCTGTACGCGCTGCAACCAGACGAGAGGATCGGAGGGAAATCATTTCTGCAATTCTCGTCATGTCTGATGAGTGGCGGCTAATTGTCATATGACGAGAGGATCGGATCGAGTATCTCCTAACCGTCATATAATAACTCAGACTCAGCTGTCTTCACCACCAATGGCAATGGGAGAGCCCAACTAATTGATGAACAAGAACAACACGCCTCCCTAGCTCTCCATATTCTTCTTCTTCTTCTTCCGTTGGTGGGCGTACCCGGTGGACCGATTCCTCCTCTGTCGCCATGCCGGACTCCAAGGTTTGTCATCAGCTAGTACTCCTCGGTTGGCGCCCCTCTTCCACTGCATCTAATCCAACGCAATTAAGCCACATTAGCAACTAATCATCGTCTTGGTCTTCGATTGCAGAAGATTGTGCTGAAGGTGGACGTCCTCGGCGACGGGTGCAAGGCCAAAGCCATGAGCACCGTGGCCAACTTCCAGGGTATCATCAACTATCACATACGCTTTACATGCACATGAACTTGCATTGCTTGTGATTGTTAGCTTCAATGGCGGCCGCCGGCGGCGATGAACCGTACCTAACCAGTGCTGCATTGGCTGGCTGTGCGCGATGAGCGGTGGCGTAGGCGTGAAGTCGGTGGCGGTGGACGGGGAGGGGACGCTGACGGTGGTGGGGGAGGTGGACGTGGTGCGCGTGGCCAAGGCGCTGCGCAAGGCCAGGTTCGAGGCGCGCGTCCTCAGCGTCGGCCCGGAGAAGCAGCCCGACAACAAGAAGCCCGCCGCCGCCGAGGAGGCCAAGAAGCCGCCGCCGTGCTGCGCCGGCTGCAGCGCCTGCTGTCCACCGGTCCCGGCGTACGCGCATCCTTTCCCCGGTGCCGTGGTGTGCTACGAGGAGCAGGCCGCCGCGGGCAACGTGTGCGTCATCCTCTGACGATCGCGAGCTTCTTCTAATCTTCTTCTTCTCTGACTGAAGGATTAATCAAAGGTTCATTCAGCTAGCTCTGTACTTGCGATATGTTACTGCAACGATGCATTATTTTGTCAGTTCTGGTAGTACATGCGTCTTCAAAGATCAAATGACATTCAATGCATGTATATTCGAATTTGATAGATGGTTTAAAGCTTTTGTTGAAAGGGTGAGCTTTTGTCCTTTTTTGTCCCCATTTGCACCAGTATATATTATAGAGATTATAAAACAAAGAAGGTTTATTCATTCGGCCCTTGCACAGTTCATTCATCCATTCAGCTGACGATAGATCAATGGGACACGATGACGACATGATGTACACCTGATGACCTAAGTGATGATTGGCCAACGAGTTTAGTTCCTTGTACAACAGCTAGAAGCAATGCAACTACCAACGTTCGTGCCAGTATCTTTAATCGAATAGAGCTACTAGCTGTTGGCTTAATTTGTCAAAAACGAATCTGAGAAGCTATTACGTATGATGAGTTTATGATTCCATATCAACAACAGCAACAAAAAATATATTTTTTTCAGAAGTGATTATTGGCCGAGGGGCCATTTTGTGCTGCTGGTCTCCAGGCCTCCAGCCCAGAATCGATCGCGGTAGTACTCGACTGAAAGTGTGGACAGCACGTCAGCACGACGTATCGCCTGATAGATGAGGAACACGTGCTTCCGGGATACACTGAGAGCATTTTTTTCCAAATGTTTTTCTAAAGCTTATTCTCTAAATTATGACACTCGTTTGAGTAAAAATCATTTTCTATATTTTTATAAGTTTCAACTGTTTTTTGTAAATTATACACACTTTAAAAAGTCATTTTCGTTATCTATGTTCGGAATTCGAATAGAGGATATATATATTTAGAGATACATTTAAAGAAGTTGTTAGAGTGCATAAAGAGTCTCTTAAAGTTGTTATCTCTACCTAATATTAAACAATGAAGCGTTTCTTCTAGCCCGCTTTTTTTATTCATGAAATTCTCTAACTTCGTCCATTATTTTCTACTCTATGTCGTTCTTAAAGTTCTCCTATCTAGATTCAATCGCTTATCGTTTTCTTGTCCTTCTCTGTTACTCCTTTCTCTCAAAATTAGTTGCATATATATGTCATATCATCGTGAGGAGCTCGCCTCTACACGCGTGATGTCCCACACGAGGCCACTGCAGGGAGGGGCGGTGATGTGCAGCTGGTGCTGCGCTAGAGGATTTAGATGAGAGGGGGTTTCGTTAAAGACAAATAGGACAAGGTGAAGGGCTGTGGCGGTGTGATGTTGGAGAGGGGTGCCAAGACCTCCAAATGGGGTATTAATGTTTAGAGATATACATAGACATTTAATATTTTTTACAATTTTAGTCAAACTAAAAATGTGTTTAACTAGCACGAATCCTATAGCGGTAATTTTTTCGAATGAATGGAGTACAAGAGAAGAGTCGATATTGTTGATTGCTCCGTCATGACAGTCTCTCTCATCATTATATTATAGGAATTGCCATGTGAAACTTGTATAGAGTGCATGTGTGAATATTGTTTAGTCTTTTACCATAAATATGCTACAATTTAAGTATGAAATGGTTTAACATTTAAAAGGTGCTTATGCAGTAAAAAAGCATAGCACCGACCAAACAGTTTTAACATGAAGCTAGTTTTTTAGAAGTAGTTGCTTTCGCATACCTTTTAGACCCTACTTTTGACTTTGCACTTTTTTTCAAACAAGGTGAATAGAGACATGTTTCACAACTGTTTCGAGGGAGGTAAAGGGATAAGATAGCTTTCATAGTTGTCTGAACTAAATAGATTACATCTTTTCCTCAACGCATAACTCATAATAGCCTTTTCAAAGCTCACGTCAGCATTTTCATAGCCCACAAATGAGCCAAGCGGACCCTAATTATAAAAGTTCTACATGGTGTTTCTTTCACAACGAAGTTGAATATAAGTCACCGTATTGTTCCTTTCATTCTCTTTTACAAGACAGGATTTTGATACAACACTTATCCTAAATTACATTCGAACCATTTATTTTATCTTGTTTATATTATGTTGCGTATGTTTATAAGTTTATGATAATTGGATAGTACAAAGGTGTTTATACACTTTGACATTCATTCTCTTTTATAAAAGCATAGTTTATGTTTATAAACTTATCATAATAATAAAAAATAGTTAGCCAAATTAATGGTCAAAGATTTTTAAAGATTTAAATTGTTGATACACATGTGTGTCTCTTGTAAAAGAGAATGGAGGTAGTGTGTGTATGTATTCACTAAGCCTCCTCTCTTCTCCTCACTCAGAGGGCTGTATAGTTCATATATAACACACTAGATCAAAGCATCATTTATGACTACTATAAAATAGTAAAATAAAATCGTGTATTGAGAGAGACTACTTTATTCTTTTTTTTTTTTGAAATCAAAGCTGACGAGCCTTTGCACTCTGAAACAAGTTCTTCAATCCATGGCATTGGGCGTGCTAGACTTCGTTCCACAGCATTTGTTTGGGCCGGACAGCAAGCGGCGGCTGCCTGGGCCGCAGTCCGCTGGGCCAGTGGGCATCATCACTGCTGCGTCTGGCTCTCTCACCTGCACGAAATGCAAATCCACGGCCTAGGCCTTTTTGCACTCGGCGGCCACTGGCCCGTTCGCGTAGACAGCGAGCTGCGCACGGCATGGCTGGCGCTTCCCCGTTTAGTCCCAAACTGCTTGCTGACGCTAGTGGCAGCAGTGAGCGCTGCTATTTAAGAGGGCCAGGAGCGTCGTGAGAAGAGCACGCAGCTGCGCAGTGGTCACAGAGCGAACTATTCTTTCGCCTTTTACTAAAGAATACCGTGTGCCCGCTGCACTAAGCAGCATACGACTATTTTTGGAGGGTTCTTCTTCTTCTTTGTGAGGAGGGGCCCAACAATTCAAATCCAATTGTTGTGGGCTGACAATAATCAGAACAAGTTTGATATACAATTCAATCCAAGTGTTGTGGGCTGACAATAATCAGAACAAGTTTGATATGTCTTTTTTAAAAAAATGGGCCAAGATTGGATGGTTTTGGAGGAGCCCAACAATTCAACTCAATATCCACATCTAATTTGAGATCGTAGTTCATCATTTGTACACCGTAGAACATTTAGAATCTAAAGCTCAAACAGAATTTAAGTTTCAGGTTACTTTGATCTGAAGCTCATCCAGAAAAAAAAATGAGTATCTCATAGTGTGCAATTCATGAAGTTTTTGTGAGTTCTTTTTTTCCTCTCTCGATTTTAATATATATGATTATATCCTATGCTGAAGATGTATTTGGCAGAAGGAAGTGATCATGTGAACCAAACCATATTTCAGTTGTTTTTCTGGTGTATAAAACTAGTTTTGTGGACTCCCTTTCCTAAAGCTCAACAACGCCTGAAAAGTCCTCGCAACAGACTCCACTTCATGCAAGTTATTTCAGAATTGACCACATCATTTCACACCCTATGCACTTACGCTGCCCCTATATCAAAACGTGTGCCAAACCCCAACTACACAACAATGGTAACATACCAGAATTTTCAACCCCGAATGCAATGCAAGCAAGCCAGCATCTCCCAATGGGGAATCCAGCAGTGAAAGGCTCCAGAGAAAAAATGCTGGGTCAAAGTTCGGTCATAGCATATATTCCAAGCTCAGAATCACAATACTGTCATTATCTCATAGTTGAGGTTGATTCATCATGGCCTGATAACCACCACACATTCCTCTGGAATCTTCTGTTCCTGTTGAACCTCCTGTGGTTGTAACTAACAGGTCCACAACGAGCTAGAATAGGAATCCAAACAAAAGGCAAGGAGATCATGGGCTCATGGCCTGATCAGCTGAATTTCATGACTGATGAGCCGACAAACAACGAAGATGTCAGTCAATTACACAGTGCCTGGACACATTTTCACCCGGCGTAAAAGGATCATCTGGTACTGAGCACGGACAAGCGTAATACTAATCAAACTGACAAAGTTGGACACCAAGTGCCGCACAAGTGACTGGCACATGCTGCTGTTTGATGAACCTTCCAACCCCTATGCCCCAAAACAAGTTTACATAAGCAACTGTATAATGCATATTTGCTTAGCATCAATCCGCAACATCCTGGACACCAATCACCTGTGCCCCAACTTAGAAAAAAAGGGTCCTTTCTAGCAATTAGAAAAATGTAGCGAAAAGAAAAATAATAACCCCACAACACAAAATTAAATTTTAAAAGGACACATGGAAAACATATCTGCCCTCAAAAGAACCTTTTTTTCCCCTAATAACAAAAGAGAAAAACCTGTATATGTCAAGTCGGACTCGGACTGCCCAAGAATGCAGTGCAAATCCAAAATGTAGAAGACAGAAAAGGCACATGGATTGCCAGAATTTGAACATGGTTGAAAAATAAAGACAGAGCAAGACATTGGTGCCTTTCCTGATTGAGATTTACTACACTAAGCAAGGCTGCAAGGAACAGACTGGGTCATGTTTCAACATTCATCCAGAAGATCGCCAAATTCTTCCTTCAAGTGAGATTACCATAACAGAAACATCATCATGGTATTTCCGACGATCACCCTGGGGGATATCCAGTAACTCGTGAAAATTCATTCCTGCATGTGTCATTCAACACCAAGAAAAATGACTTAGCTATAAACAAAATTTCTTTTCTATTGCCATCAACAATTAGGATTTCAAAAGTACTTTCATAGTCTTATTGCCATCAATAGTTAAGAGGCAGAACTGACCATTCTTCTTGGCTGCACGACAAAGAAGTTCAGCTACAAGGTATTGCGCTGGGTCTCCCTCTGGTACATTCTCCATGAACCATAACACATGCGAAACTACCTCATCATTGCTGAAATATTGATACAATCCATCTGACGACAGTACAAGAAACCGATCATTTGCGCAGAGTCGATGGTGAAGTACAGCAGGGTTGCAGCTGATATATGGTGATGTTCCAACATAGTCAATGCGGAACATCTCAAGTAGTGCCTCGTTAAATTTTGGCTGCAACAAGCAAAAAAGACAACTCAAGCAATTGAAAAGAAGATTATGTTGCAACAAAATAAACATGGTTTGCCTCTTCAAAGTACTGAGACCATCCTATACCAATGGAATTTTTATTTGAAGTTTAGCTAAACAAATTAAGAAAAAACTACTGCCACAATTGTCCATAAAATCTGTTCATCTTCAGTTATTTGACCAGCAGACCTAGCCTCTTCTGCCCTTTGCATGGTTATCAAGGCAAGATAAGGGACGACTGCATTCTAACCGCCACCTTGAAATCTAGGCACTGTAGGTGTGCGTGTGCTAATGTCATATGAACCAGCACGTAGCAGTTTAATGCATCATGAAATAAGATAGGAAGATATTTCATTATGACAACTATTGGAGATGATATACATCAATGACTATAGCACCTTAGCTCACTCTTTCCTGGTGTTTTAGTGGACATGGAGCCCTCTGTTAGTCTGCTGTTTACACTAGCCTTGATCAAACCCCGACAAATACAAACCAAGTTTCCATCATTTAACACAAGCAGCACAGAAACAATTCAAGGATGTAGTTCTGGCATGAGAGGCACATCGCACCTCATCATGATAAAAAATGAAAGACTACCAACATAGTCACATAACTGTTTGACATACTAAGGTCGGACAAATTATCAGTCATAGGCATGCAAGGTTGAACTCACCTTCTTTAGAAAACCAGCACCAAATGCTCTAGTAACCTTCAGCTGTCCCTTCACTCTATCATTAAAGACAGCTTGGGGATCATCAGGATGTTCTACTTTAATCCTCAAGACTTCCTGAAGTGCGTCATCACAAAATAAACTGGTTAAACAAATTGTAGCCTGTAGTCACCATTGTAATAGTTCAAGGTAGAACGGTAACCAGATTTAACAATGAAATTTGAAAGAGTAAGTTAAATGCTTTAAATGTCAAATGTGACTGGATGAACCAACTGGAGGATTTGTTCTGAGCAGGAATGAAGATATTGAAAAAAAAAACTAAGTCTTATATCCTCTTCTATGGTTTTTGAGGCGCCACCTAGGTGTTGAGGTGTACCCCAGGGCCCGGGTGTCACAAGGTTTAAGTTATGCCATATCACCTAGGCGCTGCCTAGGCATCCAGGTATATCCTCAGCACCACAGGACGCCTCAAAAACCATAAACTAGCTACAGAAACCAGACTGATTCATTTGAAGGCATTTCTAGATGATGAAAGCTATGCCTGAGCCTGACTTCATTTACATCAGGACGTAATAAACAGAGCCACTTAGACACCCTTCGAAATTAATGTCTGCACGTGTAAAACACTGGACCAAAGTACATAAAAACAGCACTTATAATCTAAAGATCAGGCAATATAAGGCCGACATAAAAAATGAGCAATAAGTTGTCAAGATGCTAAAATGATAATAATGTGGACCCAGGCAGTTTAAGAAGAAACTAGTACTGATGGCTCATTTCTCTGCTGCAATGTCCAGCACAAAAATAAATGTTGAAAGGTTGCAAAAGATTACCTTTCAGATAACTGCTAAATCAATTGGTATGAATTCATAAAGAGAAGACAGTAAATGGAAGTTAGCACGTCATCTATGAGCTTACATGCAAATAAACTAGGTTGTGGTCTGTAGATCTCTTATAAAGGATGTACTGAACAATTGTAGCTAGCAAGGTATACTTATGTTCAATAATCAATATAGCAATCCTTATATTTCAAAATTTATTTTAGATATGGAATTTGGTATATTGGACAAACAGAAATATTAGAGTCAACATTTTTTTGTTTTAAAGAACTTATTTGGTAGTTCCTGCATAGCTAAATTAGTGAGTAAGCTCAACTGGTCATCTTAGATAACTCAAAGAAGTCAGACTGAGACTCTATCTGGCTGTTTGCTGTGGAAACACAGAAACGACTGTGTTAAATGGCATTTCTCCGAGCTTACTTACAGGTACAGCCCTTTGTCTTGCTGGGGAGAAATCTCAGCTTTGGTGCACGGCATGAGCTAAGGGGCTCACTTTCCTTACTGCTCCTAGCTCGGGCTTTTAAGTTTGTTGGGTTGGGTTATCCTTCTTTCTCTTCAAAGCGGCAATTATAGCTTTATCATGACAGTGGGGTGGGTGTGTGCATGTGCAACTCTCTTCTTCTATTAATACAATGATACACAACTCTTCTGCATGTTCGAGAAAAAAAAAAGACCATCTGGCTGCAGTTCAGGACAAAAGGCACAGTGATTTGCATGTATTCACTAGCACAAGTATTGAGCATGAAGTCTATGGTCAATTCATTTTTAACACGTGATGATGATGGGCCAAACCAGTACTTCAAAAAGTTCAAGGTGGCGGGTGAGTTTGAATATTTTTGACCAACTGAAAGGAAGTGTCTAAAAAATCACAGAAGCACATATAAGAGCTAGAGCATAATGTTTATTTTCTAAATAACTTTTCTGGTTGCTAATTTCCTGTTAACTGAACTACTTACCACTTTACCAATACCTTACAAAACCACAATATCATGATTTTACAGTATCAAGTAAAGTATTTGGGTATATGAAGAGGTGTAGACTCTAATACAATCAATCCTATCAAATTCTGATGCCACAATCAACTCGAATCAGGAGACTACATATTTTAGCATCGCTGTATTAACTAAGGCACACAGCACAACTAGAAGTTATTATATCATATCACCATTTCCTTAAGGAAATAAAGAAAATTGATCAAAAGAATTGCTAAATCTGCAGGATTGGTAGATGAAGAACTCAAAGTCAAATATGTATATAATAGCACATGCATTAAGAAGTGAAAACAAGAATAGCATTTGTTTAACAGAATAATTACCTCCTCAATACTCGTGCTATGGTCAGTTGACAGTTGGACCGCTCTCATTTTTAATCTACATATTGAGAGTTCCTTAGCTTTTGTATTGCTGTTCAGGTGGCTGTTAGGATTATGCATCGGCGACTCTTCCGATATCCTATCAAGTTCGACACGGACAAGTGACTCCCTTGACCTGTTTCGATGTCTTAAATCTCCTTTCAAGAAACTTGAGCTATTGTACTGATCATTGTCCTGCGCCAAGATAGCTCGGCTATCCCCAAGATTCATGACATATACATCCTGGTCCTTCATCAACATTACAAGGACACACGAACCCATTAATGCAAGCTCTGGATGTCTATCAAGCTCCTTCTCCACAATTTCCATGTACGCTTCCTCTGTTGTTTCAAGTGCCCGTGACATTGCCCTCAATACAGCATCATGCTCTACTGGTCCTGACTTACATCTCCTAGTCACTTCTGAAGATTTTATAACACTTTCATCAACATGAGGCTGATCTCTGTGCCAATCATAGTTCCATGGGAAAAACTTCTTCTGCAACATTTTTTGCTTTTTGTACATCTTCCTCAACTTTGATCCGAATACAAATCTTCTCGTAACTTGCTTGTGCTCTGATGAAGATGTAGATATTGAACACCCTGTACACTCTTTAAGATCTGTGCCAAGTACACTATCAGCATGTCTTGAACTTCCAAGATCTTCAGAATCATCGAAACATTCTCCAGTTGCTGCCAATGAACACCTGGAGATCTCAGCTGCGTTTCTTGAGCTCCCTTCTGCAGTGCCTGCCTGTGCAACATGCAAGCTCGGTATTTTCCTTTCCTCTAGTGACGCCTTAGATAACCTTTTGTTATAATCTTGTAGCAATTCCATCTCAAGAAGCTCGAAAAGACGCTTGCTCTTTCTGTTTTCTTTCAAGAACTTGGCATGTTGATCACAATAGGCACTGGTTTCTGTTGCACAGGTACAGCTGGTGTTTAGATCTGTACCAGAAAGACCGCTGTTCGAGTTGTGAGATTCTCTACTTTGGAGATCATTTCCCAGATCAGCTCCAGCCATTTCCTCAACTATCTCATCCCTGCCCAACTTCTGACTACTTGAATCCTGTGCAGCCAAATCTTTCTCTTCACAGCTGGTACAGTTTGGTTGAACTTGCAAGACACTTTCATCACAACCCTTTCCAGGTGAGACATTTTGTTTTCCAAAATTACCAAGCTGTTCTTGTTTCCCATTGTCACTCTGGAACTGGCCATTATCATCATGAGGAGCATCCACAGAAGCAGAAGCTGATTCACCCTCTTCAAGATTAGATACATGGTCACACCTTTCAGAGCTGTCTTCGTAAACCCAGAGCAGTCCTTCCAGTTCTTTATCAATGGCCTTGTATAGATTGCTCATTAGAAAGTCAGGTGCATCAGGGCCGCTAAAACCATCATAGATTCCAATGAACAGCCATCCTTGCTCTTCGGATAGAACAACATGAACCCTATCTTCCCCTGCCTTTCCATGAGCCCACTGAAGGTTCCTGGTCACATTATACTCGGGTTCAGGTATCCCAGGTTCCAACCCATTCTGCGAGCCTTCTGATCTGGACTTTGCGTCCCTTGCCCAGGGCAGTTGAGCCATAGGATGCATCAGAAACTTCTGAACCCAGCCTGGATTGTGTGAGCTCCTGCTGAAAGTTCTTGACAATGCGGTTTTCATGGGTCTGCTAATCCTATGTACAAGCAGCCCCAGACGAGCCTTCCTCCGGCCATAGGAAAGAGGTGCCGAGAAGTTGCTTCTGCTGCCACCGTCGATGGGACCTGACATGAAGGCTCCCTTGTCCAATGGCCCAGACATGAAGCCGGAGCCTTTGTCGAGCGGGCCGGACGCGAATCCCCTCTCCAGCGGGCCCGACAGGAAGGTGTTGAGCGGCCCCGACCCCCGCGGCACCGGCTGCAAGGGCACGGCAGCGAAGGAGGCGGTGCTCTCGAACGCGGCGGCGGGCTCCTGCACGTCACCGGCGAGGAGGGAGACGGTGAGGTTGCCCGTCCTTGCGGAGGACGCGTTGGCGCTGACGGAGGCCCCCGAGATGGTCCGGAAGGTGGTCTCGCCGAAGCTCCTGCAGGGGCGCTGCAGCCCGGCGGCGGCGGCGGCCAGGTCGTCGGCGGCGGCGGGCTCGTGGCGGAAGGAGCCGCTGCGGGTCTCCGAGTCCATGACGCTGGAATCGAGCGTGTAGCGCTCGGAGTTGGAGGGCGTGATCGCGGGCGAGTCGGCGACGGCGCCCGGGCGGACGTAGCAGAAAGAGTGGCCGAGCCCTTCGTCGAGCGGCTCGAGGAAGTCGAGGTCGACGCCGCCGCCGGCCTTGTCGGGCGGCGCGAAGCAGCCGACGACCCGGGACGTGCTGTTGCCCATGGCAGGGCGAGCGGCTGGTGGCGCCGCGCGCGCGTCTGCGTCTGCGTCTCAGCAGCACCCCGCGGGAAGAGCGCGGCGCAACCCCAATGCCCGTCGCCGAGGGCCCCGGGCGGCCGGCAGCATGAGCAGGCGGACGCCGGCGGCGCACGGCGAGAAGCGGTCCCCTAGCTGCTGGTGCCCCACTCCCCGGTCCAGCCGCCCTCGCATCTTAGGCCGCCGCCCACCGCCTGGTCGACGAAATGCCCCGGCGCCGCAACCCCATGCCAGAACCCACCGCCGGCGCACCACCACCACACCACCCGCCCGCCAACTCGCGGCAACCGATCAGGCAGGCACGGACCACGGACAGCAGCGCCTCCCCGCCTCCGCACGAGACCTCCCCGCGGATCCGGAATCTGACCGGCGGCGAGCGAGCGACGGGATCGAGGAATGGGGGGGATCTACGCGGGGCGGGTGCCTGCTGCGAGCGCGGAGAGGGGCGGCCTCGCACGCTCCAGGTCCTCGGCCCTCGAGGGGGGGGTTTTTGGTGCGATTTGAAATGGGTTGGGAGGAACGGGGGGATGGACGGAGGAAAAGGTGCGGGGAGAGCGAGCTGGGAATGGAATCGTTGGAAGCTCGTGTGTTTGAGCGAGCGAAGTGGAGTGGAGCGGAGTGGAGACGAGACTCCTCAGAGGGCCGAGGGGGAGTTGGTGCTCTCGGCTGCCTTTCCTCCCTGCTCCGTCTGTCCGGCCGGCACGCAGCACGCTAGTAGTCTTCGCTTTGCACGCTGGTCCCTCGCCGCCTCTCCTGTTTTGGCTCCTGCCTTGCTTTCTCCTGTTCTGGGTTTCGTTTCTCCCTTCTTCGGTTTTTCTTTTCGTTTCTCTCGTGAAAATAAACCGATTTCTGTAAAATTTCTGTTTAATTTTCTATAAAACTTCTGCTCTTCATCAGTGATTTAATTGACTGATGTTCTGCTTCCAGTTCTTTTTGGTTTAATAACAAGAGTTTCTGGATTTTTTTATTTATGCGTAATAATTTGTGGGGTCCTATTTTTTATTATTATTATTATTATTTCTGACTTGGAAGAAATTCTTGCCGAGGTAGGCCGGTTTTTGCCTTATTGATTACGCTACGCCATATAACCCCACCTTTAATTAAATTCTCATCTGAAAACGAGAAAAACCCCCTAAGTTATAGTTTCTTGTTCGACCAAACAATATAATCAACGTCTGGTACAAGTCAGTCTTTATTGGTGCAAAAAAAAAAAAAGTCTCTCACTCGACATGCATGTCCATTCTCATACTCTACCACCATTTTAGCAGAAAAAAAGCAGCCAGGGGGTCCTGCTCCCTTTTTCGGCTTTCTAATGTTTTTTCCTCCCTACTACGGCCGGCCTTTTTTTTTAATATTTTGGGCTACTGCCAGTTTTTGTTTTCTTTGTCTCTTGCCTATTGTTTTCTTGAATCATTGGATTTGGTGGTGCTGCCTGCCTGCCTGCGAGAGTCAAAGCAAAGAAAAAGAGCATGGTGGAGCCCCTCCTGGCCTTCATCATCATCGTCGTCGTCGTTGCCATGATACGGATGGAGACGGATGCAGAGGCTGGACTTCCGGGGTTTTGGCTCACATCCGGAAAAACATTCCTAATCAAGCATGCTAACTTGCGTGTCAGGAGTCCTTAAAGTCAAGCCTCTGCTATAAATTCTTCTACGTACAAACCCATGATCTATCTTATCTACTAGTACCCCCCCCCCCTACTTGTGCAAGTGTGTGTTTGCATCGTCTTGCTTGTAATGAAGCCCCTTTTGACAATATAAGTTGAAAATGATCAAATAACCATTTTTGTTGGGCAGCTTAATTTGGATTGTTGCCCTATAACGTCCCAAACAAATTTAACTAGAGCCCTAGAAAATAAATTAGCAGTTTTTTTTTGGGGGGGGGAGGGGGGGAGGGGAGGGGGGAATGTTAGGCGTGTGTCTAGAGAAATTTGGCAGCGTCAGTAGACAACGGGCGAAATTCTGATGATTAAGCCTTGTTTAGTTCGCAAAATTTTTTAAGATTTTACGTCGCATCGAATCTTTGGTCGCATGCATGGAGCATTAAATATATACAAAAATAAAAACTAATTGTGCAGTTTATCTGTAATTTGTGAGATGAATCTTTTGAGCCTAGTTACTCCGTGATTGGACAATGTTTGTCAAATAAAAACGACAGTGCTACAGTAGCCGAAAACCAAAAATTTTGTGAACTAAACAAGGCCTGACTAGGCATTTGTACGATAATTCACCGTGACTTCGTTTTACTCGCCATCACATGTCAGATTCTTATTTGCTATATTGGACTTTAAAGTCTTCTATACCACATAAAAAAAACTTATTGCATATCAATCAAGCTTGTATTGGGTTTGTGACCCTTTTGGACTGTTTTTATTTCATAAGATTATCTACGGCACAGTAGATCACGTCGATCTAGTGTCGCTCTCAATTTTACCGGACTTAACCATGGCTACATTCCCCTCCACATTTTCCCCTATGTTGGGCATGTCTATAAACCAAGTGTCATTATCTTTCCAAAAAATTGTTCATGGCCAAAATTTTGTTGGGTAGTTATGACATATAAACCGCCCAAGACAAGCCCTTTAGATTTTTATTGCATGCTTATTTGATATTTCCGCTGCAAATTCGTCCATGTCAATTTTTAAATAAAAAAACAAAAGAACGAAACAGGACAGAGTCCATATTTTAAATGTAAACCTTGCAGAATGCACTACTACTACTACCGCGTAACGGTGCTCGTTGTTGTCAACGTCATTAACTCATTGTCATCGATCAATTTAGTTCTGTCCCCGAGTCAACTGAGTCACTAGACAACTTGTTTAAGCAACTAACCTGATTCGCGTCACACGGAAATCAGACAAAAGTTGGTGGTGATCCAGTAGTAAACTAGTAATTACTACATGGAAAATGTAAAACAAGGCCAATAAACTATAGTGCACAAGACAAGTCCCAACAGGCATGTGAGAATGATGGGGCGTCAAGATTTGAACATTTCGGTCAAAACTTAGAATCTGAACGCATCCATAATGTGGAATCATCCACACTTAGCATTCGCATATATATACCTAAAACAAGGAACTTCTTCTATTTGAACTATAAGATGTTTTGACTTTTCTAGATGCAATGTTTTTTTAATTGTCAAAGTTATATATCTAAAAATCCAAAATATCTTATAACTTGAAGTGGAAGAAATCGGCATCCATGTCTTTGCTCATTAAAGAAAAAAGGGGGCGGAAAGAGAGAGCGAGAGTCGCAAAATTTACTGCTTTATTAATGATAAAGTATCCAGAGATGAATAGGTGTTACAAAGTTATTAATATCCTTTCCCCACCAGATTATGTAACTAAGTTTTACGCAAACAAAATTGTCGAAATGCATATCAGAAATCGTCTGAATAAAATTGAGAATTATTCGCCCGGTCCGATGTCGAAATGCATATTAGAAATCGTCTGAATAAATTTGAGAATTATTCACCTGGTCCGATTAAATTTGTAGTCTTTTCGAATCTATTCATAGGTACATGTCGAAGCGTTTGGTAGAGATCCAAAATCTCTTAGAAATATTTTGGATTCAAATTCTTTTCAGAAACATTTCTCCTGGTGATCGGAATCGGTTTCTCAAATCATTTGGATAGTTGGACAGACCTTGGTTCTTGAAGAGTGGTGAATACCATTGTTTTACATAAAAAAAAAAACATAAAAATATCCAGGTCTTACAAAAAAATGTCATTTTTTATGGACAAAGAACAATTGAAAACCGCTTAACATAGTTTCTGGTACTATGTTAAGCGGTCAAACGGATCAGAACCAAAGAGCAAAAATGCAATCTACATTGGAAATTTTTCTAGTCCTATATATAATTGATCTAATACATGCCTTCCAAACAAGCTCTAAACCATTTGGTGCTGAGTGTGACAAAAAAACAAACTACTTCTAGAAATTTAGTCAATTCAAATTTGAAACCAACAATTGTTTATATATATATATATA
>Ga0182004_10000239_pt1 | contig 29569 bp, 24 predicted proteins | sample Sormic07211540_1_FD_120479 | JGI IMG/M metagenome (GOLD analysis project Ga0182004, IMG submission 120479) | Endophyte microbial communities from Sorghum bicolor roots, Mead, Nebraska, USA - 072115-40_1 MetaG | ecosystem: Host-associated > Plants > Roots > Unclassified | place: USA: Nebraska...
ACCTAGATTACTTGTGGATATCCCCTGTCTAGCTGGATCGTGTGGTAGGCCGCGTAGGTGACAGTTACGTTGGTCCTCTGTAGTCCACCTCTCGTTAGCAGGACGGGTAGAGTTTATCGGCCTGAGGATAAGCATCCTTTGTGGTGTAATCTTATCACGTGGTTCGTCCCAGACATAGACATACCCCTTTGAAGTAGAGAAACCATAGTTATTCCCTCTATTCTGCTACCATCGCCCATATACTAGAATTGCTCTACTCTCTATTCCCATATTATCACCCATTGTTATCTCACCTTTAATATTGTTCTTATTTAATTCTATCATCTTTCCTATTTACACCTATCTATCTATCTTGGTTAAGTTAGAGCGTAGTTGGTTCTTCCGTTTTCCTGTGGATACGATAAAACCTTTAACCGGGTAAAAGCTTCAACGGTATCCGTGCGCTTGCGGATTATCTGTGTACGTATAAATACCATAGTACACTCTAGTGCCATGCTGGGGATGACAACCTAGTATTCAAGTGGTGTTAGCAAGTGTCAACAGTCGTCCCAAAGGTGCACTTGGCTCTCCTTGATCAGCATCTTCTTATCTACCCCCAGTGGCACATAACTAGAAACCATATAGTTGACGATGTTTGCATACCACAGGTAGGTGGCTAACACCTTGAGGAGTGTGTGGTCCCGAAGATAGTCGTTGATTGGTAGATCATGTTTATCCTCAATCTGCATTCTAGACAAGTGGTATGTTACCGAGTTCTTTACTCACTTTTTATCTTTTATTTCTAAGTCAAATTCATGGAGTAGCAGGATCCATCTTATTAGCCTTGGTTTAGCATCGTTCTTAGTGAGCAGGTATTTTGGTGCAGCGTGAAACAATCACTTTTGCCCCTACTAAGTAAGATCTAAACTTGTCTATAGCAAAAACTATAGCTAAAAGCTCCTTTTCTATTGTTGCATAGTTTAGCTGTGGGCCAGTTAATGTTTTGCTAGCATAAGAGATAGCGTGATGCTTTTTATCTTTGGTCTATCCTAAGACAACACCTGCAGCATAATCACTAGCATCACACATTATCTCAAAAGGAAGCGGCCAATCAGGGGGTTGTATGATTGGCGTAGAGATAAGTGCTTTCTTGAGGTAGTAAAAAGCTTCTATATCTTGAGCCTCTTAGTGGTCGAGGGCTGGGCTTGCTCCAGCTACCTTTTCAACCTGAGCGAGATGGACACAATTCGAGCAAGTTAGCGCCAATGACCGACGATCTGACAAGGATAGCGGTATGGTGTAAGAATCTTACCCACAGGGAGGACGGTCCCCCTCCTAGTCCCACGGCTGACCGGCCTCGAGCTGTCGCGCGTCGAGGCCCTCGGCTGTTCCAAGACGGTAGTAGGCCTCGGCTCTGCTCTCCCTTCTTGATGATCCTTGGGGCTCGCGCTTCTCCGGTGCCCTCCTCCATGGCTCGAGGCTACCACGGCAGCATGGCCCCGAGTCAGCGGCCCTGTTCCAGAGGTCTTGACCCGATGGGCTGGACCGGACGCTTGGGGAGGTTGTGGCGGCAGGTCAGCCCGACCCCAATGGCAAGGGGTGTATCCTCATGTTCCCCACTTTGTGATCCCTTGGAGCGACGAGGAAACGTCGGCTTGCGGTGGGACCTGCAGGATCCGATCGAGGCGGGCTGCCATCCCCTCGGAATCATCATCTTCTTCATCATCGTCGTCGTTGTCTTCTAGACCAAATTGAGGCAGCCGGCCCGCACCGGCTTCCTCACCCCGGTGGCTCCACCAGGAGTGTGGAACAGCTCACCCCGGAAGAGGTGAAGCCACAACTCCCAGTGCGGCATCATGCCCAAGTAGCCTTCGCACATCGCGGCGAAGATCGTAGTGGCAGAGATCGCGTCAGGGGAGAAGTGTTGAAGCTCGACTCCATAATGATGGAGGAGCGCCCTCATGAAGTGGCTCGGAGGAGACCGGAGCATGTGGCGGTGGAACTTGATGAAGGAGACGACGTAGCCTTCAGGCGGGCTCGGCTCCCGGTGCTCCGCCGACGGCGTGATCCATTCGGGCTACGTCGAGGAAGTGAGGGGGCAGAGAAGCCCCTCCTTCTCCAAGTCTCGCAGCCGACGCTCCGTCATCGTCAACGGGCGCCACTTGTCGGCGGCGATGAGTCTCACCGGCATCGTCTTGAGCACGGAAGGCGTGACGGAAGGTGATTCTACCCTGACTGTCTCTCCTCTCCGAGCTCGTTTCGTCTTAGTACGCAGGAAAATGTGGGGAGAGAAGGAATGAAGGCAATGGCAGAATTCGGAAGGGGAAATAGCTAGGCCGAACCCCAATATATATAGGCACGTCACAACGGATGGATCCAACAATTACGGTAACCCTCTCCATAAATGCGCCGCCTAACGGTCCAATTCTCCTCTGTGACATGATGTTATGGATTCCACCCAACGGAACAACGCCACAATGGCTATCTCCTAAAAAGGTGCACCCAACGGGCAACAAGACAAACCGCTGCGGCGTTTCCTTGCATCAAAAGGTAAATTCGGTGCACGTCGTCAGCAGAACCTCGAGGGAGCGCAGACTGGCCCACCGACTGGGTTTGACGGTCGCCCTCGAGTACCTAAGTTAGGGACACCTAGTGGGAGTTCGAAATGAGGCATGCCTCGAGAACTCGCTAGGAGTATCCAAGGCAGAGGCAAGAAGGTGGTGAGGAATCCCCACAGAGGGAGGCGTTGAGCTACCGGACTCTATCAAATGAGACTGGTAACCCTGACCATGCTAGCCTAGCTTTAATGAGAGCGCCTCCGGGCTACAGCCATCACCATCGAATGGGGCATGGGTTCTCGTTTGGATTACCCGATAAAAACTCACCAAGGACAACGATGCTCGCTCCATCAGGGGTACATCGCGCTCCTTGCCTCGAAAGGGGGAACCAGCGAACGTGAATTGAAGACGGTAGGAACCATGAGCCAACAAGGCTCGGGGGCTCCCTCTCGAAATTAACATCCCTCAGCCAAAGGGAAGTCGAAGATGCTCAGATCCAAAGAGCAATATAGCCCTCGAAGGAGTCCCATAACTCCTCCGAGGCCTCGAGGGCTACCCCCGCGGGGGTCGCTCGCGCGACCCCCTTAGAAATACGACCATCAGTAAAAACCCCTGCTCGAGCACAAGTTCTCGAACAAGGGCTCGGGGGCTACTGTCGAGGGTATCAATAGGGGGTACACCAGTAGACATTCTTGATAGAAAGATCCAAAGGCCACCTAAGGGTCAGTCTTGATGATCTAGTGCAAGTGGAAGCTCGTCGACGCCCTGGCTCGACCCACAGCGCGATGTCGACCCTAGCCTCGAGTACGGAAATACGGTCGATAGTCGGCGACCGCTGATTACAGAAATGGGTGTTGAGCTAATCGACAGGCCTCGAGCGCAAAAGCGTTCCCCCACCACCTGTCGCGGGTATGGAAGTTAGGGCATTTAATGCGACTGGCATGCTCCCACCTAACCCGACTGTCACGGGAAACATAATAGGGGAACGTGCACCCATCAAATCCCCACTTTCCTAGCTTTATCCCCAAAACCCGAAGAAGGTACACGCAGGTACACTGCCACAGGTGTAATATCCCATCATAAGACCCCTCGAGGCAACGGGGTCAGCGCTCCCATACGCCAAGAGCCAATAATACGCCTGGACCCTCGAATACGCACGCTCCTTCCCAGAGAAGGACTAGGCAACGTGAACCAATACCAGATGACGTACAGGGAGTAAGCACAAGAGACGCATGCACCATCATTGCCAAAGTACACCGTAACAAGACGGCCTGAAGCCACGCAGATACAGAGGCCTCGAGCAGGTCAGTGCCATACACCTATCGAAGCCTACTCAAATGCCTATACCCTGTAGACCCGAGCCTCTGTTGGACTATAAAAGGGGACGCTGGGAATGATACGAGACAAGTTTCACAACGCACATAGAACACCGTTCATACACTCCCATAACCTGCTAGGACTTAGCACCCTCAGCTGAATCCGCTTGTATCCGCCCCTGTATAAGCACTTAGGTGCAAGATAATATATACTCTCCCCCCCACTGGACATAAGGCCTTCCTTTGCCTGAACAAGGATAAATACTAGTGTCATTCTTGCATAACCATCCGGAAAGGAGAGAACGCACACAAATTCACTCGTTGGTGTTACCCCCCGGGGTCAAAACACCGACACATATGTCCCATAAGGGCATATGAATGTCGTCTTACTCTGATCATCGGGATGGATCGGGATTTGATGATAACCCAAATAACCGTCAAGGAAACAAAAGAAAGAATGCTTTGCTAACCGTTCCAGCATCTCATCGATGAAGGGTAATGGGAAGTGATCTTTCTTTGTAGCCTTGTTGAGTATTCGGTAATCTATGCACATCCTCCATCTCGTGACGGTTTGTTGTGGGATAAGCTCATTATAATCGTTTGTAACTACCGTCATTCCTCGCTTCTTATGTTCTACTTGTACGGGGCTGACCCACTCACTGTTTGGAATAGGGTAGATTATGCCCGCGTGCAAGAGCTTCAAGACCTCTTTCTTTACTACTTCCCTCATCACATTATTTAGCCTTCTTTGAGGCTCCCTAGAAGGTGTAGCATCGGGTTCTATGGGTATGCGATGAGTGCAGAGAGCGGGACTAATTCCCTTAAGGTCTTGGAGGGAGTATCCTAAGACAGAGCGGTGTTTCTATAATATGGCGATAAGTTTAGCGACCTCCTCCTGAGAGAGTTGATCACTAATGATGACAGGGCTATCCCTATCACCGTTAAGAAAGACATACTTAAGCCTAGGGGGAAGTGGCTTAAGTTCTACGGAGGGCTTAGGTGGTGGCTCAGAGTCATCTAGCTCTAATGGTTCATCTAGTTAATTTTCTAGCTCTTCGATGTAATCCTTAACTCCCTCCTCTAGATTAGGCTGTGATGCCTCTAGGTGAGTGGCTGCCATCACCTCCTCTATCAGATCAGTTTTGGGGTTTGGCTCGATTTTAGTGTTAATTGAGCCGACATAGGGAATGGATAGGTTTAGGTTCTTCCCTATCTGACCCTTGAGGTGCCCGCTATGAAATCCGTCAATGAATATCATAAGTGGGTTCCCAATTAACAGGTCGATGTCCTCTACATCAAAGATGTAGAAATTCAAGAGGACATGGATCTTGTTAATGACAATAGACACGTTCTGTACAAGGCCACAGCTCTTGACCAATTCTCCAGATGGTAACTTGAGAAACTTTTCGGTCAGAACTAACAGTTCCTCGCCTAGGAGTGTTAATGCTAAATTCTTAGACATTACAGATGCTCCTACAGCGGGGTCATAAAGAGAATCTACGGGAGTCTTGCTTATGAGACAACGAATGGTTGCGTAACAGGAGAGAAGCCTAATAGCATCAGACGACGCTTCTGACTCCTTCAGCCATTCGCTACTCATAACGGTGATGAGCTCCTGAGCAATTGCTTTGAGGTAACAAGCCTCTAAGCGAGAAGATACTTGCTCTTTTGGAGCGTTGTGGTTTCTCTTTTGCAAAGGTTGTTTCGAGACGTTGCCATAATCGGCAAAAGATCCGTCTCGATGTTAAGAGGATACTCTAAGGGATGAATCACTTCTTCCCTTGGAGGTGTTTAGGATTGTGGTTCAGGCTCAATAGCTTGTGATGTGGCTATTGTAGCATCAGCTGACAAGGTTTCATCCCTAGGAGCTTGGTCTTCCTCAGGGGCATCACTATGGTCATCAGTGTAGGGGGTGTTGTCTAGAATGGTTGCTAGGACCACCCTACCTTCACTAATGGGTAAATGAAGGAATGCTCCCTTCGAGGCTTGATCAAGGAATTGTGCGCAACTTTGCCTAAGACCGAGATAGAAATGCTGCATTAGCGTTGGCTTGGTTATGGCTAAGTCTGGGCCTAAGGATGCTAAGTCTGTGATTCACACCCAAGCTGCACCTAGAGATTGCTTCTCTTCTTGCTTGAAGTTTAGGATCTCTCTACGAAGACGAGCCACATGGGAAATGATGAAGTGGGTAAGGCAAAACTTGCCTTGCACCTTCTCCCATTCTCCGTCTACACTACCTACATGGTGAGAGTACCACCGTCTGGCTTTTCCCGTCAAAGAGAACGGGAAGAGCTTCCACTTAAGGGTAACTCACCTCATCCCTTAGATGTGAATGCACGAGCAAAGATGCTCAAAATCATATAGGTGGGTATAGGGATTTTCATCTCCTTCTCCTGAAAAGAGATTCTCTAGAACCATCGCTATGAGACTTGGGCGAAGCTCATAACGAACGGCCAAAATGTCCTGAGAAGAACTAGGCGGCTCCAGCTCAGCACACGATGGAGCAGCATAGTCAAAGAGGGTTGTTTGATCCATGGGATAGGTAAAGGTTCTAATCAAACAAGGATAACTTGACGACTTTGAGTCTAGTTAACTAGCTATCGATCCCCGACAACAGCACCAAAAATGCTTGTTGACTCTTCTTAGCGTCACTACCTAGGATTGTTAGTCCTTAGCACAACACTAAAAATGCTTGTGTGACACCAGAAGTGGCAAACGGTTTGACCGCAAGCAGACGGTGGTCCATGCAGCACTTCACTAGGAGTATTCCAGGTATCGTATTTTCCACGAGGAATGAGAAGTGGATTAACTAGACCAATTGAATCGTCAGATGATGATCAAAGGGTTTAGGATTGGGTGGAGAGGTATTTCTAGTATTTGGCTTCTTGCTAAGCTATCCTAAGTATACCGAGAGTTAACTCCCTTCCTACTGTGGCCGATAGGTGAAAAGGATGTGGCGAAACACTTCCCTAGGCAGCTACCATGCGGGCCAACTATTATTTGCAACTTGCCTAACAACACACTGAAGAGAACTAATATCCAGCAGACGCCTGTCATGCTTCGCTGCTGGCGTTCTTTAGGTGCGACAAGATACCAAAATCATCTTGGAGTTTCTTCTGTGATGAATTAGTGACGAAATAGTGTTCGTCATGGAATAAGCGTCATTTTTTTGAAGGAAAAGTAGGGGAACCCCCTACCTATATTTTTTGTATTTCAATTAAATGAAAGAATAGACAGTCACTGTACAAAAAGGGCAAAAGGAAGATTACAAACAAGGCAAACAAGCCCAAAAGAGAAAAATAATAAAAGTTAAGGAAGGAAACTGTCTCGCCACATGGATAGGGGGGTCTTCTTTTCTCATTGGCCTTGATGCAAACCAAGTCCACCTCATCTTTGAATCATCTTCTCCAAGCAGCAATGGAGCAATGTCCATTATCGAAGATTATAGAGTTTCTCAGTGTCCAAATTGCCCAGCAAGCTGTGATAACTATTTCTCTGAAAATCTGACTTCCTAACTGTTCTGTGGCATTCAACATCACATCTAGTGGACGTAAGTTGAGATTCCAGTTAATTGAGATGGATCCCCAGCAAGATTGACTGAAGTTGCACTCAAAGAAGAGATGAAAAGTAGATTCTTCTGAACCTATGTTGCATAGCACGCAGCTATAATCATCCAGATGCATGTGCTTTCTTCTCAGCATATTCGTTGTGTTCAATCTGTCCTGAAGAAGAAGCCAGAAGAAGAATTTGTGTTTACCAAGAGTACTGGATTTCCAGATCCATGAAAAAAGTGGGGAGGCCTCCTTAACTCCTATCGAAAGCTTGTAGGTTGCTTTACTGCTGAAAGCTGCATTTCTAGTGGCATAACTCCAGGTGTCAACTGTGCTTTCATTCCAAGGTCTGTTAAATTCATTTTCTATAAGCATGGAGAGTTCTTCTGTGGCTTCAAATGTAAGAGGCAGGCTGAAGTTAGCCTCTAACTCATTGTTCAAGAAGAATCTGATGGAACACTTTGGTTTTTTGCAAAAGGAGAACAGATCGGGGTATTTCTCTTTTAGGGATGAGGGACTCCATGAACCTGACCAAAATAGGTCAGTGTTACCTCTGTTAGGTTCACATGTGGTGAGCTTACTGAAAGGGATGAAGAGCTTGAGTAAGTCTTTCCACCAGAAGGAACCAACTGGGCATCGAGCTTGTGGAGGTGTTTGGTTATTGGAGTAGAGTTTGGACCAGGTCAGATTCACCCATGGCAGGTCATGCTGATTGTAGAAGCTATTCAGATGTTTCAGCAGGAGTGCATCATTCTGCTTCTCAATGTCTATAATACCGAGCCCTCCTTGGTTTTTGGGCAAACAGGCCGTCTCCCATGCCACAAGGCAGCATCCTTTTCTGTTGACATCCCCCTTGCTCCAAAGACAGTGCAGAGAGAACAACATTTACCAGAATTAATCTACCGTCGTAAGAAAGGAGCCTACTGAAACCAGACATTCTCCTTTCAATTCTGTTGAGAAGTGGGCTGAAATCTTGAACACAGGGTTTAGTAGTGCCCAGGGGGAGCCCCAGATAAGTAAAGGGCATGGAACCCAGGTGGCAACCAAATGTATTAGCTAGATGTTGGGCTCAGCTGCTTGACATATTGATGGGCACCAAGAAGGATTTGCTGAAGTTGACATGTAGGCCGGTTGAATCAGAGAATGGTCTTAGAATACCTTTCAGGTTGAAGAGGGTCCTGGCATCTCCAGGCAGAATGAGCAATGTGTCATCAGCATACTGTAAAATAGGGAAGTCTCCTCCAAAGTTGTCTATGATGGGGTGTGTCAGCACTCCCATCAGCCAGGCTTTGTTAACAATACTTTGTAAAAGATCAACAGCAAGGACAAAGAGCAGTGGGGAGAGGGCGTCACCTTGTCTGACACCTCTTTTACATTTGAAAGTTTTCCTAGGGATACCATTAAGCAGTACAGATGATGTACATGATCCAAGGATGTTCTCAATCCACTTTATCCAGTTTGATGGGAATCCTTTGTGTTTCATCACTTCAAGGATGGTTTGGTGCTCAACCTTATCGAAGGCCTTTTCAAATTCAAGTTTTAGGATGACTATTTCTTTTTTAGAATGGTGGCAGAGATGGAGGAACTGGTAGGCCTAAGCTAGGCAGTCCTGAATGGTTCTGCCTTTTATGAAGCCATACTGATTTTGGTGTACCAGATCTAGGATAACTCTCTATAGCCTATTGGATAGAATCTTTGTGATGCATTTGAGGCTGTAATTGAGAAGAGAGATTGGTCTAAAGTCATCAAATTTTTCAGGGTTGTCTTTCTTGGGTATAAGGGCAATGAAAGAGGAGTTGATGCTGCTGATATCGACATTATTGGAGCTAAAATCTTTTAGAAGTCTGGTGAAATCCTCTTGAATTATGGGCCAGCATTTTTTTATGAAGAGACCGTTGAAACCATCTGGACCAGGAGCATGGTTTGTTGGAAGTGACCTTATGACAAGGTCAATTTCTTCCTGACTAAAGTCATTGCCCAGGTGATCCAAATCATGAGAATCTAGGATAGACCCAAGATCAAAGGACATGCTGGAGAACTCACTAGTTCCAAGTCTGTCCTTGAACGAGGACCACAAAAGATTTGCTTTTTGGTCATGATCAGAGATTTGATTACCATCATTGTCACTGAGGGATACTATGAAATTTCTCTTATGTGAGATGGTGGCAATGCTGTGAAACAGTTCCGTGTTCTCATCCCCTAGCATGACCCATCTCATTTTACTACGCTGCTTCCAGTAGGTTCTTCTGGATTCAAGAAGTTCTGATAGGTGCCTTTTCACTAGAATTCTGAAGTTTCTTTCCATTCTTGACAGATTTTGCTGGTCTTCTAAGCCATCAAGGAGTAGCAAGACCCACTTGCAGTTGTAGGTGAGTTTGCTGAGGCTAGAAAGATTCTTGCTCCAAAGTTTTAAGCCAGCCCTGGCATGCTTGAGTCTGGATGATAGATTTCTAGCTGTGTTGCCAAAGAAGGGAGAGTAGTGCCAGTGTAGACTGACTGTTTCTAGGAAGCTTGGGTGCTGCAACCAAAAATTTTCAAATCTGAACAAACTTGGTCTTGGTACATTGCTTCCTATTTGTAACACAAAGGGGATGTGATCTGAAATGGGTCTGGAGAGGGGTTGGACAAAGGTTGCAGGGAAGGAGCAATGGAGGTAAAAACCCAGTCAAGTTTAACCAGAAGGGGGTCAGCTTGCATATTGCTCCAAGTGAAACTCCTTCCACTGAAGGGAATTTCAACTAAATCCAAATCAGAGATCAAATCATTGAAGAGGTTCATTTCTGCTAGATCTCCCCCAGGTCAGTTTCTATTATCAGGATTTCTGATGAGGTTGAAGTCACCTCCCAAGGCCCAGTTATCAAAATCATCAGTGTCCAGATTCATGAGCCAGGTTACAAAGGCCATTTTCTGGGCTAGGTTGGAGGGACCATTTATATTGGAAATATGCATGCATTTATTATCAAATCTACAAATCAACTTGATAGTAATGGGATAGGAATTGGCCTGGACAACTGTGCCATCAAAAAGGCTACTATTCCACACTATGAGGAGTCCTCTAGAAGCACCAATGGAGGGTGAGAAAGCAAACTTGTCAAGGCTTCTTGGACAGAATTTCTTGATGTAAAAGGCATCAAAAGCTTCTCTTTTAGTTTCTTGTAGACACAGCACATGGCAGGCACTTTCTTTGATTTTGTCAGCAATGGCATCCCATTTCTCTTGAGAGTTGATGCCTCTTATATTCCTGAATAGGACTTTACTTTGTCTGTTGTTATTCATGGGCAAACCATAAGATAGTGCAGGAGCTTTGGGTCTCCAGGGCCCAAAGAGAGGTGAGAGGACAACACATAGACAAAAGCGAGTAAAGGAAGCACACTTCATTGGATAATCTCAGGGGAGACCAGAGACGAGTGTCTACACACCATAAAAAGTACATGACAAGCAAATTATTTATCCAGTACGCAGACTAGGGAAAGTTGATGGAAGGGAAATAAGCAAAAGAAGTAACAAACTGCTCAGAACATAGGGCAGGAACACTGATCATGGGGATAAGCTTTCTACTCATCGATATCATCTTGCTTCAGGAGGGCAGCTGAGACACTCTCAGGCTGAATCTGCAGGAACCCTTCACCAATGCCTTGGAGGATATTCTGGGATAGGTAGGGTGTAGGGGCAAAGCCAAGAGGGGGAAGTATCATTCCAAGGGGGGCAGGTTCTTCCTCAATTTCAATATTCTTCTTGCCTTTCTGAGCTTTCTTGTGGGTGAGCTTGTTTCTAGCATTAGCAGATACTTTCTCTTTGGGTGACTCCTTAGCTTTCCTTGCACTTTTGGCATCCTTGAAGCCTTCAGACTTGATTGAGAGTCTTTTGCTGCGTCTCAGGAAGCTGTCCTCCAGTTGCTCCCTGACCTTGTGGGTCCTTTTTGGCTTGGGAGTCTTGAAGATGGCTAGGGCTTCATCTAGGACTGCAATCTCTTCTTCAGTTGTTTCTTCCATGCATACATCAGCATCCATCTTTTCTGAGTCGCTCTCCAATTCAACAATTAGCTCAGGTTCAGACTCCTGGTCATCTGATTCTTCATCAGGATCTAGGTAGTCCAGGGCAATCTTCTTCATTGCATGATCTCCAAACCGAGGATAAAGTGCAAACGCCAGGTGGATTAGGAGGTGAGAATCATTGAAATAGTCAGGAATGGGAGTGTCATGATCCATAATGAGAAGTTCAATGAATCTAAAGGTCATAGATGGTAAGGAGCTCTGAATAAGATTGAATACCTTTTCTTTCAGCAGAGAGGGGACGACCCTGATCAGGGGCTCCCTCGCATGGGAAGGACCCACAATCACAGATTTCATCTTGGGCATTGTAGTGACATCATCTGGCAACTTGGAGATTGGGTTGTTCCTCAAATTTGGGTTGGGCTCCAGGTCATCACTGATGGTCCTATCTGGATCAGCATTAACAGGAGCTGACTTCTGTTGCCAGCGTCCCCTACCTCCATCATCCAACTGCATGTTTCCAGCACTGTTGGAGCCTCTTGGGGTGGTACCGGAGCCGGTAGGGTCTGCTGGACCCATCCACCTCGGGGCTTGAGGTGGAGTGGGATGGAGGGGACCAACAGTGACGAAAGCATCTTCATCCATCAGCTCTTGAACACTCTGTCTTTTGAGGGCATAGCAAGGGACAGTCCAGGATCTGCCTATCTGGGGTACTCCTGCATTGACTTTGATAGAATCTGGAATTTTTGCATCATCATTTAAATAGATTTTGACCACAACTCTAGCTACATTCTCCATTTCATGCCAGTCTACCATAATACCGAAACCAGAGACTGCCTTAGCGATCATAGCTGAGTTTTTAAGATCTTCTGGGAAAGCAACCAAAAGGACCCAAGCTTCACGATCTAACTGAAAGGACCTAGCATTCTCGCCGGCATCATGCTTAGCTACTGACATTGCATAGTTTCCAAACTGAAAAATAGGACCCAAAAAGCGCTCCCTGTCTAGTGGACTTAGGAATCTGACATAGGCATCACCGAGAGCACAAAGGAGGATCTCTGAAGTTCGAACTTGATGCACTTCATGGAAGAAAGTGTGCAGTTCCTTGGCTAGGTCCTTGAAGTCCCTCTTGTCCACCGGAGGGTTGAGCTTGATGATCGCAAGATAATCATTGCAGAGGGTGTAGCAGCCGGTGATGAACACCTCCTGGCGAAGGTGGGGACGCTGGGAGCGGTCTTCGAGGGTGAAGCCAGCCGGGACGAACGGGCGAGGATCACAAGCCTAGTTCGCCATTGCAGGATTGGGGTTTTTTGGATGAACAGGGATACTGGGGGAGGCGGATGTGTCAGAGGTAACGAGAGAAAGGGCCTTCCCGGTATAAGTACCCTCCCTACGTGACTCTTCACCTTCTCGACGGGAAACCACTCTATATTTCCTTCTGTCACGTAAACTGTTGAGGTAGGAAATCGAGGTATGTCCGCAGTTCCAGCACTGCCTGCATCTTACCGAGTTTTGGCAAAACTTCCTATCGTGGCCCAGGCCCAAGCAATTACTGCACTCAATCAACGGCTTCAAGCAGGCCGGATTTGGAGTCGCTGGATTAGGGGGAGGATCAGCGTTTGAATTTGAAATTGGAGTCTGAGGCACAGCCGAGACTGACTTCTGCATCTGAACATTCTTCTTTCTGACCCAACTTTGGAGGCCATTGGGACGAGAGTGCTGGGATCTTTTGAAAGGTTTAGGAGCAGAGCGAACGATTGGAAGCCCGGCGGGACCCGGGAAAACTCTACGAGGGGACTCGAGGAACCTGGTAGCATAGTTGGAGGGGTAAGATAGGCGCAAGAAAACTGATTTTTGATGGATGACTTGGCTACATCGGCATAGGATTTCTTGGACTTAGATCCTACAAGATGCCACTCAGCATCCTGTTCCTGTAGCCAGAGAGAATGATCCTTGCGCCAATTCGGACCTCCACCACTCCAGAGGTGGAAGAAGATGGCAAAACTCTTACAAGAATGACTTTTAAGCATGTAAATCATGAAACCCACATTCTTGCAAAACACAGAAAATTTGAACATCCATCCAGAGAGGTGGATGACATCAAAGTCCTTAGCATTGCCGCCAAGCCAAGCTTGAAGGATGAGACTAACAGAGTCCCACTCCCTGTGCACCCGTCCACTTTGTCCCCTTCCCTCTTCTGCCTCACTCTGCCTCGCCAGTAGCCGCAGCTGCAGCGCCGTTGCAGCACCAATATCGCTGAGCCTTCGGAGCTCGCCACCGACCACATCCTCCGCCCAACCTCGGCGCTGAGCATACCACAAGCTACCCTTTCGCCTCGCGGAGCCTCGGCGCACACTCAACCGCGATGATAAGCCCCACGGTGACCGCTAGGCATGGCCGGAGTTTGGTCGGAGCTTTGCGTGCTCACGACTGCGACAAGGACCCCCAGCTACCCCCTTTTTTCCTCCATTTTTGCGTGCTTTCGATCTGCTTGACCATGGGGGTGCTCCTACACATCTCGTAGCCCCACGTGGTGGCTAGAGACAGCCAGGCCACGGCGAGCCCCCTGCAGGGCTCAAGAGACCCCAACTCAGGCACCAACACGCTCGTCCTGTTGTGGGGAAGCCACCAGTGCTCACCCCGACATGAGAGAGCTCGCTGGCAGCAAGATCTCATCACTGGGGATCTCCCCCACGCTGGAGAGGATGACGGGTGGGCCCAAGGGCCCACTGTCACTCACTAGGAGCTCTCCCTGGGTGTCGATTGGGTGTCCCTAGTATTTAAGCTTTAAAAATCCATAACTTAAGGAAAGCTCCAAAAATGATGAAACAAATTTGTTGTGCTCCATAATTGTAGATCTACAACTTGGTGTGATTACTGTCATGTTGGTGATACTTTTCTGCATAGGTTTATTTAAATCATGAAAATGCTAATTTCCTAGAAAATATGTAGAAAATAAAATATATTTCAGAAAAATGTGCTTCTTGTTTTAGTGGCTTTGTGATGTTGTGAAGCCTCTGTGAAAAATGTAGAACATGATATGTACTATACAAAAATAATTGTTAGTGAACTAAATGCTTGATTGGCATTGGTTTAAGTTTTCTAATAAATAATTTGTGCATGGAAATGACTTGAGAATTTTGGTAGGGCCTTCTTATGTTATAAGGTATTTAAGAAAAATATGAAATCTGTTGTTTGCCACATTTGCATATATATAGGGTATTTCTAATGATTTATGCTAGTACACTTGTTATTTTTGTGTAGACCAGGTTGTGTGTCTAAGTACAGTGAAATTGTTTTGGTAGTCTATGTTAGCTATATGTGAGCTAATTTTTACAGTATTTATTGAACGCCAAAAATATATGTTGTTATTATGTGCCTAGTAATAATTAAATAAATAATTAACTGCTTTGTGAGAACTTGAAAGTAATATAAGTAGTTTGTGTGTCCAAGTACAGTGAAATTGTTTTGGTAGGCTATGTTAGCTATATGTGAGCTACTGTAATTTTTACAGTTTTATCAGACACCAAAAATATATGTTGTTCTTATGTGCCTAATAATAATTAAATAAATAATTAACTGCTTTGTGAGAACTTGAAAGTAATATAAGTAGTTTGGTGTATCTTTGAAGCATTGTAAAACTGCTGGTTTGCATTGATAGAAGTAGAAAAGAATAAAGTAAATGATTTGTAATTAGGGTACATGTTCTTGGATAATGTTGACTACCTTGTAGAAATGAGTATTGCTTTTCCTTGCATCATACTACTCCTTCACTAGAGAAGAAGTATGCACTTACTCAAGTACTTAGTCAATCGTGACCATTCCTATTGACCACCTGCATAATCATGTACCATATGTACTTTTAACTACTTACTTATTTAAGCAAATGCATCATATAGGCTCACAGGAGAATGAAGCAGTGACTGAACTCGAGGAGTCGGAAGCAGCCGTGGTGCAGGAGGCCATTGAGGTAGAAGAGCATGAAGAGGAGTTGTAGGAGTGTCCGAATCACCATCCTTGCTTGTTTGGGAAAGGCAAGTCCCCGAGCATTCTAAGTCTCCCCCTAATTTCCGCTAACTTATATTTACATATCATGATGGTTATGTTGCTACATTAAGTTATAGGATTTGCTTGCAACTATTGATGCATTAATTATCTCTTGGAACACCCCTTTCTACTTACCTTGTCCTATGTAGTATAGGCTTGGAGTCAATGCTTAGCTTGCTTAGTACGGTAGAAGTCGGGTGATTTCCTATCACCTGCGAGCTATAGGTGGACACCAAATGGTTGGCAATATGTTTTCTATTATGGTTATTATCAAGTATTGAGAAACAAGTTGAGACCGGACATAACCTTATGGGGGTGTTGAACCATAGTGGTCCTGCCTGTGTCGATTATGGACCGATCATTGGCGGTCCTCTTATCATGTTGAACACATGCCCCACACTTAAATAGAAGGATAAGTCATTCCGAACATGAAGCCAAGAAACTATTCGGTCCAAGAATCGATCCGATCCACGCACTATATTGGAGATGGAGGACAAGATTGACGGGAGCACAACACACAACCTTGGTACGCCTTGGTTGCCAGAATGGTCCCTGGATACTATGGTGCCTGTCGAACCCATGACTTATTGTTTGCTTGTCTTATAAGCCGTACGTTTTCTGCTAGCCAGTAGTGTTTTTCTCTCACAATAAACCAGCGATCAGTAATTTTAGCCATGACTTTTCAGATCAATGAACAGGCTCCAGTCCTAAATAGTGCATTTGGTGACCTGTAGCTCACTTGATCAATGAGTGTGGTTTGTGTAAGGAATAAATCACTAGATGGTTAGGAATCAATTCGAATCGCCATCGCTCCTAGATAGTGAGCACTTGACTTGAGCTTTGTCATCGTAGTAATGTTTATGGAACATTGGACGGTTATGGTATGTTGATGAAGTTGGAAATGCTACAATAATTTGGTACTACTATTTGACAAGTGATTGCTATAGTGTAGGTGCTAATCTAGATGATAGGTTAATAATCATTAACTTGAGCTAAAATACTTGAAAGGTTCCTTACTTGCTGACTTAAGCTTTTACGCAAGTTTGTGTCCAGCTAGTCCACTATCAAGCCTTACATGATCCTTGGAGTCAATTATTTTAGTTTATGATGGGTAAGTCTAGCTGAGTATATTCTCATACTCAGGGCTCTATTCCCATGTTGTTTTGTAGATGGACAGATGTACTATGGGTACTGCATTAACTGTCTCTACCCAGCTACGGGAGATGCATAGACCAAGGTGTGGTCACTCTAACTTATCTTTTGTTGTTGTTGGATTGATCAGACTCTAGCATTGTAAGCGAACTAAGTGTGTGTCAGAAACTATTTGCTTTCGCTACTACTTAAAAACTTGGTATTGTAATAACTTTATTTGAACTCTGATGTAACCGAATTATTTGCAAACTTTCTTGTAATATATGAATGGTGACCGCTGAACTTATTACGATCTTGGCTATACGAGTGGAAAATTTTGAGATCCTTCGAGATTTTACAAACTATCGGGATTATATGGGCTTAAGTCTGATGGTTTGACTGTGGAAGTGTCACTATTAGACTTAATCCCTTATATACTTGTTATTTTTGTGTTGACCTGGTTGTGTGTCCAAGTATAGTAAAATTTTTATGGTAGGCTATGTTAGCTATATGTGAGCTACTGTAATTTTTACAATCGAACACCAAAAATATATGTTGTTGTTATGTGCCTAGTAATAATTAAATAAATAATTAACTACTTTGTGAGAACTTGAAAGTAATATAAGTAGTTTGGTGTATCTTTGAAGCATTGCAAAACCTATTAGTTTGCATTGATAGAAGTAGAAAAGAATGAAGTAAATGATTTGTAATTAGGGTACATGTTCTTGGATGATGTTGACTAGCTTGTAGAAATGAGTAATTCTTTTCCTTGCATCATACTACTCCTTCACTAGAGAAGAAGTATGCACTTACTCAAGTACTTAGTCAATCATGACCATCCTATTGACCACCTGCATAATCATGTATCATGTGTACTTTTAACTACTTATTTAAGCATATATATCATACAGGCTCGCAGGAGATTGAAGCAGTGACCAAACTCAACGACCCAGAAGCAACCATGGTGCAGGAGGCTACCAAGGTAGAAGAGTAGGAAGAGGAGCTGCAGGAGTGTCCGGATCACCGTGCGAGCTTGTTTGAGAAAGGCATTATTGACGGTTGTTAACCATCAATTTTATATGTCAACTAAAGAGAGAAAAGGGGGTATAAAATGAACATCACCATAGACTTAGGGCTTTCAGTGATAATTTCCATGAGTTTTGGTGAATGTTTGGTTTTGCAGTTGGGTTATTAGAAAATACCAAAGGAGACCCACATATCAAATTTACACAGAGAGAAACAAACCTACGCATAAAAAAGAACCATCTAGAAGACTTAGGAAGGTGACCACTGGAAGCTAGGGCCTACCTAGCAGTGTGCCTAGGCGGGCGCCCAAGCCTCCTAGGCGGCCGCCCCTCCCCCTAGACCAATCAGGGGGAGTCTCGCAGATTCTTCCTCCACCGACTTTGAGGAGCAAAAATAATCGTCCGTTTAGGACGGTTCGATCCAACGACTGTGGTGCCTCCGAGAGGCTGTAAAAGCAGCCCCCCCAGAAAAAAGGCAAATTCATTCTCTAATTCATTTGAGAATTTAGAAGTAGAGGTAGCCATGAGCAGAGCCAGGGTTTAGATATCTCTCTCCACCAGAGAATTAGAATAGCTACTCCAATTCTTCAAGTTCTACATAGGTTTAGACTAGATAGAGGAAGAGTCGAGTGCCTGTGCTTAGAATTCCGGATCTCCATCATCAAGGATTGGTATTATCTTGTATCTTTTCTTGTGACTTTATTCTAATATCATTATTTTTCTATTTATTATGTTCCTAGATTATTCTAGTTCTACATTTTATATGGTTATGATTGATAATGAGTTTATGTATATGTTTGCACAGCGCTTATCTCTATTTGCTGGAGGGTTACGTGGTAGATTACATGTAAGCATGGTGCTTAGATGCTGTTTACCAACAAATGCACCCTATTGGTTGGGTTATGTGGTAGATCGTGAAAGTGATAATTCCGTTGAGTCTGTCGTATTTCATCCCCCATTGGTAGGACTAGCAAAACCAAAGTTGCGTAGGAAGTCCTGCTATGTCTTGGCTTTTTATAGCAATGATCCTTATACATAGATGAAGAGTCTTTTGTGCTATATATGATAGTGTAGTGTTAGAGTAGATGAATGACTTAGTAGATTAGAACCTACTTAGAAATTCTATCTCTTGAACTAATCAGACGTCGACCTACCTTTTGTTGAGTAGTCTATCTCTATTCTCTGTGTGATTTATTCCTTGAGCTTTATAGTTCATATTCTTTATTTATCATGGTTTACCCCTTACCAAAGTATGTGACTGTGCAATCAATCACTTATAAGTAGTCATGTTTTGTAAGTTTATCTCATTGTTTAAATCCTTAATTCTTTCCCTTGAGCTAAATATAAATTAACGATGCCAGGAATACTTTCCGATGAAGTGCTACAATAGTATTCTATCTGTACGCTTGCGGATCCTATATTTATTTTACTAGAGGAGCAGTTTCTATACTAACACTTCTAGCACCATGCTAGAGACGACAACTTAGCTTAAGTGGTGTTAGAAGTGTCAATAGGCATGCCCCAAAGCATTTTAAGTCTGTCCCTAATTTCCGCTATATGTATATATCATGATGGTTATGTTGCTACATAAAGTTATAGAAGTTGCTTGCAACTGTTGATGCATTAATTATCCCTTGGAACACCCCTTTCTACTTGTGCTATGTAGTATACGCTCGGAGTCAATGCTTAGCTTGCTTAGCACGGTAGAAGTCGGATGATTTCCTGTCACTTGTGAGCTATAGGTGGACACCAAAGGGTTGGCAATATGTTTGTTGTCGTGGTTATAACCAAGTGTTGAGAAACAAGTTAGACCGAACAGAACCTTATGGGGGTGTTGGACCATGGTGGTCCTGTCTGTGTCGATTAAGGACCGATCGTTGACGACCCTCTTGTCATGTTGAATGCATGCCACACACTTAACTGGAAGGATAAGTCATTTCGGTCGTGAAGCCAGGGCACTATTCACGCCAGGAATCAATTCGATCCACGCACTGTATTGGATATGGATGAGAAGACTGACGGGGGAGCGGCATGCAACATTGGTACGCCTTGGTCACCAAAACAGTCCCTGGGTACAGTGGTGCCTATTGAACCCGCGGTCCTGAATAGTGCATTGGGTGACCTGTGGCTCACTTGATAAGTATGGTTCGTGTGGGGAATAAATCACCAGCTGGTTAGGAATCGATTCGAATTGCCATCGCTCCTAGATAGTGTTGACGAAATATGGTCGACAGTCTACCTAGGGGTATGCCCAAGGTAGTAGATTGTCGATAGACAGGTGCATAAGCTATGAACTAGATGGTGACGAAGACACAGTATCCAGATTCGGCCACCGTGAGGGCATAATGCCTACGTCTTGCGTCTGATTGTATTAATGATGAACTGTCATGTGTCGAGGGGACCTCTGCCCCTCCTTGTATAATATGAAGGGACAAAGTTACAAATAAAGTATCCTATTTGGTATAATATCTTCTTGTAGCCTTGTGGTGCACACCGACTAGCGTCGTGTGTCGCGCGTCTTCATCTTGTGGCTTGAGCCACCTCCGATGGTGCGGCCCATGTCGAGCCATGAGGGTATAGGGGTTTATACCTCCACAGATAGTGAGCACTTGACTTGAGCTTCATCATTGTAGTAATGTTTATGGAACACTGGATGGTTATGGTATGTTGATGAAGTTGGAAATGTTACACTAATTTCGTACTACTATTTGAATCAAGTGATTGCTATAGTGTAGGTGCTAATCTAGATGACAGGTTAATAATCATTTAACTTGAGCTAAAATACTTGATAGGTTGCTCACTTGGTGACTTAAGCTTTTACGCAAGTTTGTGTCCACCTAGTCCACTATCAAGCCTTACATGATCCTTAGAGTCAATTATTTATGGTTTATAACGGGTAAGTCTAGCTGAGTACATTCTTGTACTTAGGGCTTTGTTCCCATATTATTTTGCAGATGGGAAGATGTACTGTGGGTACTGCATTAACTGTCTCTACCCAACTATGGGAGATGCATAGACCAAGGACGTGGTCACTCTGACTTATCTTTTGCTGTTGTGGGATTGATCAAACTCTAGTTCTATAACCAAACTAAGTGTGGGCATGGTCACTCTGACTTATCTTTTGCTACTGTGGGATTGATTAGACTCTGGCACTGTAACCAAACTAAGTATGCATGTTTCAGAAACTATTTTCTTACGGTACTACTTAAAGACTTGATATTGTAATAACTTTATTTGAACTCCGATGTAAACAAATTATTTGTAAAGTTATGTAATGCATGAACAACAACCGCTGAACTTATTACTATCTTGGCTGTGCAAGTGGAAAAGTTTGAGATCCTTCGAGATTTGATGGACTACCGGGATTATATGGACTTAAGTCTAATGGTTTGACTGCCGAAGTGATCACTGTTAGACTTAATCCATTGATTGAGAGTGTCAGCACATACTTATTCTTTAATCAATCGTTGTCACGTTAATTGGGCCAATGCTAGCTTACAACAACAATAGGTGTATGCCATGTATTAGGTAGAGTATATATCATAGTGTTATAAGATTTTCTTTTTTTTGGAAATATTTTAGTGACTGATACCATTTTTGACCTGCTGCTTGTATTCGTAATTTTATGATTAGTGATTATATGCTCACTGCAATTATACCCTGGATCATTAGCATTCATTATGTTGGCAACATTAGCTACCCAACCTATAACTCTGTACAACATGTATACCATTTTAGTGGCCTTGTCACCACTGATTTTGGATTGGCTTGAAGAAAAGCTAATTTTCTAGACGGCTTGTAAGATATTTCTTTTCAAGTTTGGATAAGATCAAATTTCCTCTTGAGTTGTGAAGCAGGTACACATGCGGTAAAGACCCGCTGTGTCACTGTCTAACGACTCCTCTGCCCAGCTGCTGTTGAGTGGTTTAAGAGTATATAAATTGATGTTAACTATACGTCGATCAGAGATTTTGAGAGTCTTTTTGTTTTGGGCCCAGTTCAGCACAAACTCTTTTGAAGTTCATTATGGTTGCATGTATACTTTCTACTTAGACGTTTTATTTTTCAAATCTCACCCCCCTAAATTGAACTTTGAGATTGTACAATGAATTTTTATATAGTGCTGCCTGATGTAAGAGAGTTCTCAAAGATGTCTGATGACGTTCATGGTTTTATTTTTCTTTAATTGCTAAAAGATCTCCGTGTATTACACACAAAAATATTTTCTTAATTTTGTTCTTTATGAAATGATAAAACTATTGTTTTTTGTCAAACGAGAAAACTGCTGTTATAAATTTGACTAAATACTTCACTATCTATAAATTTGGCTAAATACTTCCGTATCTATAAATTTAGCCAAATAGTTAAGATAGGGCGCCTAATGTTTTAGTAGAAATGAAGCTGATGCTCTCTGTTGTGTAGGATGCCAGCAACGACCATGCAATTGAGCAGACACTTCTCCGTTGGATTACCTCCGGGAGCGGACCGGAAGAAATAAACCTGCACCGAGCGCAAGGCCCCGGCCACCTGCACGCACTGATCTGGAGGGTGAGCAGCCGAGCAGCTGCCGGCACTCAACAGTAGGGCCGCAACCGCCTGCATACACTCGACGGAGCAGGGCCACGGCCACCACGGTGGAGTAGGGACCGTGGCAGCAAGTCTAGCCACGACGGCAGAGAGAGATGATAGAGTGGCAGCACCAAAAGAGTGGATCGACCGGCCTGCAGCACCAAAAGAGTAGGTCGTGGCAATGGCAACGATGGCAGCAACGGCGAAGGCAGCGAGTGGTGGCGCAAGGAAGGACCCGACTTGCTTATGGCAATCTCGTGTACCTCCGGTTCCGTGGGCTTAGATGGGCCACCGGAACCCACTTGTGTGGCCTGCTAGATGAGCCTTGTGAGCTTCACCGTTGGATGATAAGGGACGGCACGGATACGATACGATGACTGCAGACACGAGTCGATGTGCCTGACTGCAGAGGATCTCGTCCTCCCTCGAAGATTGCAAGATTAAAGAGTTCACTGAGAGAATCCAAGGAGCAAGCATTTGCAACTGAAATAGATGGGAGTTTTTTTTTAGTAAAGGAGTAAAGCTCTGGTACTGCAGTTTAGGAATGCATCCGTTCAACAGATCATTGAAATCAGAGCTCTCTCAAAAGTAAAAAAAGGAAAATGGGAAGCAAGGGAAGACTGTAAACACGACTAATAAAAGCAAATTTGTCATCAGCACGGCAAACATATTTTTTTTTCTACATTGCAGTTGAGTACTCCAAGATAGGATGAAATACATTAAAAAATCACTGCCACGGACGTGTTGTCAAAATACCAATTTATTCAATGTTTTTCATCTAGTAAGTAGGTGAGTTAAAAAAGGACACCAGTACATGTAAAACTAACCATGAAACGGCTGTAACAGAAGTACAGCCACATGTATATACTGGCCGGTGCATGTGACAGCTTAGTTTTGCTCGCTGTAACGCATGATCCCATAGACATCAACGATGCCAGGAGGAAACACCGGATCTGTCGCTGCTCTCACAGCGACCTTCCCCACAGAGGCCACACTCACAGGAGGAGTCAACAGCGGCCCAATAAGTGGTAATCTAGTCAATAGTTTTGCATTTTGGAGCACCTGCAGAGATAGATCACTTTCATTCTAAATCAAGTCACTTATTCATAACCAATGCCAATAATAGTCTGCATAAAGCTTTACAAAAGAATAACCACAATAATCAATAGTTTCTGCCAGTAATCTCTAAACAGCAATAAATAAAAAAGAGCCCATTTGGATTGGACGAGTGAAAGAGTTAATATATAATAAGTCATAGGTGTAATATTTCAGATAATGAAATAAAAAATAACATGAAAGTTGCCACCAATTTCCTTTGGGGTATAAGGCACGAAAGTTGCATTTCTGAATGGCAGTAAATCAATGGATTGTATGTGGATTGTGTTGACTTTGAGAAACCTTTGATGCTAACTAAATCCACCCATTATCTTTTGGAAAGGAAAAATAGGGAGTGAAGGAGGGTGGTCTGGGTCAATGATCTTGCTCAATTAAGTGGATTGGAAACTTCATTTTCCAATTAAGTTCACTAGATCAACAAACATGTAGGGAAAATTGCAAATTTTGTGCCCTTTAGGTCTATTCGGCTGTAACGGATGCATCCAACTTCGCCCTCGAACCAACGCCCTCAAACCAAACGCACCCTAAATCATCATGCGACCAAGACCAAATTATATCTCCAACAGATTACCAAAAGCCTCCCCACCAAAAAAACTACCATTCAAGAGATTTGGAATGCTCCAACAGATTCCCTAAGCCATCACCAATACCTATTTTTTTTGAGTAATCACCAAAATACACCCGTCAAATGACTTGTCTTATCCAAAATTTGTGTAAAATATCACTTCTTTTGTTGTGGCTTGGTTTATTAATAAAAGTTCTATAAGAATGAATTAAATTTGATTATGTTTGCATAAATTTTTTTGAATAAAACGAGTGGTCAAACTTGAGTTAAAAAAAGTCAAATGTCTTATAATTTAGGATAGAGGGAGTACAACGGAGACCAATGAGCAGCAGCGAAGAGGGGGACACCAGCGAGGTGTGCTTGAGCCCGCCACCTCCACCAAGCCTGCCATCTAGACTGCAGTCTACAGTGGCAGTGATGCAGCATAGAGGATGCAACCAAGGTCCTCGTCATGGAGCGCCATGGCCGGGGCCAGGGCAAGCGGGAGCTAAGGACAAACCAGATGCTAGTGGGGAAGGAGATAGAAGAGAGACGAGGGAGAAGTTCAAAAGGGGAGAAAATAGAAAATAACAGCTAAACAGCATGTTTGGTTAAAGATTGAGCTCATTTGGCATGAGTTCCTCCAGCATGCAAGTGGAATGTGTTCGTCCGTCTCTTTTCTCTTGTAACGGACCAATCCTGCTGAATCACCTGGTCATTGCCTTGCGGAAGCAATGTGAGGAACAGATCAAACTCGTACTCCAAACCAAATATCACAGTGGTCCACCTGGAATCACCGCAATCGTTGTGTGTTTGATGGGATTCAACCGAGCCTAAGTAGTGTTCTGGTTGCAGTAAAAGATGAGTTACTCCTGTGGAGTTTGGCCGATGGTCGGGGAATATCCAATTTCCTTGCACTAGAGCCAATCAATACATGAGTTCCTCTCTAGTGGTCATGGGTCAAGTTTGAAAAGTGAGAGTTACACCTTATGATGTAAAAGAGTGCGTGTGTGGCTGTATGGGGTTTCTAAAGCCACCCCTTTACTCTTCTTCTTAATATAATGATACGCAGCTCTCCTGCGTGTTCGAGAAAAAAAGGTTTCGTCTCTGCATCGGCCAAATGGAGTCATGTCATGAACAAAATGCACTGTAAAGAAATATGGTGATGACAGGTGGGCCCACATGTAAGGATGGATATAGATTGGTTTTGCTACTCTGTTGGAGAAGGAACAAAACTAGATTGAGCTACTTATACAACCTATAGAGTATTGAGGAAAGGTAATCTAGTACATCAGTTCATGCCAAGTGGTAACATCTAGGGTATGGCCATCAATTGATAGGTGCTATTTGGTTCATGGGCAAGTTGGATATGGATATCCCTGACAGGAGAATATTCTTCAAGATGCTAGATATCCTTGCCACCAAAAAATTGTTAGGCAAGCTCATTCATGTTTTCTAATCTTTGTCATTAGGAAATAAATTAAAGCCCCATTTCGATCCTTCGAATTGAATTGATTGTAATAAATTGTAGTTGAGGAAGAAGAAAGAAGAAAGTTTACAACTTTACTTAAGTTGGACAAGAAAGAATCCTTAGAATCCATTTAATAAGCTTATATATGAACTTTGGAAAGTTTTGGAATCTCAAATTCCAAACCAAGTAGCCTAATTTCTTAAGTAGATTCCAATTCTTCCAAAATTAAGGGATCCAAACGGGCCCTAAGGATTGTTAGTATGTTTATCACTAGTAATTATGATGGCAATATCAATTTCGATAGTGCTAATATGTTGACTAGTGTACGTTTTGTTTTTTTCTCAAAAAACGCAAGAGAGCTGCACTTCATTATATTAGGGAGTGGGGCAGTCAGGAAGGACAACCCCTGAGCACCTGCCAGGCACCATAACCAGCGCTCACTAGTGTAGGTTTTGAGCCTATTTGGGTAGCAGCAGTGCTAATTAACATATTTAACTTTTAATTAGTGATTATCATAACAAAATGAGTGTTAGTGCATATTATTAGTGAATAATTAGTTTATCATTATTTTTAAATAATAGATACAGTTACTCAACTATTCCCATCTCATAGACTCTAATCCATATAACCAAATAGAAAAATAGTTTGTCCTATCCATGAACCAACAGTAAGCATATGGACAAGCCCACCCTAAAATCCATCACATCCAACTTTGCGCTCCAATCAAATGCACCCATGGCCATTCCAGTTTACAGTTGCCTGCCTGGTACATGGCATTTGTTATGCAGCAAACAAACATTATCCTTAAAGTGAAAAAAACTATCAAATGTGATTTTACAATCATATTACAGATATTGGTTGTGCAAAATGATTACGTCATCGAGATGGAAAACAGGAATTGCGTGCACTTGTCAGGAAATACTACAAACAAAAATCTTCATTGCCATGAGGGATAAGGACAGATCCTAGAAGCATTTAGTTGCTCTCCTATTGGAAAACAAAAATATTCAGTTCTACCACCTTAAACTCGATTGCATTTGGCATGCAGTGGCTTCTTAAAAAGGTATTTTACTATAATATGTTTTTTTAATTTATTCACTTGCAAGTTCAGTGCTAACTAATTTCAAAATAACATTTAGAATGCTCTAGACAGATGCTCTTCACTTACCCTGCATATTACATCTCTAAAATTATAGCAGTTACGATTTCAGAAGTGGCATTATTGAAGATTTATTAACCAAGTCTGAAACTGCAAATCTGGCACCGAGACTATTTCAATTAAGTTTGATTCGCCATTGCATGATACATGAAAAAAACACACAAAACCATGGAAAAGGATCTATTACAACTGATCTTAGGTGCATTGTTGCAGCTACATCACTGCCAATAGCTGAAAACCAAAATATGCATATCACCCATAATAACAGGGCTTCACTTATTTTATAAATGAATTGAAAGAAGAAAGGAGAGAGAAACATCACCATCTGCATAGGAGAACCGACAAGACCAAGAGGTATCTTTACACTGCCCACTCGACGAGTTCCATGAATAAAACCAGGCCTCAGTATCACTCCTAAAGAAAACAAGAAAAAGAATATAAAATTATCATGCAAGTGTCACATAGATTCTGCACATGAAAAACACGAAATGAGAGATATAACAAACAAATCCAGAGGGACTACATTTTGCGGCATCGAAGTATGTATTTGATTGTAAACACGTTTCACCAACATCATGCACAGTGGTGGAGGGTGAAGCAAATTATGGGGGCGATTTTTTTCTTAACACAACTGAACTAAGTTCATCCCTCCAGTTGCTTCTTGCTGTTCTTCACGTGGAGACACAAGTGAGTACGGGGAGCCGCAAGCATCACGTGGGGACGCAAGATCGCAAGTTAATCCTTGTTGCCTCGGCTACTTGCGTGCATGCGTTAGTGGCCGACAGGCCGCAGCTAGCTACCTGTCTTCTTGTGAATGGGCACCAGTGGACTTCAAATGCGACCAAGCATGCGTTAGTGGCCTACAGGCCGTGTGTTATGATTGGTGTCACGTATGAACGTCGAGCCCAACGCAGTGGCTAGGCTACACCACCGGCAGTTAGGGGCTAAGGCATATGATTTTTATTCACTTAGATATTTCCCTTTGTTTCCACAAATATAGGATCTTGATTGATTGGCTTGTTAGGAGAGGGATAAATACCTCTAAACAGTTTTGAAATTAATTAAGCGAGGGAATTATCTTTGCTTGGCCTCAAGAGCCTTCCCTACGAGCTCATCTGTCTCACATTCGCCCTAGCCGCGCCGCCGCCCTACGCCAGCACCACCACAGCTCCTGTCTGCCGCCGGTGGTGTCAACACCAGCCTCCCATCTCCTATCCTTACGAACTATGCAGCCGCGGTAGGATCACCGATCCTATCAATCTGGTATCAGAGATGCTGGGTGACAATCACAGCCGCCAGCCGCGGACACCACTCCAAAGGCCGTCACCGACATAGTCTAGCAGCTGGCCAATCTCTCCACTCGTATAGTGACAATGGAGAGCTACTAGGCATCATCCTCGACGGGCGTCATGCCCCAGGTTTTCCCTTACGGGATGTCGCGGTACAGCACAACAGTGTTCCCAGCCTTCTCCACCACCGTCATGGTGCCTACCACCACCCTATCCATCGCGCCCTCCACCACCACCCACCTGCACATCACATCACGCCACCCACCACCCCAATGCCAATCACATCAGCCACACCTGCGCCATCGCCCCTCCCCATCCACTTCATCAATTTCCCCCACTCAACCCTCCCCACTGCCCACAATGTTGGTGCCGCATGGGGGCCTATTTCCGCACTACATAGCCCCAGCGCCGCCACCTGGGCTAGCATGCCCGCGGGTTGGGCGTGCCGCGTTTAGCAAGCTCAACTTCTCCCTGGAGGACCCCTAAATTAGCTCAACCATTGCGAGCAATTCTTTCCAGGGGCAGCACATGCCCGCATCGGATCGTGTCTGGCTCACGTCGTATTTGTATCATCTTGTTGGCGCGACCCAGACGTGGTACTATGCCCTGGAACAAGATGAGGGCATGCCATCTTGGGAGCACTTCAAGGACTTGTGTAGCCTACGGTTCGATCCGACCATCCGCTACAATCGTCTTCCAAAGTTGCACGGCTACCATTCCACAACACACTCTAGGATTACCAGGAGTGCTTCAATGCGCTGTTGTGCCACAATCCCCTGGCGACCCAAAAGGCCGATTTGTTCTTGGGGGCCTTCTGGAGCACATTCGTGCCAACATCGAGCTCTGAGAGCCCTAGGACCTGCACACGGCCATGCATCAGGCTTACGAGTACCGCGCCACGGCTACCATGCCGATGCGGAGGCAGTAGGTCAATGAAGCCTGGCGTTGGCATGAGCGGTTCGAACTTCGATGCGCTTCACAAGCTTGGCAAGGAGGCCATGGTGTGCGAGATGCCGGTGATCAAGCACATCGAGCAGCTCTGTGACACCTAAGTCATGACGAAGCAGCGCCAACGCCCATTTCCTCAGCAAGCTGCATTCCGCACGTAGAAGCAAACGGTAGCTGCATCACGACGACCTTTCCAGACCTGTGACGCTGGCGACTCCACGAGGGCGATGCTACTTCCTTCTCTTGGTGGATGACGAGAAAGGAGGAAGACCGGATGTCTAGATCCTCTTGCTCAGACAAGCAATTCACCGAACTATAACACTACTGAAGGCAAGTTGAAGAAGGATCCTATGACTTGTTTAACCAAATGAAATTGCCAAGAATCAAAGATGACTTACCTCCATATGTAAACTTCGACAGCAATTCAGCTTCAGAAGCTCTCTGAACCAAAATAAATTAATACATTAATAAATTTTAAAAAATAAATTGTTGCCAACAACATAGGCATACAGGGGACACAAACTATAATGTGATGGAACAATGATATCTTATAGGCTCACTCCCTCAGCTTCCTAATACTTACGAACTTTGGGTTAGCTAATACAACTAGGTAACCAGTTTTAGATAGGACTCATGGTGCCCTAACTGTAGCTGTAAGCCCTGCTTCCCAGGCACATTTAGTGCATTTAAGTTTTTAGTTAATATATGTCATTAAGTCCTTGGGTAGCCCAAGAGTTGTGCGGGTACCCAGGCAGCTATTCTGTCTAGTTAAAGCTCTAGTGAGCTGTATGTAATCAATGCAGGACTTATCCTATATATATTGCAATACAGTCGCCTGGGAGAGTTGGCCCCTGACTGATTATTTCTCTGTTAC
>Ga0182004_10000240_pt1 | contig 29555 bp, 23 predicted proteins | sample Sormic07211540_1_FD_120479 | JGI IMG/M metagenome (GOLD analysis project Ga0182004, IMG submission 120479) | Endophyte microbial communities from Sorghum bicolor roots, Mead, Nebraska, USA - 072115-40_1 MetaG | ecosystem: Host-associated > Plants > Roots > Unclassified | place: USA: Nebraska...
CTAGGCTCAAAAGATTTGTCTCGTCAATTTCGACCAAACTGTGCAATTAGTTTTTATTTTTATCTATATTTAATACTTCATGCATACATCTAAAGATTCGATGTGACGGAGAATCTGAAAAATGTTGCAAAATTTTTGGGGAACTAAACAAGGCCTATAATCAGGAGTGCAGTGCAGTGCAGAGTGGAGTGGAGTGCAGAGCAGGCAAAGGAGAGGTGCGATCGAGTTGTTTGTGACCTCGCTTCACACGGCACTACACATACTGCTGGAATGAGTTGTCATCGCTTTGGTGTGTGCGTGCACTGGACTGTGGAATCTAGCATGGCATTGGCATGCATTCGACACTAAAAGGAAAAGGAAAATATTGGAATGGAATGGGCCTTTGGCCCTTGTTTGTGTACGATGCTCTTCAATTCTTGGTGGCAACACAACACACAAGAATCCAGAGCCACTAGGTACATCGAGTGAGAGAGACGTATGTGGATACAGTAGACGGGCACGCAGGCACCAGGTATCCAATCCGTAACGTAAATAGTGCTAGTGCTACTGCTACCACAGGGCACAGGCAGACAGGCAGGCTGGCATGTGGCAGTGGCAGGATGATTATTATTATTATTATTGGCAGGCAGGCAGGCAGGCAATTACCAATGGGCTGGGATCGGCATCGGCCGGCCGGCCGGAGCAAAGTTTGCCTGCCTCCCGCTTTTCGCTGCAGGTGAGGTGGAGGTGGGGAAAAAGCTAATGAGCTACTAGCGTAGTGTGCGCTTTGCTTGTGCATGGCATTGCCATGTGCTCCCCCCATCCTCTCCTCTCCTCTCCTCTCCTCTCCTCTCCTCCATAGCTTGGTGACCCTCCAGGATTAATTAGGACCCTCCATTCTTCCTTCCTTCCTTCCTTCACAAATTAAATCGCAAGACTAGCCAAAGGTAGCGGCAGCAAGCACGCACTGCACTGGAGGCTACTCACCGACGGCACACAGCACAGGCTGCTTGCTTGCTTGCTTGCTTGGGTCTTCTGATTCCTTCCTTCCATCGCCGCCACCGCCGCGACGACTTCCCATGCTTGGTCGTCCTGCCATCCTCTTCATCTGAGCTGAGGCGAGGCTTCTCCCAGCTCAACTGAAATTCCAGGTAGGTGACGGTGTAGTCATTTCCATCTTGCATCACTAACTACTAACTCTTAGCCTCTTAATTAGGTGTTGGGTTTCCTTCTTCATTTCTACCTACCCACCAGTTGCGCCCATATCAACAATTACTGATTCCTCAAAATACTACATGATTTTTCAGCATATTACTACATGGTTCCATACCTTTGTGTTAATCAACGGTTCATCCCACCCCACCCAAAAAAAAAAACGGTTGTTTTACTGTTTGCTCACTTCATCTGCTGGCTGCAAATCTCACAGGGACCACACCCACTTCCTACAGAAAAAAAAAAATCAATTGGCTCCATGAACTAAGCAATGAGGACAGCATAAGGATCAAATTACAAGTGCAGAGAACTGGCAAAATAATTATAGGTAAGGAACACCGAAATGGGGAAGAGAAGACAGAAGCGGCTTATACGACGCCAGGACAACAGCATAGGCTGCATGGCAGGCCTCATCCGCATATTCTATTCCCGCCATGACACCAATAAGCTCCTGTTGGACAGGAAGCAAGGGAGCAGCAGAAGACACACTTTCAGTGGCTTTCCAGGTAATCATTTTCTCCTCAAAAGGCCCCAGCTGCTCAAATCATCACCCTCACCCTTGAATGGTTGTTTTACTGTTGCCAATTTACCCGATACAATCTGGAATTCTGATATTGTTGATCAAAGATTCAGAGCCATAAGAGACAGGGATTGGTGCATGTGTTCCTTTAATCATATATAGGCAGCTCGGTGAAATTGCGTCAGTAAAGTATGGTAATATAGGTACTGCAACAGCTCCATGTCAATATGATCTTACATCTTAGTCTATGGCATTCTCCCTTGGGCTCTGGCTTTTTGTGATTTCACCAGCAAATTCTCCTAAGCTAGACTCTTGGACCACCTGACTCCCTCTTGAAAATATTAAGTCGTCTCAGGAAAACATCATATTTACAATCTTGGTACTGGAGTCTGTAATGCTACTGATGCTCCCAGCATGATTGCAGGAAGGGGCCACTCAAGAAAGAATTCCAAGGACTTGGACGAAATAGATGAATTCGACGTAAGTTCTCTTCATATATGTACATCTATAACACGATGGTTATTGTGTTCGTGTTCTCCGGAGTAAAAAAAATAGTCACATGTTGGCTGATCACTACAACAGTCTGCTTAATGATTTTGTTTACGCTGCAAAGATGCAGCAATGTGTACAGTACTCCAGTGAGCATAGCCATTTCTTGACTATGCAGTAGCTTGCATAAGAAATTTCCACTTGGCATTGATAGTGCTCCTTCAGGCATACATGCACTTTAATATCTCACACAGATACATTTCTAGTTAACAATAGAAGGGCTTAGGGGATACCCAATGTGTATGAACATCAGGCATACTTTGCATGTATATTATAGCATGTTAAAGCATCAAATTGGAACTGATTTAGTTTCCATCAAGTTTCTATTCTATGTAACATTTGATATAAATGTATCCATTATGTCATTTTTGTAATTCCTATGCTGCGCATGTTACAGCTTATATTCTGAAAAAAATGCATACCTATGCTCTTACGTTTCTCAGAACATGGAGGAGTCCAGTTCGAGCAAACCAACAACAGTCAAAAGACTTATGGAGGACGAGCTAGGAAAGGGAAAACAGCTGAAAATTCCAAATGATGAGGTTCAGAGAATATTAGCTGACCTGGGACATGGTGCCTGCCTGGACAAAAGTTCAACCCAGAACAGCAAAGCAAAGGGAGACCAAAATCACAGCAGAAGTATCACCACGGCGGCTCCATCTGGATCTTTGGATCCCGCTAGTTCCAACTGCATGAAAGAAGCAGAAGGAGATGAACTTGAATTTGCCTTGGCAGATTTCTTAGGACAAATTCATAGGGAGCATGACGATCAGCCTCATAAAAATTGCAAGAATAATGGGGAGCTATGTACGGAGCTGAAGGTCCTAATCCAAACAAAGATTGCTGAGTTAGATAATAATCCTTGCACACTTGCTTATGAGCAAACTCGACAGGGTGAGGAAAAGGATACTGCTGATGGCAAACATCTATGTAGCAGCAGTGAAACTCAACCCAAAAAATTCAGAGATGCACTGGAGATGCTAAGCTCAGACACTGAACTTTTCTTGAAGATACTTCAGAAGCCAAATTCACATATTTTGGAGAGCGTCCAAAGGCACCAAAACAGACTGATAGGGACCAGGCAAGAGCCCACAAAAATGGCAGATAATACCGACTCCAACAAAGATACAAAGAGTTTGAATCAGCATGAGTTGGCCACCAGGACACATGGTAAGGAGAGTAGGCATATCTTTTTCTGGAAGAAGGATAGATCAAACAGGAGGCAAACTGTAGAAGGAACCAGTAGTTCTCAGCCAGTTAACAAAATAGTTATACTGAAGCCAAATCCAAGAAGAGAGATTGACCATGCTGTAGCTGTTAGTTCAACTCAAGCTCCAAAATTAGGTGCAACTGAAGGCTCAAAATTTTCAATTAAGGAAGTCAGAAGGAGATTCAGAATCGTGACTAGTGAAGCTACAAAAGGAAGACCCTCAGTGTCTGAAGATAAACTCCAAAAAGATCAACATTGTTTCAAAAGTTCAGCTTTCACGATAATAAAAGATACCAGACAGCTCGCTGAACAAACCTCAGAAGGGAAATCCTCATCTACAGTTATAAAGGATTTTAGATCATCAAATAGCGGTAGGCAAAAGAAAAGGAATGATGGACCAACCGAAATTAATAACAGCAGCATAATCACAACATCAAAGGATAAATCTGTCTTCTATGACGAGGCCAAGAAACATCTAACAGAGATTCTGAAGGACAAAACACAAACAACCAAGCACCCAACACTCCAGATCTCAAGGTCCTTGGTGAGGATGCTCTCCCTCCCTCAGTCCAGCACATCATCACCTAGAAGTAGCCCTAGGGCAAAAGACTGCATTTACCTTTCACCTGAAGAGGCAAGCATTCATGCCATATACAAGTCAAAGAGAGAAGAAATTTTAAAAGAAGAAAGCCAGTCAGGAGAATTTTCAGAGAGTGTTGTGTGTGATCCTAGTGAAGCACTGCATGAGCAGGCTGTTCAGGAAAGGTGTTTCGTCAAAGAAGAAAGTCAAGAAACAACACAACAAGGTAAGTTAAAACTTCCATAGTCAGCAAAATAGTTCAACAGCACACATGGTTATTCTTTTAACATGGTAAAATATTTGCAGGTGCTGAACTTGACTCTCTGTGCACTGAAGAAATTGATAAGCTGGATTGCATGGAAAGAAATAGAAATGCATGGTGCACCCCAGCAAAGCAATGCACATATAAACCATCGCAAGTATGTTTCAGTCAATATTCAGTGTCGTTCCATCTTGTTTCCATAGCTTTTATTATTTTGATGGTTTTGTGTACTTTACATTCAAGGATATGGTGGAAGAAGCAGAACCAGGACAAGGGCATGTCGGAACCTTTCCAAGCTCCCCTGAGAACGACTTTGAAAAACTAGAATGCCAAGAGCCCACAACTCCCCGGACAAGTGCACCGATTGAACAGATATCACAATTTTCTCCTGATGGAAACCACGAAAAGCAAGAGCAGCCGAGTCCCGTCTCTGTTCTTGATGTGTTCTTCCATGAAGATGTCGACAGTACTGACACTGAAAACATGATACAATGTAAACTCATGAATTCACTCAAAGTCAAACTTGCAATTTCCATTAACTTTGAGAAAATGGATGTTCGGAAAATTTAAATGATTTATTTTGGTACTCCAATGATCTACAGGTGAGTGGCACAAAGACATCTTCAGGACACAATACACCACAGGGGATGGTTCAGACCAAGAGATTTTCTGGGAGGACAAGGATCTCAGGTTAGGTTACATAAAGGAATTACTAGAGCTTTCAGAACTGTGCACAAACCAGAACTTAGAGGTATGGTATCTAGAAGATGAATTAATCAGCCCTTGCTTGTTCGAAGAACTACATCAAGGCAATCAATTCGATGATACGAAGCTTTTATTTGACTGCATTTGTGAAGCTGTGACAGAAATCCAGGATATATACTTTAGAAGCCCTCCATGCTTATCTTCTCTCACACACAGCATAAGGGCCCCTCCAGCGGGACAAAACCTTATCTCAGAAATCAATAAGCATGTCGAGCGCCATCTCCATTATCAATTTCCAAGCACATTAGACCAGCTAGTTAACATGGATCTTGAAGGTGGCAGTTGGATGGATCTTCGACCAGAAAGTGAAGAGGTCACTGTAGTAATATGGGACTGCATACTGGATGAGCTTCTGGAAGAAATAGTTTATGATTTGTGGATTTGAAGCTTTAGTCTCGTAGTCAGTAATGGAGTCTCCCTAACACCATCTGTAGATTTGGTAGTACAACAACTAGAGTCGTAAATAGAAGTCGGCATACTGACAACAGCATGTTTGTGTGGCAAAATCCAGTAATTTGAACATGGAGGGCCACAGAAAGAACATGTGCTTGTGAATTTGAGTAGTTCCCTTTAGAGTCCGAGTACAGCAGAAGTCATTCTTAAAGACATCAGCGGAGGCTGTTACGTGACATTATCCTGAGCCATGCAATGGATATAGTAACTTTCAGCAGATTCACAGTTAATGGCTTTGCATGGTTTGGGGATGTTCTTGGGGCCAAAAGCACGGTAGCATGCGGCTCACTGTGGGGTCATGTGAATTTGATCATGTCCCTTGTGTACATTCTTGTTATTATGTGTATACTGTCAGCTATGGGTGACAATCAACACGTTGTTTTTTAAGCAAAGTTTACAACACGGTGAGTGTGTGAGCATGTGTGTGAATGTGAGACAGAGAGTGTGTGTTGGTTTGGTTTGGTTGTGTACACTAAACTATCATCAATGAAAGTATTTCAGTTAATTCAGATTCAGATCGCATTTCAGTTTTGTTTGCTTGAATAGCTCTACTGCTGAACTGACATGTGTAGGTTAACCTAGATTTAGTTCTAATGTCATTAGGCTGAATGAAATTGGAGTGACTACATTTTTCTTCCCTTTTTTCAAGAGGGGGGACAATTGGTTACTAAAGTCAGCATAAAGACTAACTACCCAGGTACCACCCCCCCAGAAATCAGCAGAAACAATCCACAAAAACACATCCCACTACTAAAGCTGCGGTTGGTGGGGATCGAACTGGAGTCTTCAGCTAGAAAGATGCAATAGGTGGCTACATGTCTTTCCTAACTAAATTGTAAACAAAGTTAGATTTAACTGATTGATTTTCAGTAACAGCAGTCAATAACATAAATCCAATTCTTAGCTTGCTATGGTAGAGTTATTTAAAAGAAAAAAAAATAGTGATGTTACAGAGCAAACCATGTCATCATATACATGCAGGGAAGAAAGGACAGATATGCACACCTGAAGATGTGATTCATGATTGCATATACAGGCAAGACAGGATATGGTATCTCAGCATACTACCATAACAAATATTCCCTTTTTTGTTGAAGTAGAGATGAAAAAACAAAGGGCAGAGAAACATAATCCCAGTGATGGATGATGCTTCCCACCAGCAGGCATCAAGTAGTGTTTCTATCGGTAGTGGTCTCTCCAGGATTGGAAGTGGAAGAAAGCTGAATGGTGGCTGGGACCTACACGCCCCCCAGCACTCCACTTCCTAGTCTGAAATTCTTTTACGCATGCGCCATGAGGTCCAGGTGCTAGGCGCCCTACATCTACATCTACATACATGGCAGATCCACCCATTTAACCCCCACAGTTAAATTTGGATCAGAAAAGGGCTATTGGGTTGGGCCCCTAAAAACCGATGCAAGTAGATTTGGCCGTTTGGGGGAACAGATGACCAATCGAATGCTTGTGCACGCCTAATTCGATCGGGAATCTCGTTGCACCAAGCACCAGAATAAATTCAAATTTGATTAGGGAACAAGCCTCCTAAAATTTAATAACGGAATAATCGATGTTTGGAGGAGAGATTGGACTCACCGCTCAGGAGCAGCACCCGGGAGCCACACGCGCAAATTTGCAGAGCAGTGAGACGCCGCGGCCTATGGAAATCTATTGTTTCCATCCGTGTGTTGGGATGACGGAGTTTCGCTACATCCGCGATGGAAATGAAGACGTTTTCCCAGTGATGAGAATTTGAACTCTCGTAAAAATTGCTCGAATATTTTTTTTAAAAAAAAAAAGGCAATCGCAGGAATTCTGCTTTCAACTAATTAAGATAAAAAAAAAACAGAATTGACTCAGTTTGTCAGTATAGTTCATTAAAGTAAAAGCAAAAAAAAAATCTAAACACAAAAAACCCCCCCACACGATTAACCCTAAGCGGCTCGCCTACTTAATACTCTTCTGAGTCCACGAATGAATCAATTTTAAGTTGTCATATGTCAAATTTTTAAATTTTAACCAACTTTTTTTTAAAAAAAAACAAAACTAAGATTTATGATATCAAACTAGTATTATTGGATTTATCATAGTTTTATGTAGTATATTTTTTTGACAAATAACATGTCATATATTTTCTGTATTTAAACTAAAATCATGACGCTTAGTTGAACAAAAAAAAGTTTTCAAGGGAAACAAAAACGTCAGCACCTTCACTGTACTTATCAAAAATGGCCTATGACTGTCCACCTGGAAAATGGAGAAGATCTTGATTTAGCTGTACCCATATATCATCGAATGCATCAAAATAACTAAAAGTCAATATTTTTATTTCAAGATGTTTCACATGTGTTCGATGAAGCAAACGTTAGAAAGAGCCTAAGGCTACATTTGATTTGGCTTATGGAAAGTGTTTATGCTGAAAACACAGAACATCGAACCAAATGTATGGAATATGAAGCAACTTTTCTAGAATTAGCTACAACCCTGTGGTTTGGCTTTCTGTTTTTCCAAAAGGATAGAAATAGAGAGATGTTTTATTGTTTCTTTAGGCCTTGTTCAGTTGGCAAAATTTTTAGATTTTTGGTACTGTAGCACTTTTCATTTGTATTTGGTAATTGTGGTCCAATCATGGACTAACTAGACTTAAAAGATTCGTCTCGCAAATTACAGATAAACTGTATAATTAGTTTTTGTTTTCGTCTATATTTAATACTTCATGCATATGTCGCGAGATTTGATGTGACATAAAAATCTTTAAACTTTTTGGGAACTAAATAGGGCCTTAATTGTGGTAGAGGGAGGAGTAGATTTTATAGTTGTTTCAACCAAAAAGCTTACAACTTTTTCATAGCATGTAGTTTCAGATAACTTTTTTTACAACTCAAAACAAAAATTTTATAGCTCAAAATAGTTTTTTCATAGCTCACAGCTAGACCAACCAACTCTAAATCAACAGAGTAAACCATGCAAAAGCCCGTAACACTTGCACATATAACTTACTTGCACCTTATCCACGTCAAAGCTCCAACACACAAAAAAGAGACACAATATCCACATGATCACAACTAAAAAAGCACTACAAAAATAGAAATAAAAATAATTTAGGTTAACGACTGCGATCTATATGGCTATAAATCCTATATGTTGCCAATGCTTCCTTCTACGAGTGGAATGGTCGGTTACCTGAGTGTTCACACTTTTCATCTATTTTGTTAATGTTTTATAAAATATAAAAAAATTACTTTAATGACTGTGATATATATGGTTGTGTAAATGACATGTGTTGTCTTTGAACTAAAATTAGGACACTAAATAATCCAAGTGGAATAAAAGACGACCATAAGCTCATTTGATATGAAATGTTGTCGCTTTTCACAACACTATATGTATCACCTCTTATGCTTGTAGATCTAGAAAATGATGAAGATATCAATTTAGCGCTGATTAGTTATATGACAAATGAACCAATAATAGATAAGAGTAACTCCAACAACTTGGCTATTTTTGTTATAGACTATTTTAGAATTTGCACGGTAAAAAATAGACTTCCAACAATTGTGTTATCTGTTTTTTTAAAATAGAAAGTTGGTTATCCCTTGATTTTTGGTGGTTATATATAGCCAACCAATGATACTAGCTATCTAATTTTGTAAAATAACAAAACTATTGTGGACCTCTTTTTTTAAGAAGTTTTTTATTTTACAAAATGGCTAAACAATAGAATTTGACTACTAATTTTAGCCAATCTTTTGAAGTTGCTAAGTAGATTGTATTCCAAAATGTTTCACACATGTTCAATAAAATAATAACCCGACACGTGTTAAGTGAAACAATATATGACAACTAACAGTGAAGAAGTAGGCCTTTTACATAAGTGTAAAATAAGGATTGTTCAATAAATATTTTCCATGAGTAATACAGGTCAAGTAAGTCTATCTACATCAATGCGCCAACACACAAGAAAACAAAAAATTCACGTTACTATAAATTTAGAAAAGTAAGCTCTATAAAATTCGAGGGAATGCTTCCTTTAAAGGTTTGGAATGAGCGAAATTAAAGTAAAAGACAAACATGAATTTCGTCTTAGATGAAATATCAGTGATTTTACATTATACTCAGGACTCATAAGCAAAGATTATACATGTAAATTTAGAAAACAAAGGAGATTCTAAGTTAGCTCTACTTGGTTTTATATTGTCAAACACATCAAGATGGATGCTCTTTTTATCCAAAAGTGCCATTTTACACGTGCTAAGTATAACACTATCTAAAAAATATGAGACATAAAAAGATTTATACCTATACACATGCATTCAGAGAAGTATAATCGAAAAGTCAACGAAACACTATTCACATTAAGGCTTCCTTTAAGAGCTATGTAAGGCATGTATGGGACACGACAACTCCAACATGGATTTTTGTGGGCTAATTAATCCATGCTATTTCTCTCATATGACTCTTGTTGCTCTTTGATTTCCTTCCTCCATCATATTCATAGCTGTTGTGCGGCACGTGCGATCAGTCGCACAGCGAGGCCAGGAGTGGCCCCTAGGTGTTCGGGGTCAGGGAGCGATGCCCAGGGAGGCAGGGATAGGGCAAGGCTGGCCCCTCGTGCGCGCTTCCAAACATCGAAGAAATTTGTAACCGTCCCGCAATTTCATGTGGGATCATGCCCAAAGAAAGATCGGGTTGTCCCTATGGTTTGGGCTTCCTAAACGAAGCCTAAAGTTACAATCAAATATATGCACAATTTTGGAATACTTGTTGTATAATAGATCAATCACTGTCTTCACATGAAATCTGGACGCACGGAATTAAACCGATAGCAGCTATGCACGTCATTTAGGGATTACTCGTTGAACATGATGCATAATAGATGTATAATCTAAAATCACAGCAGCAATAAATAGCTCTATAATCTACAGTGCAGAGCAGTAGAATAGAATGGATAGCAGCAAGGAGCACAAGAAAGCAGCTTGACCGTACCACGAGTTTCATATCCCACTATGTAACTACTATATTGTAGGCCGACAGGAGATTTGTCGAGAAAATCCCAAACACGGGTCACTCTCATCATCCTGCTGCTGCTGTCCTCATCCTCTTTCACGGGTGGCTGGCTGACGATCGGAAACCATCACGGCCACGGCAGCAAACGGAACAGGAGATGAGTCAACGGTCAGCACGGCGTGGCGTTACTACAGTACTGTATTATTAATAACGGAAGAGGAAGAAGAGACGGACGGACGGACGGACGGAGACGGACAAGGAAGACGGAGACGGACGGACGGCGCCGCCTGAGCGGCAGCTGCGGGTGGGGGCGCTCGTGTCGCGTGAGTCGTATGGTTTCCTTTCTTCCTCCCGACACCCGAACGCATCCCGCACGCAGCAGCAGCAGCAGAGAAGGAGAGCAACACCACCATTCCCTCCCTTTACCAACCACCACCGCCGCAGCAGCAGCAGCAACGAGACCCAGGGGAAGAGGATCCACCCACCCACCCACTCGTCACTCCTCCTCCCCCGCCGCTCGCTTCCTCCACCCTGCTCCCCGTCCCCGCTCCGCCACCAAACCCTAGCCCCCGCTCCCCCGAGGTCCGCCATTTTCTCCGCCCGATTTTCGCACAAGGTGAGGTCAGCCTCCTCCTCTCCACCTAAAACCCTACTACTACTCTCGCCGATTCGGGATCCGCCCGCGCGCGGATCTCCTCTCACCTCCCCGCTTCCTCCTTCCTCTCCAATCCACTCCCCTGACCCTGATCCGCGCCTAGGGTTTCGCCCGCCCCGCGATCTGCCGCTCCTTAGCCGCTGTGCTGCTATTTTTTAATTCCAAATCCAAAACAAAACAACACACAAAAAAACTTTACTCCTCTCCGCTGACCTGACTCTCTTCCTCAACCCTGCTGCTCTGCAGTGATCGACCTCGCTCCGATTTCTTCCCGCCCGCCCGGCTCCTCTTGCTCTCCGCTCTTCCGGCCGGTGCCTGACCGACGACAAATAAAACAGGCTTCCCCCACCCCCGTGCCGCAGCAGAGCGCCCTGATCCGTGCTCATGCCGGGGGCGCCGCTCAGGTGACTTGCTGGGGGGAGGGCCATGCAGAGGTACGCCGGCAACAGCGCTGGCTTCAGCAGCGGCAGGGACGCCGCGAGGTCGGAATCCTCCCCGTTTTCGTCCTCCTCCTCTGGTTACCCCGTCAGCTCCAGGTGACACTCTACCCCTGTTTCCCTGTACAGGGTGTTAGACGTTTGTTTACAACAATAGCCACCTGCTGTTGCAACTTATTTGATTGGTGTAGTTGCTGAGTAGGCACTGTAGTACCATGATGCGGCGGCGCTTCGGATTTTATAGGCAGTAATAATGACACTTTTTCAAAGGCTATATTGTCAGCAGGATTTGTGTTTATCCTCGTACAAAACTGCTATCCATCACCGCCCTCGATAAAGTAGCTTGTCACATACTTTGTATTTTAACAAGTGCAAAATCCTTTCAATGAATGAACATATATAGCTTGTAATCACACTATTCTCTACTTGCTTCGTCCTTGAATAACTTTCGTGTTGAGCCTTTCCACTTACTTCTTCTCATCATCACATGATTCAACCACCTACACGAATGCATTGCCTAGAGAATCATGCTTTCAAAAGTCTGAATAGCATGTTGCAGTCTACCAAATAACCAAGTGCTCATCGTCGCTATTTCTATTGAACTATGTTATACTTCAATCTTTTGGTGCGGGTGAACTGTTGCCAGTAGTTGGGCTTTAATATACATGTTTCGTAAACTTCCCATGTCTATTGTATAATAATAACAACTAGAAGATATGTATCACTTCAAGTGTAGATATAATTGTGCCACCTTCACTTGCTCGTTTGGAATTGAAGGTGCTGTGGTGCAGTAGGAAGTAGCAGTGACCTCACTTCCAGTACTCTATTTCTTGTTTATATTTTGCTTGTGCATTTTTTCCCACTGTCGTGTAACTATTTCTTTTTCTCCCGAACACCCCTATCTTTCAGGCGGCAGCAACAGCTAGCTCCATACAAGCTAAAGTGTGACAAAGAGGCACTTAATAACAAGTATGTCTTAACTTATGGACCAAAGCCACTTCACTTACGACTGTTCTTTTGTTTGCATTGCATGCTTATTATCTCTGACTGGTTATGATTCCCTTCCTTTTTTTTGGTCCTCCCTTTTAGCTTTGACATGATTTCTGCTTATAAAACAACAATTTCATATGTTCTTTTGTTTACAACTTAGAACTGTTGCTTTGTCCTATGACATGATTTCATTTGATCCTATAGCATACCTTTTACATTATGTCTCTTCTGTAGGCTTGGGCCACCTGACTTCTATCCACAAACACCAAACTGTCCTGAAGAGACATTAACCAAAGAGTATGCGCAAGCTGGGTATAAGGAGACTGTTGAAGGAATTGAGGTGTGTATGGAAACAGAAGTTGCAGACAATACATTATGGACATCATGCTATTCTTTTTTTTCCACCGCAGCCAAAACTTTTAGGAGTTTAGACAATCATAACCTCTTATTTGTTATTGTATTCATTTGTACTTTGCTTTCACTTCCACAGTTTGGACATATTCCAACAATCTAGTGCATTGACTGAAATTAAATTTTCCTGGGCTTGATAGGAAGCAAGAGAGATTGTACTCAGCCAGATCCCATACTTCTGTAAGCCAGATGCAATCATAAAGTGCAAGGAGGTAAGGATAATCTTTCTATATTTACTGAATAACTTGTAAGGCAGTCCTGTTTTCCCATTATGATGCAAAAGTTTGTTTTCTTGTTCGCAAGAAAGGCTACTTCTGTAAAAAGAGAGGACAGAATGGATATTCACCCACAAGGAAATGCTATAATTAATTATCATGTAGCACTGTTTTTTACATTGTTTGACGGCATTTGACATTCCCATCCATGCCCTATTTTTGTATTTTTAACCCCACATCAACTTGCCATTGGTCATGCCATCTGATACCTCTTCACAGATAATTGAAAGAGATGTTTTGTTGCTTTGTACTGAAATGTGCTAGGCCGATAACATCGCCTTATATGTTGTTCTACTAAATTTTGTTTACAAGCCCTAGAACAGACTGCTTCTGTGGCCAGCGAACATTGTTTAATTATGAAGTTCTTGCTTACAATAACATAGTCGGTAACTTGGCATAAACATGCACCCTGAAAAATTACCTTCGGTACCCCGAAAGAATTCTGATGAAAAGTTTGCTTTTGGCATTCTTGTATCAAAGATACTCAAAACTACATGTACTAAGGCTGTAATGCTTGAAATGGATGATATTGCAGCAATTGGAATGGAGAAATAGCATTGAATTTCAGTTTGTCAACTTAGTTCGTTGTTTTTATTGTGCGATTTGGGGTCCCTTCAGGATTTTGTTCTTCATGTTTTGATATTCACAACCTGCACATTCTACTGAATGTACTGCATAGACTTATGTTTTCCTCTTAAGGTATCGTTAAACCTTCCAGGATAGTGGATGCTACCTTCTTGTTGGACCATGATCTAATAATTTATCTTTTTTTTCCTCAAACCTTCTGTTCCCTTCCCTTTTCCTTTTCTTTGTTGTATGGTTTTCTCAGATAAGGCTACACTAACACTTTGTCACATTCATTCTTTGATGAAGGCATTAAAGAAGCGTTTAAGAGCGATCAACGAATCTCGTGCTCAAAAGAGAAAGGTATTTGTTCTGTATTTTCTTTAGTGCTGGTGCCTGCAAAAATATAATCCCTCCTATTATGTAACATTGTGTTAAACATAAAAAAACTGACGCCCTTTCTTTCTCAATAGGCTGGCCAAGTTTATGGAGTTCCTCTTTCTGGATCTCTATTGATCAAGCCTGGAGTTTACCCAGAGCAAAGGCCATGTAATGAAGACGCACGCAGAAAATGGGCTGAGGTCGAGCAGACTAACCTGTCATTTTTTGTTATAATATAATGTTTTGTTCAATGGAACCTCGGTAAATATTTCAGGTTTGCTATCTAAATTTGCAAATTCTCAAGCTTGCCTTCGCATGATAGTTAGATGTTCTGCTTAGAATAACAGCTAAGGACATATGGCCATTCTTACTGTGAGGTTGCTTTTGACATTTAAAATCTTGAACAGTCTTGCTAGTTGGGATAGCGAGCATTAGCCTTTTTCACGTGTTGCATCTGTGGAATTCAAAGTTATACAGCTTGGAGTATTTGATTTATGGTGCTGAATGCCGTTTTAACTTCTGTTACGCTGGTGCTGCAGCAATGAGCTCAGCTCGCTTACATTAAGTATTCTCCTTTCTTTACATCCACTATTGCCTTGCAGGCCCTTGCTCAGCCAAACAAGCGACTGCGTTCATTGTCTGAGCACGTTCCTCATGGTTACCGTAGGAAATCACTTTTTGAGGGTCTCATTCGATATAATGTCCCATTACTAAGAGCAACATGGTTTATTAAAGTCACGTACCTGAATCAGGTTTGGAATCTCTTGCGACCTATCTCTTGTTTACTACCAAATGCCACATTGCACCATTGTGATGACATGTAATTTTTATATAGCTACAGACCCGACAGACACCTAACAGTATTTCAGTAGCTGCTTCTGATAATCAACGATCTAATCAGTGGACAAAGGATGTTGTTGAATATTTACAGCAGATTTTGGACGAATTTTGTTCTAAAGAGGGTGCTGTTGTACCTCCATCTTTTAGAGAGCAGTCATCACCAGGACTTACTGCTGGAACCAATCAAATAAAAATTAAAACAGAAGCATCTCCAGCTGCTGGAGACAGTGAAGAACCATTGGTGCACTTCAAATGGCGTTATATGGTTCGTCTCATCCAATGGCATCTCACAGAAGAATTGCTTGTTCCCTCGGTACTTATCGAATGGCTATCTAACCAACTCCAGGTACTTCTGTTCGAGAGTTCAATCGACGTCAAAGTTTATGTTTCAGTTCGTATTCATCTATTGAAATTATTGATCTATTTATCTCCTTTGTTCAGGAGAGAGACTCGGTTGATGTTTTTGAGCTTCTTTTGCCTATTATGCTTGGTCTGGTTGACACCATTACTCTCTCACAAACATATGTGCGCATGTTTGTGGAACTTCTAGTGAGACGTCTCAATGACGCTTCTGTTGCTGATAGTCCAAAAAGGCCTTCAGTTTCTTCTGTTATAGCAGAGTTACTGCGATACATGGTACTTGCAGTACCAGATACATTTGTTTCTTTGGATTGCTTTCCTCTCCCATCATTTGTGGTTCCTGATGTATATGGTAGAGGTGCTTTGTTGAAGATAACTAGTGGTGGCGGAATTTCAAGTTCTAAGAGGCGTGATGCTTATCGGTATTTGTCCTGTGGTTATGCTGTTTGTTCAATTCAGAAACGTGCATATGATCTCGCAACTGTTGCTAACCCTAATCTTCAAGCACGTGGTGCAGCCAAAGTGGTACAGGCTTTGGACAAAGCTCTTGTCACAGGAAATTTGTCAGTGGCATATTCTTCACTCTTTAATGATTTATCTGACGCTTTAATGGAAGAGAGATGGATTAAAGAAGTCAGCCCCTGTTTGCAGTCTTCTCTGATGTGGATTGGGACTGTTGAGCTATCCCTTATCTGTTCTATATTTTTCCTTTGTGAATGGGCGACATGTGATTACCGTGATTGCCGAGCATCTCCCTCTCAGAATGTAAAATTTACAGGAAGAAGAGATTTGTCTCAGATACATATAGCAGTGTCTATCTTGAAGAATAAAATGGATGAGATGAATAATTTGTCTCGTTCTAAGAGTAGCACTCGCGTTACCCTGAATACTATCACCAAAGGTTCTTCATTGACTGATGCTTGTTTGACAGCAGCTACTGCGGATGATTCTTCTGGATTGCGAAGTAAGGCAAAGAATGTGGATGATAAGAAGGATACAAATGATATCTTTGAAAGCCCTGGTCCACTGCATGATATCATCGTGTGTTGGTTGGATCAGCATGAAGTTAGCAGTGTTGCAGGTTTTACCCGGGTGGATCTTCTCATCGTAGAACTTATCCGCAATGGTATATTTTTTCCTCAGGCTTATGTCAGGCAGCTAATTATTAGTGGAATTACTGACAAGAATGACACAATGTTGGATGTTGAAAGAAAAAGGAGGCATCATAGAACTTTAAAGCAGCTTCCTGGGTCTTCTTTATTTGATATTCTTGAGGAAACTAGGACTGCAGAAGAGCAACAGTTATATGAGATGATGTCAACATACTCCAGCGAGCGACGCCTTGTTCTCTCAGAGCTTTCATGTGGTCACTCATTTTATGCAAGTGGCAGAGGTGGGTATGCTGCAAGTTCCTGCATTCGGAAGCAGAGTGATCTTCCAGTTGCATCAGGAGGTGATAAGCATGGAAGAGCGCCAGAACAAGTAGAAGATGTCAAAGCTCTATTGTCAAGTCTGTTGGGTTTTACATATCCTCCCCTAGTGGAATCAGAACCTGGCCAAATCAAAACAAGCTATCAAGAATCAGCAACGTCAACGCTCTCACAAGTTGAGACTGGAGAAGCAAAAAGTGGATGCGAGGATTGTATGAGGTTCAAGGGGCAGAAATTGGATGATAGCGCCACCCCTTTCCAAGGGTTTCCATTGATTCAGTCGGACGAGGAAGATATTTGGTGGGTGAGGAAAGGCACAAAGTTACAAGAATCTTTCAACATTGAACCTGTACAGAAATCTATTAAGCAAACTTCTAGGGGTAGGGCAAAAGTGGTTCGTAAAACACAAAGTCTTGCACAACTTGCAGCTGCTAGAATCGAAGGAAGCCAGGGGGCATCTACTAGTCATGTCTGTGAAAGCAAGGTGAGCTGTCCCCATCATAAACCTAATATCGATGGCGATAATGTTAAAGATTTTGATCACACGAGGGCAGCAAATCTGACTGAAATTGGGAAGTCACTAAAAAGACTTAGATTGCTTGAAAGACGATCTGTCTCTTCGTGGTTGTTGAAATCAGTAAGACAACTTGTTGAAGGAAATGAAATGACAGCTGCTAAAGCTACCAATTCTATAAGCATCCTTTCTCTGCAGCCTGATGATAAAACGGCATCCAAATGGAGACTAGGTGATGAAGAACTGCTGTCAGTTCTCTATGTACTGGATACATGCTGTGATTTAGTCTCTGGTGCGAGGTTCCTTGTATGGTTACTAGCGAAGATTCGTGGTGGAATGGGCTCTTCCGGCCAACCTGGGAGGAGTTCTATGCATACGAGGAACAGAGATCACCAAGTTTGTCAGGTCAGCGAGGCACTTGTGTTCTCATCTCTGCTTAGGTATGTTCATTCTGATGTTCTGCTGTTTTCCAAAAGCTTTTATGCAATGATTTGTTTACACAAATGAGAAACAGGTCGCAGGAGGGAATAAAAAAGAAGAATATATGATGTTTTGGACAAAACCTTTTACAATAAGCATTATGGATCATTGTTTTCATACTAAAATTATCTTTAGTAGAAAGTACTATATAATTATTATGTTCTGGTAGTACTGTTTTTATATGACTAATCTGAACACTTTAAACATATCAGCTGTCAAGGATGTTTGGCCACTACTAAAGCATTACATATCTCTTTAAATGCTGGGAGTTATATTTATCTGGGGGAATTTCTCTCTCTTTGTTATCTGTTTTGGCATATATGTTTATGTAAAATGTATGTGCAGATTCTGATTTGAGTTCATTTGGGAGCAGTATATGCAAACTTTGCATACTTGTTATTTTTGCAATATCTACAATTTAAGATCTGCTTTTTTATTCTAGTTTTAATGCATAGACATGCTTTAGTTGTTAATGATCCCATCCCACCATGAGAGTCCTTGTTAAGCGTTCAATTAAACCTTTCTTTCTAAAAGATAAAAATTATCCCAAAAAAGAATAGTAGAGTCGAGAAGTTATTTGGTATCCATCATACTATTTTGTGTCACCTAAACTTCCTTTGCTATTTTGGGTTGTCTTAGAAAATGCAGTCCATGTGTGGAGAGGGGACCATGCACACAGTGAGACCCACTTTTGGGATCACCTAGTAGATATTTATGATGCGACCATGTAAAAAGGTTTAAGAGTGTCATGCCTAACAGTTTGCCTCTTAGGTTGACGTAGGTTAAGCCATACACTACATAATTAATTAGGAAATAAAATGAGAATTGGTACTGTTGTATCAGTGAGGAGTTTCAGCCAGCAGGTAGACAAGACTCTTTGTCCATCAGTTGTAATGGCTGCATTTCAATGTTCAACTTCGTTATGATTTTATATGGTTTTGATATCTTTATTGTGCAATGCTTGCAGGTATGAGAACATACTTCTTGCGACTGACATCTTGCCTGATGTTCTAAGTGCTTTAGTGAACAGAAATTCTGTCTCAGCAACTGTCAGGCATCCTGGTTCAACAGCTTTTGCTTATGTCAGATATTTTTTGAAGAAATACAGAGATGTGTCTGGTGTGGCCAAGTGGGAAAAAAGCTTTCGGACCACTTGTGATCAGCGCCTGTTAGCTGAGCTTGATAATGGGCGGTCCATTGATGGTGATTTGATTTCTTCTTCGGGGGTTTCAGCAGGCGAGGAGATTGATGAGCAGGTCCGCCAAAAGTTGAATGGAAAGAGTTCAAGACTCGTGCAGAATATGAAAGAGATAGTGCAACGGCAAGCTGATGAAGTTCAGCGCAGTTTGAAGGAAAAGAAAGTTCTTGCAGCTCCCAGGAATCCACCCACTTTTGAGAAAGAAGATAGCTATCAAATTGCACATGACATTGTTTCGGGCTTAGTAGATTGTATCAGGCAAAATGGAGGTGCAAATCCAGATGGAGACCTTTCAACAGTTGCTTCTGCTGTTTCTGCAATTGTTGTGAATGCTGGGCATGTGATAGCAAAACATTTGGACTTTGCAGGAGGTAACTATCAAGGTGTTAATTCTGTGAGTAATTCGCTAAATTTTGTTCGCCACACTTTGCGTGTCCACATCAATTCTCTTTGCTTACTGAAAGAAACCCTTGGGGACCGCTTCAGCCGTGCATTTGAAATAGCTCTGGCCGTTGAAACTTCTGCAGCTGTTACAGCAGCTTTTGCTCCTCCAAAGATGCACCGCAATCAGTTTCAACCATCTCCTGAGGTCCATGATGCATATGGAAATCATACGAGTGATCTCAGCAACTCAGGGAAAGGCTTTGTTGGGAGAGCTGCAAAAGTATCTGCTGCTGTTTCTGCTCTTCTTGTGGGGGCCGTTGTTCATGGAGCTGTTAGTCTTGAGCGGATGGTTGCTGCTTTAAAAATAAAAGATGGTTTGGATATTCTGCAGCTCCTGAGAGGTTTGAAATCAAGTACGAATGGTGTATCCCGTCCTACTGGAACTTTTAGGATTGAGAACTCCACAGAAGTTTCGGTACATTGGTTTAGGATTCTATTGGGGAACTGCAGAACTGTCTATGATGGGCTTATTGCAGATATTCTTGGAGATTCATACATTCTTGCACTCTCAAGGTTGCAGCAGATGCTTCCTCTAAGTGTAATCTTTCCTCCGGCCTACTCAATTTTTGCCATGGTTCTTTGGAGACGATATATTTTTAACCGTGAAGATCCACAGCTTTATCAGTCTCTGTCAAACGCAATAAGTGATATTACCAGACATCAACCTTTTCGGGAGATCTGCTTCCGTAATACACATCGTCTGTATAACCTTCTGGCTTCTGATGTTGGTGATTCAGAGTTTGCAGCAATGCTTGAAAGCCATAGCCCGGACAGGAATTCAAAAATATTGCCATTTATACCTCTCCGTGCCCGGCTTTTTCTGGATGCTCTTATTGATTGCAACACACCAACTATTCAGGGGGATGGTGCTTCAGAGCCTTGTGACCCCAAAGATAATGAATTAAAGCTTTCAGAGAGGCTTATGCAACTTCTTGATACTCTTCAACCTGCAAAGTTCCATTGGCAATGGGTTGAGATGAGGCTTCTTTTAGATGAACAGGCTCTTATGGAAAAAGTTGCAGCAGGCAAGACAGCACTTGAATCACTTCGGTCATTATCCCCAAATGCTGAGGGTTTTGCCCTTTCTGATAGTGAAAAAGGGTTTACTGAAGTGATTCTATCAAGGCTACTTGCTAGACCTGACGCCGCTCCTCTCTATTCAGAAGTTGTCCACCTTCTTGGAAAGCTTCAGGAGTCGCTTGTTATGGATGTAAAATGGATTTTACAAGGGCAAGACGCTATTCTTGGCCGCAGGTCAACAAGACAGCAGCTTGTTCATATTGCCCAACGAAAAGGGCTTTCAACAAAGGCACAGGTTTGGAAACCATGGGGTTGGTCCAGCTTGCTTAGCGATGTCATTGCTAATAAAGCTGCAAAAAGGAAGTTGGAAGTCACGTCAATTGAAGAGGGAGAAGTTGTGGATGACACTGTTGATGCTAAAAGGCCTAGCAAAACTCCCCCTCATAATGTTGATAGAAGCTTTGATGCGATTAGATCAATTAATAAATATTTAACTGAGAAAGCCCTTGCTGAATTAGTATTGCCATGCATTGACAGAAGTTCTGCTGATATCCGCGGTATACTTTCTGTTGATTTGATCAAACAGATGGGGGCTATTAGTGAACATATCAAAGCAATAGCAAGGAATGGTGCTAAACAAGCTGGTTCAGTTCCTTTAGGAAATGAAGTGCCATCAAACAAATCAAGTGGTCGTAAAGGAATTCGAGGTGGAAGCCCAAACATTGGCAGAAGAGCTCCGGTTGGTAATGACCCAAGTCCTCCTTCGGCTTCTGCTCTGCGGGCAGCATTGTGGTTACGCCTCCAATTCATCATTAGATTGCTTCCAGTAATCATGGCAGACAGGTACTTTTACATGTTTTGGTTAGAGTTGACCTTAGTATTTGATCCAACATGGGTTTTCGATAGTTATACATATAGGTTTGTCATAGATTGTACTTAGGGGGTGTTTGGTTGGAGGTGTTAAAGTTTAACAGGTACTGTAGCATTTCGTTTTATTTGGTAATTAGTGTCCAATCATGGACTAATTAGGCTTAAAAGATTCGTCTCTCAAATTATCCTCTAGCTGTCTTTTTAGTTTCTTAAATAGTCTATATTTAGTACTCCATGCATGTGTCCAAACATTCGATGTGATAGTTGTTAAAAAAACATGAGGAACCAAACAGGGCCTTATGTCAAATGATCTAGCTTTGTGCGGCATTGTTGAATGTTTTTTCATACTGGAATCACTTGTACATAGGATGGAAAAATGAGCACATTTTGTATTATATAGAAGGGTTTGGTTGAATATTACAGCACTCAATCATGCTTGTCTACTGTCCATTATATGTTCTGTACACAATTTGTCGGTGACCATTTGATGGACTATCCAGTAGCCTGTCCTGAAGGGGTTATGAATCCTTGTGGTACTTGTTATAAATGCTTTAGTGATGCACTTATAATATGCAATGCAGTATCTGCAAATGTGGTTTTTTAATGAAGTGAACTGAGTCAAAACTGTAATTTCTGATGACAAATATGTCAATCAGAGAGATGAATGTGACCTTAGTTCTTTCCATTTGCTTGACATTTATTACTACTTTAACTAGATTATAGCAGTGTGCTCAAGTATTGTAAACTTCCTCTGTAGCCCTTTCCAGTTTTGGATAATTGATTGGTTGCTCCCTTTGGTTTCCTAGGCTATCATTAGGATACTTTCCTTTGATAGCAAATGTTCACTCTTATTCTTACACACACTGACTATGAAAACTCTTAGGAGCATGAGACAAACACTTGCTTCTGCAATTCTAGGCCTGCTTGCAACGCGGATGATTTATGAAGATGCAGATTTGCCCCTTCCTCCTACCAATGCAAATGCTTTAAGGAGGGAGATGGATTCCTTGCTGGAACCTCCCCTGGATGTCCTGCTTGATCGGCCTGGTGAAAGTCTTTTTGAGAGGCTTTTATGCGTTCTCCATGCGCTGCTTGGCAGCTATAAACCAAGTTGGCTGAAGTCGAGGTCAGCCTCTAGGTCGACAAATAGAACTCAACGAGATTTCTCCGCATTTGATAATGAAGCAGCCGAAGGCTTACAGGTTAGTTCATTTGCTTGAATTCATAAATGCATACCCTAGTTTTTCTTTTAGGCTGTTCCATCTTTCTGCACAAAGTATGTTTTCTTTTATCTTTTCTATAGAGTGATTGGCTTAGGGCTTCATTTTTTTTCCTTTTACAATAGTTGATTTGTTACCTATATTATTTTCATGCAACATATGTAGCCCTGTGGCCTCTTTTGTTCTAATTTTTTTTTGTATCTTGCAGTCTGCGCTGGATCACATGGAATTGCCTGAAACAATCAGGCGGAGGATCCAAGCAGCCATGCCTCTTCTTCCACCATCCCGGCACCCTTCTATGCAATGTCAACCTCCTCAGTTGTCGTTGGCTGCATTAACACCACTCCAGAGCAGTACATCTGGTGCAGGTCCTCAACAGAAAAGTTCTGTGAGTTGGGTGCCCACTAATGTCTCGAGCAGAAGCAAGGCAGCATTGCCTTCTCATGATCCTGAAATGGAGGTAGATCCATGGAACTTGCTCGAAGATGGCACAAGCTGCCCCTCCACAACATCTGGAAGCAATGGTGCAAGTGGAGTGACGGGTGACCATGCTAATCTGAAAGCGTGCAGCTGGCTCAAGGGTGCTGTGAGGGTGAGGAGGACAGAACTGACCTACATTGGGTCTTTAGATGATGACAGCTGACGCATGGTGAATTGGAGGCTAGGGTATTAGTCTCACTTGTTGGTGCTGAAGTGATGGTATTTGACATTTGTGCTGTGTTCAAATTAAAACACCAACTACATCGAATTCTTTGGGAGTTCTGTACCACAAGATGGAAACCATGGCTTTAGGTTGGTGTTGGTGTAGAATACATTGCCGCCCCCATTTTGTTTTAGGACCTGTGGGGGCGACTGTATATAATGGAAAACATTGATCCATTGTTGAGGCATGCATGGCCCGAGAAGACATCCAATGGGGAGCTGTGTTCCAGAATTAGGAAGTCATGCTGTAGATTTTAGCCAAAAGCCGTCTAATTGTTTTTTGTTTGAGATGTAATCTAGTGAATGTCACATATATTCTTTTGATCCAAGGGCTAATCCAAGTTGCATCACTCATGCTAGCTGCCAGTGCATTCGCTGCCTTGACATCATGACTTTGGGTCGTACTGTATTAACTAACCCACCTACTGATTTGCTATAGTGTCTGCTTACGCTAAGAGCAAGTATTATGGTGGGCTATAAGCTGGCTAAATGCTAATGTGGAGGAGAGAAGGGAAGTAAGAGAGGAGAAGCAGGACACAAAAACCAAGAACCTTTGTGAGAGAGATAAGTGGGCCATGTATTAATAGTGAATAGCTAATTATTGTATGAGTGGGCTGTAAGAAGGCCGTAAGGAACCTTACAGCCAGCAAGTGAATTGCTCTAAGGCGTGTGTGTGTTTTCCTGTGTGCGCGCGCGCGTGCGTGTTTTGGCGATATACAGCTGTATATCCATAAATATTTTAGGGTGTGTGTCCATAAATATTTAACCATTGATGAAGTACAAGTATCGGATAATAACTGGTTTCAATGGTAGGTTATGTTTTCTTAAATTATAAAATTGTTTTAATTTATTACAAATTCGTATTCAATTAGATTCGAATAAATAATCACGAAGTTAGTAACAAAATCGTTTCCATAAAAAAAATGGTAGTAGTGTTGATAGGCCAATTAACATACATACTTATAGGCCCACTAGTTTTTTAGAAGATTATAGGCCCACTAGTTGGTAGTGTTTACAGGTCCACTGGGCTTTTCCCATTACAATTACAATTCATAGCCACGAGTCATGTGTTTATAATTGAAAAAAAGTCTATATTACCTCCTTGACTTTCCCTATTATTATATTATTTTATTTATTTCGGGTTGATTTTTTTTTTGAAAAAACCATAGTAAGTCACAGAAAAATCATAAAATAAAAAATATATAATTTTATTAGACTCTATATAAGTAGATCTACACAGTGAATATACAATATAGTATGTTTTAGTACAAATGTTTTTACTGCGGCTTTAGATCTATGCTTGTAATTAAATGAAATAATTTATAGTTGTAGTTTGGTCTAATTGTAATAAAATTTATATGGTGGGATTATTATTATTATATGCTTAAATTGTAGTAAAAGTTTTATATTCATTGAATCATATATAACTTAGCTATAGATTTTATTTTAGGTTTATGCTTGTTAAACATAAATAAATCTATAACTAAGCCATACATGATCCAATGAATATGAAACTTTTAATACAATTTAATCATAGTAATAATTAACCAATCATAATTAATTACAGAAAAGCATATAACTAAGGCCACAACAAAAACTTTGTACTAAAGCATATCATATTATATGTTCACTATGTATATATTTTCTAACAAAATTATATTTTTCTTGTGGAGTCCAACAAAATTATATTATAATATGATATGCTTTAGTACAAAGTTTTTGTGATAAAGCATAATATGGTCTGTGATATGCTTTATCATATTATAATATGATATGCTTTAGTACAAAGTTTCATGTGGAGTCCAACAAAATTATATTTTCTATTTTATGATTTATCTGTGATTTACTATATTTTTTTAAAAATTCGGTCAAAATAAAAAAAAAGAAAAATACAAAACCGCCTTTAAAACTGGGTCAGGGTCAGGGAGGTAAGATAAACGGTTTTAAAAAGTTGATAGAGATATTTTTCCTAATATTAGAGTTTATAGGGAGAGAAAAAAAAACAGAAAGTTGAGGAAAGTAATATAGACTTTTTTTTTTCCTTTACAATTCAAAGCGAGTCTGGCCCATGCATGTCGATCGGTCAATACATCGCTAGAGTTATGCTTGTTGACGTAATGAGTAAATAAAACTCCTATAGTCGATGAATCAAGTGTCTAAATGTCTAATGCATGCATAAAGATATCACGCATCTTGTCCCACAAACCCGGGTGTACAGTAACCGGGGGTGGCCGCGGGTGCAGTAGATCCTGCGACTCTTTGGGCTGCGCAGTGAATACGAGTCCGTCGACGATGGGTATGTGAAAATGCTCGATAGCATCTGGGTCCACGAGATGCCGCACCGGAGCATCCTTCATGTTATCCTGATACAAGAGACGCAGACTGCGAACATCTCCTGCAGGACAGTGGTAGCCATAGATGACCACTGCGTGGGCGGCCGGGATGACCTTGCCCGGCCGTGCTCAATCTCTCCGTAAGGTATTCGCGGCCGGGAATCAACCGGTACGGCTCGTCGGCGTACGTCACGAGGGGTGAGGTAGTGCTCCTGCACCAGGAAGCTGGCGACCACAGGACCGGCGTCGAGATACCTGCACAGCGACTCCCGGTAGGCGAGCGCGGCGTCGAGCTTGGCCCTGGTGCCCACGGCAGTGCGAGGAAGTCTTGTCGCCTCGAACGACAGGAGAGAAGTTCCCAGAGCGTAGCCGGCCTGCTGCGTCTTGTTGGGCGGCACCACCGCACCCTGCTTGGGTAAGTCAGCTGAAGAATGACCTTGGACCGGGATGCCGTACGTAGTATCTCGATCGCCAGTCTTGCAATGGCCAACTCAGAAGTGCCCGGCCTCCTCCGTGAGAATGTCACACGCCTTGATCAAGCCACGAAGATCAACCTCAAGCGTAGGGTTGTTGTGCCCAATCCGGATCCTCGCAGTTAGGGCCTCAGCGTAAGAGTGAATAATGGCACATGTACCTGCAATAAATGCAACAATTAATAAAAAGAGCAATAAACTAACGTACGTGTGTGTGTGAGCCCTGCGGCTGTGAGGTGAGGATGAGTCGATGATGAAATAAGCACACACAGCAATTAAGTGTAAACTGGTCGGTGATGATCGATCCATTAGAGGTCAGGTCTGGGGTTAGCCGCAGCACAAAAGTACGTACGTACGTACCCCACCCTGGTGGAGCGGCATCCGCTAGCTGGAGTCGTGGCGGGGGTAGGCAGTCTGACCAACTCCGGCGATCGAAGCGGATAGGCTGCCATCCGGCCGGGTCGATCACAATCGTCCCCTCCTCCTCGTCCATAACTGATGCATGACTGCATGCCCGTTTCTGTGATGACGCCCTGGTCGGTGCTTGGTACTGGACTGGACGGCGGACCGAGAGCACAGACCGCGCGGAGCAGCGATCGAATTGGGGCGCGCGGTGCGCTAATGATCGAGGTCGTCGGCGACGAGCGGTCGGGGCAGCGACGGCGACTACTTAGGGCCGGGAGGAGCTAGCGAGCCAAGGTTGGAGTGGAGGACGTACCGGTGGTACCGTGCCTTGCTCTCCCTGCTGGCAGCCGTACGTACGTACGTCGGGAGTGGATGATGGAGGGGAGGCCGGGCCGCTGACCGCCGAGCACCAGCTCCTTCGATCTTCGCCTAGCCACATAGAAACATTGGAGTCTCGATGACTAGGATTAATTGTGTGTATCGATGGCTGGAGTTGGCGCATTATCATCTGGATTGGGAGGGGGGCACCAGCCGCAACCGAGAAAAACCAATCACCCCCTCAGCTCGCAAAGTGGAGCTGGGAAGCGGGAGCAGCCAAGGGACGCTGTGTGCCTGTGTTAGCTAGGGCTGGGCTGGACCTTCTTTCATTGGCTGTTAATGGGCTAATATTACCTGGGGCTATTGGGTGTCACATGGACTGGACCCGGGTGCAGCCCCTGGATCTGCCCCTGCACTAAATGTATTATTAATACCGCTGTTGGTTATATATGCCAGAATCCTGATGTTTAGTTTCACCTTGCATTCCTCTCTGTTTTAATTATTGATGATTCTTCTCTCATTGCATTACATTGGTTGATTTGATTCATCAGCATGACGAGTACGAGCCTGCTCCTGGTGAGGTGACCAAACACTTGAGGGCGCACAGCATCGGGGTCTGGACTCATGGCAACTTTGTGGCTCGCCGCAAGCGCTCCGGTTGCTTCTCCTTCCTTCCTGCTCCAAGGACTCTCTTCTTTTTTGAGCTCAACCGTACCAGTGATTTCTATGGAGTCGTCACATGCACCCCCTTAGGTACTTATCACCAATTCTACTTGTATATCTTAATACACCTGTAACAACTGATTAAACCGTACCAGATTACTGTGTTCTCTATTACACCGCGTTGGTGTGAATCTGATATTTTTCTGCTTGTGTTTTCAGATGAACCAGTTACTGAAGGTTATAGTGTCCTGGGTTTTCCTATTTGGTGGGGTAGTCGTCGTGATGGCAGATGTATTTCTCTGTCTCTACCTGTCTCTCTGTATCCTTACTGTTCCCTCACACTAACTCAACATGCTGTTTCTGCCATTGTTTTTCAGCGGATTGCATTTGCAAGACCTGTTATCGTCGCTTTGATTCTGAACACGAGACACCAGCATGTGGGCACGGCAAGGCAGAAAGGATTTGCGAGATGTGCTATCATAGCTCCGCCGTGCTGCATCCATTCCCTGGAGAATTTGCATATGGCTATCGCGAATACCTTTACCGCTGCTACTACTGAGCACCGATCATCCATCTTCCGCGTTAACCAATGTGTGCATAGAATACTGATTAGTTGATATGGTACATTCAAGATGATGATGGTTTCGCTAGACGTGCTTGTGGTGGTGGTATATGTAGATTGTTGGTTCCCATGGTCTATATGTTCATGGAATATGTGTTTCTTTTTTGTTGCTTTCTATCGAATCGGAGGTTACAAGTTAACGTCATGCTTATAATATATCTGATTCGTGTACGGAATGAATCTAGAATGTTCTTTATGTGTTTTGTTTGCATGGCTGGTGGGTATAAATGGTTTAAATAAATTTTTTTTTGGAACCCATCTGTGTAATCTAATTACCTGGGTGCTGCAGATTGCATTGCTCGATGACCGTCATGAGCTGCAATTAGCGGACATTAACAGGATGTGATTTACAGGAACTTTGAACCATGCATCTGCCTGCCTGCTGGGCGCTGCAGAACTACAGAAACTTTAACCAACCATTCCCATTCCGAAAGATGAAAACAGAGCCTATGAGTGAGTTGAGAGGGTGCTCCGAAAGAGGCAGGCGTTTGACCCAAAATTTGCGATGACTCTCACTCTCTCCGTTGTAAATTTCTAAATTATAAGATGTTTTGGCATTTCTAGATATACACCCTTATGTCTTGATACATTATAAAATCAATGAATTTAGAAAAGACAAAAATGTCTTATAATTTATTTAAAGAATGTAGGGAGTAGTTGGTTACACGTACGGTAGGTTCATTTGGTCAGGTTTGCCCTTGCCCCTGGGATTATTATTTCATTCAAGTTTGAGAAGATGAAGAAATTGTCTTGCATTGCATTGCCGTACGTATTTATGCCGCAAGTTCAAAGTGCACTTTTGGTTGGGTAAGATAAGACCGTTCCTTGCTTTCACTTGAAGTTTAGGCAGACGTCGAAAGCAGGAGATGACTGATGAGCATCAGCCGCCGCCGCCGCCGCCGCTGCAGCTGTAGCGGAGGAGGAGGTGGTGGATTCGTTCGACGGAGGCGGCTGCACCGCGCTCGTCCCTCCGCGCCGTGCCTGCATCAGGTGGAGGTAGCCGGCTGCCGCTCCACTTGTTCAGGAGGCATCGGCAGAGAAGGCAGAGGTACGTCATGCGCTCAGTTGGATTGGTCAGTCCCATCTTCGCCTTCCTTTCTGATGATCCTAATTAATAATAATAATAATAATAACATATGTAACAGGGGATTTCATCACAAGGCATGCCACTACATAGTAAACCTGCTGCTGAATGCCTCAGCATCTATTCTATATACCACTTCATCACTAAGGGCACTCACAATGCAGACTCTATGATAGAGTCTAAAGTTATTTATTACCTCGAACAATGTGGACCTAGAGTCTAAATAAGACTTGGAGTCTTATTTTTTCTACCTCTTTCTTCAATAAATATGCTGCCACATCAGCAAAATACCATAAATAATATGTAATTAATTGTCTTGGACTCTGTGATAG
>Ga0182004_10000241_pt1 | contig 29542 bp, 22 predicted proteins | sample Sormic07211540_1_FD_120479 | JGI IMG/M metagenome (GOLD analysis project Ga0182004, IMG submission 120479) | Endophyte microbial communities from Sorghum bicolor roots, Mead, Nebraska, USA - 072115-40_1 MetaG | ecosystem: Host-associated > Plants > Roots > Unclassified | place: USA: Nebraska...
CGATTTTGCAAAAAAAAAAAAAAAAAAAAATTGGAACTAACTAAGGCCTTATACTGTACTCCGTATGCTGGTGGTTTCTGACAGCGGGGGAGATGCAAGAGAAAAGAAGAGAGAAGGAAAAGTGCATTTATGACAAGTTGGAGAGGTTTGAACCGGTCAGGAATTTGACTTTGAACCTTCGCTTGGATTGCAGCTGCAATGCAGAGCCCATTGTCCTTGTGTATTGTGTCTGTGTGTCTGCCATGCCTGGGCCACCTCCCCTCTCCCTCTCCCTCTCCCTCTCCCTCTCCTTGCTGCTGCATGGACACAGAAAGGGGGAATGGGATAGGATTAGCAAAGACCGTGGAACCGGTCCAAGATTCCCTCCTCCCTCCGTTGTTAGCGGATCCACGGCCGCCAAAGCCCGACCCGACACGCGGTTCAACGGTCAAACAACGGAAAACCAACTCGAGTCAAACCGCCAAAGTGAAGGATTGGATGGGCCCGTGATTATTATTAGCGACCAAAAAGACGATGGGGTTTTCTTTTTTTCAGCAAAAGCCATAGCTCCTCCGCTCGTCTCAGCGCATGACAAGTCGTTTCCTCCATCAACAAGGACGGCTTCTTCTTCTATCTATAATCGATCTAGTATCTACTAGAAGAGTACACGAATCGTTGATAACAAATTGAGGTGACCACAGCTCATCTCCCTTTTTGCTTACAAATAGAACAAGGACTCGATCATTCCAACGATGTAATATAACTAATAAATATAATGCTATGTTAAGCTTATCTAGGATCTTATCTTGATTACGTTGGACGTGCAGACTCTAGGCTTTGATTTTTTTTTTCTCTCCAAGAAATTTCCAATACAAGACAACCTGCCACGTAGAGTATGATTTTCCTTCTTTTCTGAGAGAGCCTTTCAAAATTTATATCCAAAATACGGGACACGTGTTTAACTGACTAGTTACGTTAGAATGCACCCGAAGCATATAAGTACATCCTCTATTTTAACTAAATATAGTGACAATACATTCACGAAGGGACCATAGACGTCAAATTGCACCTTTGAAATAACAAATAAAGCAGAGCAATTTTAATGTTAAGACATGTATCACCACATTCTCATTGCTAAAACATTGTAGACTTGCAGTACCACCATGTCTAAGAACTTCTCTTCCTCTTCTTTCTTTTTTTAACTTTCAAAACACATCTAAATTGAGAATAAAAAATATCATTACGAATTAAAGAAAATAATAAAGAAAAACTCACCAACCGATCAAGAACACAAAGTATAAGAAACAAGAAAAGAGGGACTAAAGAGCCAAATAAACCCTTGGCATCATAAGAGTGGCGCACAGTTTTTCAAAGCTATTTGATCCCACGATGACACATTCTCTACGCAGAGCAACACAAGACCTGATTGTTCTGCTCGTGGAGACTCCAAGCAACAATTTGGTCCAACGCAACTGATATAACAATATTATCTTTTCTAAGGGAATTGTCTATGCTTTTGATTGTTGTTCACTCACTAAATGTTACAAACATACACTGTGTCCTCTTCTTTGCTGATCACAAAACAAATATGAACGACGAATCAACACACACATCCGTGCACTGGTACCGTCTAGACCTGTTCATGGGCCACATCCATCCGATTTATTCAAAAAAAATGATCCAACTCAACCTACTAGTGTGCTAGATCAAGTTTGGATCATTATTTTCGACCTGGTCTGATTAACCTAAAAAATCGACTTAAAGTAGAAAATCCAAGAAATAGCTTGACATAATTTAGCAGTTTGTCGGGTCAAACTTAGGTCAAAGATTAGCCCATTCGCTCGGCATAAAAGCCATGACTGAAAATACCATTCGCTGATTTGTCGTAAAAGAAAAAACATTACTAAATGACTGACATATTCGGCAAATAAGTTCAAGCGGATAGTCTAACTATTTTTTCAGCTCATCCAACATTAGATGACGTCTAGTACCATTTCATCTGGGGAAACTTGTGCTTGCTCAGCCACGTGCCAATGCTTTAAACTCAAATATGAGCGGGGTGAGGTTGATCAAATAACGGTTTGCAAAACAGAGCATAGTAGTAGGAGAAGAGAAGCCGAGACCCGACCCGGCAAGGCGGCAGCCAATCGCAGTGCGGTCTCCCCGATCTGGGCTGGTCAAACAAACAAATGATCGGCTTCCCTTCCTCTGGTCGCCTCACTTCACTTGAAATTCCCCAACGCGGACGCGCTTCCCCCTCCGGCCTCCCTCCCCTCGCTATAAAACCCCCGCTCGCCATCCCCGCCACCCACCAGTCCTCCTCCTCCACGTCAAGCCAAGCCACTTGACGCCGATCGCTCGCCACCTCACGCAGCACAAGCCTCGAGCTGCAACGACCGACCGGACCGGACCGGCCTCCCCTGCTCCGGCTCCCGCCGAAGCCTCCCTCGATCGATCCTCGTCGAAGCAGCAATGGCTGATGCCGTGGAGAGCGGCGGGCGGGCGCTCCTGGTCTCGGAGCTGGGCCGCGTGCAGGACCTGGTGCGCCAGCTCGAGCAGCAGCTGCGCGCGCCCGCGGACGCCGCCTCCGTCGACCTCTGCCGCCGCCTCGTCCACCAGATCGTCGCGCTCACCGACCACTCCATCGGCATGCTCCGCGCGTCCCCGGCGGACCTCGCTCCCTCCCCGCCGCTGTCCGCCACCGGGAGCCCGATCAGCGGCGGCGACGCCACCTCCGACCACCACCACCACCACCCCTTCCGCGCCGCCGGCGCCAGCCCCAAGAAGCGCAAGGCCACGGCGCGCTGGACCAGCCAGCAGGTGCGCGTCAGCGCCGCGGGCGGCGGCGCCGAGGGCCCCGCCGACGACGGCCACAGCTGGCGCAAGTACGGCCAGAAGGACATCCTGGGCGCCAAGCACCCGCGGGCCTACTACCGCTGCACGCACCGCAACTCGCAGAACTGCCCGGCCACCAAGCAGGTGCAGCGCGCCGACGACCACCCCGCGCTCTTCGACGTCGTCTACCACGGCGAGCACACCTGCAGGCCGCCCGCCGCAGCTGGCGGCTCCGGCGGCGCCAAGAGGGCGCAGCAGCAGCAGCACAACCCGCACGCGCAGGCAGCGCTGCAGGGCCTCGCCGCGCGCCTCACGGTGGCCACCACCACGGCCGCCGCCGCCGCCGCCGCCGCCGCGGCGCTCCCGCCAATGACGCCCGAGAGCTGCCCCGTGCGGGGCGCCTCGTCCCCGTGGTCGCCCGTCGGCTCCGACTCCAACGGCTGCCTGCAGCACCAGGGCGTCTCGCCGTGTCCCGTGCCCGGCTACGGGGACTGGGCCCCGGAGGGCGACCTCCAGGAGGTGGTGTCATCGGCGTTCGCCGCCGTCTCGTCGGCTGCGCCCCTGCCGGTGCTCGACGACGAATTCATGTCCCTCGAGTGCTTTGCATTCGACCACAACTTCGACATTGACACCGCAATGCCAAGCCTCTACTATCCATGAGGAGAAGAGCAACTGATCGGCAGCAGCCCTGTCGTCGTCTCCATGACAGGGAGGGAGGAGCAGAGGAGCCTCTCCCTAAGAACTGTGCAGTAGAAGAAGCCAAAACTGTGCAGTGGCAGGAGGCAGCAAAGCTGTTTCATTTTGTTTTATTTTTCCTCTTTCTTTTCCCTTTATTTTTGGGGGTCAGTTCTCAACTTGCTGGGTTGGGTTTTGTTGGTTTCAGTCAGCAAGAGAAAAGTTAAAATTTACTTACGGAGCGATCAGCTCGATCTCAGAAATTATCTCCTCTTGATCTTGATATTGTTTCACTTTCATGTTTGTACACCACCAATACCTTAGAAGCAGAGCACGACAAATCTTAAAAACCCATTCAGTGATTCAACAACCAGGTTAAAAATCAAACTTGCAACATCTTCAGCATATCATCACTTCAGAAGCGATCATGAGAAATGGTTTTTGATTTAACAAAAAACAATCTGATTATGAGAAACGGTTTCTGATTTAACCAAAACAATCACAAGCGTTTCAGAGTCTTGTCCAACAACAGAAATGTACAAACACAAGTTGTGGTTGAACTGGTGCTCACATTGCCTCAGCACAATAAAAAAAAATAACTGCTATATCACAGCTCAGGGCAGCCCAGATAACAATTGCAGAACAATTACACTGACATTGCAAATGCTTGACGGTTGCAATGCTTAAAATGATGGATAGTATATAGCTTCTCAAAACTTGATATCCGAAAAATACCATGAATTCAATACAAGCTACCCTATGTCATGATCATGAAGCCTTCAACTGACCGATGCAGAAATCCTCAATGATATCAAAGACCCTAGTGCCGTGCTGTGGCCTGTGCATCCAGATAGAAGAATGTCATAGAGCTGAGGAAGGAAAACAGAAACTAACCAGAGATTGAATCCATTCAAGCAGAAGCATGAAAACGACACTAGCATAGGCGTATTATGACGTATGCCAGTTCAGGAAAAAAGGAAAGGTAAGAAAGACATGCTCCATCAATATCATCATTTCATCACATAGCTATCTTGGAATTAGTGGTGCTAGGTGTGCAGATAACAAAGTGAGCTAAATAATAAGGATCTCATTTGCAGAAGCCAATGCAAAACAATTTAATTTGGACACATTGGGATCTCAGCTGAAAATGGAAACAGGTTTGAGCTGATCTATCAGTCTAGTGTAATTTAACATGAATTCTACTCTAGAGCAAACAAAACCAACAATAATAAGACAAGCTTTGCAATAGCATCTAACAACTTTATCCCATGAATTGAAACTAATATCTACAAAAATTATTTTTCAATTCTTCTCAATTCCTGGGAACCAAACAGGGCCATTATGGAACTATTGATTCTGTATAGTATTTCTGTAGAAAACATTAGCAGTAGCAATACCTGGATAGGCAGCATGGGAAATAAAAAAAACTGACCATTTTTGCCTATCATTACGTCAATACTGTCATTGTCTTTCTTTTCATTCCCTTTTGAATGGTTTTCTTACAGAATATCTAAAATGGTGCTAAGTCTTCATGGAACATTGTTTGTGTATAGTATTTCTGTAGAAAACGTTAGCAGTAGCAATACCTGGATAGGCAGCATAAGAAACAAAAAAACTGACCATTTTTGCCTATCATTATGGCAATACTGCCATTGTCCTTTTTATTATTTCCTTTTGAATGTTTTCTTACAGAATATCTGAAGCGGTGCCAAGTCTTCATGGAATATTGTTTGCAGTAGGAACAAAGCTAAAATAATGTTGCTAAATCTTCACTAGTCTATTCCATTAGATCACCATAATTTTAAGATGACGAATAGTTAAAATCAGTGTCACCCTCAAGTGCTAATTTCTAATTTCTGAAGAAACAATTCCATGAAAGGCACTGAAGTGCTGAACCAATGACAGAATGCTATGAGGTACAAGAAGCAATATAAGAAGTTACAAACCCAAAAAAACCCTCCGTGGAATCACCACCAGCATTATTTAGAATGGCATCTCCACCTGGATGCTCCTCCACATAAGGAGTGACATCATAGACCTGGTTCAACCACCAAAGACAAATTTAAAAGACCAAAATATTTGAATTTCCTTATTTTGAAGTCTTGGGGCATTGAATAGGGACAAACAGAGGTGGCCAATGCATTTATACAACCTTGTCCTTGATGATTATCCAACAATCCTTCCTTGTGTTATGTTTAGATATCTCTTCCTTCGTAAAGCTCCTAGATGTCTGAATGTAGAAAGACAAAAAAAAGGTATGTATCTCTTCAAGCTGTCTAAAATATTATAAGTATTATGGTGCAAATCTGAGAAAAATTGTCTTGTAGCATGCATTTGTAGGCTTAAGAAAACTAGCCAACTAGAATTGAGAAGTTTACCATTCCAGCTCCTGAATCAGTTCCCTTTGATTTACCTGCAATTCAAGAGTTGCTCAGATAAAACTAGGTCGAGCTACTACAATAAATAATGCAACTTGTACCTTTATTTTGTGACTTCGGGATCACAAAGAGAGCTCCTAGTGCCAAAAGAATGACAACTGAGATGATGACAATAACCTCCATCTTGCTCCTCTAGAATTAAGAACTTTGCAGCCACACACAAAATATGCTGTGCTGAAAAAAAAAAGATCATTAAGAACAAGGCCAGAAGGATTAATTGCAGAGAGAGAGTAAAAAATTGGTATGGACTTAGTAATGAAGAAAGCTGATGTAACATCCATGGTGAAGAATAGCAGAAGAGTAACAAAACATGCCAATGTCAGCACACAGCACAATGAAATAGTATTTCCATAAAGTCCACTGAATCACAGATATAACATACTATGAAGCATAGCAAGGAAAACAGTCAAAGAGACTAATGCTAGACTATAATCCCCTAAGTTGATCATGTCAACTTTTGAGAAGATATTGCTATCAACGCTAAATCGGAGAGGGAGAAGTGGTGGGTCAGCAAGGACTATCGCAAGGTAGGTAACATCATAGCTAAGATGATGGATGATGTTATTAATGATGCATTAGTATGAAGCAGGTATATGTGATCCTTGTTTAAAATATTGTGTATTACACCAAGGATCGTCAGTATATGCTGACGATACCATTCTTTTCATGAAGAGAACAAAAAAGTACTGAGCACTGAAATGAATAGTTTTCCAAAATGAATGAGTGCAGGCTCAGACCGACCTAACTAATTACATGAAGGGTGAGCAAGCATTCACAGTATTGAGGATTGAAAGGTTGGAGAATAACCACAAAATATCAACAACTTCAAGTGGATGAAGTGGGAATTGGAAGAATTCATCACAATAACGTGGTTGATATATGAGCAAAAGACTTCAGTTAAAAAACAGTAGTGAAGGGTCATACTAAGGCCTCTTGCTGATAATAAAAAATACTAATGATAGCAACAGATTTACAGGATGCAAATAACATTCCAAACAGTTACAACCACACTTAGCCTAAACAAGGAAAAAAAATGAAAACGTGGTGCATCTGAAGATAGTTTTCATCTTCCTTCACAATGATGGCCCAGTAATTAGCCAGTCAAATTACTTCTCAATGCATCAATGATCTGACAAGGAATTTTTGCTTCCTGACATGGTTCTATACCTAGTATTTTCTTTTTCCCCAATGTGTCTCCTGAAAAACTTCATGTTGCAAAATCGACTGAAACTACGCTCTGTTGGGTTGAGATTTAATGGTACAGCGGAAACAATGCTTTGTGCCTTTGTTCAGTTAAATAGTACACTCAGTGAGGTGTCCTTGAATACGAGTGAAGGGAGCATAAATACACGTTCAGGGACAGTCCGGTCAGGAAATCCCACTTGGGTGTGAGACGGATCACATCTAGCCTAACTGAAAGGTACAGGAACGACTTGCAGGAAGCAAGAAAGATATCATATGAAGGTCACCTGGACCTGGTGCTAACCGTCACCACTATCCTACCTCCTACAGGGGCACAGCCCACTACATGGCTCCTAGCAACACTGCGGCGGTGGCGATGGGGCTTCAGTTGCAACAAACCCCTCGCGGCACATGAATCCCAAACAAGCTGGATGGGTTCGGATGTTGAAGCAGCTATCCCAATCCCAAAAAGGAACACCGTGATTATGGGTTCGGATGTTGGAGCGAGAGCGACTATCCCAATCCCACAGAGGAAGATCCTGATTATTAGAGGACAGCATGAACAGCCCATCCAAGCGAGACTTAGACAGCTAGGCTAGGGATTCCTTACCAGTAGAAGAAGAAGAAGAAGAAGAAGAAGAAGAAGAAGAAGAAGCCACTCCTAGGGATGTATGGATCTCGCTCCGCCGCAGGGGGTCGACGAGCCGGCGGCGGCGGGAGAGCGGGAGAGACAAGTGCGCCTGCAGGCCGGAAGGGAGTGAGACGGCAGGCCGAGTGCGTGCGCCGTGTGCCGTGTGGATCCGGTTGGACTGCCTGTACACCGAGCCGTTGGCAAGGCTGCTCGCGTCTTCCTCCCTCCGTACGACCGTACCTTGGCAAAAATATTTGTTAGATTAATCATTAAATATATTTTATAATACACTTATTTAGAAATATAGAATATTACTAATATTTTATATAAACTAGTAAAATTTTAAAAACTTTATATGCACGAAATCTAGATCATATTTAAAAAGGATAGATGCAGTATAGCTTTCTGTTTATTATAGACAAAAACAAAATGATACTTATTCTACAACAGTAATATTATGTAAGTTCCTTTAATGACTCTAAAATTAACATAATTACCTTGATTTTTTTCCAATACTATATGCCATCACTTGGTAACTAGGAGATACGTTTGCGTGTTGTTGCGAAGATTACAAGAATTGGAAATGAAAATTAAGCGGAGATCATGTAGATAATTTACATTGAGATGACATTTGGATACCGTTTTGAAATGGAAAAGGATTAATGTTAGACTATGTTTGGTAGGTAAGGGATTCAGAAATCAGATGCTATCCTTATTATTTGTTTGGTTTTTGGCTTCGAGCTTTGGTTTGCTAGACCACATGTGCACAATAAAAAAAAACATATCATGTGCACTATCCACCACAGCTTATCCTCGTGGATCTCAGCCCTCTCCAAGCTGCTCCCCCGTGCATGGCGCCTATCACTGCCACCGTGCTTCTCTATTATTAGTGAAGAATGATGTGGATAGATTGCATGTTAAGATAGACATGTGGTGAAGATTAGTTTTATAAGAGATATAGATATAAATTGGTAGATATTATTGCTTTGGTTAAAGATAGATGGCAACTTCTCTTATCTCCATCATACACACTTATCTCCAGGAAACACTTCAAATTATATGTTCCATATCACTATTTAATTAAATATTCCCTATTTATATAACTAAGCACCTCAGCATACTAGCTAAGTTTAACCTCCATTTTTTATTCATGTAACTATAATGTAATGATTTTTCCAACACCTTTAATTTAAACTATGTGAATTAAATCACATGCTTGTCATGATATGAATTTTATACCTACATGTATATCTTTTTTGAAGTCTATTGGTGCCCTCAAGAAACCAATTTCCTCTTGATTTTCTTTTCAGAGGGAGAATACTTCAAGCAAGGAGTCAAGGAAGGATAAAAATGCTGGTTAATTTTTGTTCATCACTTTTTTATAGGTTATAACTCACCTAGGAATCTCATCAAACACCTATACTATAAACAGTGACAAGCTAGCAACGCGGAGCAAGGAGAAGCACTTCTCTGCAACAAATCAACAACAAAAACAATCTCAACCTCATTTCCCCCATCTTCCCCATCCTAAAACCAACAATATTATCATCCCAAACTCGCTTTCATATTCTCCCACTCACAATAAATATAAATATTTAACATAACGCTACCACATAGGTATGCAAAAGTTTGGAATCTAGGAAGGTTAGAAGTTAGGAATAGGATCGAGAATTTAAACAAGTGCAGGACACCTAATAAGCTCAATGAGAACTAGCGCCATGACGGAGAGCTCTCGATAGTGGGCTAGCCACAACTACACATAGGAAGGACATAATAGCTAGCTGAGAACGGCAACTACATTTGGTATGCCTCAGCCTAGGCTTTGTTTACTTGCAAAATATTTTGTAAAATATAAATAGTACCAATTTCATTTGTATTTGACAAATATTGTCCAATCGTGGACTAATTAGGCTCAAAAGATTCGTCTCGTCAATTCCGACCAAACTGTGTAATTAGTTTTTATTTTCGTCTATATTTAATACTTCATGCATACGTCTAAAGATTTAATGTGACGGGAAATCTGAAAATTTTTATAAATTTTTTTGGGAACTAAACAAGGCCCTAGTGATAGTGTGCCAATAGCAATGTAGAGAGAGACTTGTGGACACATGTTTTTTTGAGATGACGAGAGGGAAGGTGATAGTATGCATGGTAGCACGTCATCTCAGAGATGTTTTTACAAATCTAAGTGTATTTAACTATTTAGGCAAAACAAATGCAAACAAACTATTTCCACAAAAAAAACAACATATTAAAGCATGTTTGATTAACTAGAGCTAAATATTAGTTAGGATTAAAAATTCATCCAAATTAGCTGATAATGGTAAGTTAGTTGGCTAGCAACAGGCTTCGCTACAAGACTAGTCGCACCTATTAGACCCATGTATAGACAGACTAAGGCTGCAAATAGTGGTTATGAATTAACTAACCATATGCACCAAACACACTTTTAGTTTGGTTAATATGTTTGACATGAAAGGTTCACCTTTGCTAGCTCTCGTTCCATCTATGGGTACCCTTTTTTGAGCTTTTTATGTACTGTTTTTGGAGAAAAATAAAATTCTAATTTTGTTACAAATCAAGCTATCTTAAATTTATTTGAGTTTATAAAATATCGACATTATATTGCCATACAAATATTATGGGATTCATCATGGCATATTTTCCAAATGTTCCTCACATAATTTGATGATCTTCTTTATAAACTTGATTAGATTTAGAACAATTTAAATTATAATAAAACTAGAGTGACATATTTTTTTTCCTCCTCAAGAGTATATAGCTAAAGTAGCTCACATATTAGCCTTAAAGCCATAAACTAAGACTAGTTCTAATCATTTTTAAAGTTAAGATGTTTGTACATCTTCGACGAACAATTTTTCTCTCAACTTAAAAGAACATGTATGTACAGTATAAAGTTAGGCCATAACAATTGGTGTATAGATACAACGCAAATGTACATACATGTCAAATAAATTATTTGAATAATGCATTACCTTATACCCAAGCATTAAGTGGGAGTGACTTTTGTAACTTTGTTGAAAACGCCGTTGATTCTTCGTAAAAAATAAAATTACTTATCATTGCCCAAATTTATTCACCTCTTATCTTCTTCTTGCAATTGAGAATACACAATATATAGGCCTCCTCTGGAACAAAAGAAAAAACTTAGAAATTTAAAGGATTCAATCCAATAGGAAACTTTCCTATAGATCTGTTTGGAACAAAGGATTAAACCCTACGAATTTTCTTAGGATTGCCATAGGATTCATAAAAAGCATAGGAATTTTTTTAGGAAAATTAACATGTGGTTGGACCTCATAGAAATTTTCCTTTGTATCTACCTCTCTTTCCTGGTTGCAAGTTTCGTGCTGACTCTAATCCTTTTTTTTTTCTATTTTTGCGTTTCAAAGGAGGCCTAAAAATTTATAAGAAAACAATTACATTTTTTTCTTAACTAATAATAACAGTAAAAATATACATCAGAAAGGTATTTAATACCATAAATCTAATTCCACAAGTTATTATTATTTTCTTTATCTATGAAATGTATATTTAGCTATGTTGTGGTATGTATAAGTAAGCTCTTGACACCTGTCAATACAACTTCGTCGTATGCAGTAAACTACAACAAATTTTAGTAGTACATAAATAAGTGAGAGGAAGGATTATTGCTTTATTATTACTTTCTATACTTCTAAACCTCTAATAATCATTTTAGAGTCATGCGTTTCTTGTAGTTGCAGCAGTATATTTGTTCCTCTTTTTGCCAGGCCGACAAATAGCACACAATCAACCGTCGTCTCCTTCCTTGCGCCTCATAGGGTTCTCCAAACTCCAAATCGTTGCCCCGAGAAACCACCAAAACTGTTCGTAACGCACCAAGCACCAACCGTCCGGCAGCCCGTGGCCACTCCATAGGGTTCTCAGTCTCTCACCCCTTGCCTGCGCTGCGCCACCGCCACCGCCACCGCTCCCCCGTGGCGGCTTCAAGAGGAAGCTCCCGGAACCAAACAACCCCTGGGCGCCCGAGTTTTTCTGAAAGCGGCTTCAGAGATCTCGTCGTCGGTGGCCATGGCGGGCCCGTGCTGAGTGCGCGGGCGGGGAGCAGGTGAAGGTCTCCGAGCTCGAGATCCCGATGCAGATCCGGGAGGGCCCCGCGCGGCGGCAGGCGCCGTCCGCCGTGGGGGCGCTGCGGTCGCCGATGTCCGCCATGATGCTCGCCATGTTCGCTACCATGGCCTCCTTCTACGTCGCCGGACGGTGAGTCTCCGCCCGCCCGCCGGTTTCCGTCATTAGTTTCTTCCTGAGAATGCTCGCCTGCTTGGGTTCTTGTGTTTGATCGTTTGGGATGCGTGTGCTACCGATCAACCGTGGGTGGAGTCTAGATCCCTGTATTTCTCTGGCGGGAGCAGCTCATGGTATATACCGATCACCCGTGGGTGGAGTCTAGATCCCTGTATGTTCGCTACCATGGCTTCCTTGCTATAGGGAAGTTTTGATCCAGCCGCCAGCCGGTGGTGCATTTTAGAACAGCGGTCAGCGGGTGAAGTTTTGATCTCTCAAACGGAATCCAGTGCGAGGCTCACATTTTGTTGCGATGTTAGTACTTGTTTCCGCAGCACTCTGATTTTGCAGTGTCACTGTTCATGAGTGGAGTATTCCCTTTTTCTGCTAGTATTGATGAAGACCAATCTTAGTTGTCAGGCACCTTACCTTTTAACTTGATCTGGATTATCATAGTAACGGAAAAACCTGTCCCTCTTTAGAAATCGTTTGTGTTTTTGGCCTTTTGCTGTTTGTAGAGGAAAAATTGTTGACTTCCTGAATTTCAGATTGTGGCAGGATGCTCAGAACAGAGTTTATCTCATTAAGGAGCTCGACAGACGAACAGGCCAGGTAGGCACCAGAGATGTGGCTCTTTTGTTCTCTAGCGGAACTATCCACCTGTGCTGCTTATTTAAGTGCCCCATTAACTCTCTTGTGCATGTGATTCAGGGGCAATCAGCAATATCTGTGGATGATACCTTGAAGGTTGTTGCATGCAGGTAATTCTAAGTTTCTAACCTTTCAGGTTATATGCCAAAATTGCCTTTCAATGCACAACCTGACAATTTCCTTAATGCGTTTGAAAGTATGAATTTTTGTATTTGCTGTCTGATTGGAACTAGTGCTCCAAACATGCAGAATTTGTTGTAGTATGGGAGTTTGGAGCTGTAATAATTGCTTCTGTGTAAACATCTTCCATTTTTTAGGCAGCAAGGGAAGCGGTTGGCATCGCTTGAGATGGAGCTGGCTGCAGCAAAGCATGAAGGTTTTGTTGGCAAATACAATCCTGAGACAAATGGAACTCATTCTGGGAAAAAGCCACTGATTGTTATTGGAATAATGACTAGCTTTGGGAGGAAAAACTACCGTGATGCTGTCAGGAAATCATGGCTTCCGACAGGTACCATTTGATCCTAGTCATTTATCATCTTGTATGTTGTTGATTGTGTTTTGAAACAAATGACCCAGTTTTGATTACTATGGATACAGTACCCTTATCTTTAAATTAATGTTTTAAATTTGTTTTCTGTTTATAAATTGAAAAAAATACAATTCTTATTTTATTATTCTCTTAACCTAGTGTTGTGTATAATATCCTACTTATCTGTGTTGTTTAATTGTACTTGTCTGCGCAGGTTCAATGCTGAAGAAACTAGAAGAAGAAAAAGGCATTGTAGTACGTTTTGTTGTTGGAAGAAGGTACCTGATATCCATTACCCAGCTGGAATAAACATATGAGGTTTAGATATCTGATAGTTCTCTCATATGTAGTGCAAATCGAGGAGATACTTTTGATAGGGAGATTGATGAAGAAAATAGGAGCACCAGGGATTTCTTGATCTTGGTAAGCCTGATTGAACAATTGATTCTGTAGTACTACTCTATGTTGATGGATTCAACGATAACCTTGTTTATGTACTTTCTGTGCTCTTTGCTTAATGTTGATTAAAGATTCATATACTTTGGTGGTTCTTGCTTTTGTTTAACTTTATTATATATGCATTAGTAATTTTATAGTACAGTCCTTTGGATTTTTTAGCATCAAAGTTTGATATAACTAAAAAAAAAGGTGTTAAGATGAATGTTGCCATTAATAAAAGCTTACTCCTAATTTAGCTCATGCTGTTGATTTAGTTTTGGAACTTGACCATTAAGTGGCATTGCAGGATGATCATATAGAGTCAGATGAAGAGCATCCTAAGAAGACAAAAAGTTTCTTTGCGAATGCAGCAGATACATTTGATGCTGCATTTTATGCTAAGGTCAATGATGATATATACATAAACGTTGGTATGTGCCATCTGTTAACTTTGAGGGGCTCTATGAGTGGTTTACGTTTTACATAACCTATGATGCCTCTACATGAAAAAGTAATGACTATTAATATTTTGAACTCTGCTGACTTGTTAAAATGCTCATTCTGCATGTTCTGGAATACTGGATTGCCTCTGTCAACAATTGTTTGTAATCTTGCGTAGATGTTGTTTTGAAATATTAACGGGAACTGTACTTCACATGGAACAACATTGTTTTTCTGCAGATACTTTGAGTGCAATGCTCGAAACTCACTGGGACAAGCCCCGTGTCTATATAGGCTGCATGAAATCGGGCGAGGTTTTTTCTGACTCGTGAGTGTTCACAATAATTCATTTTAGGAACTTGATAGTTTTCTTTTCCCTGTTTGGGTGCTTCTTCTTTTGACAAACTAAACTAGAGCTCCACTGAAAACAGAACCCATAAGTGGTATGAACCAGACTGGTGGAAATTTGGTGATGGGAAATCGTAAGTATGCTTGCCTAAGCAATTTTAGCTTCTATTGCATTTATTGTTTGTACTAGATTTAACATTCAAATCAATTGCTGTTGTGGCTCATCTACTTCCTTTTTGTCAAACAATAGGTACTTCCGACACGCTTCTGGTGAAATGTTTGTCATATCAAGGGCCATAGCTCAGTTCATTTCTATAAACAAGTATGCAACCTTGTGCACAAATTCTATATCCTTCTCTCACAAGGAGCTGAAAAGAAATGTCCATTAATTATATTTATGTATATATATATTTATTTTTTGTGATAGGTCTGTTCTCCGGACATATGCCCATGATGATGTTAGTGTAGGATCATGGATGATTGGCCTTGCTGTGAAGCATGTAAATGAAGCAAAACTGTGTTGTTCATCATGGCCCTCAGGTTGGTTGGCATCTTTTGACCTTGACCTTGATTCCTTTCTGTTTGATATATGTTTACGTTGTTCTAATGATCTATTTTTCTTACTGGTGAAATCTGACTCTTGATGATTGCTTCCATGCGATTATGTCCTTTTGTTTGCATACTTTCTCAGATTTTTCAGTCTCCTGATTTTTATATCCTGTATTTGGACAATCATTATGTTATGAGTACTGAAACTTTGAGGACACGAGAAGTAACAGATACATATGAACAAAAAAAAAAGCATAATTTCCTTTTTCAGTGTGGAAGTAAAATGGGGGATAGAGCTAGGGAGCATATCTATATTCAACTTACCCTGCAGTTGTTATAACTGCAAATGTCCTATGAGTACTAAAGCTAAAGCATATTCTTCAGCATTTATTCTGGATTTCGAATTTCAATGATGGACCTGCTAGAGTTAGCAGTTTATGACCAGCGGATGTCTTGTTTGTAACAAGTTAACCCAAAATTTAGTTTCAAGTTTCCTTGGATCTTGGACTACAAACCATAGCAGGCTTCCCAAGTTATGGTTTGCTTAGGTTTTGGACAGAAGGCAATGGTTTCATGGTTTCGCAGTAAATAGAATGGTCGCAAATTAGCTTGTTTTGTACAAAAGCAGTCGGTTATTTTCATGCTGCATGTGCACTGAGGGGCTGTTTGGATGGTTACCCCTTGCTGTCCAGGCCAAATTTCGGCCGTTGACCGAGTAGGCTCTGCCACGTTTGGATGTGTGCTGTTTTTTGGGTTGGCCATCTGCTCTGCTAATCTCCAGTTCAATTTGATGTCCCTGCCCGGCTGATTTGGGGCGGCTGAATCAGCTGCCAAAGTTTGGCCAGCGGCCAAGATTTGGCATGTCCTACATAGGTGGCATCCAAACGTGCCCTGAACTGGTCCCTGGGACCCTGGATCAAGGGTCCTGTTGAGGTTCTAAATCTGTCGCTCAATCTATTATATATGGCTTACCACATTTATTTAATCTGAAAGATTGGTGGATAAATGGTATAACCAAAGGCAGTGAACATTGAACTTCTGAGATTTTAGAAATGAACACATTTTTGCTTGTGTATTATTCATGTACTGGGTTGTTGGATTGGTTGTCATTTTCATCACAAATTCCCAGATAATTTTGCAGGGCTAACCACTAAGATAATTTTGTAGGTGCGATGTGTTCAGCGCTATAACGATCAACAATGCTTGTGCTGAGGAAGAGTTTTGCAAACACCGTGCCTGGTGGATAATGCATACAATATGCAGAGAATGAGGTTGAATCGGTATTGAGAAAATTTTGTTTTCTTCAGCCATCTTCTGTAGCGTCCTTTGGAGGAAGCTTGTGCGAGCCAGTTCATACTGAAATCAGATATCTTGTTTTTCTTTTCCGAAGGAAAGGCCTTGCATATTTTCTTTGCAAGGCTACTACACTAGAATCATCAGAGTTCTAACGAAAAGCCGTCTGCAGATTTTATCCTGTTCCGCGTGCCATTTGTAGATGCCCCACCCTTACCATTCTTTTTTTTTCTGACAGACACTGCCATTGTTGGAGTGACAGAAATCAATAGCAATTCAGGAAATTATTTTGCTCCAGAATACATGTATGCGTGTCTTAAGACCTGTTGACATGGTTGTGATTTTTTGACACATACATCACCTTTTTGAAGTCAAGAATCTGCCATGTACATTCTCTGGTTGTTTTTAACGTACAGAAAAAAGTCCTATAGCCCATGCAGATCATTATTGCACTAGATGGTATCGCATGGAAGTCTTAGACTTTCTCGAGATCTATTGCAATAGCATGTTTGTTGGTCTGAAAAGTCATGATTAAAATATAAGTGAACGTCCAAAATGAGCATCTAACAGTATCTATAACCTCACCTCTAATGGAGTATCTATATAGGAGACTAATTTTAAGTGGCATGAGAGACATGATTCGAATATGAGCATCATCTCTCTTGAGAACTTATTTTGTAAAAGGGTTATTTTGGAGTTATTATGTTGTTGCAGAAGATTAAAAATAAGTATTAAACTTTTGTCTGTTGCACTAACCAAATCTTAAATCAGTCTATATTTAGGTGGTGTTGTTGGAGACAGTCTATCTTAAATGCATGACAACCAAAAAGTTATCATCATTTCTTTTTATAACGAGAAAAAAATTTCTCATCACTGGCTTTTCTTATTTCTGATTTCTGAAGCACGTTTAACAAGAAGTGGAATAGTTCAAAGATCCTGCTCAAACCGGGAGTTATCCCCCAAACTAGTGGAAATAGAACTAATTCTTGTAGAGTTTCGCAGAATCCTATAATTCTGAACCTGACATGTGACGAAGATCTGGAAACTCAAAAGGATAAATTATAGAGGTTTTGGCTGAAAACTCGGAAGAGAAACTCGGAAGAGTATATTGGCGTTTTTGGTTGGCCGACGGGCTGCTTAGTTCTTAAAAAAAATTAAAATTTTTCGTCCCATCGAATTTTGCGGCATATGTCTAGAGCCATTAAATATAGATAAAAAATAACTAGTTGCATAATTTACATGTAATTTACAAGACAGATTTTTTGAGCCTAGTTAGTCTATGATTGGACAATAATTGTTAAATACAAATAAAAATGCTACAGTAGCCATTTTGTAAAGTTTTCTATAACTAAACAAGGCCTAGTGTTCCTGCGGCTGACAGTTGCAATGGCATCAAACAATGAGGCCTTGTTTAGTTGAAGAGGTGAAAAGTTTTAGGTGCTGTAGCATTTTCGTTTCTATTTGGGTTCAAAAGATTCGTCTCCAAATTACAGACAAATTGTACAAGTCATCCATGTGTCGCAAGATTCGATATAACAAAGAATCTTGATTTTTTTTTTTTGCTTTTGGACGAACTAAAAGGCGTAGACGAGTGAGGCTCTATTTGTGGTTTGTTAGGCAAGAAAGCTTTCTGGTCTTTCATTTTGGTCCCCATCAGACATCAGTCAATTCTCTGGTTTTCTAAATGAACAAAAATCACTGCAGCCGCAACTTGAGAAACTAAAATAAAAAAATAATAGCAAGGAATAGAAATATTCAGACCAAACTAACTGAACCGACGCTAAACGGTAAAAAAGTGCCAGTCGGTAAAACGTCGCTCTGGAGGCCACTCAAGAGGGCGTTTGATTCATGTTGAAGCTTCCTGCTTGGTTAGCTCCTCCTAAAATTTAGTAATCTAAATCTAATCTTATTTATAAGTAAATAAGCTTTAGCCGATTAGACACTAAATTATTGCTAGAAGAGACTAAACATTACCTTTTAGTTACTTTGGAGCCAAACACCCTAACTAAAAATGACTAAAAGGTCTCTTATAATATCTTTTAGGCACCCAAACCAAACACCTAGTGACTAAAGTTTAGGATGGAAAAACCAAATAGAGCCTAATAAAAAAAATAGTGACAAGAAATAGAAAGATGGCCAACTCTGTTTCACATACCGTCAACTCTACCATAGAGTAACTCCATAAAAAAAATAGACTTTTTGTTATCTAACTTCATCTTTTTTTACTAGAGCTGAGTTTGAGCTGCACTTGTTTGCTAAAAAAATATAACGCGGACTAAAAACATGGAGTGAAAAGAGTTCTAAACAGTCCCTATATTAATTTCAGTCTCTCTATACATATACTCCCTCTATTTCAAATTATAAGTCATTTTGGTTTTTTAGGAATATTGGTTTTGCTATACACTTAGATATATGCTATGTCTAGATTCATAACAAAAGCTCTGTAACTAGAAAAGCCATAATGACTTATAATTTAGAATAGAGAAAATATCATTGTACAACAATGAGAATGACTTATAATTTAGAACGATGGAGTACCATTGTACAATGGTGATTGATGATCATGAGAAAAATTATGTTTTGTTTGGCGTGACTTCTCCTCAAATGCTCGTAAAGAACATAAATTGGAGCTCTAGATATAAAACCACTCGTCCTTTACTATTAGCTAAAAGATTCTAAAGTATTCAATATGAGTATAATATTACCTATGCAAACGCCACAGATGTTTCCTAATACAAATCAAACAAGCAAAAGATAATAGGTTTCTCCACGGAAGTTGCTGGTAGAGACAATAGGTTTCTCCACGGAAGTTGCTAGTACAGTCACCGTGCCAAGCAAATCTTTATGGTTTACATTTACATGCTTCCATCATACTCCACATGCATAAAAATTTCTATGCTTACTTGTCTGGAAAAAATGAACTATGTAAAATAGCGCATGTTGCCAATGCCATGGTTATAAGTCTTTTTTGGCAGGATGTGAGAATGAAAATGGGATATCTGGTTAAAAAGGTTGTTTTTGGATTCTTCATAGGTAATTTACGAGATTTCAAATTTTAAAGAGAGACAACAATGTATGGAAGGCTCAAACTCACTCTACTTAACGTTCATGTATCACATCTGGTTTTGGCTCGTAAAAATGGAGGTGCCATGAGGCAACTAATCTAGACAGCATGTTTAGTGAAAATTGAACTCTTGCTAAAAAAAAAGAAAAGAAAAGGAATTTGTACTCAGCAAAGAATTTCTATTTTGATATTTTTGACAAGATAGTATTTTTTGGGTAGAAGTTATTTCTTATTAATGAGTTTTTATATCAAAATGGCACAATATGAATGATACACTATCAAGATATTTTTTGGCAAGTAGTATTTTTAGGTAAAAGTTATTGCTTATCAATGAGTCTTTTTTTAATCAAAACAGCACAATAGGAATAATAATATCAAAAGAAATATATCTTGCAATCAATACCATCCTCTTCGTAAGTGCTGAGATCACACTCTGACCTAGCCTACAAAATTTTTGGAAAAAAGAAAAAACAGTCGCCGGAATTCAAAGGGATGAAAATCGAGACACGACTACACGATGTCTCCACACGAGAAAAAGAAAACCTAACGCCCTCACAGGACTCTCTAGAAAGCGACACCAACTGACCAACCCCAACCCTGCGCCTCCCTCCTCCCTGCGCCTCCTCTCTTCCAGGAGCCTCCTCTTCTAGAGAGAGAGAGAGGGAGGGACCATAGCCGTGGCCGCACCGCCAACCACGCCGCCCGAATCCCCCGATCGAGACCGGAGCCGACGTGGCCTAGGGTTTCCGAGCCAGTCGGGCGCTATGGTGGGCTGCTCCAGGGGCTCCCTCCCCACCTGGATGACCGCCGCCGCCGCGCGGGTCGACCTCTCGGGCGGCGTAACACCTTCGCACCAGGGGTCGTCCTCTCCGTCCCCCTCCTCCTCGGGTCCCGCTCCGTCCGCGGGGGCGGACCAGGAGCTCGGGATGTTCGAGCGCGCGCTCTCCGCCGCCGGTGCCGCCTTCGTCTCGGCTATCATCGTCAACCCTCTCGATGTCGCCAAGGTCGGTTCCCCGGGGGCACTCACTCCCTCGCTCACGCAGGTCTCTCCTCCCGGAGAGAGAGTGTTTGTGTGCGTCCTCTTCGGCGTCTAACGCGTTTCCTGTGTCTCGATGCAGACGAGGTTGCAGGCCCAGGCGGCAGGGGTGCTGTACCACCAGCCTGCCCAGATGGCGGCGCTTGGCCCGGATGCGGTGAGGAATCCGATTCATTCTGTTCTGCGCTGTGTGTCGTTTGGATTTGGCAGTGGCTAACTCAGTTACTGATCTCGGCTTCGAGTGCCTACGTGTAGGTTTTGTATTTTCGGTGACTAGGTTAGGGAGGAATCCAAAATGGAGCTTGTGTTTATAGATGTCTATGGGTAGTACTGGGCTGCTGGCATGGTCCCTGTGGGATTGGCCAGGTCACTGGTGTGATGCAAATGTTTGTAGCTATGTTCATCTGCCAGCTATTGCTGTTTTGCGGTTGGGCCAAAGGCATGCACATTTCAGGTCATGGTTTTTGTTATTTTCATGCTTGTCCAGGAAGGCAGGTAAGAAATGACAGATTGGTTTGTGTTTGCGCTAGTGATCAGCTGGCTATTCTACCAACCTGAACTGGGTGCATTGCATAGATTCTTCCGAGTTCATTTCCCTCAACTGCTTGTTCAACAAGCAGGTATTGATACTTGGATAGTTCGTCAGGGGTGTTCAGCTATTGCACAATGTGGCATTTGGCTGCATTTTGTTACTTTTTGGTAGATGTACTGATTATGTTATTTACCTTTCTGTAAGACCACTGGGGGTACTAAATTGTAGTGCTGATTGTTAGGATGAGGTATGCAACCAATTTTAGGACGTGTGTGTGTAGACAACCCATTTTTTAGTTGATATATAGATGGTGCTGATTTCTTAGTTAAAGCTATCGTCTTTGATGACCGCACTTTTATTGGAAAACTGCAATGCTTTTTATGTTGTAAAACAAAATTTCATTTCTTAAAATACTGTTGGTGGTACTGTCTTTTGTCAACAGTCTGATTTCATTCTCATGGATTTGATCCTCAAACCAGTGTATTAGACTTGAGGATTGTTGCTGATGTGTTTCAGCGTTTTCCAGATCCTATCTGAATTCAGATGCTCTCCTTCATGCACACGTGGTCTTGTATTAGGAAGTGAGCCGGTTTGTCCTCCTGATTGCTTTCAGTACAAGGGAACACTTGATGTATTCTTGAAAGTGGTTAGACAGGTAACAAGTGTTCCTTCTTTGTTATATTTTCTCTTTTAAGCAAGTAGCAATATATGATGGACAGATGAGCTCATAACATTGCTTAATTGGTTGTTTTAGGAGGGGTTCGTTAGACTATGGAGAGGAACAAATGCAGGCTTAGCATTAGCTGTACCCACTGTAAGTTCTCTGCTACATTCCATTTTTGTGGTCATTATCTTGTTTTTAAATGTTCTATGCTGCTCTGTTGCCTGCTGAACATCTGTTTAGTAGTTTCAATCTGTCCTATTTGAATTATTCGTATAGTTTTCACTTAGCTTTGAAAGCAAATTCAGCTTTTTTTTTGTCCTTTGTATGATGTGATATGTTTATTTCATTTTTTGTAGAAGAAGCTTTATGGGGTTAACCTCTTGGACTAATTTCCACCTGTCTAACTGATGCACGTAGTATCATAGTTTGTGTTGAGTTTTTAGCCATATCACTCAGCATCCTGTATAACTTGCTATCTCTGTTTCTTTATTGTAGTTTGTACAACGTAATATTCTGAATCTATATTACTTTGTATGTTCAAATCAATTGCACCTGTTACTAATTTCTTTGATCACAAACAGGTTGGGATATACTTGCCTTGTTATGATATATTCCGCAACTGGATTGAGGATTTCACAAGAAGCAATGCTCCTGGCTTGACACCATATGCCCCGCTAGTAGCAGGATCTGTTGCACGTTCGTTAGCATGTATTGCTTGTTCTCCAATTGAGTTGGCAAGGACGCGTATGCAGGTACACCTCCATGTGAAGTTCTTCTATATACGGGCTCATGCCATATGTATAGTTTATAGTTTAGTTATGTCTTATAATGCATTCATCTCAGATCATTGTTTCTGCACAAAAGTTAGTCTTATGTAACTCTTTTTCCATCCATTTAAAATCAAAATATCAAGTAGTCACTAGTCTATGGTAACAGGCATATAAAGAGTTTCGGCCTGGAGTGAAGCCTCCTGGAATGTGGAAAACCTTGGTTGGTGTCATCTCACCACTTGCAAGTTCAAGTCAGAATGGTATGTTGGTTTTAACTGTTTCTGTAACTAGTTGATTCTGCATATTCTTTTTAATTGGATGACATGTCAGCACCATCTTTACCATTTTGGCACCTGTCAACTTCTTGTGTTCTTGTCTTGATTCTAACAGCTTATTGCTTTGATTGGCGAAACAGTACAAAACTACCGTGTTCTGTGGACTGGGGTGGGTGCACAACTTGCTCGAGATGTTCCTTTCTCTGCTATATGCTGGTCAACTCTTGAGCCCGTAAGTTTCTGCCTTCTTGGTCATGGAAACTCATATTTGTTAAATTTATGGCTCACTTTCATGACATGAATCTCACTTTGCTAACACCATGTTCAGATGCGAAGAAAACTGCTTGGTCTTGTTGGAGAAGAAGGCAATGCAGCTAGTGTATTGGGAGCAAATTTTGCTGCTGGTTTTGTAGCGGGCAGTCTTGCTGCTGGTGCCACATGCCCTCTGGATGTTGCAAAAACAAGGAGACAGATAGAGGTTTGTGTATTATTTGGTACTCTTTATTATAATTCACGTTCCATTATTTTTCACCTGCTACTTGTTTCTTATGCGTGCATACTCGTGTGACTTTATTGCTGCATATTGCCATTTCTTGTTCCTGTTTCAGTTTCTTATTCCTTTCTTTCTAAATTTCAGAAGGATACTGAGAAGGCAATGAGGATGACTACAAGGCAAACATTAACTGAGATATGGAGGTAATGAAATACCTCATTCCCAAAATATAAAGTAGCATGTTTGATGGGCTGTACATTTTGCTATTGTGGTTGTGTTGGTTTTCAGTTTTGAACCCTACATATGGCTCATTCATTGGGCATATGAATTATGCTTTTACCATGTTGTCCTGCTGTACCCTGATAGAGTCGCTAAGTTCCAATTGCCTCTATTCAGTAGCAAGCTGTGTTCACATAATTGATTTCTTTTTACAGCCCAGTTTGCAAACCCTAGGTATATGCCATCCTAAATTAGTTCTTCATACATCCCAGTTTGCGAACCCTAGGTATATGCCATCCTAAATTAGTTCTTTATACATCCCAGTTTGCGAACCCCAGGTATATGACATATAGGTTGACCTGAGACTAGAATTCTTTTAAAACTCATCCCTGACTGTATGGCATTCTCATTTGCAGTTTCCATACAGTAATTAAATATAAGAAATCTGGCTAGTCAAATTTGTGTGTAAAATATTCCATGAATGTAAGCGGGGTCTATGGTTAGCCATTGAGCCAATGCACCTGACAGACTGACCAACACTTCAATATTGTGACCTATTTGACTATTTATAAAACAATCAGAAGCTTCTTTTTGAAATATATACCCTGACTGTTTTAATCATCATTACAAGAAATAACCTTTTGGAGATCTTCCATAATTTAAACTCCAGTTGATTTCTATCCTAAATACATAAAAAATCAGGACTCGCTGTCTAGTTTTAGATCATTTGCTTTTAATTGTTGTTTCTCTGTGTTAGATTGAATTGATAGGCTGACATAGTAGTATGTCTCAAAAGCTAGCGAGAGCAAGACCTTAGAAAACTAGATCAAGCTAAGTCAACCCCTCAATCATTCTGATTGTATTTGTTAAACTTAAGTACATTATTGTAGCAATTATTATGCATAATACACAAATAATAATTTTCTAAATTGATCTACTCCAATTAAACAAATAGGATCGTAGGATCAATATGATCAATGAGTATGCTTACTGATTGACTCGTTTGTAGGTTTTGCTTGAATTTGCTCTTGAGAGTTGCATCTTCTGAACATTTATGCGTGAAACATAGAAAACTAAAAAAATAGCAAAATACAAATATTCTGAAGCTAATAGAATATATGATACAAAATATTTGATTTTGGTTTCACATGAGCATTAATGAAGTTGATCGGAGTTTCGATGGCTTGTCAGTGGAAATCTGATATGCCTTGGGTGTTCATTTCATAATAAGCCAGAAACCAGCATTTTTTTCGCTGCTTGGGTTCATGGATCTTTTTTTGGGTGGGAGGGGTTGGGGGGGGGGGGGGGGGAATTATATATACCCCAGGGGTTTGGCCCCTCGCTAGCGGGAGGGGGAAAAGATTTTAAAAAAGTCAGAAAAAGGTCTTTTTTTGGTTGGTTGTTGTGTTTGTTGTTTTTTGGGGGGGGGGGGGGGGGGGGGGGGGGGGGGGTTAACTATATAATCCAATGAGATTGACCACCATGCACATGGAAGGTGAAACTGTTTATTAAAAACTTGTAATGTCAGGACCGCTCTTCTGTCTCATACCTAAAGGTTTGGAGCTGGGTCATAAGCTGAAATCCAGTAGGTGAATCCTGCTTGTCATAATATTCCAGAAACAAGTCTTGACATCATTTAGGTTAGTGGATCTAGTTTTTTTGCGGTTAGAACGATTTGTTTGTCATTTTTTATGTGAGACTGATCTACCCAAGGTTCTAAAAGGTGCTAGGCCACTGATTGGTGCCTAGGATGCCTAAGGGGAGATTAAATCCAACGAAACATTTGTGCTTTTTTCTTCTTTGTTTTGTTGCCGGTGTGTTTAAGTGCATCACTGCATCACAGATTCAGTCTAGACAACAACAGGCCCAGCAGATCAGCAGTAGTATTTCCCTTGGTCCAGAAGATGTTAAGGGGCACAGGCCCGGCCAGGTAGTCGCATTTCACAGACTGCAAGGTCTCTGCCCACACATCCAGCCGCACGTCACAAACCGCAAGGTCTGGGATCACTAGGGAAAGTGTGCTGGGGTGGCAGGTATGTGCTGCACCGGCGGCTACTTGAGGAGTTGGTGGCTGCCACTACGGTGCAAGTTTGTGTTTCTTCACGTGCTGCTTCCCACCGCACTCGTGCATGCTACTGCTGCTCATCTCTACACATGCTAGCTTGCCATCCTCCTGATTTCCTCTGATTCTACGCCACTTACACGTTGGCCGGTGTTTAATTGGATGCCTATGGCCTAGGTGAGGCCCCAGGGCTCTGTTCCGTGCTTAAGCATGCCTAGGCGAGCGTTTAGTTGTGTTTTTGTAGAACACTGGATCTACTACATTGGTGCCAAACTGAGCACCAACACAAGTCAACGCTGAGGCTCATGGTCTTTTAGCTGCCGCTGCTGAACCACTTGCAGCCCACCCATGCTGTTTGTGCATTTGCTTGTTTGATTCATGACCTATTCATTCCTACAAAATCATGGTTTGTCAACATGCTGCACTCCTTTCCCCCTTGTGTATATAAATCGTGCTGGGGTGAAATTCGCTGATGTTGAGCCTGCACTTTTTTAGCTTTGAACTTTCACCAAGATTTCTGAAAGAACTTTGTTGAACCTGCACATTGCTGCAGAAAATAATCTGCCATCTTTCATGTAGTTTCCTGCATTTTGGAATAGTATTAAGGAAGAATGTTTTAGCGACTTGCATGTTTAGTTTTGATATTCCTGAGAAATTGTAGCAGGTTGCAGACATTTGATGTAATTAGTTTCCCCAGACGATCTTCCTTAGTTATAGTTTTGCCAGACTTCAAATGTTATGGGCAAAATGAGAGATGCGGACCTCCCTGCTTCCATATTTCTCTCTTAGTTATTATAGTTTAGTAGTTGGTTTAGTAAGGGGCATCTATCATATACTCGTAATTGATTTGCTGCTTGCTTATATTGTTCTCTGGCAGGTCTGGAGGCATGAAAGGGCTGTTCACTGGCGTTGGCCCACGTGTTGCACGCGCTGGTCCATCAGTTGGTATTGTCATTTCCTTCTACGAGGTTGTCAAGTACGCTCTTCATCAAAGGAACACCTCATGACCCAGTTTTGTTGATAAGATGGGAGTCCATTCACTTTGTAAAAACAACACTGTCCGTGGTTTCCCAAAGTAGGCCTGGTTACTCTGACCTTCGGACGGGCATGGCTAGGTGTAACTTGGAAGATCAGAGTGCTCAGCAGTCAAGACTAAACAGGATTTTTCATGGACAATGTCCATTTCGGTCGAGGATGACATCAGTTTTGCCATGGAGCAGGCTCCAGTTTCGTCTGGCAGGTTTTGGACCATCGTCTAAGCTTATGCTTTGAGTGACCTGAAGCTGCTTTGGTTAACTTATTAGGTAGGTCCTGTAATTGAAGGTGTTAGTGCAGATCAATAATACCCTAGAAACTACAGAAGAAATTTTGCAGATCCTAGTCTCATGTCGATGCTTTCTCTAGACCATGTTCGGTTGATGAAAGAGCATCTTGTTGCTGGCTTAGGTTTAAGTTTGCAACAAGTTTATGTTGTCGGTAAGATCTATATGTGCGTGCACGATCGCTGTTCAACAAAGTTATATTGGTTAAAGAAGCGTTTGCAGCGAGCCTATGTGACATAAGTGCCATTGCATTGCACGAGGTGGCTTGGAAAAATTTCAATGGTTCCGTAATTTTTGTATTTGTGGATCTCTGATCGCAGATGCCATCGTGACCCGCTCATGTGATAGAAGTGCCTAAAAATTTGGCAACTCTCTACGAGAATTTTCTTATTGTAAAAGCCCACGGGGATCTCTCTAATTGGCGGAATCAATAATGAATGAGAAAACGGCTATTATAGGACTCCAATCGTTGTGGCTTCTTCTAAATAGGACTCGTAACGTTGGTTTCTCCCAAACAGGACTCTAAACGTTGTTTATAAGCTCTAATGATATTTTGGCTCTTTTTAATTAATTTTGGTAATTCAAAATACATGTATTTTCAGTTAATGACTGTATTGCCTTCAGCCTTTACACAGATTGCAACGTTGCAGTTTCTCTCTAAAAAAAATCGACGTTTCCACCATGAGTCTTCCGTCGCCCATCCTATTCGACTCCGCCGCCGCCCCACCATGGTGCCACCTCTCCCCGGCGATCCACCGTTGCCCGGCGAGCCCCCGGCGGCGGCAGGCGATCTGCTCCCTCCAACGACCGTCGAAGCCCCATCTTGCAGCCTCATCACGCTGGCAGGAGGCCAGACGGCAAGTGACCTAGGGCTTGCCTCGCCGGGCAGGAGACTAGATGACACCAGGAACAACGCGTTCGCGCACATGACCACGGTGGGGCTTCTGCTGCTGGTGTGCCTCGTTTTTCGTCTTGTACATGATATTGATGTCTTGTTCTGTGCCCAGCCCACACTGGAAGTTCTAGGCGTTCTCAGGGTAGGCAGTGACGCTGCTGGTGAAGACGACCAAGGTGGAGATGGCCAAGTACCCGATGTCCAGGTGGACCAATCCCTGCAAATAGATGTCGTTGCCCATGCAAGATCACTGTTGTCTACTTAAAACAGGCAGCCAGGGGCAAAAGCATTATTGCCATAGCCAAATACATGTATTTAGGACTTAAAACATGGTTAATTATATTAAAATGTCATTAGAGCTTACAAATAATATTTGGAGTACTATTTGGGAGAAACAAATATTTATAGTCCTATTTGGGAGAAACCACAACGATTGGAGTCCTATAATAGCCATTTTCTCATAATGAATTGAGCTTGTTTGTTTGAAAACACATAGCTGAGAGTATTTTTTGTAAGAGAAAAATACTGTTGTTGAACGGAGCCACAAAGGGGTTGGTGGTGTCGATTACCCTGGGTCCATGTCTGAGGGGATGTTTGGTTGCTAGCCATAATCTACCACGACTAACTTTAGGCAAGTGTGGCAAGCCACAAAAAGTGTGGCTAGCAAATTGGTTGCCACACTTTGCCATGCCTAAAGGAATCTTGCCACACTTTTTAACTCTATGACATGTGGAACCCAAAAGAATCATGCCTAAACTTAATTGTCAACCAAACACTTGCCAACTTGGTCAAACTTATCTAAGGTAAAGTGTGGCAAACTGTGGCTAGCAACCAAACAGCCCCTGAATCTCAACGACGGTTATCCCCATCACAGTAGAAAGAACGTCGTCGATTACCCTGTGTCCATGTCTGAATCTCAACGACGGTTATCCTCATCACAGTAGAAAGAGGTACTGTTCGAGGTAAAGGGCCTATAATGCCTACCTCAAACATGGACTCTGTTTATAGTCCAAGTTTGAGGTAAATCGTTGTGGTTTCTCTCAAATAAACAGAGCCTATAAATCTGTTTATAGGCTCTGTTTATAGTCTATGTTTGAGGTAAAGGGCCTATAATGCCTACCTCAAAGTAGGCATGTTCGAGGTAAAGGGCTATAATGCCTACCTCAAACATGGACTCTGTTTATAGTCCATGTTTGAGGTAAATCGTTGTGGTTTCTCCCAAATAAACAGAGCCTATAAATAAACAGAGCCTATAAATTGCAACTAAACAATGCCTACCTCAAACATGGACTATAAACAGAGCCTATAAATCTAAACAGAGCCTTAGCCCAACTGAATGAGGCTGGTACTGTTGTGTGTTGGTAACCAAGCCACCTCAAACAAATAGGCTCGAATGAGGCTCTGATGGCTCACGGAGCCACCTCAAACTTTGGTGTGCATGGCAAGTTTGGTAAGGCCTTGTTTAGTTCCCACAAAAACCAAAATTTTTTTAAGATTTCTCGTCACATCGAATCTTACGGCATATATATGGAGTTTAAATATAAATAAAAATAAAAACTAATTGCAAAGTTTATCTATAAATTATAAGATGAATCTTTTAAGCCTAATTACTCTATGATTGGATAATATTTGTCAAATAAAAACAAAAATGCTATAATATTAAAATTCAAAAAAATTTCACAAATAAATAAATAAATAAGACCTAAGCAAGTCACCAGCGAGGCGCCGAGGGCAAACATGCTCAGGCCTTGTTTAGTTCCCTAAAAATTTTGCAAAATTTTTCAGATTCTTCGTCACATCGAATCTTTAGACGTATGTATGGAGTATTAAATATAGATGAAAATAAAAACTAATTGTACAGTTTGGTCGGAATTGACGAGACGAATCTTTTGAGTCTAGTTAGTCCATAATTGAACAATATTTGTCAAATA
>Ga0182004_10000242_pt1 | contig 29490 bp, 12 predicted proteins | sample Sormic07211540_1_FD_120479 | JGI IMG/M metagenome (GOLD analysis project Ga0182004, IMG submission 120479) | Endophyte microbial communities from Sorghum bicolor roots, Mead, Nebraska, USA - 072115-40_1 MetaG | ecosystem: Host-associated > Plants > Roots > Unclassified | place: USA: Nebraska...
CACCATGATCATCACTTGCTCCATCACTTGGCATGTACCAACCTCATTAAGTCTACACACACTTAGTATAGAGGTTAGTACTAGGATTTCATCAATTATCCAAAACCAAACTAGGGCTTTCACATGTGAGAAGCTAAATTTTCTATGTTTCTGCCACCCTTAAATTTTATTTTAAAAATAAGGGATATTGTATCTAACCTAGAAATTAGTGCAATAAGATTTGTACCCCTTCGAATGGTGTAATTTTTTATTTAAATATGTTATGACTTAGTGTAATAAAATTTTGATACCTCCGTGATTTAAATATGGTTTGACTTAAACCATATTTAGTTTAACTAAATCTTATAAACATACATTAATATTTATGATATTAGATAAGTATAATTAGATTCATTATATAATACTTAAACCATTTGACCTGGATAGAACACTTAGTTGGGGCCAAAGGAGCATTATTTCTATACTTAATACTAAAAAAGGTTTTTCCCCCTTCTTGTATGGGTTTGTCCATTTTCTCTCCTCTCTGTCCATATTTCTCTTTTACGCTCTCTCTTATTTCACTTCTCTGGTTAATTATGTTCTTAAGCTATAAAACCTTCACCACTACTATACCACTGATGTAGCGTGCCTGACTGATCGAGGTCATGTGCATCATGAATGAATCCTATATAGACGGGGCACAAACAGGGAGCTCACCTTTCTTAACCTCACAAGTCACATAACTGCGCATAATAGCTGCATATTAGAGGCCATCCAAATGTATTGACCGAGGGTAGACTAAACTTTAGTCCACCTCAACTAACTATTCCAGGCATCTAATATACAATGCAGCACTGAACTTTAGTCATCTTCACCAGATTTTGGTTGGACTAGCACCAGATAATCTAAACATAGTTTTACAGGAACTATTCCAGGTTTTTACGTAACTTAGTTTAATTTCACATAGAACATGAACTAGATTTTCTTGAAATTTTCCAAACGGGCGTGGACAACAAAGCAAAAGTTGCCTCGTGAACCAGGGCCTTTCTTACTTTAAAAAAAAATATAAAATTTTTCAAGATTTCTCGTCACATCAAATCTTGCAGTACATACATAGAGAATTAAATATAAATAAAAAATAATTAATTATACAATTTAATTATAATTTGGAAGATAATTTTTTAACCCAGTTAATCTAAAATTAAATAATATTTATTAAATATAAACAAAAATACTGTTGTGTTTATTTTTTTTAAAAAAGTTGCAACTAGCATTTTCGTTTTTATTTGATAAACATTGTCTAATTATGGAGTAACTAGGTTTAAAAGATTCGTCTCGTGATTTACAGGTAAACTGTGTAATTAGCTATTCTTTTTATCTATATTTAATAATTTATATATGTGCCGTAAAATTCGATGTGACGGGGAATCTTGTAAAGTTTTGGCCCTTGTTTAGTTCCAAAATATTTTGCAAAATCGACACTGTAGCTTTTTCGTTTGTATTTGACAAATATTGTCCAATCATGAACTAACTAGGCTTAAAAGATTCGTCTCGTCAATTCCGACCAAATTGTGCAATTAGTTTTTATTTTTGTCTATATTTAATACTTTATACATGTGTCTAAAGATTTGATGTGACGGAGAATCTAAAAAATTTTGCAAAATTTTTTGGGAACTAAACAAAGGCCTTGGTTTTTTTGGGTGAGGAGAGAGCAGGGAGTCACGGGTAGCTTTTCACCAAGTCACCAGTCGCCACGTCACAAAACAAGAGGAAACCATCCCGCATCCACAATCCCCCCCTTCCCATTCCCGTCTCCCGTCTCTCTGCACTTGCTGACCTGACCCAGATGGCGGCGCCGCCCAACTCCACCACCTTCTCCGGCGACGTGTGGGCGGAGCTCCGCCTGGCCGACGCCCGCGACGTGCCGCACATCCACCGCCTCATACACCAGATGGCCGAGTTCGAGCTCCTCACGGACCTCTTCGCCGCCACCGAAGAGCTCCTCACCTCCACGCTCTTCCCATCGCCGACGCCGCCTCCCTTCACCTCCTTCACAGCCCTCATCCTCGACCTATCCCCCTCCCCCATCGTCCCGGACTCCTCCTCCACCATCGCCTCCCGCCGCCTCGACCTGTCCGCGTCCCCGCTCACCGACCCGGAGGCCGCCGCCTTCGCCTCCCCGCGCGGCGGCGGGCGCGTCACGGCCGGGTTCGTGATCTGCTTCCCCAACTACTCCACTTTCCTCTCCAAGCCCGGGCTGTACGTGGAGGACATCTTCGTGCGCGCACCCTGGCGCCGCCGCGGGCTCGGCCGGATGATGCTGTCTGCCGTCGCCGGCAGGGCGGCCGAGCTCGGGATGGGGCGGGTGGAGTGGTGCGTGCTCGACTGGAACAAGAACGCCATCGACTTCTACGAGGGGATGGGCGCCGATGTGCTACCGCAGTGGCGCATCTGCCGGCTCGCCGGCGCGGCGCTGGACAAGTACAAGGGCAGCCAGGAGGAGGCCGCCGGTGGGAAGGCTGCAGAGTAGGAGAACCTGGAAATTTGCTTCTTGAGTGCCTGCCAATAATAAAGGTGGTGGATTTGCTTCCGCTGCTTAGCTCCCAACTGGCATGGTTTATTTTCAGTGCATTTGATCAGCTCGTTAGGGCAATGAGTAATTGTGACTTTTCTCGTGGTATAAACTTTGGTGCATTATGCTAAATTGTCTTCTGCTTAGATGCACAAGTACATCTTTGTTGCCGATCAGAGTCTCAGAGCTGCTTGAAATGAACTCCTGCTCTTTTTTTTATAACAAAATAAACTCCTGCTTGACCAGGGAGCCCTGATCTGTTTGAGTACCTCAATTTGGATAAAAGATCTTTGAATTTCATGCTTATGCTTAGAGCAATGCAAGTCTCTCTTTTTAATCATCCACTACTTCGTAAAAAAATTTAAAAAGTTGTATACTCTCCAACATGTTCATTTGGCTGAAAAATACTGTAATCTGATTTATTGTGAGAGACAAACACCGCTGAATAGCTAATAGATTCGACGGAGCTCGAAGAAGTCAAAGAGTTTCGTACATGCAGAAATTGAAAAAGCTTCCAATGAAAAATCCATGGTAGATTCGAGATGTTAACTGCTGCTCTCGAAACGGATGGGCTTTGCCGAAATCTGGTTGGATCAGACAGAACCCGGCCTTAAAAGTGGCCTTACCCAGCACGATTGGGCCGACCAGACAAACTCTTGTCTCCTCGTCTTGCCCCCCTGTTTTCTTTCTTCTTCCAGAGTCTTCAATAACGCGCGGTGGCATGGGCATTATCTCCCTCGTTTTCCTTTCCGTTTCCCCTGCTCCAAGCCTTGCCTTTCTTCCTCTTCTTCTCCGGCACGGCCGGAGCTCGCCTTTCTTCTCAAGAAAACGCCCGATATAAATTCACACGAGGCCACCTCCTTGGTCGCCATCATTGCAGCAACATCTTCTCTTAGCTCTAGCCTCTCGTCCAGATCAAGCAACAAGCCCACCCTTCCATCACCGATGGAGAAGGACGGCGCGCTGAAGCCGGCGGCGGAGGAGGCCACCGCACCGGAGCTGGAGACGTTGACGGGGACCCATCAGCCGACGTGGGCACAAGCGCAGTGGGCTAGCATCAAGAGCAAGGCCCGCGGCGCCAGCGATTACGCCGTGCTCAGGACCCGCCAGGGCATCTCCATGTTCGGGGAGCCCAAGCTCGGGTCCTTGGTCAAGGTCAAGGGAGCATCAGCTAAGGATGAGTCGTCCCAGTCCCAGTAAATCCATCCATGCATGTAGAACACTCTTGATGCCACGGGCGGCAGCAAGCTAGTGTGCAGTGAACTCTTCTCTTGTTACTCGTTTAGCTGGTTTTTTTTAATAGTAGAAGTGAATTTTCATGGAAGGCCAAGCTTTTCAATCTGTGTCTGATGCTGTGATCCATGCCGTCAGTTCATAAGAATCGTAAAACCCTGGTTTATTGGATTGGAAATTCCATCGGAGCTCTGTTGATTCTCACGGGAACTATCCACCTGGGCTCGTAAAACCGGCCGTGAATCGTAGCCGAACACTTAAGACATACAAGGCTCATCTCACTGAACTAAAAAACATGGCTCACAAGTTTGGTTAAATTTCGTGTAGACCTAGGCGCTGTCACTACTCTGCTTATCAGTAATCTGCTGTAACAGTATGATTTCTTGTAGACCTAGGCGTATCAGTAATCTGCTGTAACAGTATGATTTCGAGTAGACCTAGCATATCAGTAATCTGCTGTAACGGTATTGACATAATATAATGAGAACCCAGACAATGCGTCGAGACAGGTAATCATGCGCACGACCGATCCGAGACCATTTTGAAATCGAGCATATGATTTCAGTGTTCATGAAGTTTGTCAGAGATTAAATACATCACTGAGCTGAGAAACAAATAATGAATGGCCATGTGTCAGTGAGGTGAGGTGATCAGCTTATGCAAATCTACAACAGGAGGGGTTGCCTTTCACCCCCAACAAATTCTAACTCCTACACTAAATTATTAGCACATTGTTAACGGGGAACATTCACTAGGCCTATCAGCTGTCAGGTTGTTAAATATGTGAGCTACTACAACAAACAAGGCCCACCAACACAAGCAGCTGGAGATTTGCCTCAAGCTGCGGCCAGGAACTCGAAAACTAGACCCTGTCAATAATGGTTAAATTTCTTTCTGTGGCGGCTGTAATCCGAGACGTATCTGAATGTCTGCCCACAGTCAGGGGCTGAGCACTTATATGGCCGCTCTCCCGTGTGCACCCTGATATGTTCAGTCTGAGCCCATAGCCACTTGAAAGTCATTTTACATCCTTCCCAGGGGCATTTAAATGGCCTCATCTCACTGTGGACACACTGATGACGCTTCAAGTATTTGTGTGAGCTGAAACGCTTGCCACATGACTCGTCAGTGCAAATATTGCGCTTGTGGGCATTAAGTTCAGCCCTAGTCTCAAATGTCATACCACACAGATCAATATCACACTGAAATGATCCCACTGTTTTTGTCCTCTTACCCCTTTTAGCAGAAGAAGCTTCAGATGTCCTGCTCCATTCCGACTCTTCGACTACCGCAGGTTTAGTCCTTGGCCTCAAGCTCTCACATGGAGAGCGGATGAAACTCGAATGACTTTGTGAACTACCAGTATTTGACTGAGAATCCCTCTTCCTTTTGTGTTTGCGTCTGGCATAGCATATGATATCTGTTCTATTTGAGCTCCCAATGCATCTAGACACAACATCTGACAAATCAACTTGTTTATCATCTTTTGCTGATCCCAAAATTGTGTCTGTTTCCACCACCTCTACAGCTCTAACATCTGTAACAGAGGGCTCATTGCTAGCCAGTGTCATTAATGTCAAGGAAGCTTTGCCAACCTCATCTTTACCAGGAGCATCTGTTGCCTTGGACTCTTCAGCTAGAGCTCCAAGTAAAATATCAAAAGTGTTTGATCCAGAGTCGACAGATTTTCCCTCATGTCGAGGGACTGCAGCCATGGAAGCAACTTGGGTGTCCTCTAACATGTGGAAACCTATATGCGGAGATTCGTGCTTTAAGTTGGCAGAATTATTGCTCTGGTGCTCAATGGCCTTGACAGCAGAATGGCTGCCAACCTGAGGCTCGTCACTCATCAAATCAGTTGGAACTGACATCTCATTAAAGCTCGAATTTAGTTTCACTGGACCAGTACCAAGATGATGAATCTCCACTTGGTTATCTATTGCAGATTTACTAGTTTTTGTTTCAGTATTAGAACAGTAGGATATCTTAGCACGCTCCTCGTTTTCAAGGGATGCTGACACGGTGTCCACACACTTTCCTTCTGATACAGCCAAACCTTCTATCAGGTCTGAATCAACTGACGTCATAATGGGATTATTGCAAAGCCCCATCTTCTCTTGATCTTGTTGAACTTGCATACATTCATCTCTGCTCCCTAAAGTAACACCCTGAGATTCTAAGCAGCCATTTCTCACACAGTTTATGCTTACTTCCACAGAGGTACTTTCATCATTAAGGAAATGTCGAACAGAAAAGGCTGGTGAACTGCTCAACTCAGTTGACTGTATACATCCTTGATATCTAGTTACTTCAACTGGCGAGGCAAGTGGAGGCGAATCCAGGGAACCTGATGAACAAATGGAGTCATTGCACGTGCTAACATTAACTGGACCCTCACGGACTTGATGCATCATAGGATATTCAGCAACAGCAATAGGAATATTAACAAGACAATGTCTTCCATGGTCATTCTCCTCGGAGCATGAAGGCTTATCACAATCTTGCAGTTCACCTGGTTGCTCAAGGCCACTTTGTCGAAAAGTATGCTGTCTACTGTCATCCTCGCAGACATTTCCATTAGTGACCATCCCTGTCTCCACTCCAGGCTTAAGTTCCACAGGAGTTTCTGTTGCACTAGAACTCCTAACAATACCAATAACTGTGTATGGAGTTCGCGCTCTTTTGCAAAGCCACTTAAGATTAGGAACAACCGAAACAGGCGAAGGGCAGGAAAACAGTCCCCCAAATGACAAAGGAGATTGTTCTTGATTTTCTGATTTCTCTTTCCTGAGTTTGGCAGAATATTTCAGGTTTAGACCCATCTGTGACGTCCAGTCTCTTCCATCTTCCTCATGGCCCTCGTCATCAATTGAAATGTTGATTAGATGTAAATCAGACTTGGATGCATTTGCAAGTGGAATGTCTGTACAATCAAATTGAAACTCAATTTCCTCTGCTATTGATATTGCGAGCGCTTTTAGTTTGACAAAATCTGCAGAAATTAAATAGAAATACCTTAAGATCAGTGGAAACTTCAGGGGACATGGAAAGTAAAACACAAACAAGAGGTAAGCATGTTTGATTTAAATCATGATTTAGAACAATGAGTTCAATTGCTATTTTCAGGAGTAGGCCCAACTAGGGATTATCAACATGCATCTGTAGAAGGCACCTTTTTTCTGAAAGACAAATTAACTGAGGTCGCCTTAATGCTCTGATGCAATTCTAAACTACAATGGTATTCCCTCCATTTGAGTAACATATTTCACTTAAACATGAATATAACAGTGTAAACCCAGTGATTGTAAGCTAACAGGTCAATATTTCTTTTGAGGCAAGGCAACGGAAATAAGATGGAACTATAACTATTAGATACAGACAGAGTTCGATAATCAAGGTGTCTGTGAACAATTCCATGTTGTTCCATCTTTCTTGTATTTCCTAAATTCCTATGTTGGTTTTCGCTGACTCGCACTAGAAAGAAGGTAAGTTGGTCTCGTCCACATACACAAAGCCAAAAGGTCACATTATTTTCCACAATCCAGTTTCATGCATAAAGTATAGTTTTACATTAAAACCGTAATCTATTATTGATACCTAAAGGTATATTCGAAAGATAGAATGTGTTGGTTAGAATAGCCTGCATATATATAATACAAAAAAAGTAAATGTTTGCATATAAACATGACCAACATGTCCAGTGAAAAGGCTACCAGCTAATTACTTATTTTGTATCAAGCATGCAGGATCACAAGAGCATCCACCAACAGTCAAATAGAGTATGAAGATGATAGAAGTTTCTTTATATAACCTACCTGAGTGGCAAATAATGAGAGCATGGACACCCCCTTTGCCCTCAAGTAACTTCTCAATCTCAAGAGCATGCTGCAGGCAAAAGATCCGGGGCCGTGCAAATGTACAACTTGCATTCCAGTTAATAGTGCCATCAGAACTTTCTGCAGTTTGCGCATCACCGTCATATTTGCCTGCTTGTTCACTTACTTCTGGGCCAAGACTGTTCTCAGGAATCTTATTCTCAGACTTGTCCCTTTCACTACATGAATGAAGAGTATTTTCACTTCTGCAAGAATGTGAAATGACATTATGTTGTAGCACAGGCCCATTAGGTTCATTCTCCCTTAAACAAACATCTTCATGTGAATTTACATTCTGATGACTGATGTTAGCCTGCCCCAAAGGAGTAGCCAGACATTGCTGTTCCGCAGGCCAGGAAGGTGTAGTGGGAACAAATGAACATCCTGATACATATGCAAAAGCATGTGTCAAGGTTCCATAAGAATCTTCATATACAAGAAATACTACAGATCAATAAATGGAAATTAGTAAATTCTAGAATGATTTTAAAACAGGCTGCAGCACAGAGTTCCACCATTACATCAGAAAAGGCACAGTTTTTATCAAGTAGCAAGGTTAGGAAGGTCATCTCATGTGTATAAAAATCAGGTTAAAAATTTACAATGTACTCTGAAAATAGCTTGTAAATTTATCACTAAATTTTTAACCTGATTTTATACACTCTGAAAATCAGGTCAACTGTTGTGTAAATTTACAATGTATCTTACCATATACTCTGAAGGGTATATGGTAAGATAAGAAATGCCAGTGTTAATGAGCTTAGTGATAAACTATTTCTGAAAATAGCTTATTCTGATTGTTCAAAAAACATGCCTGCAGATCACATCACTCTTCAGCATACATTCATTGCAGCCAGAAACTCCCATCTACAAGCACTTCATAATGGCCAATGAACCGGCCATCATGACCGTACATGTTCAATAAAAAAATAGTTTAGATTCGGATTGTCTAGAAACAAAAGGTTCTCTCCCAAGTCCCAAGTTTAGTCACCGCGGAACGGGAACGATGCAGCGTTCCACGTTCCGGGAACGAGCGTTCGGGACGGGAACGCGGGAACGAAATCGTCCCCACAGTGTAAAAATTGCATCTAAAACGTCGTTCCCGTTCCCGGTTCGTCGTTCCTCGATCCGTCGTTCCGGGAACTCGGTGACTAGGGTCCCAACCATAACTTCTCTCTAAATTAGACAAAAAGAGCATTTGCAAATTTGCTCTAATTTGAAGGGCTATTGTGAAACTGACATTATAAAAGGCACAATTGCAAATTTGCTATTAAAAATTTGTTGGACCCAACATAGATTGGACTAACACTGATCAACTGGAGGTTTTTGCGTAAAGTACAATAGGAGCACCCCTGGCCAATTTTAGTAAACTTGCAGTCCAGCATCACACTGTTCCTTCCTAAACCATCAAGACTATCACAGAACAACAGCACACATATTCCTAACATGATAATAGTACAATTTGAAGGTTCCTGACATAAAAAATCAATGACATCACCTGTCTTCACCCTCCACCTATTGTTACTGCTTCTCAGCGATGCGCAAGTTCAAGCTGTGGTCACCCATCCAACAAAACAGACAGAATCACCCATCCCTACCCATTTGTCTGTCCCTAGTGCTCCACCCATCCCTGCTCAAGATGCGGCAGTGGAGCAGTGCCACTGCAAACTGGATGGACCCAAGCAACAACTGCACCTCCTTGCTGCAACCCTTCTCTGTTGCGATGGAGAGAGGATGAAGGGATTTAAGGATATAGTCATCTAGGGTTCTTGGGTTGCGAATAGTGGGACGAGTTCAATAAAGGAAGAGTCAGCCATGACTATGTTCAAAATCAAAACAGTCTTTCGTAGCATTCAATTTTTTCTTTAAATTTGAGTTATATTTTGCTTTCCAAAAGAATGTGTCAAACAGAAGGGACAAGGAGCCGATTTCAGTGGCAACAAATCCAAGGTTGGGGCTTAAAGTAGTCACAAATTTGCTATTTGTAACCAAAAAAAAAATCACATGCATCAATGAAATTTGTTGGAAATAATCCTGTTTCTAGGTTCATAGTCTTTACTTTAGCTAAATTTCAGCATCGAGTAACAGGAGTAATAGGCTGTTTATTTGGGTAATATTCTGCATTAATTAGGAGTCTATCACATCCAGTCAGCCACAAATGTAGCTCTCGGCACTGTATAAAGCTAGGCAGAAAACCAGAAAAGGCTAAGTCATTCCAGCTACCAAACATACTGTGTTTGTTTGTGTGTGAGTTCCCGGTGATCTGTTTAGGGGCTATTTGCCTTTCAAAATTTTATCTACCTTAGTTCTGATATATATATAAACAAAAAAAAAATATCGGAAGCTAAGAAAGGCATACCAAAATTACTGTCAGCAGGATAGCATGGAATTGTATTTGAACAATTATCTTTTTCAGAACTCATCTTGTATCTACTCATACGAGCAAGGGAAATCCCTTCCAATGCTTCTCTGGTAGGCTGCAGAATTGTCATGAATGGATAGCCAAGAATTCCACAAGCAACACAGGTCAATGAACCAGAATCAATGCTCAAATCAAAAGGTAGGTTATCCTCATCATCTGTATCAGCATTGGCCTTGTCCACAGAAGCAGATGTGTCAGATGATTTGCTATTCCCAGAAATAAATTTGGTTTGTGCGCCTATCATATGTGTTCTGCCATCAGAGCTGTTATCTTTGGGGCCACGGTCACTAGATTCAATTCTGCAACCATCCTCAGACTTCTTCTCAGGAGCTTTTGAGCCAGAAAAACAGGAATGTATAGAAGTCGAAGATGGTAACAAATCAGGCTCCCAGAGCACAACATGACCAATTGATTTCTTTTCGAGGAAAGAACACAAAAGCTTGTTTTCGCTAATCATGTCCTGCAAGAATTCTTGCTTCACCAGCAGTTCTCTTTCTTCTTTTCTTCGATCTCTCAAGCGAGAAGTTCGAATTCCAGACAATACATTCGGGGTTCTGAAATTAAAATGAACTACCAGATTCAAAGTGCAGAAAACAATAAGCACTGGTGCTCTGATGGTTGTAACATGGTCACTAAAAAAGCTAGGTAAGCATAAACAATTCAAATCAAAATCTATCTTTTTAATTTCTGAAAATATGTAGAAGCATCAATGCCAGATTTCTAGGGACTCTAGCAATACCAACTTCAGTGTGTACTCTAATCTCGGGAAGGTAGCAATTTCAGTGGCATCACTGTTTCCTAATTCTCTTTTTTTCCCTAATAATTCATAATATCTTCAATCCTGGCTTTTCTGTCGATGTTAAGAAACAATGGAGGTCCAAATATTTCTTCATAGGGAATGACTGATAAATGCCCAAAAGAATCATTCTGAACCAAAACAAATTAAGAGCAAATCTTATTCAATACACAATTACACAGGCCATCTTAAAGCACTAACTATATTGTGTGCGCTGGAGCTCATTGATACTTTAAATTGAATCATATTACACGGACTAGCAGCTCATACTGTGATTCACTAAAGGCTGCTGTGATTGTAAACTACATTCAGGCACCCCATGCCTTCAACATGTACAAAACAAAGCATGCAAGCTAGACATAACAAATAATCTAATCCTATAGCAAGTACTTGCTATTTTGTTAGCAAGTACTATTGCCTGAAAGCTTACCTGGTTATGAAAGAAACTGCTAGCAAGTACAGAAGCTGCTGATGAGAGAGCATCGGAAGATAATTCATCACAGCCCTTCGTACAGCAGCCTCTTTAGCAAATTTTAACCACTGCGGAGTTGCAAAGTTGGCAGCTTCACCACAATTAAATCCTACATTGTATGGGTCCAGACAATAAGAACTGTTAGTCAAATGGACAGGCCAAAAAATAAATGAAGTAACACATGTCCTGAACACTAGACGATGCTTGTGCAAACAAGTAGATAGTCAAATCTAGTTGAACAAAATAAATTATTTGTCTGTATGCTTGTTTAGTCTTGTATATAAATGACGCCCTCAAGTGGAAAGGATATAGACTATTAGGAAAAACTATGAATGTAATAACAGGCAACAAAGGTACAGTCAGCCATTAATCATTATTGAAACATTAAAGCGGCATTTCAGACTATCCTTAATTGCACATGAGAACTGTTCTGTCAACAGGCAAAACAAGCAATCTAGCTTCAGCGAGGAGAAGTCCAGTAACATCAAATTGATCGTTACTATATATATTTATCTCAAGTACTCTCAGTTTGTTATATGACTGATGAGGGGACAGGGGAGCACTGATCCGTTAAGGATTGTCCACGAAATCATTATTATTGTACTTTCCAAATAGTTTGTTTATAATGCTCATACCATAAAAGTGAAAATCTAGCAAAGCTGGAACAAACTTAGTTAACAAGTAGCATATCACAATCACAATCAATTAAAGTCATGCAAAAAGGCATCATGAGTTCAATGGCATAACTAACCATGACTAAACCCAATGTGGTAGGCCCTTGGGAATGTCACCACAAACTCTCCAGGATATTGTACTAATCTGAAACAGTACACATTAGCAAAGAATTTCATAAGAATCCAATGTCTTAATATCATACACATTTGACCCAATGGAAACACTGGCCATTTCAGAGCTTGTACCTACAGCAGGGCACACCACGGGCTACAAGAACATCTGGGGACATCAATGTTGTCTTCTCCCCAAGCACTGCCAGTGATGCTGCATGGATTAACAGTTGGAAGTTATTCAACCTGCTAAACCGTAACTGAAACATGCAGATGACGAACATGAGAAAACGACAAATACCAAGGCGGTCAGGGTTTCCTCCATATCCATGCACACGGATAACTTCCTCTAGCTCTGAGGCTCGGTCCCCAGGGACAGCATACCATGTCTTGGGTGCACCGGTGTGAAGGAAGTTGAGGCTGTGCAACTCATGATCTTCTACGTGCCATGCAAACCAACTAAAGAGCATCCCGATGTACACCATTGGCGAGGTAACCCCAGGAACATCATCTGGCATGAATCGCGTGAGCGAACCAGGAGCCCGTGCAATCGCCTGAAGGTTCCATGGGCTTCCTGACAGCCGCCACCCAGAACCTTTCTCCCCCTCCTCCACCTGATCGCTCTCTCGTCTCCGCTTCTTGTGCCGCCGGGACTGTTTTGGGGCGGCAAAGCCAGACCCCGGAACGTCATTCGCATACTCGATATAGATAGGCCGGTCTGCAGAGGCCTTCCAGAAGAGGGATTCCACCTCTAATGGAGTTGGCTCGCGAAGCCCAGCGAGGTGGATCTTGGAGAAGGCGCGGGACTTGGCCTCGAACTGGTCGAGCGTGTACTGCTCGCCGCTCTGCCACACCTGCTTGAGCACCTGCGGAGGCGGGCGCCCACGCCGCGGCGTACCAAGCTCCTGGTGACGGGTCGTGAACACAGCGGCGGATTCCGGCAGCGAGGGACCAGTGGTGGAAGAGCCGGAGGCAGTGGTGGGGTTGGCGACGGCTTCAGAGGAGGAGACGAGGGAGCGGTTGAGGTGCGCGAAGACGAAGCGGCGGGAGGGGCGCGGGTAGGGCGGGATGACCTTGCAGATGCCGTAGGCGGCGGCCTCGCGCTCCACGCGGGAGAGGAAGGCGATGGGGTCGGCGAACTCCGACTCCGTGGGGCGGTACTCCGGGGCGCGCGGGAGGCCGCGGAGCCACGCCGGCACCGTGGGTTCCCCGGACCCGCCCGTCGCCACCGCCGGCGGAGGCGACATCGGCGCGCTAGGGTTTTGGGAGCCGGCGACGGGAAGCGGAGGTGTGGAGGAGCATGGGGGGGTTTGAGGAGGGGATGGGAGGGGACGGAACTGTGGGCTGGGCGTGCTGTGCTGGATTGCCTGCGGAGACGGTGGGATGTGTGTGGGCGTGGGAATCGCCGTGGGCGGTGGGGGCCGATGCGCGCGGCCGGTGCTGTGGAGTGTGGACTGTAGTTTGTAGGCGGTTATACCCCCGGCACGGAGGCGTGGTCGCCGGCACGTGGGAGGGGAACGCGTCCCAGTGCACCGCCCACAAGCGGTTGCTGCTGCCGTTTGGTTGCGCTGCTCTCCCGGCAAACCGCATGCTACAGGTTCTAGTCTAGGAGTAGTTTGACATGCCGAAGACAACCGTCTTCCTTTCGAAAAGACAGTACCGCGCGTCGGTGCCGCGTGTCAGATGACGCCTCCGCCTACGAAGTTCCGTCGTTATCCGATGTTATTCTACCGTGTGACGACGACGGTACAGTGTCACTCTTAAGCCAAGAGCAAGTACGAGGCTTTGGGTCTTGAAAAGGTGTGATTATTTTTTTTGGCATGATTACCTTTGTTAACATGAATTTAAGGTAGTGTTTGCGAAATATAATCACAAATGAGGTAGGTAGTGATTTGGCAAACTCAAACATACGAGGGGTCAACCGTTCGTGTACTCATGCGCCCTGGAAGAGAAGAAGATGAGTCATTTAGGGCTAGGGTTAGAGTTCCGAGAGAGGATTCATTCACCGGATGGGAGTAGAAGAGGGTTTGGAGGGAGGGGGGTAGTGGTCGCAACATGACAATGGTGACAGGTGAGACAACGGGGGGTGGGACGGCAGGGGCACCACCCGTCAAGGTAGCGGGAGATGATGGTTGAGCAGGACTAACGTTGGGGCATCATGTGGAGTAGGCGGCGGCAATCTTGTGATTAAAGGAGGACGGGTCGAGAGGCGGCAATAGGAGGTGGGTGGGGCAAAAGAGGGTGCCAAATGGCGGTGGGAGGAGAGGTGGGTGCAGTGCCAGCGAGAAGGAAGAAGAGTCACTTGGTTCTTAATTGCACGGCACGAGATACCTTTGTCCATGCTATTTTTTACACTTCTTTTAGTTACATGGTCTAGCTTTTATAACCACAGACAAGTTTGGAGCTTAAAATAAAATAATAATCCCTTGGATATACCATTCAATGTTAAAAACCTAGGTAGCATGAGTTGTTGCTTGTGTAAACATGAACAATATCAAAGACCATGGCTTACCTGAGCATAGATCGTGCTTGGTCCAGTATCATGTTTATGTATATGTATAGACCTATTGCAGTTGGTACGGTTAAAAAGCAATTCAAATGAAACATTAAATTTTTTTGCTTATATTTTTTCTAAAGTAGTCTCTTATAAAAATGATAGTACAAATTATATATTACTCTATCTCCAAATAAATTGATGGTGTTTAATATTGACATCAAATGTATTCACAAAGAAGCAAATTTTTGTGGTATGTGATAGCATCTAATTTTTTAGCATAAAATGCTTCAAATGAACAAATTGCAAGATATGCTTATAAATTACTAATCTCGTTAAGTTCCATAATTTTCATATGAATTTAGGCTTTGTTTGGCTACACTCTCCATGGCTTTGACTTCACCTATGCGGCTACCGTGCGCTCCTGTGTTTCACTATGTGATGCATAACTGCATTGTAGGTGCTCCAGCTATGAAGGAGCCAGGATTGGGGTACTTCGGTGGCTCCACCACAGTAGCACAAAGTGTTTTGCTACAACGCGGAGCCAGAGGCACACAGAACTTCTCCAAACAACCCCTTAATATTTACAGTTTAGATGAAAATTTGTAAATTATGAAGTTATAATCTTCTTAGGTTACATTATTCAAAAAGGGTAAATTCCATTAATATCCTTGTAGTCACAACTTTTGGCATAAAGATGCCTTCAAATAAAAAGGTGAGCTACAACACTTAGTTCTGCAACTTTAATATAAAATTTATCTTCATACTATATCGTATAAAAAATAAAATCTTTAGATATGTTATGAGGAAGTGAATCACTAGCCATCAAATATCCAAAAAAACATAAATTTTATATGAGATTGGATGCAGATAAATAAAGTTATATAATGTTTGTAGAACTTTTTTTTACACGAGAAAAAGTTAAAAAGAACCAATGGAGAAACAATTTATATAAAATCTGTAAAACTTTTCTATACAAACTAAAAATCTACTATAAAGTTGTACTTCCTTTGTATAGGATTTAGAAGTCGTTTAGGACGGCGACACGGTCTCCAAAACACAATTTTAACCTCTTATTTTTATAAAAATATTCAGAAAAAATATATTTATACTTTTATGAAAGTAATTTTCAAGATGAATCTATTCATATAATTTTTATATTTGTAAGCTTAATAATTTAAAAGTTATTGATTATTTATATTCTTAATGTTTGATCTAAATTTTGTCCAAAACGACTTCTGAATCCGATACGGAGGGAGTATATTCATCAATCTATAATTTTCATATAGATCTTATGATTTTAAGATAAAAAGAAATTTCACACCGCTTGAACCAGCGGCAAGAGAAATGACCATTTAAATTGTCAAAAATATAAATATCTAAGTGACCATAGAAGTATGTTTTTGCAATTATGGTTGCAATAGGTCTATTTTTTATTTTACAAAATTAGGACTTTTTTTTTACCGAAAACAAAATTAGGACATTGATACACCGATAGGTCGATTCCAACAGGTGACGATAAAAATCCATATCAGCAGTACTCAAAACATTGGCGACCATGTGGAGCACACAAAACACAAAACAGAACGACAGAACTCAAAATGTACTCAACGACACGTTCCCACTTCTAACGCCTTGTTTAGTTTACACTAAAATCCAATTTTTTTTCAAGATTCTCCGTCACATCAAATCGGCACATGCATGAAGCACTAAATATAAACGAAAATAAAAACTAATTGCACAGTTTACATGTAAATCACGAGATGAATCTTTTAAGCTTAATTACTCTATGATTGGACAATGTTTGTTAAATAAAAACAAAAGTTCTACAGTTTCAAAAACAAAAAATTTTCGGAACTAAACAAGGCCTAATGCCTTGTTCAGTTTGCAAAATTTTTTGGTTTTCGACACTCTAGCACTTTCATTTTTATTTGACAAACATTGTCCAATTATGGAGTAACTAAGTTTAATAGATTCGTCTCGCGATTTACAGATGAACTGTGCAATTAGTTTTTACTTTTATGTATATTTAATGTACTATGCATGTGCCGTAAGATTTAATGTGACGGAGAATCTTGAAAATTTTTGGAACTAAACAAGACCTAAAAGGCTAACCCTACCCATACGTTAGGCCCACATATCAGATACAGTGGGTATTGTCCTGCACGCATCGTCTTGCGTCTACAATTTCTGCAGACAGCAACAATTATTGAGTAATTTAATTACTCCTTCTATCTAATCTACTTTCTCTCTCCTACTCCGTCCCGTCGCTTCGATCCCCCGAGCTTCGCTCACACCGGTCACCTCCGCCTCCGCCCGCTTCGCGCGCGAACGCATCTCCTTCTATCGCTCCAGCCTCCAGCACACATCCCCATGCCCTCGCGGTCCTGATCCGGCCACAGCCATGCAGCACCGCTCGCCGGAGGCGGCGTCGGCCTCCGCCTCCCCGACGGCCGCGGCGGCGGCGGCCATGGCGCCGGGCGTCGGCGGGGTGGAGCCGGCCGTGACGCTCGACCAGGTCCCGCGTTGGAGCGACCCGGACCAGCGCATCTCCCCGCTGTCCCCCACTGCCGCCGGATCCGAGACTCCGCCCTCGTCCTTCCTCTCCTTCTCCGACCCGCTAACCGGGGACGACGCGGCCGCGGGGGCCGGGGGCCGTGGCGCGTCGCGGTTCCCCGTCGATCACGAGATCAACTCGAAGATCTACCTCTGGCGAGGCCACCCGTGGAGCCTCGAGGTCGACGCCGTCGTCAACTCCACCAACGAGGTCAGGATTCAGGATTCTCCCCGCGGCTGCTCAATCTAGCTCTGAAATGTTTCAATTCAGATGCTGATGGCCAGTACTTCTGTGGCTGTGTAGAACTTGGACGAAGCTCATAGCAGTCCTGGGCTTCACGCTGCTGCAGGGACGGGGCTCGCCGAGGAGTGTGCCACTTTGGTACTGTTTAATGCTGGCTTTGCTTCGTAATCTGGCTGCTAGAATGGGGATTGTAAGGTGGCTTTTCGTTTGTGAATGGTCTTGCAGGGTGGTTGCCGCACTGGGATGGCTAAGATGACAAATGCTTATGATCTTCCTGCCAGGTATATTTGATTAGTGACTGATAGCTTGCGTCAGATTGCATACTATTAATGGGTTTTGTAGTGTTCAGCAACAACATTGTTTTCTGGAAATTGTAACGCTGAATAAGCCCCTTTAGGTGATACAGGAGCTCCCCACCCCCACAACACAAAGGTCCTGGTATTGCTCATTTCAAATAGTAATATAGTATTCGATTTCACACACTTTTTTTAATGAGTTACAACTACAACTTGACAGTGAAGATCTTAGTTATTATGGTTAGCTAGATTTATTCGTATCTACCAAAATTTTGACACGAGATCTAGTCTTGTTTACAAAACACACAAGGCACACTTATCGCAGACAGAGTGAGGGAATTTTGTGTGTCATTTTCCCCTATGTCGATCAGTAGCTTGGTTATAAAAGAACCATGCATATGCAATGCACATATTATATTATAGGTGCATCGGTGGTGACTATATAGGAGTGAAATAAGCATCATAGTGTTATAACTTATAACTTAGGTGAGGTGATGGTAATTTCGGAGCACATTTTTTTTTCTTATTAATTGTTTGAGAAAGATAGGAATCATTATATGCTTTGACCTTCATACAATAAGGCTATTATTTTCTTCACAGCATATGCTTAAGTAGTTAAGTTTATTCCTGTAAGATCTATTGCGGGTTACTATGGCTGACTATTTTAAACTCATGAAATTTATTTGTTTGAACCTTGATAATCATTTGTTTTAAACATATCACAGCAGAACTTTAGTGCTCTTTGTTAAGGCTCAAAAGTTAATTATCTGGTTATGTAGGAAGGTCATCCATACCGTGGGCCCAAAATATGCTGTAAAGTATCACACAGCTGCAGAGAATGCGCTTAGCCACTGCTACAGATCTTGTCTAGAACTTCTCATTGAGAATGGCCTTGAAAGGTACTTATTATGAAAAAGGGGTATTTAAAAGTTTAGATTCCATTTCTAATGCTAGGCTTCACATTGAATGTTATTCAACTTTTGCAAGTAATTTATTCTGCCTTTGATGTGGTTAGCATTGCTACTGGCTGCATTTACACAGAAGCCAAGAATTATCCTCGTGAACCAGCTGCTCATGTGGCAATAAGTGAGTTCGCTGATTTGCTTTTGCTCTTGTACAGTTTTACTGTGGATGGGATTTGAAACGTGATTTACTTTGTACAACGATTTACATACTCCACGCTTAGTTTTTCATGTACTGTATTCTTCGGTTGAGATTGAGCAGGAACTGTGAGACGTTTCCTGGAGAAACAAAAGGACAAAATAACAGCTATTGTCTTCTGTACAATATCATCATCTGACACAGAGATATATAAGAGGTTCTCCAATCGAAGTCCACTATTAGTTTATCACGACAAATTTCCAATATAGGTTAATAATGTTTTATTCCTCAGGTTGCTTCCACTATATTTCCCTCGGGACAAGCAAGAAGAAGAGATAGCCGCATTGAAGCTTCCAGCTGATGTTGGGGATGAGAATGGTGAGACAGTAATAGACGAAAGGAAAATAAGAATAAAGCCCTTGCCTGCTGGGGCAGAAAATAGCAAAACACCAATTCCTACACTTGCAGATATCCCTCTTCCTGATTCGAGATTGACACGTAGAAGGTAAAATTGAAAGCACATGCATTTTTCGTGGTTCTGGTGACTGGCAGAGATCACCTTAAAACATAGTCTGTGTGTGTCCACCTGTTTAGTTATTGTTCATTAAGAATTTATCTGGTTTATCTTAACAGGAATTCTTTCAAGTTGGACTCATATTTGGATCCTGCTTTTATGTCTATAATTAAGGATCCTGATCTCCGACGCAAGGAGCAATGGGAAAAATCTGCTCAGGCAAACAAGGGACTTAACTTGGCTAACATGCTTGGGTTTGGTGATCTTGGCAGTCCACCATTATCTGCTGCTGAAGAATATTCACTTCATTCACGATACCTTGCTAAAGCGAATTCTATGAATCTGTCAGATGTTGCTGAAATGAAAATAATGTAGGCAATCTTATTCAGTTTTTATGTCCTTTTGTGGATTCTTTTTTTTTCTTGCATTTCTTTACATTTGTGATGCTAAAGGATCTTTATCCATCATTTTTCCATATTATCATGGTATTTTTGCCTTTATTTTTATGCCCTACATCAATTACAGTTACCGTGGAGGAGTTGATAGTGAAGGGCATCCAGTTATGGTCGTTGTTGGTGCTCACTTTCTTCTTCGCTGCTTGGATCTTGAACGATTTGTTTTATATGTAATAAAGGTAATTGAATCTTAACTCTAATTGGACATAATTAGACTTTTGCTATAAGAAGAGTATCAATTGTTATCTTCCTATACATAATCGTGCAGATTCCCTTAGTAATCATGTAGTTACTGAGTCTGCCCAGTCATTCCTGTTCTCTCTTGACCCATACATGAATGTCTTATTATTATTCTTGTTCCTTGTCTTGGCAAAAAATACTTGATGCAATTTGTCTATGGTATTTTCTTATTATAAAATGAATCCTCTTGGCAATGAATAGTGCATTTCTCAGTTGTTTTGTAATGGGGCAGCACTGCCCAAGTATCCAGAAGGTAAACTAGATATTTTGATGTATGCGTATTAAAATTGCCGATGTCAAATATTTTTTTTCTTTGTCCGTGAGTTGGCCTGGAGTTTCCAGTGTGAAGGATATGCTGGCTGCTGTGCAGCAAACTAAGTTTTCTAATTTCTACACTAGTTCACATTCATGATATGCAATACATTTATTATTTTTGAATGGTTGGTTTCCTATGGTGTCAATTTTCTGAAGGTTATAAAATATTAACAAAATAATGAATTAAGCTATATCAGCAATTTAATCAAATGGTGGGAATGGGTTGGGCCTAGAAAAGCAATCTCAAACCAGCTTAATAAAAAGAGGAGGGGGGAAGTTGTGCAAGCATTGTATAATGAAGTTTTTCTCATGCACTGTGCAAATAATTCCTCAAATTTCTCATCAAAATCCTTGCTATCTACTATCTTGATTCCTTGTTGAATAGTATTTTCTTCATACCTTTTGGCTCATTTGAGCAATAAATTATGAAAGTATCATCATATGCCATCCTTGCAGGAGTTTGAACCTCTGATTCAGAAGCCTTACTCAATTGTCTATTTCCACTCTGCAGCATCATTACAACCGTAAGTGTTGGATAAATATTCAGGATGGAAACCAAATCATTTTTTTGGCTCATTTATCTTAATTCTGGTATGTGGAACTGTTTTTTTTTCATTTGAATTTACAGGCAGCCTGATTTAGGATTCATGAAACGGTTGCAACAGATACTAGGTCGGAAGCATCAAAAAAATCTTCATGTGAGTATCTTATTTGACCTCATTACCTGGTTCTAGTTTTCGATTTGTAATATATTGATTCTTGATGGCCCAAATCTTCACAGACAATATATATACTCCACCCGACGCTGGGATTGAGAACAGCTGTTATGGCAATGCAGCTTTTTGTTGACGGGGAGGTACTTGCAGTGCAGATAAACCAAAAACATTCTTTGAGCTGCTCCTTGCTTGAAATTTCTGATTTTTTTTTTGTTCGATTAGGTCTGGAAGAAAGTTGTATATGTCGACAGACTTGTGCAGCTATTCAGATATGTACCGCGTGAACAGCTAACCATTCCTGATTTTGTATTCCAGTAAGCAATCTATTACTTGTTTGCTTTTCGTAGAGGTCTGCTAATTACTAGACTCCGTCTCAAATAATCAATCCTGCAGGCATGATCTTGAAGTGAATGGTGGAAAGGGCATAATCGTTGACCCAAGAACAAAGCATGTCTACCAGAGACCATCTGGCTGATCTGTCATGAACCTGCAAATGAGCGCTTCACGGTACCACTCTCTCTGTAGTCTGTACAGACTCTCTGTCCAGTCCTCTGTAGAAGGTCCTGTCCTCCTCTGTAGAAGAGTTCCCTTCTAGAGCTGCGCATTTTGTTGCTCTATGCTATTCCTTCTCCTTTTAGGGAGGCATATTTCTGTATAAACAAATAAATGCCGCATCTAAATGTCTCTCAAGTTGCCTAGAGCTGGGCGTGCTTATTAGGTACTGTAAAATTTTGACAGGTCCATAGATATTGAGAAATAAGATTGCAGTCTGTTCCGTCTCAGTAATTGATCGGCGCTTGGAATGCCTTAATAGGCTGAAGACTGATGTGTTTGCTGTTGCAAACAGTAGTAGCAAGTCCTCAAGACGAGGAAGAATAAAATCTTGTCTATTTTGCTTTTGGTTAGTTTGACAAAATTTGTGATTCTAATTCTGATCCTGAGGTTCTCCGTCCAAACATTATACTCTCAATACCTTTTATTATTATCATGAACCCATTTTGGAGGTTTTCGTTATTTGGCAACAATTTGTCCAAACATGGTACTTCATTCTAAATTATAAGACGTTTGACTTTTGACTTCGAATTTGACCACTCGTTTTATTTAAAAAAAATTGTGCAACATAGTGAAATTAAGTTATTTTTGAAGAACTTTTATTACTGGCCACGATAGAAGAAGTGATATTTTGTATAAATTTTTTGAATAAGACGAGTGGTTAAATTTGATGTCAAAAAAGTCAAATGTTTTGTAATTTGGGATGGATTGAGGACCCAGGAACCCACCTTGAATTCTCTCTTCTCATGGCCTTAGCTGACAAAAAAGGAAAACGCCAACTTGAAAAACTGCTGACGCATCACCTTAAAAACCACCTAAAAAAGTGTCGATGGGTCAAAATCAAACGACTATGATTGTTGGGTGCTAAATTTGGATAGAACTAGAGCCGAAGGTCAAAATTAGACAATCAGAAGATGTGATGTATTAAACACACTTAATTCCTAATGCATAAGTCTGCTCATAAACTAAAAATGTCAACTCGTTACGGTTGGCAACTAATCCACAAAATTCAACTTTTATATCACAATGTGAACCCGTCAAGCATGATGCTTGATAGACTGACGAAGTGCAGCTCTTGCGTTGCTTCATGGCATGGACAGTTGCTTTCTACTTCGAGCAGTATGTTACAGCGACTGTTCTGCTGAAATCGGCAAATAATGCACACCATAGGGTTGTTTAGTTCCAAAAAAAATTGCAATTTTTTTAATCCATCAAATCGAATCTTTCGACACATGTACAAAGCATTAAATATAGATTAAAAAAATAACTATAGTTCGTCTGTAATTTATGAGATAAATTTTTTAAGCCTAGTTAGTCCATAGTTGCACAATAATTGTCAAATGTAAACAAAAGTGCTACAATAGCACTTTGCAAAAAAATTTCACCAACTAAACACGGCCATGGATGGATGTAAACAGTTAACACTAGCACGGGCTGGTGGTCTCCGCAGGATTTGTTCGAGTTTCCAAAGGAAGCAATATGGAACGTAAATAAACAGCTGACATGAATAAAGATGTCATCCTTCCTCTCAGACTCAGAGTTACAAGTTCACAAGGAAAGTACTAATACAATCTCCAAATTGGTAAATGATAAGGACTGCAATATATCATACCATATACTAGCAAGTAAGCTACGGCGGGAGAAAATAAGTACAGATTAAATTGTGAGTTGTGACACATCAGCTGTTAAATTATATGGAGTAGTAGCTGGGAACCAATGCTTAGACGAACTCCACGGACATATATAACTACACAAGTCATTGGCAAGACTCGCATATTCGGATCTTTGCACATTATTCTCGCGTTGACAACTATGTTAGCAATATGAAAAAAGGGGGCACAATTAGTTTAGTAGGATTATCCGTTCCTCTAATGATCTGAGGCGTACTACTAACGCCGCAAATCAGTTCTGAATTGTGATTCTCCAGATGGATTGCAGCTCCAAACTGGAAGTCAATGGCCAACTGCTGAGGATGTAAAATAGCATAAGGCAATTAGCCGGCTACTACTGGCTTTCTGCATTGTTTTTGTTCTGAAAGTATTTTAACTTTTTCTTGCAAAATGAAATGGACTATCAGAAATGATAAAAGAAAATATAAATAATGTACACACGCCATGTCCCCTGAATCGAATATTTTGAGCGCTCCTCTTTGTTGTTTGTTGTTAGTTGCTCATGATGCCCCACAAAGGCAAAGGTCTTCCTCTTTTTTTTTTCAAAAAACAAGCACTGCGACTTTACAAGCATAAACATTCTACAAAATTTCAAAAAACTTTTGCAGCAACGCTGCGTTCACAATGCGGTTGCTTGCTATCAGCGTTGCGACAATGGCAACCAAATCCACCGTATCGGTTGCTGTGCCACCGGTTTCGTAGCTATTTGAAAAGTCAAACCCTCCAAACATTCAACAATTGAACTAGGAGCTGTAATAACAAAAATGAATAAGCTAGCTCTACGGCTGTACCTCTCCATGCAAAGCATTTGGCTTTGGAATACGCCAATCTTTTAGTACCAACATGTCAATCTGAGGAACCATTTCTGTAATATACGGATCCATGCATGCAGCCCATTCACAGGAGGTATTTTATACGTGCAACAAGCCAATGTGAGATTGGCTCTGCATCTTGCCGGTCTGATTGCCTATATATAGGAAACACCGATCGGGAAACTAACCAAAGCAAGCAGGCACACCGATCTTTTCTGTCAGTGTCAGTCTTCCTCTCCCTCTCTACTAGAGAGGCAACTTCATTGTTGCAGCAGCGGAGGAGAAGAGAGAGCTCGATAGACTGACACCATGGCGGGAGGTCAGCTCAACGTGCTGGCCACACTCGACCAGGCCAAGACGCAATGGTACCATTTCATGGCGATCGTCATCGCCGGCATGGGATTCTTCACCGACGCATACGACCTCTTCTGCATCGCGCTCGTGACCAAGCTCCTCGGCCGCATCTACTACCCCGACCCCACCTCCAAGGAGCCCGGCAGCCTCCCGGCCAACGTGTCGGCCGCCGTGACGGGCGTCGCGCTCTGCGGCACGCTCGCCGGACAGCTCTTCTTCGGATGGCTCGGCGACAAGCTCGGGCGCAAGAGCGTCTACGGCTTCACCCTCATCCTCATGGTGCTCTGCTCCGTGGCGTCGGGCCTCTCGTTCGGGAGCACGCCCAAGGGCGTCATCGGCACGCTCTGCTTCTTCCGCTTCTGGCTTGGCTTCGGCATCGGCGGCGACTACCCGCTGAGCGCCACCATCATGTCCGAGTACGCCAACAAGAAGACCCGCGGCGCCTTCATCGCCGCCGTGTTCGCCATGCAGGGCTTCGGCATCCTCTTCGGCACCATCGTCGCGATCGTCGTCTCGGCGGCGTTCCGGAACGCGTTCCCGGCCCCGCCGTACTTCGTCGACGCCCAGGCGTCGCTCGTCCCGGAGGCCGACTACGTCTGGCGCGTCATCCTCATGTTCGGCACCCTCCCGGCCGCGCTCACCTACTACTGGCGCATGAAGATGCCCGAGACGGCGCGGTACACGGCGCTCATCGCCCGGAACACGAAGCAGGCCACGGCCGACATGGCCAAGGTGCTCAAGAAGGAGATCGAGGAGGAGGAGGAGCAGGTGGAGCGGCAGGTGATCGGCGCCGACACCTGGGGCCTCTTCTCGGTGCAGTTCCTCCGGCGCCATGGCCTCCACCTGTTGGCCACCAGCAGCACGTGGTTCCTGCTGGACATCGCCTTCTACAGCCAGAACCTGTTCCAGAAGGACATCTTCACCAAGGTCGGCTGGATCCCGCCGGCGAGGACCATGAACGCCATCGAGGAGGTGTACCGCATCTCGCGCGCCCAGGCGCTGATCGCGCTCTGCGGCACCATCCCGGGCTACTGGTTCACCGTCGCCCTCATCGACGTCGTGGGCAGGTTCTGGATCCAGATCATGGGCTTCTTCATGATGACCGTGTTCATGCTCGCGCTCGGGGTGCCGTACGAGCACTGGACCAAGGCGTCCAACCACACAGGTTTCGTCGTGCTCTACGGGCTCACCTTCTTCTTCGCAAACTTCGGGCCCAACAGCACCACCTTCATCGTGCCGGCCGAGATCTTCCCGGCGAGGCTCCGGTCCACGTGCCACGGCATATCGGCGGCGGCAGGCAAGGCCGGCGCCATCATCGGCGCGTTCGGGTTCCTGTACGCGGCGCAGGACCCCAAGAAGCCCGACAAGGGGTACTCGCCGGGCATCGGCATCCGCAACGCGCTCTTCGTGCTCGCCGGAACCAACTTCCTGGGCATGCTCATGTCGCTGTTCGTGCCGGAGTCCAAGGGAAAGTCGCTTGAGGAGATCTCCAAGGAGAATGTGGATGGGGAAGCTGAGGCCTGAGGCCAATGTGTAGAGATCTGCACCTCTGCACGTACACTTCCTGCGCCCCCATGCATATGTGATGCACGTATGATTTGTTTGTATGCTTTTTTGCTTCTGTCATTGTGTGATTTATTACCTTCTGATTTTGTTGCGGTTTGTGTATGATTCGGAACTATTTCCGGGTAATTTCTCGATCGAGAATTTCATTTGGGTTGGTGTTTGTGTTTGGTTGACTGCATTCTCATCAGTAAATAAAAGCTACGGTACATATGTTTCTGCACTTCTCCTATGCCATTCGAATTATCCTAACTAGTTAGGAGTTGTTTGGACGAACTAAACTAAACTTTACTCCATGTGTTTGGATGCAAAATTGAAGGCCTAAACATGAACTAATCATGTTCTAACAAAAACTAACAGAGGCTGGTTGATGAGTAGAACTTATTAGAAAAAAGAATTTTTTAATTAGTCTATGTTTAGCCTATAATCCAATGACGTACTAAACTTTAGTCTGCTGTTCTAGACATGCCCCTCCATTCGATTCTGATAACCATTGATTGGGGAGATGTATCTCAATTCTAAAGTGATGGCCAATATGTTCATAAAGTAGCTAGTTCACCATCAACCACATCACATACCATACGCGCACAATCAAACACATTACATAAGCAAGTTCAAGCACAATCAAACACATTACATAAGCAAGTTCAAGCTTACATTCTTTGAGATCGCAGCAAAATTGTTCCAACGTTCTTGTTATATCGATTGATGAGAAAACGAGAGTGGACAACCAACCATTGGATGATTCTATTGAACCCTCTTATTCTAAATTACTCACATCTGCTTTGTACACTAAGCGAATTCATAAACCCTCAGCTTTGATGATATAGACTCTAAAAGTTTTATATGCATGTTGGCTTAACACACCCTCACGAACTTATATTAACATACGCATGTGCCACCATAAGTCTAACTCAAACAGGAACGGATATCACATACACAAACTCACAAATAGTAGCTTTAGATGCACATGCACTCTTCCAAGTTCCAAATCTATCCATACGTCTAATAACATGCTTACAAAACTTTCAATGTCATCTAGCTCCGTTAAAAAAACTCGTGACACGTGTAAATGCGTTCTGAAGGATTATACTATCTCAACTCCGGAAGGCTACACGGCATTGGCGCCATTGCCGGAGGCTTGGTCGCCATCGGCTTCGCCGGACATCTCCTCGAGCGATTTCCCTTTCGATTCCGGCACCAGGAAGGTGAACAAGAACCCCAGCAAGTTGCAGGCGGCGAGCACGAACAGCGCGTTCCTGACACCGATCCCAGGTTTATACCCGGCGTCCACGTGCGCCTTGTCCTGAGACTGCGCCGCGTAGAGGAAGCCGAAGGCTCCTATGATCGCGCCTGCCTTGCCGGCGGCAGCGGAGATGCCGTGGCAGGTGGACCGGAGCCGCGCCGGGAAGATCTCGGCCGGCACGATGAACGTGGTCGCATTCGGCCCGAAGTTTGCGAAGAAGAAGGTGAAGCCGTACATGACGGCGAAGCCGATGTGGTTGCCTGGCGTGGTCCAGTGGTGGTACGGGATGGCGAGGCCGAGCATGAAGACGGTCATCATGGCGAAGCCCAGGAGCTGGATGGCGAATCGGCCGAGGACGTCGATGAGGAAGACGGTGAACCAGTAGCCCGGCACGGTGCCGCAGAGCGCGATGAGCGTCTGCGCGCGGGAGATGCGGAACACCTCGTCGAGCGCGCTCATGGTGCGCGCCTTGGGGATCCAGTGGATGCTGGCGAAGATGTCCTTCTGGAACAGGTTCTGGCTGTAGTAGGCGATGTCCACCAGGAACCACGTGACGGCCGTGCCGAGGAGGTGCCAGCCGTGGCGCCGCGCGAACCGCGACGAGAAGAGGCCGTAGGCGCTGCCTCCGGTGATCTCGTCCAGATTCTCCGCCTCCGCCTTGATCTCCACCTGCAGCACCCTGGACATGTCGGAGGCGGCCTGCTTGGCGTTCCCGGCGACCAGCGCGGTGTACCGCGCCGTCTCGGGCATCTTGGTCCGCCAGTAGTACGTCAGCACCGCGGGCGCCGCGCCGAGCATGAGGATGACGCGCCACACGTAGTCGGCCTGCGGCACGGTGGACGCCACGGCGTCGACTAGGTACGCTGGCGCCGGGTACGCCCTGCGGAACACCGCGGAGAGGGCGAGCGTGACGATGCCGCCGCCGAGGATGCCGAATCCCTGCATGGCGAAGACGGCGGCGATGAACCCGCCGCGGGTCTTCTTGTTGGAGTACTCGGACATGATGGTGGCGCTGAGCGGGTAGTCGCCGCCGATGCCGAAACCGAGCCAGAAGCGGAAGAAGCAGAGCGTGGCCATGACGCCGGTCGGCGTGCTCCCGAACGAGAGCCCCGAGGCGATGGAGCAGACCACCATGAGCAGCAGCGTCATGCCGTAGACGCTCTTCCGGCCGAGCCTGTCGCCGAGCCAGCCGAAGAAGAGCTGCCCGGCGAGCGTCCCGCAGAGCGCGACGCCGTTCACCGCCGCCGCGACGTTGGGTGGCAGCGTGCCTGGGTCCGGCTTGGTGGGGTCGGTGTAGTAGACGCGGCCGAGCAGCTTGGTGACGAGCGAGATGCAGAAGAGGTCGTAGGCGTCGGTGAAGAAGCCCATGCCCGCCACGACGATCGCCGTGAAGTGGTACCACTGCGTCTTGGCGGCGTCGAGCGTGGTCAGCACCTGCAGCTGCCGCTGCCGCTCCTGCTCCTCCCTCGCCATGGCGCCGCGCGATGTCGACGTGCAGCAGCTGCTGCCGCTGCTGCTGGAATTCCCTGCTGCTGCCAAGCGCTCCAACGCGTTGCGGGGGTTTGTTACGCGAGATCGCAAAGGCAGAAGAACCGGGGTTTGTTACGCGCACGGATAAATACAGCTGTCAAAGAACGGCGCAGGTTGTGCGTGCCCCCGGGTTGTGCGTGATACGGTGAAACTGAACTCCACAAGTCCAGGGATTTCGGATGGCACGATCTGCGTTCCACCTGCTCGGCCCATCCACGCTTTCCATGCTGTGTCAGGGCCCAATTCCTCCGCGTGGCTGGGACCATCTGCCTGGCACGTGGGACCCGTCTGTAAGTTTCACGACGCGCCGTCTCCGTTAACATCTCGCCATCATCTCGGCTCTCTTTCAACTTCGTTCGCAAGAAGCTCAGAACAGAAGCCATCAAAAGTGGGGAGAGGCTGCGAGAGGGAAGCGAGGAGAGAGAGAGGGTGAGGGTAAGGGGAGGCGCCGACGCCGAGTTCTTGCTCCATCCCGCATCCGCCGCCGTCGCCGACACGATGTTTCTCACGAGGTACCCGATCCCTCTGATGTTCTGTTTTTTTCGCTTCTCTAAACCCTACCCTCCGATTCGTTAGCCGGCGGCGCGTCTGGTGTATGATGCGGCTGAGATTTCTCTGGGGGGGGGGGGGCCCTTGCGGGGCGGAGTCCGGCCGCGGGGGGAACCCCTTCCCCCCGGGGGGGCGGCGTGTCCGGGGCG
>Ga0182004_10000243_pt1 | contig 29417 bp, 23 predicted proteins | sample Sormic07211540_1_FD_120479 | JGI IMG/M metagenome (GOLD analysis project Ga0182004, IMG submission 120479) | Endophyte microbial communities from Sorghum bicolor roots, Mead, Nebraska, USA - 072115-40_1 MetaG | ecosystem: Host-associated > Plants > Roots > Unclassified | place: USA: Nebraska...
TATCAGAAGTGCTTGGCGTACGGAGCCCCCAGTCAACCGTCCCTGAGAAGAATGGAGCCTAAGAAGTTTAGCTACTCTTTCCGCGTACTCTGATGTTTTGTAAGTGTTATTATAAATATGTTTTCCGCTATATATAACATTGTTTTCTGATATTTCTATTCTTTGTTGTATGTGTGGACTTCCTGGGCACACATATGACGACTCTGATTTTATTTTAAAATCCAGGGTGTGACACCATGTCTATGTGTTCAGTGCCATCGCATGTGCCATGCTGTGTGACACTCTAGGTGCACACCAGCCATACACATCATGTCTGTGTAATTGCGACACATGGGCCCATGAAACCGTGAGAGTCGGCTCTGATACTATTCTATAATGTCCCACCTCCACGAGGCCAGGCCCGCTTATATCTAGAAGCTTTTGTAGGTCATAGACTACCCTCACAAATGAACACGAGTCTTTTCTGCGCACTATGTTCTCATCACTCGTGCGCACCCTGAAAGAACTTCCTGATTGGTCACCCATCCCTAAATTTCTCTAGACCAAGCACCCTTAACTTTAGAGTTGTTTGTAGATGGACTTTCCCGAAAAAGAAGTTACAACTTACTAATATGAGTATCCTATTAATCCTATTAAGCCTTGGGCCCGGATGTTACAAGATGCACCTACATGTGTACTTCATGTGCTCATATGAGACGCGTATGTTAATTTCTTAGGGGTGAATGGTGCACTTAGTGGTACGAAAGTGGTGTTCTAGAAGAACCTAACCAGAAAGTATTTGCAAGCTACAATCTATAGCATTCTAAAAAGTAGACAAATCATACGTCTGTTCAAATGGTTAAGGAAAACATGGGAGTTCAAAAGGCCCTAGAGTCATACAACTCTACTAAAATCAGTTATGCATGTAAAAATCTTAGAAATGGATGATGCCAAGAAGCAATGTTCAAACGACCACCAATGGAAAGCATCAGCAAGCTTCTCTACTGTTAGTTCTTCTTCATCATCTCTAGAGATATCAAGTGAAGAGGAACATATTATTGCAGAAAGTAGTAGTTCTCGCATGCTAAGGAAAGCCTTCATTATAGCTAAGGAAGCCAATGAGAATACAAATCATGATAATCAATGAGCTCAGTAGCACTACACTATCCATTTGTTTGCTTGATTTGAATCAAGCTCTCCCAAAACCTATGGACTTAAACAATCTGTATGTTCCAAACTCAAACATTTCATATCTTGAGCACACATGGGTAGGAACTTGGCATGTGGGTCAACAACTTACTAATAATTAAAGAACAACCTATAAAGAATTGTCTTTCAATCTGCATGGACAGGAACAACAACAACAACACGCTACTGAGTTGGACACGAGCCAAAAGGAAAGTCCCCTAGTACTTTTCCAAATAGGGCCTTTAGTTTGTTAATTTTAATAGTAAAAGTAAGTAACATGATAACCAATTTGAGCTCTAGAGTACTAGATTGTCCTCCAATTTGGGCCCACGGTGGACACAGATGGTGAGATATGAGAAGATGGTGATGTTGGATGGTAGAAAAATGGGATGTATCAAAAAATATAAAAAATTCTAAATGCAATAAAGATTTACTTTAAGGATCTAGTGTTCACATGTCATGGCATGTATATTAGTATGTGTACTTCACACATGTGTATGAGACACATTGGTCAGAACACATGCCTATATTGATGTCTTATTCTTCAACCATAGCACAACGTATCACAATATGCATGCATCACAATCATAGATGCACAAAATATATCAAAATAAAGTATACCAAAATGAAACTATGCACTAGATAGAAAGGTTGTTAAATTGGAAAATACTAAGAGACATCGAATGATTTCACCCTAACTGTCACATGAGTAAACGAAGCACGCATCCATTAGGTTGGTAAACAGAAAAATATCATGCCAAAATCCCTAGAGTAATAGAACTCAATTGCAAATTTGTAGTGTGTTAAGTGAATGATGTACATGGTACTAAGAAGTGGTGTTCTAGAAAAACCTAACCAAAATGTACATCGAAGCTACTATCTGTAGTGGCTTCTTCTTAATCATCATCGTTGACTGAAATTTCAAGTGAAGAGGGAACACATTGTTTCATAAAGTAGTAGTTCTCGCATGATAGGGAAAGCTTTCACTATAGCTAACGGAGCAAGATAGAGAAGGTTAGGTTTTTTTATGAGGAGATACAAGAGATGACACCTACATGTGTACTTCATGAGCACATCTGAGATGTGTGTATTAAATTCTTAGAAGTGAATGATGCACTTAGTGAGTGGTGTTCTAGAAGAACCCAACTAGAAAGTATTTGCAGGCAACTATCCATAGCATTCTAAAGAAGAACACAAAGCATATGTCTATTAACATGGTTAACAAAAAACATGGGAGTTCAAAAGGCCCTCGAGTCATATCACTCTGCTGCAAATTAGTCAAGTGTGTCAAATTCTTAGAAATAGATGATGCCAAGAAGGAAAGTTCCACCACTAGAAAGAATATGCAAGCTTCTCTCTACTATTAGTTCTTTTTCTTATTCATCTCTAGAGATGTCAAGTGAAGAGGAACATGTTCTTGCAAAAAGCAGTAGTTCTTGCATGCCAAGGGAAGCCTTCAATATGGCTAAGGAAGCCAATGAGAATACAAATCATGATAATCAATATGTGAGGAAGCAGTACTAGAAATGTTAGGCTATTCTTTGTTTAGAAATCGACTAGCTTTTGTTTTTGGATGTTTTCCTAAGTCTCTTCCACTTTTCATCCTTATTTGTACCATGACAATGATTGCCCCATAAGGCATAGGGAGCAGGACGACAATCACAAAGATAACAATGGCACTACACTTAAGATAAGCACATGAATAAAAATGTGTCCATACTACAATGAGTATGTGTACTTCATGCGTGCGTATGAGAGGCTTTGGTCAAAACACCTGAGCGCCTTTGGATCCATAGCTCAGGCTTTTAGTCCTCGGCATATAAGATGGTGCACTTGGAGGACTCATACCTGGCACCATATTTTGTGCAACCATAATAGAGGTATCCACTTGTTGAATTTGGTTCACGGTACTTGAAGCACAAAATCTTCTAGTAAAACTAATCACATTTGTAGAATATTTTGAGGTTGGTCCTATTGTGATTGGGTGACTGAAATGTTGGGATATTTTTTTGTTTAGAATTTGTCTAGCTTTTGATTTTGGATGTTTGCCTAAGTCTCTTCCACTTTGCATCCTTATCCGTTGCATGACAATGATGGCCCCATAAGGCACAGGGAGTAGGATGACAATCATAGACATAATAGTGGCACTAGATAGGCACTGCAATGAAAATGTTTCTATGTTACAGGCTATAAGAGTATACTAATTATTATCATTCCCAAAAAGAAGGAAAGGGAGTTTATTACCGAGCATACTACAATGAGTATTTGTACTTCACACACGCGTATGATACACTTTGGTCAAAACACCTAAGCACCATTGGATCCATAGCAAGGGCTTTTAGTTCTTAGCATATGAGATGGTGCACTTGGTGAACTAATAACCCGCATCATATTTTGTGCAACCATAATAGAGGTGTCCACTTTTGTTGAATTTGGTTGAAACGGTACTCGAAGCACAAATCTTCCAATAAAACTGGCCACATTTGTAGAATACTATGAGGATGGTTCTATTGTGATTGAGCAACTGAAATGTTGGGCTATTTCTCATTTAGTATTCGGCTAGCTTTTATTTTTTGGATGTTTGCCTATGTCTCTTCCATTTTGCATCCTTATCCGTAGCATGACAATGATTGCCCCATAAGGCACAAGGAGTAGGATGATAATCATAGACATAATAATGGAAACACATTTAAGAGAAAAGCACTTGAATGAAAATGTTTCCATGTTATAGCCTACAATAGTAGAATAATGATTATCATTCGAAAACAATGGACATGGAGTTACTACTGATCATACTACAATGACTATGTGTACTTCACGCGTGCTTATGAGACACTTTGGTCAAAACACATGAGCACCTTTGGATCCATAGCTCAGACTTTTAGTTCTTGGTATAGGAGATGTTGCACTTGGGTGATTGATACCCCGCACCATATTCTGTGCAACCATAATACAGGTATGTACCTCTTGAATTTGGTCCATGGTACTCGAATTAGGAAATCTTCTAGTAAAACCAGTCACATTTTCATAATCCTGTGAGGATTGTCCTATTGTGATTGAGTGTGACTAAAATGTTTGGCTATTCTTTGTTTAGGATTCACCTAGCTTTTGTTTTTGATGTTTGCCTAAGTCTCTTCCACTTTGCATCCTTATCTATAGCATGAAAATGATTGCCTCATAAGGCACAGGGAGTAGGCAACAACCATAGAGATAACAATGGCATTGCATTTAAGAGATAAGCACATGAATGAAAATGTGTCCATGTTACAACCTACAATAGCACACTAATGATTATCATTCACAAACATTGGAAAGGGAGTTTACTACTGACCATACTACAATGAGCATGTATACTTCACGCGTGCGTATGAGACACTTTGGTAAAAACTCTCGATCCATGTATCCCCTTCATAAAATCAAAATGAAAAACAAAATACACAAGAAACCATGCACAATCCTATAAGGTAGACAACACTTGACAACTCCACACCTACCTTTGATGACGAAGGCAATCAACGTGGCCAATTAAGAATGCAAATAAGACACCTAGCCTAATCTGTGGTTGGATGAGGTGAAAGAGGGAGGAAATGGTGCATTCAAATGCAACAATTGCAATTCAATGTGCAATAGTGAATTGATTTTGAGCACCTATACTTGAGCCATAATGGTAGGATGACAAGCTTGAACAATAATGTTAGACCAATCCTAGCACACTGTCCATATGTAGTTTTCATGGATTTTAATACACAACCATGTGAGAAAGACGTGGGAAGGAAATAAAAGAAGAAATAGATAAAGAGACAAATAGTGAAATAATTTTCTTGCCTGAGAAACAAAGGTGGCACAATATTTAACCAATCAAAGAAATGAGAAAATTTATGTTGGGGACTTGGGTCATTTCTTCCCAACCCAACTCACTAGGTCTGATGTAGAAGACAATAAACTCAACCAATACAGCCAGCTTAATCCTCGCCCCATCGACCAACCATGCTTCACCGGCCATACGCACAATGGCCCCTCATTGAATGTGTGTATCCTATGGCACGACCTTTTTGCCTCGAACTTGGCAGTAAGCCTTCTTGGGCTCATTGCACCTTAGCACATCTACACTAGGCCTATAGCATGCCATGCTATCATCAGAGCCCCCATACACACCACCGCGCCAACATCATGCCCCATGCTCATGCCCATAGATGTTTCATGTGCCCGTGCTGGCTTCTTAGGGCCATGTTGTACGTGCCTCATGTTGAGACTCATCGCACTTGTGTAACATGTTGCTTTTGTGACCCCTAGTCATTGTCCAATGACTAGAGAGGCCAGACAGGACAAAAAAACATCAGAGAGAACCAATTGATAGTTTATGACAAGTGTATCGAAAAAAATAGAGGCCCATACAAAAGGGTTGCACTAGGTTGTGTAGTTTCCTCATGTGTTGTCTTGTTGGTTTGGTATGCAATAGAAACTAATGGATAGTTTCTAATTTGTGCCACTAAAATAGTTCAAAATTCTTGATTTGCCATTAAAAAGCTTATGACATTTATTAGGTTGGGGCCACTGTGGTTAGCTTTTGTAGGGACAACATTCATATTGACTAGACTAGAGCTCCAATCTTTTCAAAATGGCAACTTTGCCCCCTCTCTCCCCTTAGGCACATCACAAGACGCATAAGACACAGATGCCCATGTTGCACGCATGGCCCACATGTGCCTGGCTGCAAGCATCATCCTATGATGGAGTCAGGGCTGAGCCTAGGTGAGGTGGTAGTGCTAGATGCTAGGAGGCTAGTACTGGAGCTAAGCATTAGGCTTAGAGTTGGGATTGGGGCACTGTTGGATGGGGTAAGGAGTGTACGAGGAGGAGTAGGACAATGGGGATAGGAACAAAAATCACGATGGGTGGTGCTAGCCATGCTGGATTGTGCGATGGATCTTAGCCTCATGTCCAACATATGTCAGATGCTTCGTGCTAGAGGTTTTTTGTTTCCTCTTGTGTGGTGTTATGACCCCAAGGTTCTTTTTCCTCTTCGTTAAAACCTATGCACCTACGGTAGCTCATTGTGTTGTGGATCTCCTCCACTACTCCCTTTTTCACATTTGCAGTAGTGCATCATGAACCTCCTCTATTGCACCACATCCCCATGCCAATGGTGGCACACATTCTTCTTGACTACCACGGTGGCGATCACACACTACATCTCTTCCATACTACATCTCCCCCTTCTTGTCATGTTGGGCCTGCACACCACATCTCCTCCTCCTTGCGTTGGGCTAGTGCTTGTGTGCCGCAGTCGCTCTTCTCGAGCCTTGCTTTGCCTCCCTCTAATGTTAATAGGCACACTCCACCTTCTAGCGCCTACACTAATGTCCTTGCCCAATGTAACACTGACTATGACCTCAGACCCCTCTTATCCAATGCCAGCAGTCGTGCTTCACCTTCTCCATGCACCGACACTGTTCACTTGGCATGGGTCATGCTGCACGATGTCAGTTAGAGGATGACAAGGAGAGGGTGCCTACACAATTTCCAGTCATCCTTTCACCTCAGATAAAATATAGTTTCTAGTGTTTGGACTATTCGTATAGGACCCAAAGTATTAGCATACCCTCTTTAGAAAAAAGCATAGAACCATCCAAGAAAATGCCCCAAGAAACCACTTGCCAACTTCTTTTTCAACATAAACCACTTGCCAACTTAACTAACAAGGCAGCTCGCCCGTGGATCCACGCCTACTTGAGCAAGAAGGTGGCTGCCATGACTACAGTGAATGCAAATCTATTGTGGTGAGTTGGCCCAAGGTACGGTGATTAAAAGGCTTCATTTTTCCTATCTTGTTTGTATAGTGCTCCTATAGACTAGCTATGTACCACATATACCCACAGTACATGTATATTTTCACGTATCACCAACCACAATGATAGGACGACAAGTTATTACCCTATACCACCTACCCCACATGCTTTTCACGTGTCCCCTTCATATAGATAGCAAATCATGTCACAAAAAAGAGATCCAAATCAACTGTGCAGCATTGTAAGATTTGATTCAGCACCTGCTACCAACTCCACCTCGTGCTCCATTGTCTTGATGATCGCAATCCCAGGCCTGATGCTCCTACAACAGAAAAAACCCACACCTCCATGGCTGGCAGTCTGGCGGATCCTTGGCGGTGAAACCAAAAAGCTTGAGTTGAAATCCGTTGCCGACATACATCAAGCTCAACGCCAGAATTTTATGAAGAGTTGACACGAATCTTTTCTCCATTTACACTACAAGCTAAAAGATACCCCCGGCTCTCTTCATTGTTCCCATTCAATCACCACCAGAATCATTTTCCACCTGCTCCCTATCCTACTCCTCAACCAGAATTACTCCGTTAAAGAATATGAAACTCAATATCAAAAGTAGAGCTTTACCAAATTGATGTTTATTAGGATAGTCTCAACCAAGAAACTAATTAATATAGACACCACCTATGAAAACTATTCTCCCAATAAATAGTTTCTACAAATAAAATATCCATTCAATCATCCATATTCTCTCTCATAACATCTATCAATCACATATCTTTGTATCTTGGTTTTGTATAAACATGTTTTCCAATATAATAAATTATTTCCTTCTCTTTGGTGAATAACTACATTGACACATTAGTGTTTTGCTTGGTTGGCACACTAATTAATATCTATGAAAACTATTTAGTCTTGGGGTTGGGAGTGCCTTTATTAGTAGCTAATTAGTGGTCATAAAGGAGCTTTCACATTAATTTCTATGAGAACAAGTATAGTAAGGTATAGTCAGCAGGCTAAATGGTGTTCCACGTCAACAAAATCTAAGGTGGAGGGGTGAGAATAGAAGAGAGAGAATGAAGAGGTAGAACTTTAGGCTGCATGCACAAATCAAGAAAGTAACAGCCTGCTTACAGCTGGCAGCGAGTGTGCAGTCGGTGTTTTTATGGGACATCTTTCTCCTAGCAAATTCACTGATGGCATGTATTACAACTATTAAATGCTTGCACTTATATTACAATGAAGTACCTTTTAGCCATCTCACTATATGAGCCAGCTACATCATTGACGGTAAGTGACATGGCAATTTATTTAGCTGGCAGCCGCGGGCTTATTAGCCATGCTCCCAGACTGTCACACCCAATTTAAGAAAGAAATTGAATGCATAAACTCATTTTTGCCTAGGGATCAATCACATATATAAGTCTCAAATTACATATCGTCATTGCAATGTTTACAGCAAATGTAGTCATAACAACACATTGTTTGGTACAACAACGAAATATAAATAAGATGACTCTCTCGGCCCTCACACAGGGAAGGTTGAGTGGTGAAGCACAAGCCTAAAAGTCCTCTTGGTAGTCCTCATAGCTACCTTCATTTGTAACCCATCTAGGATTTTTATCCAAAAAGAAATATAAACAAGCGTGAGTACATCTCGTACTCCACAAGCATAGCATGAGGATTAATGAAGCTCAAAAGGCTAGACAAGGTTTACTGCATTAGCATTTTAGTAAGTCAATATTTTAACATTAATTAAAATTAAGATATGCTTAAGCACCCAAATAACCCACATGATCAGTTGTCGAAACCATAGTGAATCAATAAGTCACAATTATATCATGATTATTAATCATCAAGTACAACATCATTGTCGGTAACTAGTTATTCTGTGAGTTTTTCGGGCCACTCATGACCATGAGCACGATAGTTATAACAATTTTACACTCTGCAGAGATGGTGAACTTTCACCGTGAGTCGTGTTGCCCATATGTCTGAGGTCTGTCGACCCCTAAACACTACCAAGGTGAGCGGGTAGGGTACACTACGAAGCCTTTTATAGGCCTATTCTAACCAGTTAGGGCCGTGAGGTTTCCTCGGCAGGCAGATATAGAAAACCCTCTTTTTCTATGGCACATATCCATCACGGCTATACTCATAGAAACAAGAGAAACACTACACCTAAAGTGGCAAAGCCCCTCTTGCACCCGTTCGAGTAACCTCAAACGAGTTAGAAAAGACTCTATTACTGAGCTAAAGTCAGAGCCATGTGTCTGTCCCAGTTGCACTGTAAATCCCAGGTTTTGCCGACACATAAGTCCTTATGGAGGGTCTAGGACAACATGACCAGCAGTCATTTGTACCATAGCCCTAAGTTCCATTTATCATAATCATGTTTAATCAATTAATCCATGGTTCCTTAACTGAAGTATAGATCGTATATGTAAGGTTAGAGCACTAGCATTAATACCCATATGCAAGAAAAACTCTTAGGAGTCAAGGTGTTATGTCATCGAAAACTAGGATGTCCTTATAGTTATCAATATTAGACACATGCATTATGAAATGTTTAAAGTGAGTAGGACATTAAGATAAGATCATGCTATACTTGCCTTGGTTCACACAATCCTGCTGGTCTTCGTAGAACTTTGGATTCCCATAGAATTCCTCACTGTCTAGACTCGATCAACACATCACAATCAACACGCATTCCAAAGACAGACATGCAAGGAAAACATTCCTAGAGTTAGAACAGTACATCAGTAGTAAATAAATGTAAATAAAAGGTTTTCCATAATTATCTACTCGCTGCAACGATCACGTCAACACGAAATTCACGGTAAACGGAGTTACCACGCGAAAACTATGCATTACACTAGACCTCAAAGGCAAGCTATGGACTTGAAATTTTCTAGGAAATCTAACAGAGTAAAACCTATACAAAAGTGGTACCAACATGAAGCTTATGAAATTACAAAACTAATGCAAGTTGAGTGGATCGATTTGGAGCTATACCGACGATTTTACAAGCTTATGAAATTACAAAACTATGTAGTGGTAGTTCAATAATTTTGACAAAGTTAAATGAATTTAAATAAATAAAGAGAATGCTAGAAATTTCCTTAGCCAGGGACTGCGGGTATAAATTCGCAAGAACTCAAGGACTCTTTAGCAAGTCATCCCACAAAGGGGTATGAGCTGTCCTTGGCCGTTGGATCAGCGCTGAACGACTAGGATTAAATGATGAAGAAGACAAAGGGGGGGGGAGAAGGCGTGGCCGCTAGAGGGGAGGGGGAAGACGGTGGCGCCACCATGGCCGACGATGAAGAGCTCATCAGCGTAGCTCTTCTGAGGCCTACAGTGCATGGTTTTCCAATCCGAAAGCATAGGAAGAAAGAGGAGAAGATGGCAAGCGCATTCCTACCTTTTATGTGGCCAGAGGAGGTGACCATAGTGGCAGTCCACGGAGGTTCCATGGCCGGCTCATCGGAGCTCGAGGGGAGTGGCCTTAGGAGCCACGAAACGACGTGGGAGAGGGATGGGGAGAAAGAGGAGAAGGAGGCGAGCTCACCGTGATAGACAATGGCGGTGGCAAGGCAACGGAGCAGTGTGAACAGAGTTCGCCAGATCTTGGTGCTTCGGCGTAGTTGCTGCGAGTTCTAGAGTGAGAATAGAGGTGGGGAAGAGAGCGAAATGGGAGCGGGGGAGGCGGCTCGAGCGTGGGTGCTCCTCAAATGAGGCCGAGGCGCGAGGGGAACATGGGGGAAAGGAGTGGGAGCGGGGGCGCCGGCGGTTGCGGTTTCCTACGAGAGAGGAGGAGACGGTTGGGGAACAAGGTGGATCTAATGGGTGGGCCCTTGGTGTTAGCGAGTGGGATGGGGGAGAGGAAGTGGGCTGGTGGTTCAGTGCGAGTTGAGCCAGCCCAAGAAGAGAAAGGGGGAGGCGCGGGCCGAGGGGAACTGGGCCAGGCCGAAATAAGAGAGAGGGAGAGGGAATCCATTTTTATTTTTTAAACAAATTTTCAAAGCCTTTTTAAATTTAAATTTTGAACCAAAGCTCTTTTGCTCAAATTCACTCATCACAAAACAAAATGCTGCAGCATGAATGCATCAACATGTTTCTAATCTTATATTAAAATTTTAATTTCCCCAAAGTTTATTATTTTCCTATATTGTAATGCTCACAAAATTGTTTAATTAAATCAAATTTCACTATTTTGAAAGAAGGATTTTTAGGGTGTTACACAGACGTACTAGACAAAAAAAATAGAACTTCTCATAATATTTAAAATATCTAACTTTAATTTGATAGACTTTAAATCATGCTTCATCACCAATTATAGTCGTTGGATCTACTCTATTTTCAAAAATAAACACCAATGCCATTATGAAAAATACACAATGTAAACCCTTTAAATTTGCATCAAAATTATCTACACTTACTATTATTAAATATAACTTAGAATAATCCCTAAATCTTTTTTTTTTCTGCTAGTTGTAGCGTCCTCAGTTGCTTTAGTTGTTGAGTTTCTAGTTGGATTTTTTCTTTCGACCAAGTTGAGTTGCTAGTTGAATCATCTTGATTAAATTGACTCGGTGAAGCTCATCGGAGCATGTAGTAGTGTGTCGTTGTCAGTGGTCAAGGTGGAGTATCAAGTTGTAAGGGCTGAGTGGTATACCGTATACTCTTCCCAGTGGCGTGGTTTTTGGACCTGGTTTCCACTCAAAAAACTAAGCCAACACATGTTTTCTTTTTCATCGTCTAATATAAATAGCGGTAAAGCTTTCGTTATCCTTTTAAAAAAACTAGATTTGTGATATCATGGTAAATATTAATATTTATAGTATATAATTAGTACCATTTTAAAGATTTTCAGATCTAGTTTTTTAATAAATTTATTTAAAGATATAAATATTGTCTATAATTAAGTTAAATTTGAGGCATATAGACCAACAGCAACATTTATTTAGGATCGGAGGGAGGTATCTCCTATATAAGATTATATAAGATTTTATCCCATGTAAAGCATATATTGATGTACTATTATTAGAAAGAAAAAGACCCGAGAGACCACACGCCACCAGACACGGTGGCCAGCGCGTCACACTCTCACCTGATGGAGAAAGCCGCGACCATGGCATATTTGGACAAATATGCGAGATGACACAGATGGCGATAGCGTGGGTTATGGGAGAGGGAGAGAATAGATCAGAAGAGGAAGCGATGAGGAAAAGTGTATTTAAAGGGTGTCTTATTTTTCAAGCGGAAATTTTTTTGGGGGGTTTATTTATATATATTTTTTTCAATCACGATACTGATGTATAAACATTAATAAGTGCGTCTATACACTCTTCGTTCATAAGCACTTTCAAAAAGCTAAGCTGATCGATAAATCTTGATATTAATAAAGTTACCGTATACATTTTCCTGTTATGTCGTCTACTAAGACGACAAATCTCGATATTGGGCCTGTTCGACAGCTAGTTTGGAGCCGTTGTTGCTGCTGCTTCGACAACCGCCTCTCACACAAGGCCTTGTTTAGTTCACCAAAAAAACTAAAAACTTTTAATATTCTATATTATATCAAATTTTATGGTACATGCATAAAGTATTAAATATAGATAAAAATATAAATTAATTACACAGGTTGTCTGTAATCGCGAGACGAATCTTTTAGGCTTAGTTACTCTATAATTAGATAATTTTTATCAATAAAAACAAAAATGTTACAGCATTAAAATCTAAAAACTTTTTGGATCTAAACAAGGCAAACTTTTATGAGCAGACAAACTGATCCATTGATCAAGACACCACATGGACTTTGTTGTGGACATTTGGCTATCCAGGTGACAAATATCAATATTAATGAAGTTGTCACAGTCATGCGGACATTTGGCTATCAATAGATACATCGCCTACATTGAAAGAACGATAACATTATATTTAATCCTAAAGTAAAACCACTAAAAAATGTGACTCTTAAATCCTAAAATAAATTTTAAAATACTTTTTTCAAGTCGAGGGTTTAGATCCATGAAAATTCAAACATTTACATCAGGTCGTGAACTTAAATCTCTACCACTAAAAACAACCAACGCTGAGGTATACTCAATTTAGTTTGGTTATGCTCTCATAAATATATAACAGTATATAGTTTTATAGAGGTGTGTAATCACACCGGTTAGTTTAGAGCATCTCCAACAAGAGTCTGTCATTCGGCTTTTCTATCCTTATTTTTTTTGATAAAATAAGAAAAAACCTTTTCAATAGTTTGGCATCTTTCCTCCCTATCTTTTCCAGCCTTTACAAAAATTTATCCCCTGCGTGTATATATACGTGCGGCCTAGAAGCGCGGATATAGAGTTTTCTGACTCATCTAGTAAATAGGAAGAAGGAGGTTCCAGGTGAGAAAAATACAAGAGAAAAAGATCTACTAGAAGGGCTTAAACGCGTATAAAAACAAATTCAGGGTTCCTGATACAAATTACATAAGACGTCATAGGAAAAAGTACCAAGAAAAAATTAGGATAAAAATATTAGAAACTCTTGGAGATGACTTCTTTTTTTCCTCCTCATAGAAGGAGTTGGCAAAACACCATATTTTGAGGAATAAACTATGAAGATCTCTTAGAGATGTTTTGTTAAACTAATAAACAAGCCGAGTGAGGAATATAACTATGGCCTTGTTTACTTCCTGCCAAAATCCAAAAACTTTTCAAGATTCCCTGTCACATCGAATCTTTAGACACATGCATGAAGTATTAAATAAAAATAAAAATAAAAACTAATTGCATAGTTTGGTCGAAATTTACGAGATGAATCTTTTAAGCCTAGTTAGTTCATGATTAGACAATAATTACCACGAACAAACGAAAGTGCTACAGTGTGGCGAAAAATTTTCGCGGAGGAACTAAACAAGGCCTATATCTTTGAGTGTATCCGGTTATAACTTTTTAAATTGAACTTATCTATAATTGGATCCTGAACTCCCAAGACTTCGTATCAGACATGGACATGTGGCTCCGGTCTTCATATTGAAACCAAGTAGAACACAGATGTGTGGGCTTCGAGTGGGAGAAGATTCGTATCAGATATAAACGCGTGAACAATAGTCGAGATTTAATATAACTGAATAGACGATGATTTTAGAGTTATTTTAGATGTAGAAGACGAGATAGAGATAGAGATAGCGATAGAGATAAAGATAGAGATTAGAGATATAGAGATCAGAGTAGAGATAAATAGAGAAAAGAGTATTAGAGAAGAGATAGAGTATGCGCTATAGGTTCAGACGGCGTGAAAAGGAAAAACGAAAAAGCAAACCATAAAAAAAGCAAATAATCCCCATGGCTGGACGGTGAGGAGGTCTCTGCCGTGTGCCCGCACCATTTTTCAGCGCGCCCACCACACACTGTACGTCCGGTTGCTTCCAGCAGGCGGCAGCACCGCTTCCGCGTCGCCGTCGCATGATGCCACCGTCCAGCCAACGCTGCGGATCGCGCCACGTCACCCGCCACTCGCAGGATAAAAAAACACCCCATTGGCCGCTGTCCATCACAGGTCGCTGTCCACCACCGTAGTAAATGGAGCGGTGGGCCCCACCGGCACGACATCAAGACCAGCCAATGCATTAAAGTAGTGAAAAATAAATGAGCAGCTCCAGGAGGGAAAAAAAAAATAGTATTGGCAAAAGGAGCGGGAAGCTGTAAATAATTCGTCGCGAGAGGATCGAAAATTTTTTCTTCCCCCGAATTTCTTTATTCCGCTTGGAAACTGCTGCCCCCTTTAAATATATACAGACATCGCTGCCCCCCTTCCGCTTTCTCTTCCCTTCCGCTTCCAGTCCCTCTCTCTCTCTCTCTCCTCGCCCAAGAGGCCAAAAACCCAGCCTCGAGTCCTCGCTCCCCGCAGATTTGCGCGTCATCAGCGCCGCGGCGATGGCGGGCGGCTTCTCCATCAGGTACGCTCGCGTGGAGCCGCCGGCGACCGCGCAGCTTCACGGTCCCGGGCGCCTCCTCTCTCTCTCTCTCTTTTTTAATTTATTTATTTTCCTGATCTGCTTTCTGTGACGCTTGTGAAGGGGGTACGCGGAGAGCTTGCGGCGCACGGGGGCGGCGGAGCTCGGCCCGTTTGGTTCGGCCGTCAAGGAGCTGCAGCCCCTGGAGGTGCGCGCCTTCCGGTGGTGGGAGGACGAGCTCGCGTCCATCAAGGCGGCGGAGGCGGAGAAGAAAGCGGTGGCGGGGGTGGATGAGGAGGAGGAAGAGGAAGAGGCGTCGGGGAACGGCCGGGCGCCGAAGAAGCGCTCCATCACCGACCTCTTCGCGGAGGCGCCTGCCGTGGTCGCCGGCAGCGGACCCGACGCTGTCGTGGACGAGGAGGAGGTTCTTCGCTCCATCGTCCGCCGGAGCAAGGAGCTGCGTAGGAAGCGGCGTCTGGAGCAAGCTGCCTCGGCGGCGGACGAGCCGGAGACGTCGGCGGCAGGCGAACGGCGTGCGGCCGAGGGGAATTTCCCCAGAAAGGTGCGTGGTCCAGCCCAGCCCGACCCAACCCGACCCACCCCGTGCCTGCGGCATCATGATATGGTCTTCGTCTTGTTCCAATGTTTTTATTCTCGCCTGCCTTTTTTACAGCAATTATTTTCTGCTGATCGATCTGTGCCTTGCGCGTCACCGCGGTTCAGATTTGGCTGCGCTCGTTAGCGTCGGAATCGTTAGATGTTTACATTAATTCCTAGCTATCTATATCGCATCCGTGTATGATATGGCCCATATCTCGCTGTTACTCTTTCCAGTATTGAAAGTGCCTGATTTGGTTGGTATTTGAGAATGAATGCTATAGGAGGGACCGGATTAGTTGTTGCTTTATATGACGACGCGGTGGGATATTTTATGTATGGATGGATTATTTTGTGCACCGAGCTGATTGGTGAATCGAAATCTGTGGGCATTAACGCTGGCTATAGTTAGTTCGTGCACACAACTCACGAGTCTCGGTCCTTTGGTAGATGATTTGCTGGTCAAAGTGGTGGCGTGGTACGTGCGCCTCTTGTTTTGCTAAGCGTTAAAAGTTTGTTGCGTGGTTGTGTTGTCTTTCCTGCTGATCATGATTACTGCCTTGCTAAGTGCATGACTGTTTCATGTGTGACCAGTGTTATTTCATGCTGAATTTGTCGTTTCCGAGCGATCGACACGCGGTGTCACGCGATCGACACGGGTGTCACGCGTGATCAGCACATTGATTATGAGGATATCTGCAAGCCAAGAGATTTTGTTCATTGATGCTTAGCAATGATTTGTTAGTTTGTGTGGTGTTTTACATGTACATTAGCGCTAAACTAGTGCTTGTTCGCGACATGCACATCCCAGCTACCACTCTGTCTCTGGTACTATAGTACACCATCTTACAAATGGTGTGTCCGCATTACCTTTCTCACACAATATATATGCACGGTAGGCTAGCTCCTGCATGTGTGTGGTGCCTACACTGCTTGGTGTCCGTCCGGCCGGCACATTTCTGCTGGGGTTGGACCCATACACACGGGACCTTTATCATAGCAAGTAGTGGACGTGATGCAGGCATTTACTAGATCGAGATCTTCTGCATTATTATTCTCTCTTTGCTGTGTGCAAGGGACTTCATCATTGCTTGGGTGATGTTCATCACTTGTTCCGGTTCAAGGGAAAAAATGATAATGCATGCATGCGTGTATGTATAACTGGTCTGGAAATGTCTGGCCTCCAATGACAAACATGGGAACAGTCTTTAGGTGATGATGAAGTTTTGGAATATATATATATATATGCAACTTTCACCGTATGCATGATATGATGAGCTGCTGCCCCTTTGTACTCTTTGTAGATAAACTAATGCACTGCACTAGGTAATTAATTAGTTGACCAACTGGATACAGTTTGGTATATTTGATTTGTCTGTGCATACAATACAATAGTTTAATACTGTTAATGGCGAATGTTGTTACCAGTTCATTTGCCAAAGTTTCTCTAGCAGCTATAGGAGATATAGGATATATCTTGCTGGTGTTGATTTATTTAATACTTTTTATTCAATTTCTAGGCTTGGCTGGTAGCCTGAAATTAAGAACTAACTGAACCGTCATAAATGTTTGTACAAAATTTATGTAGCAATTAATAAAGTTGGGTGGGGATAACAGATAAACGAAGCATAGAAAAGGAAGGTATCGTTAAGGAAAGTTCTTAATTCTATTGTTTGCCTTGCATTCTCTTTTGTCCTTAATTAATTTTGTACGGCATGCTTAGCGCATGAACCTAACATTGCATGACTTGCTACTGATTTAACTTTACTGAACAAATATCGCACTGTAAATGTGTGTATTCCCAAGGTGCTTATATTTTCCTTAGTTGTATTGCTGATTGGTGGTTATATGCTACCCTACTAGATGATTTAGTTTGACTTGTAAAAACTGTCATTTGCACCCTAAATGCTCCATCCTCATGTCGATCTAACTACATTTATCATCATTTTCTTATTGGAGATGCCCACTTCTAATCCAACAAAACTCCATTAGTTCATCTCACTTGGCCCATCATTATACAACTTTGTGTTAGCCCAACAAGCAACTACAAGCACTCACACGTATGAGGTTATGACTACACTATTAACTTCCCAATCAACGCTGACATATCTCATGAATGGTTAGGTAGACACACCTAGCTTTGACGTGAACAAGCATTTTGCAAGCAAGGCCTCGACATGACGCGAATCATTGGCGCATCTCACACAACTCGTTGGCACGGAACACAACAAGAGCACGTCTCGCTGCCATAGGCACAACATGTGTTAGCAACAGTAATGTGGTGGTTTGTGTCTCTGCGAGGTTGAAACCAAGTCACAATTTAACTTTGTGGTTAGTTAGTTTCTGAAAACTAAAATTCCACCACTGAAGAAATCAAACAGATTAAAAGGAAAAATATTGAACCCCCCCCCCCCCTATTCCTCTATTTTTAATGAAGATTTGATAGAATTAAGGTGGACGGTTGTGCAATGTTAAACAATTAAGAATGTCATTGTCACCAACACATCTTGTAGTGATCACGATCACAATTTATACATATCTTTGAATATAGGGAGGGGCAAACTATGCATTAGGTGGCTGAATTTAGACAATGTTTTGATCAAAGATTAGATCTTCAGCCTTTGTGCAAGCATACAACAAAACTTGTCACGCTATCATGACTCACCCCATCCTTCCATCATAGAGGTACTCTTGCCAAGTATCATCCCCTTTGCCCCCATCTCAACTGGCGTCATCCACTACCTCCGCCAACGCCTTGCCACATTATCGCTACCCACTACTTGTCTATATTTCGGTCTTAGCCTCTTTGATTGTCTCTAAGCTTGTCTAACACACATTGCCTTAAAAAACCCTACCCCAAAAGGCTAAGTTCAATGTTGACCACTAGAATGGTCATTGGTTAAAATAATTGCATATATCACTCCCTTGCTCAATAGAAATTTGTAAGTAATACAAGTTTTAATACTTATCTCACTTTAAGGTCCCTAAACTCTTAATTAGCGTATTTGCCCTCCCCTCCCATTCCATTGTTTCTTCACGCATGCATCATGCATTAGCGTTGTTAACCTGCTCCTAACTCACCTCATGGTTTTGGAACTCAACACATTTAAAAAGTTTAAGGACTTGAATGTGGTTAAGAGTTTAGTGACCTAGATAACACCATGGGATAATTTCAAGGATTGCTAGTATATTGAACTCTAACAATTATTGTTGTTAGGTGTGTCTATTTTTGTGTAGATATATTTATGGTTTCCTTAGTTATTGGAGGTCAAATCAACACATCCTTATTGCAATGGGTGTATTGATAGTGAAATAGTGATGTGAAGTATCTTTTTCGGAAGTTCTCATCTTAGCATGTACCCTATGTTCCTCTAGAACAAGACAAGCACTTTCAAGCCATTATGTTTTCCAAACTCTACATATAGTTATCCCTACTAATCACTGGAGTTGCTTACCATGTCTTCCTCTGCCTATAAAATGAACATTCTTAATATGTTGCATATTCAAAAGGTCTTGGATGAGATAATGGTATAGATGGAGAAGCAAGAAGGAACAAGTTGATACACTTGTTCCAAGGAAAGAAGATTTTATAGCCACCCTATCTGATCCAAAGCCATGCTATGTCTGGTACAAAGCAAGGCATGTCTCTACAACCAGAGTTGCACTCCATGTCTCCATTTCCCCTATCTGATCTCATGCAACACATAGATCTTTATTGACATTTGAGCCGAGCTAAAGGCCTCATGTTATTGCAGCTAAGGATGCAAGTGGGTAGTTAATGATATTTTGTATATCAGCTAGCTTAGTTCATTTCTCCCCCTAAATAAACTACATGGTATTCCATTCTAGTTCATTTTAGCAAGTTTTGGGTCTACCCGATGACCATCATTTGCAGCCAACCACCAACATTGCCATGCTGGTCATTGCGCTCTTATCATTGTGGTTCATAATGATTGATGTGTATATTGAGTACTGTCAAATATTCAACACCATGTTGAGTTCTGAAATTTCTCTTAACATGTGTTAGAAAGTTCTTAAAGCAAGTGTTAGACCCTTGATACACATCCATCATGCTTCCAATATCTGTATGTATTAGGTAGTGTTGGTCCACAATGATTCTTGTTTTATATTTTTATAAAGTTGTGATGACATAAAAGATATTTATCGTATTGATGAACTCTTAATAGATAATAACGAAAAATATACCAAGTTCGTGAATGTTGCAAGTCTGTATTTTTAATGGCGCTTTTGTGCTTAGTTCCAAAATCATACATTTTTAAAGAAGTAAATTAGGTTCTGTTACATGTTTAATTTGCAGAACATTACTCCCTCCATTTCACAGTATGTTCGATCTGGCAGTTATATCTGTCTTAGATAGATGAACACTATAGTTATCTAGTAAGAACATGGACAATCCAATTCTATAAAAGGGTGCTTAAATACTGTGCCTCCTAGGTATGCGGACTGGATAAACATTTGTGAAATGGAGGTAGTATTTTCAGTTAGTTTTAAATAATTGTGATCTTGAATTGATTTGTCCTTATATAATGAACCAACTTTTCTGGTTCATCAGGCAATCTATAAGCATTTTCAGTTGTTATGTCTGTTCCCCATCTGTTTCATGTTTCACTTGCAATTATATGTAGCTCTTGTCAACATTCAACATTGTTCATTCTGCAGAAATCAGTTGACAAACCAATTTTGGGAGATGAGTTGGATACTTCTGGTCCATCAAAGGAACATGAGAATGACGATCTCAGTACAGAGAAGGAAATGATCCCAGATCTTAAGAGAAGGAAGCACGGAAGACTCAGTAATAGCTTGCAGAAGAAGAAGGCTGAGAGGCTAAAGTACCTTGAGAGTAGAAAGGCTGCCAAGGTTGGAAAACAGAGAGATATTAAAAAAGTGCTCCCTTTGCACAGCATTCTGAAGAAGTACACGAAGCATACATCTGTTAAAATGGTAAAGGAAAAACATGGGAGTTCAAAAGGCCCTGGAGTCATACAACTATGCCGCAAATCAGTCAAGCGTGTTAAATTCTCAGAAATGGATGATGCCAAGAAGCAATGTTCCAAAAGACCACCACTGGAAAGCATCTGCGAGCTTCTCTCTGCTATTAGTTCTTCTTCTTCTTCATCTCTAGAGATGTCAAGTGAAGAGGAACATGTCATAGCAGAAAGTAGTAGTTCTCGTATGCCAAGTAAAGCCTTCAGTATGGCTAAGGAAGCCAATGAGAATACAAGTCATGATAACCAATATGAGCTTAGCAGTACTGGACTGCCCACTTGTTTGCTTGATTTGAATCAAGCTCTTCCAGAACCTACGGACTTAAACAATCCGTATGTTCCGAGTTCAGACGTTTCATATCTTGAGCACACAGAGGTAGGAACTTGGCATGTGGGTCAACAACTTACTGATAATGGAAGGACAAATGATAAACAATTGTCTTTCGATCTGCATGGACAGGAACAAGAACGACAAGCTACTGAGTTGGACACCAGATCAAAAGGCAAGTCCCCTTGTACTCTGCCAAACCATTTCCAGGATTCAGTTCATCTGCAACAAAATTGGTGCTCCATGACTTTGCATCGTGGTGTCTCTCAGCTCTCAACTGGAGGTGAACCTTCTTCCTTTGAATTTCGAGGATCTAATATATCACACAGTGAGAAACGAAATTTTCATTCAGAAATGAACGTGCAACAAGAGTCCAGTCCTTCTGCTGGTCAAACCTTGCGCTTGATGGGTCATGATCTTACAGTATCCAATACTAGAGTTGACTATTTATCTGACCCAGCACAGAATCATATAAATCCTACTGCAGACCATCTTACCAGAAAGGTGGTGTTGGAATTGCCACGACAAGGTCAGCCTTTCCTATCATTACAAACTCAGAGTATTCCCAGTGTTTCAGCAAGTTGTGCAAATGCTGTAGCTCATGTTTCGGCAAGTTCTGCAAATGCTGTAGCTCATGTTTCAGCAAGTTCTGCAAGCACAGCCCAGGCACATTTTGGATACAGAACACCACATAATGTCAGCCACCCTTTTCTCACTGCCAATGTGCTCTCTGGTGATCCATCAGTATATGAAGACAGATCCAGGGACTTTACAAACTTGCAATTGCATCGAAATTCTCTATTGGGATATCCACCTCTTTCCAATCATGGCAGTGCTGCATTTCTTCAGAATTCACCACCTTGGCGTTATTACTCTGATCATTCCACTCGGACAGATTCAACCTCAGCGACATTTACGCCAACAATGATGCAGCATGTGGCAACATCTTCAGATTACCGTGCCAATCTGCCTCATCTGTCATATGGTGTGTACTCTGCAGGCTCAACAGTTCAACCTCGTAGCTCTGCAAGTTTTACATGCCCAAACCAGATAGTACAAGGAGTTGACACTAGGGCTTCTGCAAACCTTCCATCCAGAAGTCGAGGAACTGGACCGACAAGAGCTGCTCCTGACAACTCTAATACTTCATCTAGCAGCCGTTTTGTTCTGAGATCAGGCCCTGTAAAGCTCAGTGCCGGGGCAAAGCATATCCTGATACCAAATGAGAACACAGAGGACGACAATTCTGCACCAATGTACTCTTGTGTGTCCTTTGGCAACAGCAGTGCAAATGTTTCGGCAGCTCATCAGAATAAAGGAACAGGTCCCCGTAGGTTGTAGTCCAAAAGCTGGATTATCTTGCCTGTCCGTTTTCTGGACAGCTGCTGAGCAAGAGGCTACATATTTTGAAGGTATGGCTATTCACTATTTATTCTGTTGTTTAGGACCTGTTTGGATCTACCAAGGATTTAATCCAAGTAGTAGGATTGAAGGAGATAGTGGATCGCTGATTTTTTTTTTTGATGGAAAGGATTGCTGAAATTTGGGTGGTTATCTAGTTGTTGTGTTGTATTTTTACAACATTGCAGTTGCTTCACTGCAGTAACTTCAGCAAATGGTTGGATTCATTTAGTTGTATATAAATGTTTTTTCCCCTCGCTTGTCTATGAAGTAGCATACTGTTTACTGAAAATCAGACTCTAGATTTGACGGCTTTGCATACCTTTCCCCGAAAAAAAATGATGAAGAAAGGGATTGTGGGCCGAAGTACATCGATCTGTAACTTTTAAAAATTATTTCTTCAAATTCCTGTTGTGTGCGATGCTTTTCTTGACGTTTTTAAATAAAGAAAACTAAAACTAAAGTTTTACCAGCTGAAGAAGCTTAAAGTGTCTGAAAATCTCCAGAATAGGCACAATTTCTTATAAGTCGTCCACTGTGGAAAAAAAGGATATTCTTTTTTGTTGACCAAAGTACAAAAGAATGCTTCTTGATACTAAAGCAAGGCCATCTTCCATCTGTATATACACGTATATATACCAAATGTCAAATTGTTTCGCTCATGTACAAGGCTCAATCTCTTCGGCCCAATATCCATCTTATTGTTTTATATATAAGGCCCAATATCCATCTTTGACTGTGACCACAAATGGTAGGTAATCCTAGTCTCTAGTCGGAGCTGCTGCCCATCCCACGGTCACGGGCGTGACCAGTCGTTGGAATCTGTCGGTTGCTGCAGCATCGGCATCCGTAACTCTGCTGTTGGCTGCATGTTTCAGCGTCAGCTTTGCTTTTCCGAGAGAGAGAGAGGCTCTGCATCCCTCTGTCGCTATAGATTGGTCAGGTCACTGCAAACCATCGTTTGGTTGCTAAGTCATGATATAAAGTACCATCGTCTGATTTATTATAAGAAAAAAATACTGTTGAATAGCTAGCAGATTTGGCTAATAAGCTCAAGCGAACTTCAGCCCTGATATTCAATTTCAGATCATGGTTCAGTGCTATGCAAATACTGATGCCAAGATTTCGCCATGATCCAGACCGCACTGTAATTCTGCAAATCGTTGACAAGCCTAAAATTAAAACCAGCCAGTTTCATCAGATTTCTTTCTCCTCCTTTGCTTTTATGTCAAGCCTAAAAATTATATTTTATTTTAGGTTCTTCCATAATCATTGTGCTTTATGCAGACTGACTAACATCTTTTCCTGCTCACTTTTTTTTAAAGGAATTGAAGCTGATGGCCTTCGCAATTGATGACGAATAGACGATGGTGATGTGAAGATGCAATGCGCAGTTTGGAGGATACCTGAGCCCGTCTTAAAGGAGGGTACTTGGTTTTGTTTTGTGGCCTGGGAGACTTTGACAGATCGTTTTTAGTCCTGCAGTTCAAAATAAGTTTTTTTTTTAAAAAAAAACGACTAGTGCGCTCAGGTTGTGCAGCATGTGAACTTGTAGGGCACACCTGGAGTGTCTATCTAGCTACCGGTAACGAAGTAGAATGTTAATGCGACTCCAAAGCTGGTTGGCTGTACAGCTTGTGCAAATGAGTTTCTCGTTCCATTTGAGCCGGCTAGAGCATGTTGAGCAGTCTTCCAATAATCTATTCCCAGATCTATTTTTTTGTGTATATTGAGAGAGTTGCTACGGCAGCATCTTAATATATCTCCTCCATATAAAAGATGAGATCTACGGATGTATAGGGAAAATATGGCTGAAAGGGATGATTTTGGCCGGGCCCGATGCTATTAAGGGGGGTATAACTCTCTCTTTATTCGACAAGAGATGTGAAAAATATTGATGAAGTTATTGGGGAACGATTAGTCCTAGATATGGTAGTTTTATGGGGATAGAGGGAGGTATTGGAGAGTGCTAAAGATGGTATGGCCTGATCAAACTTGTCAATAAAAACTAATAAGGGGATGTTTGAAACTACTTCACCAACTCCACCATAGGATAGCTCTAAAAAAAATAGAGTTTTTAGAGTATCTCTTTAGGTGGTTCATAAACTATATCTTTTTTTCTAAAGCAGAGCTAGTGGAGTTGTTCTTGTTTAGCTAGCAATAGGTCTAACTAGCGAGGCCAATTAGAGGATCTGCGAGGCTGATTTGACACTAGTTCTTTGCCCAAAACACACAAAGACATTAGAGAGAAGCATGACAGGAGTATCCTAGGATCGGCAAAGCTACCTACAATACTGGCAAATCTCGTCATGAGACAAAGGGATTGTAAGAACTTAAGGTTGAATAAAAGTTTAAAAGTAAGATGTAGGTAGGTTTTTGATCGAATGGATAGATGGCTCTCTCAATTGTTGTGACCCTCGTATATAAATAGAGGAGATAGTCTTATCTCAGTAGAGAACCTATTCCACATCAATTTATAAGTTCTCCACAAGATTAGGGGAGTTTTCGACAAGGAAACTAAGAAACTCTCTAGGACTACAAGAATTGACATGTAGTTTTTGCTGGCTTCTACAAATCCTTTAACAAAATTAGCCTGGCCTGGTTTTTATTATTGGTGCGAGGGCGCTACAAACCGAATTGTGTTGGTTTTCTCTTAAATTTATAGATTGCCTCAAATTTGATCTGACTCGGTCGTATTTGATTTTCTAGTCCGATCTTTGAATTCCCTGATCATACTTTGATGTCAACACACATGCATGCCTCCCATGTTTTAAGCAAAGCATGTGCGAGTTTGAAAACGCATGATATCCATAGCAACAATGTCATGTTTATCGTCTATTTTAGACTGGGGTGATATATACCTTGTTTCCTTTTTTTGTTCTAAGGGTGATATATGTATTGACCATTCTATTTTATCGGTGATATATCTATTTATTGGTCTTCATTCAAGCGGCTTTAGGTTTCTTGCTTGATTCTTTACAACAAGCGTGTCGGAGCTTACACTGTTGTGTCTTGATCAAGGCCTTGTTTAGATGCAAATTTTTTTGCAAAATGGGCACTGTATCACTTTTATTTGTATTTGACAAATATTGTCCAATCATGGACTAAGTAGGCTCAAAAGATTTGTCTCGCAAATTACAAGCGAACTGTGCAATTAGTTATTTTATAATCTATATTTAATATTTTATACGTGTGTCACAAGATTCGATATGACGGAGAATCTAAAATATTTTGCAAAATCTTTTGGGAACTAAACAAGGCCCAAGTGCGAAGATCCAAATAGCTATAGATAGAATACCAATACTCTCTTTGTCCCTAAATAAATCAATTTCTATAATTTGTGTCAGTCAAATCTTTTTTAAGTTTAACTAACTTTCTAGAAAAGAATAACAACATCTATGTCATGAAATGAGCATTTTATAAAAATATATTATATAGTAAATCTAATGATACTAATTTGATACCATAAGTCTTAATATTTTTTCAAAAAATTCGGTCAAAGTTTGAAAAGTTTGACTTAAGACAATTTTAGAAATCTACTTATTCATAGGGAGAGAGAGTACATAGATAAATGGTATTAGTTTTATATTTTATGATTTAAAATAAATGAGTTGTGATTTTGAGCCATTAAATCAGATTTTGTTATTTTTAGAAAGTAGAAAACCACCTTTGAAAAACTAGCTATAGGACAAAATTTATCTACCTTCACTAGTGAAACGGTTATTTCTTGGAATAAGTCACTTTACTAAATTTTACTAGAAAAAAAAACTCATGATACTTTGTCTCATCTAGAAGGTGATCCCTCTAGTTTTATTGTCCAACTATTATTAGACGATGTAGAGCTTTATCAAAAAAAAAAAATCCCGGAACCAAACGACTGCATATAAATTTCTGCAACCGCATCGCTTATATGTCAAGTTAACCGGCCTATACGCCAATCGACGGGGGCGCGACCGACGAGACGACGACAGTAGTCCGCCAGGGGAGACGACGAGAAAGGCATCGACAGTCACGTACGCTTGCCTAGAGAACGGGCACCAGCTCGATCACGCCGCTGCCGTGGCCATACCATATACTATCTCCGGCGCCTGTTGGTACACGCCCATGTCACCGCCGGATCCCCCAAGATTTCCTTCCCGGATGGCCAGCCGGCCGGCGGTCCCCGCCGGCCGAGGCCGCGCATGCATGCATGCAACGAGATCAAGGATCCAACTGCCGTCCAGGATTCTGACATGCAGACATGCATTTTACTTTCAACAGATGATGCATGGTCATGAAGCACTAAAGAGATGATGCTTTGCATGAGGAAGCTTGCATGCACTGAAGCACAGATGCGTAGACGGCGGCACCTGAACCGCCGCTGCCAAACTGTTTTTTTGAAAGAAAACTGGAGGGGCTTTGCGCCCCTACAGTACTTTATTAACTATAATAACTTAGGTAAAGGAGGATCGATCGATTCGAGCTCGAGATCGAGAGTATACGATGCAAAGGGGAATGAGTTAGGGCACTCACAATGCAAGACTCTATCACAGAGTCCAAAATAATTAATTACATATATATTATTTATGGCATTTTGCTGATGTGGCAGCCTATTTATTGAAGAAAGAGATAGAAAAAATAAAACTCTAAGTCCACATTGTTCGAGGTAATAAATAACTTTAGACTCTATGATAGAGTCTGCATTGTGAGTGCCTTTATATTCCGGCTGCCGACCTGCACTTTATTTGGCGGCCGGCCGGGGTAGCATGGCATGGCAATGCGGTGCTGCAAGTGGAGGAGGAGGAGGAGGAGGCCGTGCAGGGCTTTTGGGTGGGGGGAAATCGATCGATCGCCATGAGATGAGGATCGATCGCTCGCGCTCGGGGTCCGGCTGAAGCTGAAAGGGAAAGGAAACGGACATGGCAATGGACCACATGAATCTCGCTCGCTCACTCGCCTGCACTGCACTGGCGCGCATATCTCCGGGTCCGGCCGGGGTCCCGTCCCTACCAGATCACGCGCGCGCCGTCGTGGCCATTGCTGCCCATCTCGCCGTGTCGATCGTCGACCACCGGTGCCCGCAACCGAAAGGCGCGCGCGTCGCGGCGTGGCTCGCCGTCGTCCATCCGTCCTCTTGCTTGTCGTCTTAATTTGCAAATGAGAGGTGGCGTACGTATACGTACTCCGTTCCATCTGTTGTGTTATTAATTAGGAGTAATTAATTGTTCGATCCAGTTAATCATCAGGCACGCGTGTTACTCAGACATTATTATTGTTGTCGTTTTCAGGAAAGCCGAGCATAAACACGTACGTACGTCGTCAGTGGTGAAGAATTGCAAGAAACATGCATCAATTCCAAATAAGGCTGTGTCGTTAGGATGCTTTTTGCTTTGCTCTTCTTGCTTACCCAGGGCCTTGTTTTAGTTCCAAAATTTTTGGTAAAATAAACATTGTAGCACTTTCGTTTGTATTTGATAAATATTATCCAATCATGAACTAACTAGCTAGGCTCAAAAGATTTATCTCATAAATTATATGCAAACTGTGTAATTAGTTATTTGTTTTATCTATATTTAATGCTCAATGCATGTGCTACAAGATTTTTCGATGTGACAAGAAATCTAAAAAAATTTGCAAATTTTTTTGAGAACTAAACAATGCCTAGGTAGTAGTATTAACAAGAGTTTCTTCAGCTAGCTAGGCCAAGTAAATATCTGCTATCGTCTATATGTCTGGGACAAGCTGCAGCAGGGCAAGGGCAACTGGCATGCGGTTGTGCCGTTGTGGTGCCTTTCATATCAGCAAGACAGACAGATACATTGCAACAACAACCTGAAAATTTTCTAGTATAGGTGCGGGGTATACACTACAAACCTTACAAATTGGGTATATACTGTTGAAACGCAGTGCTACATGACACAGCTTATATAGGAGTGTGTACATATGTTTCTGTGAAATCTAGACATTCATTCATTCAGGAGGTCAATCCAGTGATCCATCTGAAAGTCTACAACGCAACTTCTACATGCATGTGAGTGACGAGAGGCCGGCCGCGGCAGATAATGTGTCACATACTCACATGTCTTCAGTTAGCAGTAGCACTACGATCGATGATGGCGGTCCCTTTCGTCTTTCGACCAGCGCGCATGCATCACTGTTGCTTCAGGGATGAGACCTCCGGCCGGCATGCAGATCAAGGTAGAGATCTTTTTCTTCATGTGGGAGCATGCTCACTTGCGGAAAACAATCAGTGCGGCTGCCATGGCATCTCCTCCGTAGCCTGTCCGTTTTGGCCAAGGTTGTTATTATCTCTCTTCGCTTGCTTTGCCTTTGGATGAGTGATGCATTTCATGTACTCCCCCTCTCGCTTTCCAACCAATAAAGCTTTGGTTATGTGGGTGCCGAGAAGATAAAGTCTGATAGTTATGTTCCGCGAACCTTTCTTTTTTTAATTTGGCAAATACAGTCTAGCTAGTTTCAGCGTTTTTTTACATAAAAAAAGAATAGGCAAGAGAGATACCTATTACATATATAAAAAGAATATATTGGTTCAGTTTATGCAAATAAAAGCCACCAACGGAATTACCAGTTAAATGCAATCAAAACACAACCTTACAAAGCGCGCATAGAAACTGTGGAAGTTGCAGATTCCTGGAAGGATTAAAATTTTCGGATGGCGAGCTCTCCATGGATTACTTCTAGGCGAGGCAATTCTTGCAAACCGCCGTATAGAAAACTCTAGAGGCTGTCCTATTTGTTTGAATGGGGCAGAGGATATTAAACACATCATATTTGAGTGCGATAGAGCAAAGGAAGTGTGGAGGGCGTTGGGCATCTGGGAGTCGCTCGCTCGGCTGCTTATGGTGGACTGGTCTTGTTCGATAGTCTTGGAGGAGGTAATCCGAAGGGGCGACCAAGTTCGGCCCATGGATATTGGTCTGGCATGCGAACTCATTTTGACATGGTACATCTAGAGATGGCAACGGGTACGTACCCGACGGGTAGTGGCCACCCGTACCTGTACCCGCGAAGTCTAAATTTTACCCGTCGGGTTACATGTACCCGCACATGGATAGGAAAATAATTCCATACCCGCACCCGCGGGTAATTTCTACCCGACGGGTAACCCGCACCCGCTAGTATACCCGAGAATTACATATAAATATCATATATTTACACAAAGAAAATCATACTAA
>Ga0182004_10000244_pt1 | contig 29352 bp, 24 predicted proteins | sample Sormic07211540_1_FD_120479 | JGI IMG/M metagenome (GOLD analysis project Ga0182004, IMG submission 120479) | Endophyte microbial communities from Sorghum bicolor roots, Mead, Nebraska, USA - 072115-40_1 MetaG | ecosystem: Host-associated > Plants > Roots > Unclassified | place: USA: Nebraska...
ATATATTCATTGTGTAGATCTACTCATCAGAAGTCCAACAAAATTGAACTTTTCATTTTATGATTTTTCTGTGATTTATTATGATTTTTCAAAGATTCAGCGGAAATAAATAAAAAAGAAAAAGACAAAACCACCCTCTAAAACCACTCGAGGGGGTTATTGACCGGTTTTGAAAGTTCAGGGGGTAAAATATCCAATTTTATACTTTGGGGGGTAAAGTATTCCATCTTAGATAGTTTAGGGGGTTATGTAGACTTTTTCCATTTTTTTTAGCAAAACGAGGAAAACCCCTCTGCAACAATTTGTTATTCTTATTTTTTTATCTTTTCTAACTTGGTATATTTTCCTATTTAGTACGCAAATATGTGTACGGGTTCAGTGTTTGGCATCGGTCTTTCTTTTCATGTTCAGTGGGGCTCTTTGTTTGCTTAGTGAAGCTCTTCGTTTTGTTAGCTAGTTTTGAGAGGTTTGGAAACGAAATTTGCTAAACTGCTGGAGATGAGATTTTTTTCCCCTCTTTCTATATTATTTTGGGAGTTGACAAGAAACAAGATTTAGGGAACAAATTTTGCTAAACGGTTGGAGATGCTCTAACATGCTTAGGCAGAAAGAAATTAGATTGATGATACCAAAAAAACAATTGGATTGTGTTTATCTAATGTGTGTCAAAATGGAAACTTTTATAGTGGGTACAATGTTAGCACTTGCCGGGCATGTTTTCCTGGCTACTATGGCGCCAAAAACGGCCAGCACACGTGGCGAGATTTGCTGCTTTAGATCATGCAAAAGCTTGTGGTGTTCCTAACTTTATTTTCAGTTCAAACACTGGCTGAGATTTGCCGCTGTAGATCAGTGCAAAAGCTTGTGGTATGCCAATCTTCATTTGCAATTCAGACAATATGCCAGTCAGTGGCAGTGTAGCGGAGAACCAAATGCGTCCTCTGTGCCTTCCTTACCCGGTTATCATCTTTTTGATAACTTTGAACAACACGGTTTATTTCTAAATATCTGATGATTTTGCTTTGATCCAAGTCAAACCATTAGAAGCTAAAAAAAAAACACCACTCATTTAAATTGTAAGTCGTTTTGCCTTTTTCTAAATCCTAGCTTTTATTATGTTTTTTTGAATGAACATAGCTTTTATTATGTATCTAAATTTAATGTATATCTAAGTACGCGACAAAAATTATATATTAAAAAAGGTAGAACGACCTACAATCTAGAATGAAGTTCATTTCGTTTCAAATTATAAGTCGTCTTGCTTTTCTTTGTTCATCCATTTTGCTATGTATCTAGACATTTATATTTAGATGTATACTCCATCCGTTCTAAAATAAGTGTCATTTGCGTTTCTCGAGAAATAATTTTGACTAAATATATATTTAAAAATATTAATATTTATAGTACATAATTAGTATCATTAGAAAGATCTTGGAGTCTAGTTTTTTTAAACAAATTTAATTTATTTGGAGATACAAATATTGCATATATTTTCTATAAATTGGGTCAAACCCGTGGCATGAAAACCTAAAACAACATTTAATTTGGGACAAAATGACTTATAATTTAAAAAGGAAGAAGTCAGAAAGTGCTAATGTTTACAAGACTAAAAGAGAATTATTATGTCATAAATACTGATGTTTTTTTCAATAAATTTAGTCAAAGTAAATTTGTTTCATTTAGAATAAATCTTAATCATCAATTATTTTGGGACAGTATAATGCTTCTGTGTTCACAAGTTAAAATAACGTGACACGGGTTTTAAGGATAGGGAAACCATGAACGCTTTCAGAGTTTCAGGAATATGCATATGCATTCAAAGCAAGCAGCCATTGCAGGACGACTCCCTAGTAACCGGAGGAAAAATATGAGGCCTCTGACTTTCATGCTTTAAACCCCCCCAAAAAAGGAGGAACCATTCTGTCTATTTCAAGCTTTTAAACAAAACAAGGAACAAAATCTGATTTTCACAGCTGACGTGATCACTCGCTAAGTCGGTTTGCGTTCCAACGCCTATACAGGGATATATATATATATTTTTTTTATCATATCCCCTCTTGGGATTGGGGTTCACTCATATGTTACACTCTTCGAGATCTTCTGCCTTGCACAGCAATTTTTTCCTTCACCATGTAACTCAGATAAAACCCGAGTCCAGTGACTGAAATAGCAGCCCCCCTAGCAGTGCGTGCTGTGTCGCCTTAAATTTGCTCTGTCGATCAGGCTTTGTCGTTGTAACTAATTGAACAAAAGAAAGGGCAATAACTAGACTTCCTAGTATCCTGCAATGCCAATTAGAACAAATGATACAAAGTACAGTGCAGCCGAAATGGCAGCTCCTGCCACAAAATTGTATGAGAGGCGCTTGTTGTCACGATTTGGTACAAATACCGTCTTCAAGGTATTAGTCAATTCGAAGAGCCTATGGGAAACCTGCATTGGTAATACATGACAACGTGTAAGTTGCTGCAGACTATCGTCTTTGGTATCTTACATAGGGCAGATCTACATACCGCAACATATATCGCAGTAGTGAGCATGAAATTGAGCAGTGGATAATTTGGGATTATTGACAATAGCCATTTTGGTTGCCCATTGGGCACACTTGATCTGCACAAGTTAACAAAGCAAACGAGACAACATCAGTGATTGACAATGTGAAGAAGTTTTTCTTTCATTGGTGCAAATGGAAGGACGAACTACAAAGAGAAACAGCAAATGGTTACCTGAGCCAGATATGGAACTGAGATATGTATGTCTCTAGTGTAATCTTTCCAAGCCAGCTGGAACAGCCAAATGAACAAATACAGGAGTCACATATTCGCACAACAAGACACAAAAGTTAAAAATAAAAGGTACAGCACATTACACAAAACCAAAACTTACGCAAATAGTGTGAAGGAGAAGCTCCTGAATTCTTGAGTGAAGTTGCGTAGGCATATATAGACACTTTTGAGTACACACACAGCCATGCAGCAAATCAGATTTTGCACACTTAAAGACCCCCAAAAAGTGCATTAGAAAGTTAAGGTACATACGTTATGGGGATCCAGGAAGTATATGGATGCAGCTTGTTGTAAGTAATCTTATCCAGCTTATAAATGTATTCATACCACAAATAACCAGCCTGCGATCAACACACAGCATGTGTTACCGAAAGTAAGGTGTTTTAAAAAATCATCAGGTGTTTGATAATTACCATCAATGACACTGTAACTATTGAGGCCTTAATATAGAGTTTGGTTCTCATTTCAGTTTCTTCCAGCTTCTCCATCCACTTCTCAACCTGAGACAGGATATTTCATCAATGCCAAAATACAACTTTCTTTTGCTCTCTTTCAAACAATTCTAAGCTGTCTCTGAATATAAAGATACAGCACAGCTACAATAAAAAACATATGGTCGAAAACATACAGTTGGATGGTAATATGCATATATCATCCCAATAATCCAAATGTAGCGATCCAGTCCAGATCGGAATTGCCATTCATGCAACCGGGGGAGATCTGGTTTAGAAGGATCGGTATAGCCTGCATACAAAGGCAAATAGCATTGGCCATCTTTTGGAAGGAAAATGCAAGGGATATCATACCACAAAAGGTTTGGGAAGGAAACTTACCTAGAAGAAATGTGAATGGGCTCCATACTATGTCAAAGACACCTGGAACTTCCCAAACCAGGACAACCACCAAGAAGCAAGCAACAAATTTCATTGCCATCACTGATCTAATCTCATTATATTTGTTTAGAATTCCAAGAGCACCATAAACCATGAGGGTGAAAAGGGTGTGCATAGGACAAATATAATAGAGTGTATAGTCATTGTTCAGGACAATGCAGCAGAATATCACAAAGAAATTGAGGCGCCACATCATCTGTTGCAGGTGCAACTATGTTAGGAAAACTCTAATGTAAAGAATCAGGAACAGTGGGGGTGTAAAGATGCACCTGAGCAAATCTTCCAAGACTGAAATCCTTCCTCACATAATAATAAGAGAAATTGCCAAATCCAGTCATCCAGACATATGCAGCAATGAACACACGGATTGCATTGTAGATTTCTTTAGCATTGAAGTAATGGTACATCAAGAATAGCACCTGGAAATTAGATAAGGTAATGCTGAAGACTGTTGCAGGCTGCTAGTGGTAGGACAGAAGTTGAACCCAATATCATACAGTCCATAAAAGGAAATTCTTGAGAAAATCAAAATTACATGCAACTTAGGGCAGAGAAATGAACCTTCACAAGGCAGTGTGGTGTAAAAGTTAGCATGGCAAAGCTTTGGTGGTAGGACAGGTCAAAACCCTATGTTTCACAATTAATGGGTGCTAATGACCAAATAGCTTATTTGCAACTCAAGAGAGGTCCATAACCATGAATGGACCATCAAGAGCATGACAAACCAAACATGCTACTATGCTAGCTGTGCCAGATGAGAGTACATGCTTATAACTGCATACATCATACTTCTATAGTTCTTTTTTTTAAAACGATACTTCTATAGTTCTGATGTACCTATGCTCATACATGAAACATAGCTACTCACCCAACTATGTTTATGGGCAATTATTAAAAATAATTGTTTCTGAGACCCAGGAAACACTGCAGAAGATAAAAGTATGATAAGTACCTGCATCCAACCCTTCCATTCTTCGGTTTGATGCCTATTCAAGTACAGTATAGATTTTCCTGTGAATGCTGACTTGTCCTGATGGACCTTAAAGGAAGTCATAGCTGCTACGATGATAAGAAGAAAGTAGAGGAAAAGGAACAGATCTCGGCTGTAATTCTGCAGACGAAGCATACAAATAAAAAGGTTGGTGGATTAAAGCGTTACACTATATATAACAATGGCACATGAAGAATGCACTGGGATATTTTTCATCAATCTGAATAATTCAGAATTGAAAGGTTATATCAAATGGCAATTTTATTAATATGTCAATTAGGCACATGGCCAAACGGTGTAACAATATCAGCACAACAGTACCTTGGCAGACTCTCCGAGCAAGTTTGTACGATCACATATGTAAAAATAAAGTAGATACCCTCCAAACTCAGATCTGAAAACACCAATGCAATCCAGTTAGCAGAATAGTGCAACTAGGAAGCATGAATGATTGGAGGAGCAACTGTAGCTTACATTGCCCTCAGTGTTAAACGGTTCTCCAGAAGAAGCATCTGGTCCATGAAGATAAGTCTGTTGAACCCAACATTTTCCTTTTGTCAGAGATTCAATGCCTTCAAATTCTGATGTTGAGAAATTGTAAATTTGTAATTTATAGAGAACCTGAGTATTTGTGATGTGAGGGAAGTGTAAGCTGGCTTTGCAACCACTGCTTGGCCGCCCTCCTCCAACAACATTGTCTGGTCTTCTGCTTTGACTGAAATGTTATCCATTACTGCTAGATTGACATCTGAATGTCTACTGACAAAGATGAAGATCCAGAAACTCAAATAAGACTCTTATAGTTATAGATGGTTATTATTGTGATGTTACTATATATACTGCATCTCAGTCAAAGCAACATGTAAGAGTGCATTGCAATAGGCATCCCAGGACTTCCAAAATACAGAAAGCACTGCAAGGGTAGGACATCTAGAGATAAGGTTCTTTTAACACAGGCATTTTTTTTCTCGCAGAAAACATTAGAAATAATATATACTACCTAGAGTCAGTATTACTTAATGTTTCAAGAGCCATGTTAACTTGTAGTCAGTTGTGTTTGGTGGTAAGAAACAACAAGCAATACTGACAGGAGTACCATTATAGCACTTAGAATGTTTACAAAAATAGCAGATTCTCAGGATCAAACTAACATTTACTTACGTTTTAATAGAAGCAGTATTCTTCCTATGGAAGAGAACCTCAGCATACGCCCATGCTGCGAAAACCCATAGAAAGCCCAGAATAGCAGAAACCTGCACGAAAAGCAAAACAAAGATCACTTAGTTCCAGAGATGGGGTCCCAAATAAAATAAACATTATATTGCTAGAACTTAATGGCAGCCTTAAGGCCCGAGATCTCCAGATCCACAAACTGCATACAGAAGCAATTTGCAAATTCTCCAACCTTTAAACCCTAAAACCCAGAATATACCAATTTTCAAGCAGCACTGCTGAGAGGAACCGCCACCTTATATTTGGTGCAATAACAGCAAAGCTGACATCAACCTGACCAGCCCTATTTGATCCACCACAAGACCACAACACAAGAAAGAAGAAACTAGCCACAAACAAACAATCCACATTAGAACTTGTTTGGATGCACTCATATCCAACTCAATCCACGTGTGTAGGAGTGGATTGGAATCGAAATTAAACTAAGTTCCACCCGAGTCCACTCCAACCTACATGGATTGAGGTGGATACGATACGAGTGCATCAAAACAAGACCTTAGCATACACGAACTTCACACTTGCATTGGCAGTAAGTTGCACCAACCGACCAACGGGACACGTGCACCCAACAACATTCAACGATCACAGCACCCCTCAAATTTGGCAACTACTGTGCCAAGCCCGCAGCATATGATCCAATCGCTCAACCCGCGCGAGAAATTCCAGACGCGTCGCATCTCCAGCGCTTCTCCGCGATCACCAAAAGCTCATAAGCCAGCGCGCGATTCAGCACCGCAACCGCGTACGAACCCACCCAGCCGGCGCCCGTCCCATTCCCCCGCTGCCCGCTTCCCGTGCCCCCAAATCGAGCCACCCATCTCAGCAACCTGGCTCCAATAGTCTCGAAACGACGGGAATTCCCAGGGGGTGCCGCACTGCGGAGAGCAGCAATTTCCGGTCCAGAGCCCGGCGGAACGGATCGAGGAGGCGCGAGTTAGGGCTCGGCTCACCTGGCCGGGCGTGACGGAGGTCGAGGGCTCCATGGCGAGCCTGCCCGCGGACGCGACAGCCTCCGCCATTCCTCTACAGCATCCGCCGGCCCGAGCCCCCCCGCTCGGATCCAAACCCAGGCGAGCAACGCCAACACGAGGACGGAAATTAGGTGAGAGAAAAAGAAATAAGCGCGGGTTTATGTGAGAGGAAATGGGACTCGCCGGTTTAAAGCGTCGTCTGGTGGTGCACGACCAGATGTGCGCGTAGGGAGTGGGAGTCTCTCTGAGGCTGCCATGTGGGACTAGGAACGAGTACTTTTGGTACTACAGCCACTGACTGTGGGACCGGGAGAAACACCCTGAGCCGCGGGACCCGCAGACGGTGGGTCTCAAAAGTGACGGTGTAACTAAAAAGTGGCCGGCCCGGAGTTAGGTTGGTTTAGGTGAGACGTGAGGTAATAATAGGTTGGGGGGAAAATATTTCTAGTTTTCTTTTGAAATACGCAAACGGAGTGCAGAATGCTCCTTGTTTACTTTAAAAAAAATTATAAAATAAGAATAGTAATACTTTTATTATATTTAATAAATATTGTCCAATCATAAATTAATTAGGTTCAAAAGATTCGTCTCGCAAATTACAGGTAAAACTATACAATTAGTTATTATTTTTATTTTTATTTAATGTTCTATGCATGTGCCGCAAATTTCGATGTAACTGGGAATTTAAAACTTTTTACAAATTTTTTTGGGTAACAAGGCCTTAACGTAAATACGTAATGTTACTACAGTGTGAATTTTCCCTAAAAAAACTACAGTGTGAATTCCTAGTACACAAAAGATAAGCTCTACGAAATGACATCGCTGCCCTTGTCGGTCGCCTGGATCTTGGTGCATTTTGCATCTAGCTGCGGCAGCTCCGCGTTTACTTGTGTTTTGGCGTTCTCGATGATTAGTATATAGTGTGTTTTAGATTTCGATGCACTGAAAGCAATTAACGTCTTGCCCAGCGGGGTCAGCTCGTCAAAGCATCAGATTCTACAGAAAGATCTTTCTTCTGTCAGTACGTGCTGTATATCCTATTCGATCGCCATTGATGATTGATACAATGGTACTGCGTGGTGACTTGGGACTCTCAGCGCTGTACGTGCGGTGCCACACGGAATTGATACGGAGACCCATAATGGCCGGTGCCAATAGTTTAAACTGCTGGCTAGAAAAGAAAAATGTAAAACAAAACACTAACTTGAAGTCAAATTTCCAGCGTAGGCTTGTCCAGAGAGTGCAACCCAATGCCTGAGTTGCAACTTACCAGTGGTGAGCTAGTGGCAAACTGGCAAAGCGGTGAGGCCGTGAGGTTAATGCGTTCGGCACTGAATCGAAGCATGTCGACAGCATTGCAGCAAGTAATCCATTTCCTGCGTGGGAATTGCCTAACCCAGTACCCCAGTAGCACGACGAGGACGAGGTCCCAAATGCCATTATCAGAACGCAGCACGGCAGTCGGCAGCAGCTCCGGTGTAAGTGTTGAGACAGAATCCTAACCAGGAGGTCATTTAAACGCTTTGGGAGTCGGAGGAGACAATTTTCAGTAAAATTCAAGGAGAAAAATATAAACTACAACGATATAGTTTTTTTTTGGAGCTACGACGATATAGTTTGGAGATAAAAATGGCCTTTGATTTTACTTTCCGTGCTGATGAAAATCTTTGCAAATTTGCTGGGATTTGGCCCGTTAAGGGCCCGCGAGTTACCAGTTCTTCGGGCCAACCAGATCAGGTCATCACAGCGGGCCACGCCACCCACCAACTGCATGTATTCAGTTGGAACCCGTTCGCCAGCCCACCTAGCCTGCGCAACCTGCAGCTTGCCTTTGAGCCGCTCGCTCTCCCGCCGGCCGCCCGCCCGCCGCAGCGCACCAGAGTCCAGAGCCGCAGCGCATCATGCTCACGGTGTCCCTTCTGGACGCGCAACTCTCCCGCTGCCGCTCCGCGCGCCACCTCCTTGAAATCCACGCGCAGTTCCTCGCGTCGGGCCTCCTCGCTGACGCCTACGCCGCCAGCCGCCTCCTCCTCTTCACCACCTCCGCGACCGCCGCGCGCCTCCTGCCGCAACCGCTCCACCACTCCCTCCAACTCTTCCGGCTCGTGCGCAGCCCCAATGCCTTCACCTGCAACACTCTCATCAGGGCGGCTCTGCGCCAGGGCTTGCCCCACCTCTGCTTCCCGCTCTACGCCTCCATGCCAGCGGCGCCCGACACCTACACGCACCCGCTCCTCGCCGCCGCCTGCGCCGCCAGAGGGGACGCGAGGGAAGGCCGGCAGGTCCACTCCCACGCCGTCAAGCACGGGTTCGGCGACAACCTGTACCTCAGGAACGCGCTGATGCACATGTACTCTGCGTGCGGCTGCGTCGCGGGCGCGCGCAGGGTGTTCGACGCGGGACCCGTGTGGGACGCCGTTTCCTGGAACACGATCCTCGCCACGTACGTGCGGGACGGGGATGTCGAACAGGCTGTCGGGGTGTTTGCGAGGATGCCAGAGAGGAGCGCTGCGGCGGTGAGCTCGATGGTGGCGTTGTTCGCGAGGACAGGGATGGTAGAGGAGGCGAGGGGGGTGTTTGACGGAGCAGAGCATAGGGATGCATTCACGTGGACAGCTATGATCTCTTGCTTCGAGCGGAATGATCTGTTCGTGGAAGCGCTGGCTGTGTTTTCAGATATGCGTGAAGAGGGGTGGCCTGTGGACGAGGCAGTGATGGTCAGTGTGGTCGCTGCTTGTGCTAAGTCAGAGGTGATTCAGAACGGAGAGGTGTGCCATGGACTGGTTGTCAGAGCTGGCCTTGGTTCGCGGGTGAATGTCCAGAATGCGCTGATCCACATGTACTCAAGTTGTCTGGATGTTGTTGCAGCACGACGATTGTTTGATAGCAGTGAGAGTTTAGACCACTTCTCCTGGAATTCGATGATTTCTGGCTATCTGAAGAATGGCCGCGTCGAAGATGCAAAAGCATTATTCAATGTGATGCCTGACAAGGACAACGTTTCCTGGAGTGCAATGATAGCTGGTTGTGTGCAAAATAACCAGTCATCCGAGGCGCTCACTGTTTTTGACAACATGAGAGCCCATGAAATCAAACCGGATGAAGTTACGCTTGTTAGCGTCATCTCTGCATGTACTAATTTGTGTGCTTTGGAGCAAGGGAAGTTAGTGCATGAGTACATTAGGCAATACCAATATAACATCACTATCGTACTTGGGACTAGCCTCATTGACATGTACATGAAATGTGGATGCATGGAGGCTGCACTAGAAGTCTTCGACATGGTGGAAGAAAAAGGAACACCTTGCTGGAATGCTGTCATTGTGGGACTGGCCATGAATGGCCTTGTTACAAGATCCCTTGACATGTTCTCTGAGATGGAAACCTCTGGCATTGCTGTCCCCAGTGAGATAACTTTCACTGGAGTTCTGAGTGCTTGCAGGCATGGTGGCTTAGTTGAGGAGGGCCGTCAATTCTTCAAGTTGATGCAGAACAAGTACCAGATTATACCAAACATCAGACATTATGGATGTATGGTTGATCTCCTTGGGCGTGCTGGGTATGTCAGAGAGGCCGAGGATCTGATCCAGAGCATGCCCATGTCACCTGATGTTCCAGCATGGGGTGCATTACTTGGTGCCTGTTGGAAGCACAGCGATAGTGAGGTCGGGGAAAGGGTTGGCAAGAAGCTTGTCAAGCTGGATCCTCATCATGATGGGTTCCAAACTATGTTATCTAACATATATGCTTCAGAGGGGATGTGGCAGTGTGTAAAGGACCTAAGGGGTTCCATGAAGCAACATGTAGCAAAAGTTGCAGGCTGTAGTGTGGTTGAATCATCACATTCTTCATGAGATTCTAGCATGTGATGGTATTAGAAAGTAGAATGCATATAGTGTGGTTTAAGCTGAAGAATTACATGGTCAGAATCCAATGCTTTTATCTGCTTAGCTTGTGTTCTAACTATTACCTGTGTTCTCAGGTCTTGTAATCCAGTTCATGATTCCTCTATCTGCTTTTGTAGATACAACTAAAACACTTTCCCCTATTATCATAATTGCAATATTCATCCTTTGAACATCCAACAAGTTCAGATAAAGCTTGCATCACTACCTTCTCTTCCAAAAGCATAATAATTATTCATCTGACAATGAGCGAGGAGCAACACCATTTGTCAAGATATGGTTTTCTGTTGCAAAAAATGATATGCACAGACTAATTACTTTTCTGTCTGAGTTATGTACTTGTTATGAAAAGATCAGTAATAGATCAGGAAGGGGTAAGAATAAAAATGGATTTCGGTAGGTTGGTTCATATATAAATTTTCACAAAAGTAGAAATATTTTGGTCTAACTTGAAATTGTATATTTCAGTTGGAACTTTACACAAATTTTGGCATAAGTTGACATGTTAAATGAATTTGAAACCTGACAGACTAGACCCTCATGCTGCTGTAATTGACATGTGTACCCCTCCTATCTGCTGCTAATTTTCATTAAGATATATGGAGTTCTTGGAAATTTACTAATAGAAATAGCTATCAAATTAGAAAACAATTATTTAACTGTTTGATTAAAGTATGTATCTAACAGATTAGTAAGTGACTGCAGTAATATTATGACTATACCTGGTTCAATGTAATCTAAAAAGGCTTGAAAGTACTGAGGTAAATTGGGTGGGAGGCAACATATATGGTTTTAGATCTTTGAAATATTAATTTTTGGCATGTCAACTGAAAACCCCTTTTTTGTATTTTTACAGATCAACTTGGTAAAGTGCAAAGCAAACAACAATGGTAATTCTTTATTTCTCATGCATCAGTTGAAGTATTGATTCCGGTTCGAACTTGTGTGCACTGATAATTTCATAACTAGTGTTTTCACAAACTGTCAGAAAAAAAATCACATAGGGACACATAGGTTGGCCATTAATAGGCGTGTCCTAAATGTCAAACCACTATGGGTGAGAGTCAACTGTTAGATTTTTTTTAACCAGTTTTTAGCTAGATTAAGGAGTTCAATGAAAGACTATATTAAAGCTCATGTAGTTCAAGGGAATAAAAATTGAAAATGTAATCTTGTGATAGCTCTGACAAAAAAAAATGTAGTTTCTATTTTGAGAAATTTACTTTAAGTACTGCTAACTCCTTAGTGTAAAGATGTTTACAAGCTGTATATGTACCCAGAGTTGAAGCATACTTTACTACTACATGCATGCTGTAGGTATTTTGGCTTTGATGGTACTCCATTTGGTCCAAAGTACTCGTCATATTTGCTAAATGTACATACAGAGAAAAGACATTAGTTTCTTTACATTGCCTTGCCCCTAGTTGTTGTCTCTTTAGCTTCTCAATACCGGGAAATAATGAATAAGGTTATAGCGTTATTTGGTGAAGAAAATATTACCTTGTATAAACTTACATGATTAGTACTGTTTGCAAGCCAAAGCTTACTGCCTAAAATGGCTTCTATTTTAGAGTTTCAGTCAATAGTTTACTGGAGTAATTCATTGTATGTAGTTCCATACATTGTCCTCAAGATTTCTATTGGCTCAGCAACAGTCTCGTAAGTTTTCCTTCTAGTTCGAACATCACTCATGTGATTGATGATTGAGGTCCAGCTAGAGGGGATCAACATGGACTTGCTAAACCAAGTATATATGACTTGAAGGGATACAAGTATGCATCCAAGTGAGTTGACTTTTCTTTAGTGTCTGAAATATCCCTAGAAGAAATTTCTCTCTATTTGTGATGTTTTGAGAAAATCTTAACATTTCCCTCCTGTTCTTTTTTACACACAGAGGAGAGAAAATATGGAACGGCATTTGAAAGTCAACAAAACCATTGTGTTATTTTAGTGAAGTAGCTATTAAGGTCGATACATTCAATAAAAAAAAGATTAAATCTAAACCTTATTGACTGACAGAACATGTGCTAGACTGAAGACAATCACCACTTGAGCTATATAAATAGCATAGTTGTTAGGATGGATGCTCAGGTATGTTAGAATAGAGTTATGTACTCATTCTACTGATCCACGAGATGCGGACACCTTACATGTTTGATGTTTGTTATAGATTAATTTAGATCATGATGGCTCATAATGATCGTTTCATTAAGTATCCCAGTGGGCTGGTCCAGTTGAGGTATTCAATGTCAAGTGGCATATAGATCTGTTTGATGTTATGAGAAACCACATTTAAGGTCTTTTATAGAGAATTATTGGCAACATCGCTTTGCACATAAAAAAATATATGTCAAATCTGATGAAATCATATAAATAATTGTGATGACATGTCAGTCCACCCAAGCAGCACGATCGTAGCAAACTGCAGCCGCAAGGAATATGATCTGCTTATTTATTGCTTGACTCAGAAACTAATCCCTGACAGGATTGGAAACTAATCCTGTCTCTAACTGGTATTATATTGCGAGGAAGTTTCTAGCTGGTAGCAAATCCCAAACAAACCAAATATACTAGTATTATCTTTAGTTGATGTCAAATCTCACCAAACAACTAACTGAAGTAGTAATCAGCCAAGGACCTGGACGTGACAAATCAGTTATTTTTATTTTAATAATAATATAGTGAAGAGGCTAGCTGTTGAGTCAAATACTGAAAATGCCTTCTCCCTCTGTATATACCCTGCATTTCTGCCTTTTGAAAATGCCTTACTCTTGCTTCATTTGATAATTTCATCACTCTTGCTTGCATTCTTACATCTGCTCATCACCAGTAACACCAAAAGCAAACACAGCTACTTCGCTAGAATGGGCGAGAGTAGAGGCAGCATTGCCTTCTTTACGAGCTACAGACCACCGGTGGCACTGGACATATTCTGCTGTCCAGTTCCGCCATCATCCAAGCAGGATGAGCTCCACCTGACGGACGGCTTGTCCTACAATTACAACTGCCGACCCATTCCACCAGCGGCTCTCAAGACGATCATCAAGCGCCTGAGACTGGCTCCTGAAGCCGTCATAGATGACGATGTTGATTCTGGCCATCTTACTGGTCTGGTCTTTGTTTCTGAAAGAGAGCACAGCTTGGAAACACTTCATGTAGCCCTTCGCTTTGTTGCCAACAATGAAGTCAAGATCTTTAGCTTGGCAGACATCTATGGCTCCGACTTATTCAGTGGTGCTCGTTTGGAGGACAATGGCTGCATTGCTGGTGGCTACGAGGTGGATGGGTCTACAAATGACCATTACCTTGTCTATGTATCCACCAAGGAGCCAGTCCAAGAACGCCGCAGCCCCTGGAATGTTGTTTACAAAACCAACCTTAGAACCAGTGAAACTGAGCATCTCACCCCACCAGGTCAGGTTACTGATCTTTCTCTTGAAGCCTTCTGCTGTTTGATCCACCTCTTACAGTCCTACTTGTGGTTAGATGAATGACTAGATATTAGTATTTCCTTTCTGCTTAACTTACCATTGATCTTGTGATTCTACTTCAACAGGAACTTTTGACCTAAGTCCTTCTGTGTCCCCATCTGGGAAGAAGATCGCTGTGGCTTCATTCCAAGGGAAGACATGGGATGGCGAGATTAAGGATCTGAAGACCAACATCTACTTGACGAGCTTAGAGAATCCACCTCTGGAGCGAAGGCGAGTGATAGAAAATGGTGGCTGGCCATCATGGGGCAGCGAAAATGTCATATTTTTTCATAGGAAGGTTGGGGACATTTGGGGAGTGTTTCGGTACAACCTGAGCACTGGTGAAACAGTCCGGGTAACCCCGGAGGCATTCGATGCAGTGACTCCGGCAGCTATTGATGAGACCAGAGTAGCAGTTGCAACCATCCGGCAGAAGTCCGAGTTCACTGATGTTCGCAACGAAGCCCAGTACCGGCACATTGAGATCTTCGACACGAGTGCACAGGAACAACCGTTGCAAATAACTCAGAACACCAGGGCAAAAGCCGACCATTTCAACCCCTTCGTGATGGACGGTGGCAAGTACATATTATCATCGTTGCAAAAGCGACCTTCTCAAGGTACATATTGTTCATTAACCTCCTCCGATCCACTTGCAATACATAGTTATGGGGATAATCTGGGGCAACGCATGTGATGGAAATACTGTTTTCTGCAGCATGGAGATGATGTGCCGAGACATTTTCATAAGGTGCAGTCGCCACACGAAGATGTTGGAGTGTTTAGGGTGTCTGGTGTGTTCCCAACGTTTTCAAAAGATGGCTCTAAGCTTGCATTCGTTGATAACGAGTTCAAAGCCGTGTGGTTGGCAGATAGCCATGGATTGCGTGTGGTCTTCGAGGTAAGGAACTGGCTCCCTTAGTTTCTGTTACTCTTAGTTTCTGTTACTCCAATGGAGAAACAGGTGAATTTTGCAAGCTTGCGATGGTTTATAACTAGAGGAATATGCCTTTTTATCAGTTATGAGCGATTTGGTGTTGTTTCTACAGACAGATGGCCCAGACAGCATCTTCTCACCAGTGTGGAACCAAAAGAAAGATATACTGTACGTATGTATGGGGCCGTCCTTCAAAGCTAACGAAACTCTAGAAATCTATGCCATCCCCGATGTATCCCGTGGTGCACGTGCACGAAGACATACGCGACAGCTCACGAAGGGAAAATTCAACAATGCCTTCCCTTTCACCAATCCTGATGGTAAGATAATGTCGCTCTTGCGGTCTTGCCGTCCCTGCTCCAGTTACTTCTACTACTAGTTAGAATAAATTATTATGATATGCTTCCTGAAAGGCAGAAATTAAGCATGATTTAGTTGTAAATCATGATATGTACTGTATGTAGGTACGAAATTTGTTTTCCGATCAACGAGAGATGGAGGAGACAAGAACTACAAGAATCTGTACATAATGGAGGACGCCGAGTTCGGGGAGGTCGGAGGTGGCAAGGTGACACGGCTAACTGAAGGCAGCTGGATCGACACGCACTGCCAGTGGTCTCCGGACGGGAACCTGGTCGTGTTCGCGTCGAACCGCGACAAGCCCGCCGACGCGCCGGAGCGCGACCACGGCCTGGACCCGGGGTACTTCGCCGTGTACCTGATGAACGTCAGCGACCGCTCGGTGGTGAGGGTAATTAGGAGTGGGTACGACCTCTCCGGGCACGTGAACCACCCGGTGTTCAGCCCGGACGGGCGGAGCATCGCCGTGACATCGGACCTCGCGGCGGTCTCCGCCGACCCGATGTCTCTGCCGACCTTCCTCCACTCCGTCAGGCCCTACGGTGACATCTTCTCCGTCGACATCGACCCGGACGACATGGAGAAGAACAAGGACCTGGACAAGTTCGTGCGCGTCACGCACAGCAGATACGAGAACTCCACTCCTGCCTGGACCGTGTTCTCGACGCATGACCCGCACGCGCAGTGGAACCTCCTGGTCATGGAGGACGAGTACACACCGGCATGCCCTTATGCTCATCCTGACGGAGGTGAAAGTTGGCACATGACTGGCCAGATCTGCATTCCGAAACGGCACTGCTGATCCTTTGCACTCGTGCTTCCCTCGTCTACAAATTGTGTTGAAGGACTTGTTTGTTCACTCAAAATTTGTTTGAAGTAGTGTCCTGTTCGTTTCATTTCAGTCTGTCTGTTGGTTTATAAACCTTGTAATAAGTATCTGTTCTGTGCATGCACCTTTGGATGTACAAAATGGACAGTGTATATTCTTCATCAAATAAATTTCCATATCTAAAGAAAGATGTACTATTCCTTTATCAATGGCTTATGGACTATTTTCCTTTAATTAGCCATCTCATATTTTGTTGTTGGGACATGGTCTAAATACTGTATTTCCCTTCGTCACAGAGGACAATATATGGTATCACGATCTTTGAGGGGGACATTTTCAAGATCTTTTTTAGGTGGTAAACTCATAGCTATGCACAGAGTAAAACAATTCACCGTAGAAAAACTGTACATTGGCCCTAAAAGTTACGAGATTAATCGGGGAAGAAACAAGAAAATATACAGTTGAGTTTTAAGATAATCTAACGGCTAATATTAAATCAAACAATCCAAGCCTAATACAATTATAAGGCTAATCAAAATAAGAAAATAACATATGCCATTGGATTTTATGATGATCTAACCACTTAAATTAAATTTAAAAAATCATGCCTAATGCCATTATGAGATTAATTGGAGAACAGAAATAAGAAAAGAACCTACACCGCTGGGTCTTATGATGCCACAATCCAGTTACGAGATTAATCAAAGAATAAGGACGTATGATGTTGGATTTTACGATGATCTGACAACTTGTATTATAGCAAAACTCGGATGCCTAATACGATTAGTAGAAAGTAAAACTGAAATAATAAATAAATTAAGAAAACTAATTATTGGAAAGAAAAAGCTAGCTATATACAAATTCCATGTAAAAACACAACTGCTAATGGTAAAAACTCGTCCTATAATTTTTTTTAATATGGAAATTATTAGTAAATACTCATCTAAATTATAGGACGTTTTGTTTTTTTTAATTCGTAGATGTTTCTATTTATTTAGACGGGTCGCTACTTGTTCCGTCAACGCTCACATATGTTGTTGTAACACTCCCTTTTTTTAAAAAAAAATTACACAGTACAGCATGCTTAGAAAAAATCGACGAAAGAAGCAAGTAAATTCTGTTGTAATTTCCGCTACATTTTGTAAATTTCTTTGCCCCAACTTCTTGGACGGCAGCAAAAGAGCAAACGCGCACGCTAACACGCACCCACACCACACAATCCCATGGAAGCGTCCCTTGCCGCCGCCGGCGCCGCCGGCTTGTTTCCTCCGCCACGAATCCGCATCCGAATCACCAAATCGAGCCCACTCCCACCCCCTCGGCGCCTCCAATTCGGAACCACCAAGATCTGGACCTCTGGCTCGCGGGCATGCCTGGCCGCGGCCTCCGCGTCCACACCGTCGGCGCCGGGAGGCGGCCTTTACTCGGCGGCGACGTACGAGCTGACCCCAGAAAACGTCGACCGCGTCCTGGACGACGTCCGGCCATACCTCATCTCTGACGGCGGCAACGTCACCGTCGTTGCCGTCGAGGACGGTGTCATCTCCCTCAAGCTTGAAGGTAAATAAATCTTTTGGAATCCGATTGGTAGGGTAGGATCGAAATCTTGTACTAGCCGATTTCCCTGGTTGCAACATGTAGGAGCATGCGGCAGCTGCCCCAGCTCGACGACGACGATGAATATGGGCATCGAGCGTGTGCTCAAGGAGAAGTTCGGCGACGCTTTTAAGGAAATCCGTCAGGTGTTCGACGAGGATCAGCCGCCGGCGGAGACGACGCCCGAGGTCAGTGAGCGAACTCCACCACCGTAGACATAGCACCGTTGCAGTACACTGGTACTATAAGCAATATCACTCACTGGCAAGCGGATCTTTTGCTGCTGGCCTGCTGCTGTCGCTGCTGCTGCAGGCGGTGAACCGGCACCTGGACATACTTCGGCCAGCGATCGCGAACTACGGCGGGAGCGTGGATGTGTTGGCCGTCGACGGCGAGGACTGCCTGGTGAGGTACGACGGCCCGGAATCCATCGGCAGCGGTATCAAGGCGGCCATCAAGGAGAAATTCCCGGACATCACCAATGTGGTGTTTACCCTGTAGAACACTGTCTAGCTATGCTATGCATATTATTACGCAGTCGACAGCAAATGAGAAGATGAAATGACCAGACATATTGATCCAATTTCATACATGTAATTGCGAAAACGTAGTAATGCAAGGATGAGACGCATTACATCCTTGAATTTGCTCTGGTGCGGTCATCCTTGCATTTGGCAGAAAGTGGATGGACGGTTTTGCGTCTCATCCTTGCATTTGCTCTGGTGCGGTCATTGCAGCTTTCAGGAGCACATCTCCTGCTGCGAGTGCCGATGTTTCCCTTCCGTCACCTGAAATTGAGATGATTCGGAATTTTCATTTCATCTGAATCTGACAATGATTTTGTGCAGTACTTCTGTTCGTTTGAGCTTATCTGTCAAATCTGTCAGCCATTCAGCAGTGTTTTTCTTTTACAATAAATCAGCAAATAATACTTTCAGCCATGGTCTATCATCCAAACGTCTAGAGCCATGTAATGATCTCTGCTCTCTACCTGATATAATATTTTATTCCCAAAATGCTCATACATGTTTTGTTTTGTGATATGGAGTCATGAACTATGTTTACACGAGTTAGATTCATTTGTGTCCGGTGATGGTATGGAATTTGACTTTAAAAATGTATTGGGTTCTATTGTAGCGCATAAACAGTTTGCTAGTTGCACACTAATGTATTTTTTACACAAAGGGGTTACTCCAGGGCTAAAAACGGTCAGAAACTTTACCTTTTATATGGAAACGATTTCTGCTCAGTTGGAAACACTTTCAATTTAACTATTTATTACTGATGGTATGAAAGGAACACCGAAGGAAATTGGAAAATCAAAATTTTAAATACAATAGTGGTCTAAACATTCATAAATGATCTTAGTTCTCTGAAAATGATTCTCGGTATATTGAATCTTTTGTTTCCGTTTTCAGTTCTTGTTGACTCTATTTCAAACTATAAGTCATTTTAGGTATGGTCTAAGACAAATTTGTCTATCTTTCCACGAATTTATGGAAAGACTTAAATTATACAATATCTAATGAATAGTTAAATATACTATTAAAATATATTTTATGGTATAATTAATAAGCCTTGTTTGATATTGCATATCTTTGTTTACTTTTTTATAATCATGGTTAAAACCAGATAAAATTAACTTATTGATAAAACTAAAACAACTGATAATTTAGAACGAAGTGAGTACATATAAAAAATGTAGTTTGATTTAGGAGTCCCATAAATAACATGATAAGTTTGAACTGCACTTTTTGTGTGGCCTGGAATATGTTTGTTAAGTGTGGTCCACGCTATAAACCTAGGGTTTACATTTTGTATGAAGTATTGAAGTTGAATTGTTCTGAAAATTTAGAGTAATTCCAAATACCAAACATGATTAGTACTAACAAGGAATCCCCACCCCCCACCCCACCCACAAAGTATCGTCGGAGTCTATGTTTTCTCCTAATCAAGATCCAAGTTGAAACGTAGTATAAGAAACAACAAACATTACCTAAAGATTCTCATCGGATCACCGATCAGATCATTTGATCAGGCTCGTCAGATCATATATACGATGTCTTCAGTAAGGATTGCCAAGTTGAACAAGACGTGCATAGGATCGTCCAATGGGGTAGTTTGTAAACGAAAACCAGGATAAAGAGATAGTTTAAATTGTTTTCGAGAGTCGAAGGAGACAATTTGTTCATGTTCGAGAAGAATACCTGAACTCCGTTTGTAGACAAAAATGATTTTTCCTTTATGTTAGAGCATCTCCGGCAGTACTACCTAAAATAGACTACCTAAATATCTGGTTAGCTAGCCATTTATTTTTGTACTACCTATATTTTACCTCCAACTCCAATGGTACTATCTAAAACATGGCTCCTAATTTTATTTTAGTAGTCTATGACATTAAGGACCCACATGTCATCTCCTTCCTTATTGCCATAGAAGAACTCGGCCATCGATACCTTCACGCGGGAAGCAGATGGGGCGGGATTTACCAGAGGCCGAACGCCATTGGAAAGGGGATGAAGGGGAGTCAGAGGTCACTACAGTCGGAGCAGGTGCCACCTGTCGGCCGAGATCCGAGGCCAAACATGGACGCCGTCGAGAGCATCGGAGATGGGTAGTAGAGTAGCAAGGACGAGGAAGGGCGCTGGACAAGGGCAGAGCCACCGGGAAGGGCCCCGTGTCCACGCCATTGGGGAGGAGGCATGCGGCCGGTGGGAGAAGGTGTTGACGTCGGGTGCGAGTTGAGACACAGGCGGCGGCGTCGGGTGCGAGTGCATGCGGGAGGAGAAAGGAGGAAGGAAAAAAATAGATAGCCAGGTTTGTTGGTCCAACAGATGTAGGTAGTGGGAGGGAAATTTGTTGGGCCAACAAATTTAGGTAGTCAAGTAGGTAGCCTGTTGGAATAAGTTTTTTGATTTCCACTATCTATATAGGATATGTACGAAAAGGCACGGCGCATGCATTTTGTATGGTTTGGGCCGTTCGTAGGGAACACCCATTCCAGGGAGCCTATGCAGCATGTAGAAAGCCCAACTAATTTGGGCTACGTCTGACCGACGACCCATTTCCTTCGTGCCATTCCCTTTCATCATTCACTCACCACCAGTTTTCACTAGGGGTGGTCCTGGTGGACCAGTAGTATAACAGCCGTATGAGTGATACTGACACACTAGGGTTTTTGGAGGCCGTGCAGTCGTGCATACTACAGTGCGGCTACTGAAGAGCGATTCCCAGGCATATCCCCCTCCTACGGAATAGTAGTGGCACTGTAGTACGTGCCATCCTAAAGTAATCAGTGATGGATCACACACAGGATCATCAGCGAGCAGTGACAGTGAGCACCATCGTCCCAGGACGTCGACACGCGTCTGCTCCTCCTCCATTTCTTCATCCGCCCAACCCATAGACGGTGAAGCATGCGATGCAAGCGAACCGATCGATGGTCGTGTAAATTCTCGTGCTCCGGTCAGTTCCGGCTTTGGACTTGGGCCGCCGCTGCGCCGACGCCGAGCCGGCACAGCGGCAGGTCAACCAGAGGGTTTTTTCCTTTCCCGGTCTCGGGCCGCCGCCCCAGCTCGTCCTGACCGGACCGCCCTCCACAGTTGACGCGCCCGTGCGTGCGTGCGCGTCCCGACTCGGCACGGCGCCTCGCGCTTGCCTGCCTGCTTGTGCAGCTGTGCTGTGCGGGAGGCAGCGCACGTGAAGTTCCATGCACCCGCGCCTGGGGATTCCAGCAAAATATTTCGTGGGAACGGCGCTCGGATCCGCATCCGCTCGTCTACGGGCTCTACGGCGCGCGAGGCAGCCGCTTTTATTATTTCCGTCGTGGAATGGAATGGGAGGGCGTGACGGCATGTGCGCTCGTACGTGTAACGTAACGGGTTTTTACGGCGGTAACGACAGCTTCGACTCCTCCCATCAAATCGATGGGAGAGAATATTTCGGTCGCGCGAAGCGCATGAGCGCCGGCGGACGTGACGCCGCGAGTTTTTAGCTCTTGGTTCCTTCAGCCGCGAGCAGGACTGAGGCCGAGGAGATAAAAAGTTCTGAAAGTACTGTACGTAATCTTTTTGTTTTTATTTGATAATTATTATCTAATTATGGATTATTTTTTATTTATATTTAATGTTACATGTATGTGTCGCAAGATTATGACAAGATTTTTCGTAACATCGAACCTTGTAACACATGTATGGAGTATTAAATATAAATAAAAAATAACTAATTGTACAATTTACTTGTACTTTGCGAGACAAAACTTTTGAGCCTAGTTAGTCCATTGTTAGACAATAAGGTCATCTGCAATGGTTATCAAACAACTAGCTAGAAGAAATTCTATTGGCTCTAAATAGCACTTTACAAATAGCTAGCGAGATAACGTATAAAAATAATAAAAAGTAGCACTCATTGGCTATCGAGGAGAGAGATGAAATAGCTAGCGATTTCCTAATAGCTAGCGACTCATAATAAGTAGCTAATCTAGCACAATCTTCTAAAAATAACTCTCTCACAATACTCTCCATAATAGCTAGCGACTTTTCTAATAGCTAGCGACTTTTCTAATAGCTAGCGACTTTCTAAGCTAACTATTTACAAATTGCCATTGAGAGCCACATTCTTCCTAGAGATTAAATAGCTAGCAATTTGAACACCATTGCGGACACTCTAATTATCAAATAAAAATGAAAGTGCTAAAGTGGCCAAATTCAAAAAGATTTCGAATGTAAACAAGACCTGAGCCCTTGTACTTACATACATCCAAAATCCAAAAACATTTAATAATTTTTCATCACATAAAATCTTGCAGTACATGTATGAAACATTAAATATAGAAAAATAATAACTAATTATATAGTTTGTTTGTAATTTATGAGATGAATCTTTTGAACCTACTTAATCCATGGTTGGACAATAATTACCAAATACAAATGAAAATGCTTCAATAATAAAATCAAAAAAAATTTGGATCTTTCCAAAAAAAAATTCAAGATTTCACATCTCATCGAATCTTTAGACGCATGCACGAAACATTAAATATAGATAAAAAATAATCAATTGCAAAGTTTGTCTGTAATTTACGAGACGAATCTTTTGATCCTAGTTAATCGGATAATAATTAATAAATACAAACTTAAGTGCTACAGTTTGTCTAGCACCATATTATTAAATTATAAACTAATTAGATTTAATAGATTCATATGATAAATTAGTTATATTTTTGTCTATTTTAAAAGAAATAAGATGATAGACATCCTACTTATAGACTCTCGACACCATTCCCATATGGTAAAGGCCGGGACTTTGTTCCGTTATAAAAAAATGTTTGACTCTCGATGAAAGATTTCAAAGTCCCGTTAACAAATGCGTCATGATATGTCATTCGTGGGCTTATTTAGATCAAAAAGTTTTTTAGATTTTGATACTGTAGTATTTTTATTTTTATTTGATAAATATTGTCCAACCATGAAGTAACTAAGTTTAAAGATTTGTCTCGTGATTTATAGGAAATGAATCTTTTACTAAATATTAATATTTGATAAATATTTTTACTTCACACCAAAAATCCAAAACTTTTCAAGATTCCCAGTCACATCGAATCTTGCGGCACATATATAAAGTATTAAATATAAACAAAACATAAACTAATTGCACAACTTGACTGTAAATTATGAAATGAATCTTTTAAGCTTAGTTAGTCCATGATTGGATAATAATTATCAAATAAAAATAAAAGTGCTACAGTACCAAACCCGCCCAAAAAAATTGGAACTAAACAAAGCCTATGTAAATTGTGCAATTAGTTTTTATTTTCATCTATATTTAATGCTCCATGCATGTGCCGCAAGATTTGATATGACGATGAATTTTGAAAAAAGTTCGCTTTAGGGTGAACTAAGGCCTTGTTTAGATGTGAAAACTTTTTAGATTTTGCTACTGTAGTACTTTCGTTTGTTTGTGGTAAATATTGTTCAATTATAGACTAACTAGGGTCAAAAGATTCGTCTCGTGATTTACAGACAAACTGTGTAATTAGTTTTTGTTTTCGTCTATATTTAATGCTTCATACATGTGCCACAAGATTCGATGTGACGGAGAATCTTGAAAACTTTTTGATTTTCGGGGTGAATTAAACACGGCCCAAGGCCAGCTAACATGGATCTCTTGAAAAGCCTGAAGAGAGATCAAATCCCCTTTAACTCCCCAAAAGATTTCCTGACCCCAAATCTCCATCTGCTGCAGCTTCTGCATACACACACTGCCAAGTCTCCATGTCCGGCGCCCCCTGAGCCTGAGCCTGCTCTCTCCCTTTCTCTCTCCTCAGGCCCTCCCCTCCCTCCTTGGCCTTTTTATTCACCGCACACACTCCTGCACTACCACACACACACACACAAACACACTCAACACTTGAGCTGGGAGAAGCTGAGGCGTTTTCGTTCTCCTTCTCGTGCCGCTGGCCGGCCGGCCCGGCTGGTGGCTACCTAGCTAGCTCGATCGGTGTGTGCATTCTTGAAGTCTCTCTTCCTCGTCCTGAGCTTCACAGGCTACTTTCTTGCAGTTTGTGTGTGCTGCACTGCTAATGTTTGATGCCACTTTCTCGCAGTGTTATCTCGTACAAAGCTTGGAGTCGAATTGAAGGCACGATGAAACTCTGCAGCGTTGCGGTAAGCTTATCAAAACTTCAAGAGGTTCTCTCTTCATATATGTTAGCCTTCTTCTCTGTGTCTGTTTGATCTTGCACTTATGGTACTCTTGTTCTTTCATCAGGCGGAGAGGAGCTCTGTGACCGGCAAGCCCCATGTGCAGGAAGTGTCCGCTTGGCATGAAGAGCCGAGAGAGCGTCCGGTGTGGCCACCGGGAGCAGCAGTTCAGATGGTTCATGCGTAGTATTATCATGGCGTTATCCTGATTGAGCTTTTCATTCAAGCCACCGTTCTCATCCTTCTTCATATTCTTTGTATCCCAATGTTTGTGGTTTCGCAAGGTGAGGTCTTCTTGACCTTGCAAGACCTTTTCTTGACCTTGTAAGACCCAACTCTGCGACATCTCTTTCCTTCGACTCAATCTTCTCTGTCTTACACCTTCCTCTTCATTCTTACTTCTTTTCTATGTCTATCCCTTCTGAGCTGTGTTGAGCTATGTTAGGTCCTAGTTAAGTATTTTAGGGTATAGGTGTGTTCACCGTGAGGTGAATAGCTAGTGTGTTGCCTCTCATATGTGTAATGATATGAACTCTCATTGTGAAAAACTATCCCTTTGTTGTATATTTTGTTTTGATGGTTGCTAGTGTGCTGTAGATGAAACATACAAAAGCATGTTCCTGTTGCGCCATGAGCCCATGATGCTCAGGCATGTGAAGTAGGCGCCTACTTGTACTGCTTCAATGGAATAAGATGGCTATGTACTGCTTCAAACATTTTGGATCCATATCCTTTCTTTACTGTTGAGAACTGATCATTTGACACTGCAGACTGAATGCAAGACTAGTTTGTTGTCATTTCGTTTTGTTATGCTTCTACAGAAGCAGTAATAGTTAAGTTGTGTCTCATCATCGCTACAAACACAGCCCAATCCGAGGTTCCTCCCTTCTCAGGTGCAACTCATCTCGGTATTTTGATGCAAGTAATTCAAATTAAGCCGACAAGCACGAGCCGGTGAGGCCAATTAGGTTTGGCATTTCTTGTTCAACTAGGCCTATTGGGACAGTTAAATTTTGAAATAGATAGAGCTCGTGACGAGTGTAATGTCCATATGACAGGAAAGAACTGAATAGATAGCTCCAAGAGAGTAGTACAATCCTGACCTAGCAGAACAGTTCCAGTTAAGGGTCTGAGAGATAAAAAGCTAACATTTTCAGTTAGAGTCCAGGATAGAAATCATTACAAGTGTCAATCGTAGCTCTCCGGTCGAACTGACAGAATGAGTAGATAGAGTATCAATCACACTCAGTCCATCTTAATAAAGAAGGTTAAACGTTAGCTATAGCGTGACCATCCTTGCCCACTCAACTTGAGGTGGTTTGGTCAAAAAGGCCAAATAGGACATATTATTACCAAAGAGAACACCATACTGGGCGCCTGATTAATTGCTCTACTGTTTAATTCGCGAGCTAAGCTGGGATGTTAAAAAATATCGATCCTAGAACTGTAATGACATCAAGAGTATAGGTGAAAATTTTGTTCTGAAACTAATTAAGAGAATGTTAGTAGCTGAAATGTGTACTTAATTAAGCAAGAACAAATGACACGAGGACCAATACTGACCAACAATTAAGGAGGACATACACCAGACACTAACTAGACAGATTTTTAGGTAAAGAGGGGCAAAAGGTTGTGACTAGGTTGCTCCACAAGGCATAGAGAGTCAATTCATAAATCATTGACACCACTGACCTTTATAGGAAGGAGCGTATATATAGAGCAAAATGCCCAAAAAACAAACATCCCTTTTACATGCAAATATTCTTGAATTTATGCAAATCAAAGTAAATACCACCACTGCAATACATCTTCCACTTGTAACAGCAGTACGTACAGGTCCATTGAAGCCTCCTATCATAGTGGCAGGCCATGTAGGTACGCACGTCGTCGTCTATTTGGCTGGCATTTTACACACAATCCTCTGTGTACAGTAAATGAGCCATTGACATCAAATGAAGCAACCTACCCTTCTTGCACAACACAACACAAATGTAAACATGCATGCATGCATGAACGATTGCGTAGGGGCAGGATTTAGGAGGCAGAACTGCAGCAGAATGCCCTAACACTATCCAGGCTTTATGGCCTGCATGGACTGATCTAGGCCGTGTTTAGTTCCGAAAAATTTTGAGAAATAGACACTATAACACTTTCGTTTGTATTTGACAAATATTATCCAATTATAGACTAACTAGGCTCAAAAGATTCGTCTCGTCAATTTCGACCAAACTGTGTAATTAGTTTTTATTTTCGTCTATATTTAATACTCCATGCATGTGTCTAAAGATTCGATGTAACGGAGAATCTGAAAAATTTTGCAAAATTTTTTGGTAACTAAACAAGGCCCTAGCTGGTTGGTGCTCTCCACATGGGCTAGCCGCTGGCTCACATAGCACTGCGAGAGAGAGGTAAAAAGGACAGTGGAGCTCAAAGGCTATATACGGGAATATCATTGCATTGCCTTAGGCCTCGCTTTCCTTTGTGGAAGCCACCAAGCGCTGTCTAGACGAGAGAATTCAGGCAAAAATCTGGTGAAAAGAATAGAGAGGGGAACAAAAAGGAAGGAAAGGCGTTCCCCATGCACACAGCAAACGCGACAAGCCAAAAAAGCCGGGCCTCCGCTCCATCGATGCGCACTTGAGGGTAGACACACGTGCTATGGTCAAGGTAGTAGTGCAAAAGAGGTTTGCAAGGTCAATAATAGAGCCAAGTGCTTAGCTATAAATCAAGTGATTAGAGCTAAGTTATACAATAAGGACCTGTTTAGATGCAGCCAAACAGTCAAAACTTTTGGAGAAATGAGCACTTTTTGGAAGAATGGATCTAAACAGAGGCTTGTAAACTTGGCTGTAAAGATTTGGAATTTGAGACCTTGGAGCTCCAAAACTGTGTAAACTTGCTTGGGTACCCGTGTCATGTGTCTTGCAGACCAAAAAATTTGGAAAGCATCTAAACACCTACTTGAATGTAAAGTTTACAGCAAGTTATGGGATGTAAAGATTTGAGATCTAAACAGGCCCTAAGTTGTCTCATACTTGTCTCTAAGGCTAGTCTCAATGCATAGTTTCATGACACAGTTACCAAGACTATAAACTAGGTAACCGAGCCACAGGAGTTTTATGGGGATGAAACTCCTCTCTCATCTGATGAAACTCCTTTATTTAATAACTCTGCCAAGTCAGCAATTTTGCTTATATGCACCATATTTAATATGCATGACACTCTCATGAAACATGTATTGAGACTGACCTAAGACACCTTCTCTTTCCTATTTTTTTCTCACAACATTTGCTATTTGGACCCACCACTACCTATGCATCCGTGTCCAGCTTGGTGCTTGCATGAGAAAATTATTATCTCTCTCATGTCTCTCTGCTCCCACATCAGCATTAGCTTTCCAAAATTTTTTTAAGATTTCCAGTCACATATAATCTTACGGCATATGTATGAAACATTAAATATGAGATAAAAAAATAATCAATTATATAGTTTGTCTGTAATTTATGAGATGATTTTTTTGAGCCTAATTAGTCCATGATTGAATAATAATTGCTAAATACAAACGAAAATGTTACAGTAGTCAAAGCCAAAATTTTTCTCCAACTGGATGGAATGCTACAAGGCTTATAGTCACCATGTGAAGAAACTGGATGGAATGCTCCTCATGTTCTTCATCATCATAATCAAAGTCACGCTAATTTTCAGGAATTTCAAGATGTGAAATAAACTCAAGCGCATACTTCCTCTTGAAGAGGATTTACATTGGTTAGTTAACAAAAAGAGTGGGTGTATCTTAACAGACAATCAGAATGGACCTATCTGTGAGGACAATGCAGAACTCGGCCGAAAGCATATATATTTCAAACAAAGGACATGTAGAGAACAAGAATATATTTAAAATGACTAATTGATCTTCCTTAAGAGACATGCGCATGGTTTTAAATGATGATAGGCTCTATCATGCAAGGATGAAGGATCAGTTTGTGCATCTGATATTGCTAAGATGGATTGATGATGTACTAGCATCTATAGCAATAAGATGCTTCCCTAATCTTTGTATTTCCCCTTGTACAATTCCAACCATTCACAAATGCCTTTGAGGTAGACATTTATGAGGCGCCCACCACCTCCATCTGTCCCCTCCAGAGGAAAAAAAAAAGAGAGAAAGAAAAAACTATCCCTTATTCCCTTAATGTGCCCTTGTCACAGTTGGACAACTGCTTCACAGTTCACACAGGGGGTATAGTTTTGCTCTTAAATGCTTCCCCTCTGTATCTCTCTACAGAATGCAGCACAATGGTGCATCAACACCGTCTCACGGCTGTCACGCATGCATGCATGCTTGCAAAGACTGTGACTGGACAAAATGGATTCAATTCCAAATAGTGAAGCGAAACGGCCACTGTGCACTAGCAAGATGTGCAGGAAGGAATCCATGCCATGTCCAGAAACAGTAGCAACAACAGAGGCAGCAAGGCCTTGTTTAGTTCCAAAGTATTTTGCAAAATCGACACTGTAGCTTTTTCGTTTGTATTTGACAAATATTGTTCAATTATAGACTAACTAGGCTCAAAAGATTCGTCTCGTCAATTTCGACCAAACTGTGTAATTAGTTTTTATTTTTGTCTATATTTAATACTTTATGCATGTGTCTAAAGATTCGATGTGACGGAAAATCTG